>ERZ802821.832-NODE-832-length-17197-cov-6.67641_pt1 | contig 17197 bp, 5 predicted proteins | sample MGYA00345648_ERZ802821 | MGnify/ENA primary metagenome ERZ802821 (study PRJEB30503, sample SAMEA104212357) | marine metagenome | biome: Westerlies Biome; feature: [SRF] surface water layer (ENVO:00010504) within the epipelagic zone...; material: water... | reverse complement strand
GCGAGAGCGGCTAGAACGCGAGGGTGATGGGACTAAAGAGGATGAGATTTTTCTAGAAAAAACTAAGGATTATATAGAAAATATGACCCTGGCTAAAAAAAAGATCGTTATTAAATCCGCCCAGGATCATCAACAAAAGCTAATCGACTCTGAGACTTTAAAGGTAGAGAAAAAAAATAAAGAAAAACAAGACCTCATTGGGAATACCTGCGAGAAATACGCTCAACAAAGAACTCATGATTTTTATATATTGAGGAGTTTTTATAGCTCCCCTTGTTTGGGTACCCCTTTGTATAGCGAGGATGAGTATGATGAGTTGACTCAACCGCAGGTTGCTGTATTGGTTAATACTTATAATGATGTATTTAAATCTTTTGGTGAGGAAGGTATACAGTATTTAATATTAGAAGAGTTTTATAGTCCTTATTTAAGTTTTGCTGAAGATAGTATGCAATTTTATGGTAAGCCTTTTTGCGAATTAACTTATAATCAAATTAGAATGATTGTTTATACTAGGATATTTAAAAATATATTTGATAATAATACTAATATTCCTGATAAAATAAGGAAGGATCCCAAGGCTCTGCTTGATTTTGGTAGCATATCTGAGGAGGAAAAGGAGAAATTTAGAAGCAAGTTTGATTCTGGTAGCGGATCTACTATCGTTGGAGCGAAGGAGGAGGATTATGAGTACCTCGGAATATCAAAGCCCATGGTTGGTAAAAGTCTTCACGAGGAAGCCAAGAAAAAAGGAGGCTCCTTAAGCATGCAAGATATGATGAAGCTTTCGGGCGTCTAGTTATTTTTTTTGTGTAATACCATGTCAGGAGTAAGGCATGAGTATTAATGTAGATGTACACGGAAACACAGACCCTTTAGTAAGGGACGTTGATGCTGCGGTCAAAAGGATAAATCGTACTGGCGGCATAAAGATAAGAATTGACGACAAGGGTGTCACTCAACCCCTTGGCAATATGAAGCGTAGTGCTGATGAGTTTACGAAATCTTTAGAGGCTTCTAATGCTCGCGTTTTGGCTTTTGGCGCATCCGTTGGGATTATTAATGCTGTTAGCGATGCATTCAAGGGGCTTGTGACTCAAACGATAGCTGTTGAGAAAAATTTAACAGATATAAATGTTGTTATGGGTCTCACTTCCAAGCAACTGGATAAATTTGGAGGTGGATTATTTAAGGTCGCCGCTGAAACTGGCGCAGGGTTTCAGGCAGCTTCAGAGGCCGCAACAGAATTCGCAAGGCAGGGTTTAAGTGTGGCAGAAACTTTAAAACGTACAAAAGATGCACTCGTTCTTACTCGATTAACGGGAATGAAGTCGACCGAAGCAGTTAAATCTCTAACTGCAGCCATGAATACATTCAAGGGGGAAGTCAAGGATTCTACTCAGCTTGTGAGTAAGTTTGCTGCTGTTGATGTGAAGTTTGCCGTTAGTGCTCAAGACTTTGCTGATGCTATAGCTAGAGCTGGTCAAGCCGCAAGGGATGCTGGTGTAGATATAGATCAATTGATAGGCTTGGTTACTGCCGCACAAGAAAGAACCGCACGAGGTGGTGCTGTTATTGGTAATAGTTTTAAGACTATTTTCACAAGAGTTCAAAGAGGCAGTACCCTTAAGGAGTTAGAAAATTTAGGAGTTGCTGTAAGGGATTTAGAGGGTAAGACCCTGCCTGCAATGAAAGTTCTACAGGGGTTAGCAAGCAGATACGACACTTTGACTGACGCACAAAAATCATACATTTCTCAAAATGTGGCTGGAGTATTTCAAATCAATATCTTAAAGGCCGCCATGGCTGACTTGGGTAAAGCTAACAGCGTGACAGCTCAGGCTACTGAAATAGCAGCTAATGCAACTGACGAATCTAGCAAAAAGAACGAACAACTGCGACAAACGATGGCTGCACTGGCCAGTGAAACAGGAGTAGCTATACAGCAACTCGCTAAGTCTATAGGTGATATTGCCCTAGCCCCAGGGATTAATAAAGTACTCGATGGAGTAAAAGGTATGGCTGACTTTGCCCAGGGTTTACTTGGGGACGGAGAAAAGGAAGGGAGTAAATTTGCCAAAGGTCTTCTTGCTGGAGTTGGGAACTTTTTGAGCGGACCAGGACTTGTGGTTCTTACTGCCGTCGTAGCAAAGCTATTTGCTAACGCTGTAAAATATGGAGCTCAGAGTTTAACTAGCTTGCTTAATATAAATAAAGCTGCCAACCAAAGAAAAAACATTGAACAAAGTTTGATGATGGTTATGGCTCAAAATGCAGCGTTAAGCGAAGAGATGCTGAGAAACGACCTTAGTCGAGCAGAAAAAGAAAAACTAATATTAAATTTAATCAAACAACAAACAATCGAAGCTCAGAAACTCGCAAACATAAGTAAGAGTATGACGCCTGGACTGCTGAGGTCTGGCGTTAATCAAAACCTGTCTTATTCCCGCAGAGGTAATAGAGCGTTTGGTTTTGTGCCTAATTTTGCCGCAGACGATGAAGAAAGAAAGCAGGCTCAGGCTGGAGGTTATGCGCCTGGATCTGTGAAGGCTATGAATATTCCTGGTCACGGGCCAGTTATATATAATAGTGCGGAAAAGGTCAAGAAGTTTGATGGAATGTCGCAGCCTGCAATTATGCCACCTTCTCATAGTCGAGCAGGAAAAAAATACAAAGATGATTTTGCTAGCGCTCACGGCTTTGATCCTTATGCAAGTCATGGGTTTATACCCAATTTTAGCCTTCAAGCTCTAAGGTCTTATCTTGATAAAGGTGGTCGAGCTGGGAGTTCAAATTTTCCCAGCTTAAAGAAGATGCAGCCGTACCACCATGAATTTTCTAAAGAGTGGAAGGGTGATAGAAGTTCTGTAAGTCAATATTATGGTAGTCCGTTTCCTTCTAAGAAAGATATGGATAATTATGTAAAGAAGCATGGATATAAAGATTCTGAAGACTTTAAAAAAGGACTCGCCGCCCCTGGCAAAGCTTTAGCTGCCCAACAAAAAATACTACAAAAAGAACGAGTGAGAAAAGCCAATTCTATAGATCTTAATGACCCTTTTTATGGAATTAATAATATAAATAGGCTCGGCGTAATGCTTGGTAGTGGTAATCAAGTAACTAAGGACAAAAGGTATTATCAACCTTTTAAAGAATTACCCTCTGGGAATAAGGATTATTTGAAACAAAAATGGCTAAGTCAGTATAAAGGTTTTAATCCAAGCAAACAACCTAAAAGAGCGCCTAAGAATGCAAGCCCTACTGATAAAGCTAAAGCGAATGAAGGTATCAAAAAATGGAAATCTATTAATGAAAAATATCAAGAATGGCAATCTAAACAAGTATCAGTAAAACTTCCTACTAAAGCATTGTACCCTGTAGATCTTGATGATACTAATGGAATGAAGGGAGCCATAGGGAAAGGCCAAATTAAGAATTTATTTTCATCAAACTTATCTTCTGGAATGGATGGGCTTTCAAATCAATTATTTAGTAAAATATTTCCAGGGAAAAAATCTTCAATTACAAAATCAATCGACCACATTACAAATAACCAAAGTATACTTGGTGGACTTTTGGAGGCAGGAATTTCCGCCGCACTCGGAGAAAAGCCCACTGATGATATTGGGCGAGCTTTTGATTTCGAAGGTTCTTCAGCTAAGACATTAGCCAAGTGGATGGGTGAAGAAAATTTAAACAAAATAGAGTTAAAAATATCTGATATAGCCTCTAAGACAGGTAAACTTCCTAATAAAACATTAAACGTTCGTAATAAAGCTTTTGGTTTTATCCCGAATTTTGCTGACCCTTTGAGTGACGCAATTGGCAGAGAGAAAGAAGCTGGTGTTCCTGTGTCAAAAATAAGAGTCGGCACTCATAAGGCTTTAGTTCATAAATCTAATCCGATGGGAATGGGTGTGACTAACACCGATGATGAGCCAAGAGGTTTAAAAGATGTTTTTGGAGCAAGGGGTTTCGTGCCTAATTATGCTGAATCAAGAGGGGAGAAAATCGGAGGTATGTTTGGTACTGAGTCCAGCATTGAAAGAATGAAATCCGCTACTGAAGATGCTGCAGCAAAAATGGAATCTCTTGGCGCTAAGGTTTCGGAATTGAAAAATAAAAAAGCAGATTTAATTGATACCGCAAGTTCCCAGAGAAAAGTTCTTCAAGAGCGACACGCCCAGTTGAAAAAGGATGGTGTTCAGTTAAAAAAAGACATGAATAACCGAAGCTTGAGTTCCAAGCAAAGACAAAAAGCTGCCCAAGAATTTAATAGATTAGAACAACAGGTCAAGCAATCGAGTAACGATTTAAATCGGACTCGACAAAGAATTTCTTCAGCTCACAAAAAAATGAAAATTCAGGAGGATAAATTAACAACCGCAACTGCAACGCACAGCCAAATAAGAAGAACCGCCTCCAGGAGAGAACGCATGTCTCAAAATAGGGGTATGGCGGGTATGGCGGGTATGATGGGAATGAGTATGCTTGCGGGTCAGCTTCAGCAATCTAATGATCCAGGTATGCAAGCGGCTGCAGGAGGTTTAAATGGCGCATCTATGGGGGCATCAATAGGCATGATGTTTGGACCATGGGGTGCAGCTATCGGAGCTGCAGCGGGGGGTTTAATGGGGTTTGTTAATGCCACTAAGGAGGCCGAAAAGGCACTGAGGGAGATGAAGTCTGCCGCTCTTGCCGAATACGACACAAAAGTCCTTAATGAAACCACCCAAATGTTTGGAGCGCTATTTAATAGCCAAGAGGGAAAAGCGGCATTCAAGCAAAACTTAGACAGTAGAAAATTTAATAGACAAACGACGGGTGGTCTAGATTTTATATCGGCAATGGAAAATAGGGACCTGTTGCACTCTAAAGGTGAAGGCAGGCGATTTACCGGCAACGTTAGTCAAAAACAGTTGGACGACGAGATGCTAGATTTAAGAACCGGGAACTTGAGATATGGTGGGACTTTCTCGGTAGACGGCGAGGGGCCAGAACTTGCTAATAAAAATATGGCGGTTTTTGGTAGAAACAAATATACATATGGAAACAATCAGCAGTATGGAGGACAACCTGCGGTCATAGATAAGAAGTTTAAAGATTTTTCAAGGCGTATAGCTGATAAAATGGAAGAAAAATACGAAGGCAAGATAGGGGTTGAGTCAGATACTAGCCACAAAACTCCGACTATAGAATTTAAACAGAGAGGCGGTGACCATAATGAGCTTACTGTCCCCGAAATGGCTAGCGCCGTGACAACCGGAAGGAAGAATTCTTCAACAGGCAACGTTGAGCCCATGCTGATTACAGAAAGAGGTCTACAATTTGAAAGCGAATTTAAAGATTCAGATGGAAATATTAATAACTCTCGTATAGAAGCAGCCAGAAAAGTTACCGAGGATTTTATTAAAATGGTCGAGCAGGATCTACAACTTATGAAAGATTTCGGCGAAGCAGATTACCAAAAGGTTTCGTCATCTATTGATGAATTTTATAAAGCTTTAAATTACTCCGGAAAACAAACTTTAACTTACGGAGAAGCTCTAGATATGAGCGTAAAAAGAATTAAAGAAGAAGATTTAGCGATAGGAAACACAAAAGATTCTACAGAGATATCGAATCACAAACAAAAAATAAAGACCCTGGAGGCAGGACAGCAAACTTTACTTGAAGATTATATTGATAGTTTGGATAAAGACTTTCGCGAGCAAATTAAGGTTGGAGGCGAAACCATGCTTGTTGATAAAGCGCTGCTTAAAAAGAAATTGCTTCAGAATAAAGCGAATGGAGAGTATGGCGAAGTCCTCGGTGGCCTAATTGATCTTTTAACTCAACAAAGATTAGTTGCTAAAAATCAAACAGAGGCTATGGAGAAGACTTTGAAGGCCCTGGAAATTTCCGCAATGCTGGCAGAACAAATGAATACTGAACAGTCTGCAATAAAGGAAAATATGCTTAAAGTCAAGTCTGCTTATGCTATCCGTTCTGCTCAGCTGGGTAAGACAATGTCCGCCTCAACAAAAATTGAGCAGGATTATCAGAATAGCCTTGCAGCCCTAAAGGGCAAGGTGGATCTGTCAAAGAATAAACTTGAAGCCGATTTTAAAAAGAATGTTATCACATCCTTCATGACAAATGAACCCGAGTCTGTTCAAGAATTTAAAGCGGAGTATGAGAAGCAGGAAGGGAAGGAAATTGATAATAAGGAACTTGTTAAATTGTTGATGGGGCAAAATGCTGAAGGCGTCGTTAATGCAATTAACCGAATAACTGGCGCTATTGACGCCGAAGGTGCCCAAAGAAATAATCAGCTTGCAATTCTTGAAGTTCAAACTGAAGCATTGGAGGATAATGCTGATCTTGAACAAAATGGCGCAAAATATTCAAGATTAATTAATAAGCTAAAAGAAAACGAAAGTAGGAAGCGGCTTGAAATTGATAGTGCCCTTGACGCTTATCTAGACAACTTAAAAGCCACCGGAAAGTCTGACGCAAGAAGCTCTGCCCTTTCTAGGGAAAGATTAATTACATCAAGAGGCCCTGGGCCTGTGACGATGAGGGCTGGCACTGATCGACAGATTAATGATTTAAGAATTGATAGGGATGAAACAGTTCGAGCTGCCTCAGAACAATCTGGGCAAAGGCAATATGAGGTACTGAAAAAACTAAGTCAAGATCTTAATAAGGATTTTTCAGGAGATCAGATAGTCGGTTTTATGAAAGATATTGCTAGTCTTGAGAAATTAAGAACCAACGAGACTGGAGATAGACTTGATAAAATTAATAGGGCCATTAATGCAGTTGCCCAAGAGAAGCAAGAGTTGATTGAAATGAAAAAGCATCAAGAAGATATCACAGCCGAGAAAGAAAAGCAATTAAACAACCAGCTTAAAATGACCACTGGCCCTGGAGCTTATGCTAGTGGTTTTGATGCGTATGCTAAAGCCGCTTCCGATCGAGTCGACACTTTTAAATACGAACTTGGGCAAGCTGTGCCAGAGGCCTTCTCTAGGAACATGAGCGCTGCAATGATGAAGGTTATTAGAGAGGGCGGAAGCTGGAAAGAGGCGATGATTGATGGGTTGATAGGTACGCTTGATACAATAAATCAAAAATTCATGGACAACTGGATGGATCATTTGTTTTCAGGATTTAGTCAAGAAACCCCAATGGATAACCTTGACAATATAGATACAAAAGTTGGATCCCTCGGGTCTGCAGCATTGGAAGCTGCGGGCGCATTGAAATCTTTGAGCGCCTCATTTTCCTCGATACCTATCACGTCAGAAGAAAAGCAAATGATGAATGACGCTGGCAATTCTTTGAAACCTTCTCAAGGTTCCCTGCCGGTCAATAAGGTCTGGAATAATACTAATCCAAATGGCCAACCAAGAAATCAAACATTAGGGAAAAGCCAGAATAAACCTTTTCAAGGCCCCCCGATGCCGCCACCTGTTGCTACGGGCCTCGCCGTTCCGCCGCCGCCAGTAGGACTAAAAGTTCCAAAAGCCGCTGATTTTATAGACAATACGTTGGATCGAGGCAAGGTAAACCCCCTGATGCGTACAATCCTGGATAATAACAACCCTACTCCTCAGCATCCTAGCCAGGTACAGGGGTGGGAAAATTTTTCCGACGAAACTAAGCGGAATATGCTTAATCAGTATGATAATTTACCTACAAGAACATTTCAAGGAGGGAATAATCCAAATGGCCAACCAAGAAATAGAACCCTTAACGGTACCCACCAAAATTTAAATGCACCCCTTCAGTTTTGGGACCCCGACAAGCTTGACGGGCAAGTCCCCTCAAGCTCATCAATGACCCCGACTACGAGTTCTTCAATCTCAACTACATCAACCTCGACTGTATCAAGCTCGACTGCACCTATGACAGAAAGTCAGAGAGGGTTTATGAATATGTTCCCTAGTTATCATCAAGATGCAGCCGAACAGAATTTAGCAGGAGAGGAGAGCTCTTCTATAGGAGGTTCAGCTATAGTTGAGAAGCAAGATCAGGTCGTTCAGGCCACTAAAGAACAAACCGAGGCTACGAAAACTGGATTCATGGATTTAGCTAGCGCATTTCAAGATCAAGCCAAGCCCGTTGAAGAAAAGGTTGAGACTACAGCATTAGGTGTTCAGCACGAAACCCCTCCACAAACTGGCGCCGCCCATGTTAATCCTAACACAGGTCAATATGCGGATCCATCTTTAAGAAAAGCCCAAATGGAACAAGTGGAGTCAGTGTTTGCTCAGGCCGCACAACAATCTGCTCAAGCAATCCAAAATGAAGCTATGCAGAAAGATACCCACGTCCAACAAATGACAGAAAAGGCAGGAACCCTTCAGACATCTGTACAAAGAGTTATTGAAACGCTCGGAGAATTAAGCACCGCAATTTCTACAAAGGCGCAAGAAATTCAACAAATCCAAATACAACAGTCTATGCCTTCGCCTGGAATTGGTGCTAGTGCTCCTGGAAGTTACACTGGAGGCATACTAAGAAGATCTGGTGGAGGTGGTGTTCCTGCTAAAGTTAGCGACGGAGAGTTTGTAATGAATCGAGATGCCGTTAAAAAGTTTGGCGTATCAAATATGTCAATATTAAACTCAGGAAGGGTGCCCAACAGCGCTCAAGGTTACATGCCTGGATTCACCAACGGAGGCAAGCCTAAAATTTGGGACAGGTATAGAATAAATAAACAAGGGGCGAAGGAGAGCTTTGGTCAAGGTGCCGCAACGATGGCACTAGGCTTTGGGCTTTCGAAGCTTTTTGAAAAAGATAAAGAAGAGAATAAAGCTTGGGAGAGACCCGATGATTACTTTCAGCGCAATCCAACCTGGAAAAAAAGAAACATGTCTAAACAGTTTATGCTGAACGATCGCCGCGTAGCAGAAGAGGTCCAAAAGGAGAGATCCAAGAAAAATGAAGAGACTCAAAAATGGATCGAAAAAATGAACAAGCGACAAGCGCTTGGTAGACAGGCCGTGGGTCTCGTTGGTAATGTGCTTGCTTCTAGCGCGTCACAAGGGCTCACTGCCAAAGACGGTTCTTTTGCAGGATTTTCAAATGAAAAATTTGAAATGCCAAAATTCTTTGGCGGAAAGTTTTCAGGAGGCGAAGTCAGTGATACACGAGACATAGAAAGAAGGCCCAGCACGCCAACAGAAGGCGAATATGTGATCAACGCAAGAGCCGCAAAGCAAATCGGCGTACCTACGCTAGAAAGAATCAATGCAGGTAAATATAACCAAGGCGGCTTGGTTGGAGACTCTACCGAAAAGAATTTAGAAAACTCTTCAAGTAACCCCACGAACAATATAAATATAACAGTCAATGTTTCTTCAGACAACTCTTCTAAAGAAAACTCTAGCCAAGATCAGGACAATTCTGAACCTCAGAAAAAGAAAAAGAGCGCCGAAGATTTATCAAAAAGAATAAAACAAGAGGTTATAACAGTTATTAAAGAGGAGAACCGACCAGGAGGATTGCTTAGATAATGAGCTTTTCTAGTTATGAACAAGTTTTAATCGTTCAGAATAATTTGGTTTCTGGAGTTGCATCTGCAGACATTGGTTATCAGACGCAAACCGAACCATTGTACGTTGCGGGCATGGGGTATATGGATAATTTTATTAGTGGCCCAACTGAAGGACAAATGAACGTGAACAGATACATGTTGGGTAAAGATTTTATCAAAGATATAACCGACGACGAAACTGTTAGCGGCGGTATTATTCTTGACAACGGCCAAAGCGTGGGCTTCACCAGGGGAAGATTGCTCAATTACTCTGTATCATGTAATGTTGGGCAAATACCAGAAATAAGAAATACTTTTAAAGTATATGGAAACTTAGGAGGTGGTGTTAGTCCAATAGCAAGGTGGAACCCAAACAAAACAGACTACGACCTAGGTGACTTTGTGTCTATGAGTGTAAAAAGTGATGGATTTGCTCAAGATTTAATATACAAGTGTGTTGAAGCTAGAATCGTAGAGGAGCCAGGTTCCTCTACCGCCTGGGAATTGGTTCACGCTGACAGCGTTCAGGCTGCAAGAATGGTTAAGGATTCGCTGGCTCAAGCTAATCAAATAAAAGACAGAGAATATGTTATTCCAACTCAAGGGAGTATAAAAATAAATTTTAAAGGAACAAAAACACAAAATGCAACATATACTCTTTCTGAATTTCCTGGATTTAATGCAATACTAGGTTTTAATTACAGTAGGGGTCTAGATTTAGATTCATTATATGCATTAAGGGATGAACAATTAAAAGGCACTCCCCTGACTGATTATGAGGCAATTGATATTCAGATTATTTATCCAATTAAAAGTACATTTGATTTTACTGTTGCTTTAGACAATTATAGATTATCTGATATGAGAGCTTTTTTAGATTACGCCAACTGGGACAAGGGTAGGGTTGAACAAGATATTGAAATCCAAATGTTCGACCCTCAAGATATGGATTCCGACCCCATTATGACGTACTCTGTTCAACGGGCAAAACTATTGTCTGAAAATATTACATCCCAAACTGGAGAAGAGACAGTTCTGAATGTATCCTTTGAGGGTTACGAAAGAGATAAGCTAATGAATGAACCATGGTTTTTGAATCATAGCAACCTTGAGCCTAGTAATGATCAGGATATTTCTGAAGGAACAGAAGCCAAGATAGAGAGGGTTGAAACATGAGCGCCTTTACTAGTTTTAGAAACTGCCTTATCGAACTTGGTGCTACTCAAATTTTTGCAACAAGCGCGAACCTTTCTATAGAAACATCTTTGCAGAGAGACGTTAGGATCGAAAGCTATAGCGAAGATACTGCGGGAGCTTTAATTAACGAACCTAGATTGGTTCCCACCGCTGGAGTAAAAGGTACGCTTAATTTTGATTTTGTTATTGCTAGTGAGCATTTCGATGTCGATCCTGTAGATGGTAAAAATAGTATACATAAAATATTTCAGTTGAATAAAGGCATGTCTCCAGAGCTAGAGAAGGTTGGTAGGATTGGTAATTATAGATTTTTTAATGCTGGTATAAAATCATTATCTTTTGAGATGCGGCCTTTCAGTTTAATAAAAGCTAGAGCCGAATACGAAATATTTGGTAGTGTTGTAGAAGTTCAAACCAAGTCTTTACCTGTTCAGTCTGGCTGTTATGTAAATGGTGCGCTTGATGATAGTCATCAGAGCGAAACCGCTTGCAATGCCGCTGGGGGAGTTTGGAGGTATGGTATTAATCCTGCAGAGGGACTTAAGAGTTTTGGAACTGTTACTGCAAATGGAATTAATTTAGCAACACAAGAAAATTATGATATACAATTAATATCTGCTAATTATTCTATAGTAGCGAAAAGAAAATATAATTATAGTATAAGAGCTAATGAGCATCCTATTAATCAATTTGTTCCTGGTGCTATAATGCCTTATAGAGTGTCTTTGTCTGAAGTAGAAGTTAATTGTAATATATCATCTAATAAAATTATACCTAATATGAATGAAAGCGGTTACCTTCAGAACTCTTTTGAGAGTTTAAACCTTAGAGAGCTGGAGATTCAGCTTAGCTTATTTGAAGCTAGAAATTTTAGTACTGGTAGTGAATCTGGTAACTTAGCTAATTTTAGTTGCATTGGTAATGTGACTAGCCAAAACCTTGAAGTGTCTGACGGCTCTTACCTCGTTGGGTCTTTTAATGTAATGCAAGTTTTAAAATGAGTGGGAAATATAGAGGTTTTTGGGATCCGTCCCAATTATATGAAACAGGTGACATTGTTGAATACTATAGTAGTTTGGTATCAGATGTTAGCGCTCCTTATGCTGGAATTTCCTCTTACACATATAATCGCAACGAGCCTACCGTAGGTGCATGTCCTTTAAAAAACTTCACTAACCCTCGAAGTTTATCTGCCGCATCCGCACCTATAGAAATAAGTCTTTCTCGAGAGGTTTTGAGGTCTTTTGTTTCCGACCAAGGAATGTGGAATTCTTACAAGTATTATAACGCAGGAGAATGGGAAGGTCCACATGGATTGACTAAGGCTGGAGCAAAACTTGAAGATGTTAATAGCGATTATTGGACGGAAGGCGTGGCTACCGAGCAGGCTGAGTGGAAGGATTTAACTAAATACGACGCATCCCATCAGGAGTATGGGTCATCTTCCCAGAAAACATTATCCAAAGGTAAGTATGACGCACCTAACGAAGAATTATCTGAAGAATTTTCAGAAGTCCAAGGCGAAACAGACTCTGATGCGTATTATATATCTTCTGTACAAAATTACAAAGGCAATTTTAGTGATTCCGAAGAGTATAAAAAATTTGATATCGTTCGGAGTCCTGTATCTAGTGCGTTTTATTATGCAAGGACTGATATAACTGGAGTTGAACAAGCTTCAACTCTAAACTTTTCAAATATAGAAATTAGAGAACCATCAGATTACACTTACTCATCTAATCACATTGCAACAATAGAGTACCTTGGAGACGGAAACTCGGGCTGGGTTGCTAGTGGAGAGAGTATTTTAAAGGTGGGTCACACTTTAGAATTTTCAAACTTCACTAAGGCTTTAAATAACAGAGCATTAATGGTTATAGGTGTTAGTCCCGATCTTATTTGGTTAGGTTCTTTTGGAACTAACGATAAACAGTTGGCGGCTTACGAAAGAATCACGGGGTCTATGCAGGTGAGTCTGTCATCTGCTCAAGTTAATATTATAAACAATGATCAGGTTTGGTCTGGTGATCAGTTCTTTTTTGATCCAGATTACGGGTCTAGTGTGGAGTTTAGCGCTTTTAATAAAAAGTTTGAACACGGCGATGGATACTCTTCAGTCTCCCCGTTTGGAGTTAACTCTATAAGAATGCGATTTGATTTAGAGTTTACTAATAGAAGTAACCGAGAGGCTAATGCTATCCTCCATTTTTTAGAAAATAACCTTGGTCAGCACGAGCGACAAAAACCTAGTACCCAACTAGAGTATGACCAAGGAATATCTGGTTTTAGAATGGATGGAGAGAGTTTGTTTTTTCCTTATAATTCCACAGAAAATCTAACAAGGAGGTTTCATTGTATTGATTTTTCTCATGAAATTGAGAACGAGGACGTTCATACTGTTAGAGCGAAGATAGAAAATAGTACAGCTTCCACATTAACCATGGCTCATCAAATTTTTGTAAAAGAGGCTGAGCTGTGGAACGCCGATAAAACTTACAATCAACACGAGGTTGTTTTTTGCCATGATAATTCTAAATACTACTACTCTAAGGCCGCTAAGCCGCAATCTGGTAATAGACCTTGGATCCTTGAGGAAGAAGATGTTACTTCAATTAATAAAAACATATGGACAAGAGAGTTTTATTGGTCTCCATCTGTACCTTTTAATGTATCCCATTCACCCAATATAGATAAGTTTGGAACCGCTCACGGCCCGTATACTCAGTATCACCCTGCTAACCAACAGAATGTAAACTTATTAACTTTGGATTTAGAGTTTCAGAACAGAAGTGATGAAGAGGCTTACGCTATACTTCATTTTCTTGAGATGCATTTGGGTTATTTGTCGTTTTTATTTGTTCCCCCTTCTCCATATAATAGAAAAAGAAGGTTTTATTGCGAGAAATGGAAGCATACTTACGTGTTTAGAGATAACCATACGATTTCCGCTACCTTTGTTCAATTTCCTTTGGGGCAGAATACGCCTCTTGATGATGATGAGATAGATAAGATTGAGGTCAAGGTTAAAAAGAAGCCTGGTAGACTACTAATGTCTTCTGATCCATCTGTTTCGGTTAATCAGAATTATAAAAAAGCAAGTAAATTTTACGTCAAGATTCCGATAGAGTTAACCAACGATGGAGAGACTGATATTTTTATAAAAACAATTTCCCCAGACCAAGACACTACTCATTCTAACAATAAATTTAAAAATTTAAAATGGGGTCGTTATAAACACTATGTTACTACTGGATATAAAATAGGTGATCAAACATTATCTTCTACTTCTGATATAAATATTAATGGAAATGATTCTGACGGTGTTGTTATATATAATACAAATTCTGCACAGTATATTCATACTGAAAATGGAGTATTGTATAAGCTGGAGACTGGCTCTGAGCCTGAGTTGCTTGAGGTTGCCGAGCATAAGTCGGATGTAACTGAAACTCCTGCAGATAATAAAATTAGCCCAGGTGAGAATTATAAATTATTTTGCCAGTTTAACTCGAGTGGAGTAGTATCTACTGCAAGTAGGTCTGCGGAACATAAAACTGAAGTTAGTATTAGTTACTGCCACGCTCCTTCAGGCGAACCCGTGTTTGATGGTAGCTTGGAATATACTTCGGGCAATATAGTTCAACATTTGGGGGTTGTATATCAAGCTAATAAAGATGTTTCCGCTGGAACCTGGACAGCTTCCGATTGGGATGAGTACACCCTTACTACTTCTGTTCCTATTAATGTTGTAATTAACCCAGAATTAAGAGACTCAATTAAGGATAGTGTTTCAATAGAAATTTCTAGGTTTGATAGAACTAATTCTACCGTGGTGGATTATGATATTCGGGATAATTCTGAGGCGGTTTTTACACTTAGCCAGAAAGAGAAAAATTTATTTTTTGATATCGCCGCAAGCCTCTCTGGGGAAGGTGATAGACTTGCTGTTCCTTCAAGTCTTTCAGATATAGTAAGGATCCTGGAAGTTAGTACTGATATAGAAACGTATGCTTATTTGGGAATAAAATATGATTCAGAAAAACAGCAATACTATAATTATAGTGATCCAAGCTTTATTAATAATAATTCAAGCAATTTAGAAATTATTAGCGAAGAAGATTATCTTGACCTTTCTCCTTCTGATAAGGCAAATTATTCTAGAAATTCTGTTCTAAGTTTTCCTGATATAGTTTTGGATCCAGGAGAAGGCGGAGATTACGTTGCTCTTAATTTGAAAACCGGAAACTTTATGCATGTTTCTGAAAACTCTAAGGTTGTTGAGGGTCATGTTATCGAGGATACAGAAAGCTTATCTAGTGGTTCTATTAATTTGTCGGATTATATATCTTCCCATGAGAAAATTGAAGGAAGAAGTCTTGGGGAATTGCAAGAAATTAATGTGACCCTGAAGGGCCTATTTTTATCAGAAGACCCGAGAATTCCTACAATATCAACAGGCGGCGGTTATAGCGACGAGGCTGAGCTAAACATATACATCGGCACTCCAGAGGAGCCCTGCGAAATTATTGGCCGAGGTGGACAAGGGGGTAGCGGAATGATAAGCGAAGGGGTTATCTATGAGAACGGACAGCCTACTGAGATTGATTCAGATCTAAACCCTCCTCTGCCAGGGGGAGATGGTGGAGATGCTATATATATCGATGACCATGTCGGCACACTCGGTGTTAATATACACCTGGTTAACGGGTCTATATTCGGTGGTGGTGGCGGTGGCGGTGGTGGCGGATACCAGTCCGATTTCCCTAGAATAAAAAACTATAATTTCGTTAATATTGGTGGCGGTGGCGGTGGCGGATCTGGCCATTCTATAGGGGGTTTTCCGTTTGGGGGAATCACTATCTCAACCGACTTATCCCCGGCTAAGGGTGGCCAGCCTATTAACAATGCTACAGAATACAGAAGTTCGTTAACCAAGGGTGGAGATGGAGGAACATTTGGTGAAGACGGTCAACCTGGAGGGGGAGATGGTCCCTTTGGTTATAATAGAGTCGCCGCAGGAGGCTCTGGTGGAAAGTCTATTTCTTGGGGCTCTGATATGGTTCCCAATATATTTTTAAACGACGTAAAAATGGACTATAAAACGCATGTGGGCGTTCTGTCTTTTTACGATAGTGGTAACAACCCTATAAATAACCTTCCTGAGGCTTCTAAAATAGCTGTTGCTGGGCAATGTTTACAAAGAACAAGGTTGGACGTATAATATATAAATGAAAGAAGAAGATCCATCACTTAAAAAGGTTGCTGTTGAGCTTTTTAAAATGCAGCCTGACGCCTTGGTTGAATTTTTTGAGATAGATTTCTCTAATCTCCAAGAAGATTTTCGGGAGCTCGAAGAAAAATATGGCAAACCATTGGGTGTTTCTGCGGGTGCAGAAACGGTATATAGATTCACCTCGAATATAAATGGATCCAATCCTTTATACTGGCAAGGCAAGGGTTACCAGCCCCTACCTATTGAGACCTCGGATTTTGAATCCCCTTCTGACGGAAGACTTCCTAGGCCTAAGTTGGTTATAGCTAACCCTTCGGGGCTTTTATCTTCAATAGTTGCTGTTAATCATGACTTTCATGGGTGCAAAGTAACCAGAAAGAGGACTTTTGTTAAATTTTTAGACGACCAAAATTTTCCAGCAAATAGTTTTCAATATAAAGATGTTGATGGAAACCCAGTTGATGTCGTAAGGAATCGAGCACAAGACAGCTCAGGCAACGTTGTTGTTGGATCCAATCCCTTCGGAAAAGCTGACCCTAATGCTCACTTGCCTGATGATGTTTATTATATTAATCGTAAGGTTATGGATTCTAAAACCAGCATAGAGTTTGAAATGACATCTATACTGGAAATTGGAGACCTAAGATTTCCTGATAGACAAATCCTTGCAGATTACTGCGGGTTTAGGTATAGGGATTCTAACTCTTGCGGTTATAAGGGTTTACCGGTGAAAGGACCCAACGGACAAAGGTTTTCTTTATATGGTATATACGAATTGACCTTCATTAACTCTAGTGGTAGTCGGGTTAGATTGACAGATTCAAATATGAATATCGTACCTTTCTGGGATTCTTCCATTCAGTATGAAAAGGGAGATGTTGTTAGGCTTCCCGTGGGTAGACACCCTTCTGTAGAATCTTATTACGTCTGTATAAAAAAACCGAAAGTTCCATGCCCCTCACCTTCTTCTAGTGAAGAAATTTGGGTCTTAGATGCTTGTCAAAAAGATTTATCCAGCTGCATATGTCATTTTGGTAAAGAAGCTAGTGGTAAAAAAGGTATGAATTTCGGAGGATTTCCGTCTACTCAGGGCGCCAAGTTTTCTTAACATGGATGAAGAACTATTTAAAAATATACTTACTCAGGCTAAGATTTATTTTCTAAAAAATAGATACCAGGAGACGTGCGGTGTTGTTTTTAATAAAAGGGTTGAATTTACACCAATAAAAAATGAAGCCCCA
>ERZ802821.828-NODE-828-length-17257-cov-8.51331_pt1 | contig 17257 bp, 15 predicted proteins | sample MGYA00345648_ERZ802821 | MGnify/ENA primary metagenome ERZ802821 (study PRJEB30503, sample SAMEA104212357) | marine metagenome | biome: Westerlies Biome; feature: [SRF] surface water layer (ENVO:00010504) within the epipelagic zone...; material: water... | reverse complement strand
ATCCCACGCCTGCGACGCTATCCCAGAATTTTTCCAATCTGAGATATGTATTGAGTATTTTGTAGCTTTTGATAACTCATATAAAAATAAATCTATGCAGAGAGGCCTTCAGAATATGCATATCCATATGACTGACCATTACATTAATTTACTTGGTTGGGTTTTGTTTCTCATTTCGGCGATTGGTTTTTGCATAGCCAGCGTTGGCAGTTTTTGGGCTATGTTTGGCAGCGTTTTTTTTCTCATTGCGTGCCTCGTCTTTATGATACCGTTTTTCCGGCGCAAAGGCGTGCCCGACGATACCCATTAAGTAAAAGGAAATAAGAGAGTAAGAAAAGATAAGAAAAATATCACATTAACATGTAGGAATGACACCATCCCAATGCCGTGGCTTTATCAAATTAGAATTAGAGTGAGCAAAGAGCTCTCCGAGGCTCTTCGTACTACATCACAAAGCGCTGAGGTTATTGAAATCAATGCCATCGCGCAAAAACACGGCACCAGGCTCGTCTGTACCTTTAATGGTTTTTCTGATTACTGCGCAGAAGCTGAACAAAACGGAACGGAAGATTACCCGTTGTACGACTGGACAAAGCAGACAATATCTAACCCTGAAAAAGTGCAAAAGCATCTAAGATCTTTCGCTTTTTACAAAGGTGATGAGCAGGTCTACTCCTTAGCTTTGGCCGACGCACTCTTTTTCGATTTAGAGATTTTATTGAAGTCAGGCAAAATTGAAGAACTCAACAAGATTGATAGTAATCCCAAAAACAACCCCCAGCCTCCAACAACCGAGGGTTCTGCCCTATAGGGATCGTCGCGACAATTTGTGTTTGTGCGATTTCGACCACGGGCCCTGATGGGGTCTACAAATCAATTTCTGACAGCTTGACAACCTTTTGATGCAGGTGCATTCAGCGACAAATTTTGATTTTGCCCGCAGGCTTTTGCACGATAGCTTCGAGATCCTTACTGACGCGTTGTGGTTTCCATTAAGACAGTTTGCAGTGCTTAAAGTTGGTTTTGGGTTAAAACTGACCAGACGATTTTTACCGTTTTATTGACCATAGCTCCAGTTGCAAACGCGGGCGGGTTTCACTTATTTGACGTATGATTTGATATAGCTCGTTGGGCCAGCCGAATATCACAATCCATAACGGTCAATTCACACAGCGAATGATGAACGCTGCAGACAGACCTCTTTATCAATCAACAAAGTAATGTTTCGAGATAAGCAGCACCATCTGTGCGCACCTCAAAGGCCTGTTAATGGCAACCATCTCAACTTTATTGGAAATCCCAAAAAACGCTCTGGGCCGCCGCGCGGTGAGCGGCGCCTATTGAGACGATTTTAAGCACAGCATCCTTTGTCGAAGATGCGTTGATAATTTGGGCGTTTACATAGACTACGACCGCGTTTGTGACCGCGCTGCGCCTGCGTGAGACGTGCATTATCATCGTTTTGCGCATCGCTGTCTTCTTGCTAAAAAACTGAGCCAGCTGTTTGACGGCATTTGCGACGATGACTATCAGCTCAGCGTCGTATTGCTGCACTGCGCAAACTATATCTTAGACGTCGATGCTACCACACGAACCACAGAGCTGCGGCTGCATGACGATCAAATTGACGGGACAGCTTGTATTTATCGCACCTTCTGCAATGGGACGAATGGCTGCGATCACGGCAAAGAGAATACCTTCTTCAACTGCTTTTGGGTGTCGGGTTCTTGGCATCATAAAACATCATAATGCCGCCTCATTTAGTAGACGAAACTCTACTCCACGGTCACTGGATCTGGCGTGCAAACCAGCGGCTTTTGTGGCCCGCGAAACCGGTGTTATCCGTCGCGTCCGGGTTCGTTTGCATCGCTGGAGAACAATGCGATCTTGTTACCATGAGGGTCGCGAAGATAGCCAACATAAAAATGGGGGCCATACGCGTTACGAAAACCGGGCTGGCCCTCGTCAAAACCTCCAGCGGCAAGCGCGGCAGAGTGAAGGTCACGAACCTGCTTTTGACTGCGCGTCTGAAATGCGGTCATAGTACCGTTTCCAGGCAAGGCCCGACATCCATCAAAGGGTGATTTAACGTAGAAATCTGGCAGAACCGGGGACTGGCCCGGTTGTGCGGGCAGAACATAGCTAAGATCCCCTTGAAACCTTTCTAACCCGTAACCAAGGGCTGGCAGGAACGCAGAATAAAAACGTTCTGCGCAATCGATGTCGTCAGCCCCAACGGTGACGTAGGCAATCATTCTGTGCACTCCTGTTTGGAAGTTTGGGGATTGTCCCGAGTGTGCGAACTTTCTAGCCCGCAGGCAAACAATTTGGATCCTTAATCGCAATACCAAACATCGCTTGATCCCCTATTTGGCTAGATTGACATCAGCGACGTGATCAAATCCTTTAACGATTGGTAAAATTTCAGCAGAAACAACAGTACGTTAAATCGCGCCTCCGCAGTCGACCCAGATATAAACGCAGCGAATGACCGCCATGTTACCGTTCAGATGCCACTTTTTACAAATCTTGACCGATCCTAAAACCTCACCAGTGCCACCCTAACGCTCGGCGCGTCGTCGACGCTCAATCATATCCGCCAGTGCTTCAGCCTCATCGGCGATATCGGCAAAAGCCATTGCTGCGCCCTCAGACACCGGTTCGGCGCTGGCGCTGCCTGTGCCGCGCCGTCGTCGCAGATCGTGCAGCTTTGCTTGGGTCTCTTCCAATGCGGTCTCTGCCGTCTTTGCCCTCTCTTCTAATCCCGAGGTGCGATCAGCCAACATCAACCCGGCCATCAGCAGCATCCGGGCTTCGGGCAAACGGCCGATATGTTTGGTTAAAATCTCGGTCTCAGTGTCGAGCATTTTTGCGGCCTTCTGCAAGTGGGCCTCTTCGCCCGGCGCACAGGCGACATCAAAGCTGCGTCCACCAATGTTGACTTGGATTTCCGGCATTACAGGCTCTCCTCAAATCCAGCACCATTTGAGGCGGTTTTCTGCAGCAATACATTCAGCGATGTGATGACCACCTGCGCCTCGGCCTGATCGGCACTTCTGGCCGCATGCAGTGACACAATCTCTTCCATCATCGCTTTGTTGATCAATTCCGCATCCGCGACCCCAGTTTCATTGGCGGTGCGCAGCGCGTGATTGCTCTGACGCAATTGTTCGTTGGCGAGGCGCAGTTTTTGCAGATCTTCATCGAGCTTGCGCATTGCGGATTGCTGTTTACCGATGTCGGCTTCAAGCTTGGTCAGAAACCCCTGCTGGCGCTCGCGCAGACGACGGACCCGCTGTTCAAGCTGCGCATTGGTTGACTGTTCTTCTGCCAGTTCCGCATTTGCCTCCTGCAAGTTTGATTGCAATTGGCTGACTTTACTCTCAAGTTCATGTGCCACAGCGTTGGCCATTTGTGGAACTGGCTCGCGTTCAATACTTTTTCGTATCCGGTCCAGCGCCGTAGTGATCCGCCGTTCAGTCACATCTATTTGCGGCATCGGATATCCATCCCCATTTTTGTCTAAGTCGAAATCAGCCACGCCATGACGATTCGCAGGGCGCATGGCAAGATTATAGATTACTTTAAACAAAATAAATCTCTCTATGACCCCCAAACGACGTCAAGCGTGGCTTGATCTTCGCTTTGAGGCTGGTATTGAGCTTCTGATCACTCATTCATCTAAGGGATACCCGTATTTTGGACATTCAAGACCTTCGGACCCGGCACCCCGCCCATTGGCAAAAAGCTGCCGCCATCCGCGCTTTGACGCTCGATGCTGTGCGCGCAGCAAATTCTGGTCACTCAGGCATGCCGATGGGCATGGCCGATGTCGCGACAGTGCTGTTTGAAAATCATCTCAAATTTGATGCCACTGCCCCGTACTGGCAGGATCGGGATCGCTTTATCCTGTCGGCCGGCCACGGCTCGATGTTGATCTACAGCCTACTGCATCTGACCGGATACGCCGATATGACAATCGATCAGATCCGAAATTTCCGCCAATGGGGCGCCATCACCGCAGGCCACCCGGAATACGGCCACGCCACAGGTGTCGAAGTCACCACAGGCCCGTTGGGTCAGGGCATCGCCAATTCGGTCGGCTTTGCCATGGCCGAAGAGATCCAACGCGCCCGCTATGGTGCCAAGATCGTCGATCACCATACCTATGTCATTGCAGGCGACGGGTGTTTGATGGAAGGCATCAGCCAAGAGGCAATCGGGCTTGCCGGACGTCAAGCGCTGTCAAAGCTCATCGTGTTTTGGGACAATAACAACATCACGATCGACGGGTCTGTCGATCTGTCCGACCGCACAGATCAGGTGGCCCGCTTCAAGGCCAGCGGCTGGGATGTGCAAGAAATAGACGGCCATGATCCGATGGCGATTGATGCCGCAATCAACAATGCCAAAATGAGCGCGTCGCCGTCAATGATTGCGTGCAAAACACATATCGCGCTGGGCTCCTCTGCGCAGGACACGTCAAAAGGACATGGCGCCCTGACCGATGCAACACTGGTTGCCGACACCAAGGCCGCCTATGGCTGGACTTCAGCGGCGTTTGAAATTCCGGCCGAAATCAAAGCCCAATGGGCGGATATCGGCCGTAAGGGCACTGCGGCTCGGCTGGAGTGGGAAGCACGTTTGGCAGGGCTTTCTGGTACAAAACAAGCAGAATTTGCCCGCATCTATGCCGGTGATGCGCCCAAAAAACTCGGGGCGGCGATCAAGGCACTGAAAAAACAGGTGGCGGCAGACGCGCCAAAGGTAGCAACCAGAAAATCCAGCGAGATGGTATTAAATGTGGTCAATCCACTGATGGCTGAGACCGTCGGCGGATCGGCCGACCTGACCGGATCGAATAATACCAAGACCGGCGATCTAGGGGTGTTTGATACAGACAATCGCGGTGGACGCTATGTCTATTGGGGCATACGCGAGCACGGCATGGCGGCCGCGATGAACGGCATGGCATTGCATGGCGGAGTACGGCCCTATGGCGGTACTTTTATGTGCTTTACCGATTATGCCCGCCCAGCGATGCGATTGGCAGCGCTGATGCAGGTGCCAACGGTCTTTGTGATGACCCATGACTCTATTGGATTGGGCGAAGACGGCCCCACGCACCAGCCGGTCGAGCATCTGGCAATCAGCCGTGGAACCCCCAATACTTATGTGTTTCGTCCCGCAGATACGGTCGAGACCGCCGAAAGTTGGGAGGTTGCATTGACCTCTAAAACCACCCCAACCGTGCTGGCGCTATCGCGCCAAGGGCTCCCGACCGTGCGGACCGATCATAAAACCAAAAACCTATCAGCACAGGGGGCCTATGTTCTGGCTGATGCCGTTGGCCGGCGCCAAGCCATTCTAATCGCCACAGGCTCGGAGGTTTCAATCGCCTTGGCGGCCCGCGACACCTTGCAAGCCGAAGGCATTGGCACGCGGGTTGTCTCGATGCCATGTATGGAACTATTTGCCGCACAAGACGCCGCCTATCGCAGGCGGGTTCTGCCAGGTGGCCCGGTGCGGGTCGCGATTGAGGCAGGCGTGCGTCAGGGGTGGGACCAGTGGTTGTTGGGCGAACGCGGTCGTGAAAACAAAGCCAGCTTTATTGGTATGAGCGGATTTGGCGTATCGGCCCCCGCAGAGGTTATTTACCAGCAGATGGGAATCACCGCTGACGCAACCGTGGCGGCCGTTAAATCTCTGCTGTAACCGGCCCTTTTTGAGCCTCAAAAATCTATGCCGCGCGGTTGTACACCGTGCGGCACGGACAATTTACATGCAAAATCAAAGAACGTCCCACATTGTTAGCGCAACCACGAACTCATTTCTTTTGTTACCGCTAACATATTGTAAAGTAAGTATTTTTTTCTTTTAATCCAGCAAGGCTAGTCGTATACAAGCACGCATATCAGCGTAGTAGGAGCGGCAGCATGACAGTCACACTCGGTATCAATGGATTTGGCCGAATTGGCCGTTGCACTCTGGCACATATTGCCGAAAGTGCCCGCAATGATGTGCAGGTGGTCAAGATAAATGCCACCGGGCCCATAGAGACCAATGCACATTTGTTGCGCTATGACAGTATTCACGGTCGGTTTGGCGGCACAGTACAGGTCACACAAGACACCCTTGATTTAGGTCGTGGTCCAATGCAGGTTTTCTCAAGCTATGACCCCACGAGCCTTGATTGGGATGGCTGTGACGTGGTTCTTGAATGTACCGGTAAATTCAACGACGGCGCCCGCGCCAAAGTACATCTAGATCGCGGCGCAAAATCAGTTCTGATCTCAGCGCCGGCGAAACAGGTCGATAAGACGATTGTGTACGGCGTCAACCACCGCAGTTTGACAGCGCAGGATCATATGGTCTCAAACGGATCCTGCACCACGAACTGTCTGGCGCCTCTGGCTAAGGTTTTGAACGATGCCATTGGGATTGAACGTGGGATTATGACCACGATCCACAGCTATACCGGCGATCAACCCACGTTAGACCGTCGTCATGACGATCTCTATCGTGCCCGGGCAGCCGCAATGGCAATGATACCCACGTCTACCGGTGCGGCGAAAGCTTTGGGTCTGGTGCTGCCGGAACTTGACGGCAAGTTGGACGGCACTGCTATCCGCGTCCCCACGCCAAATGTCTCGGCTATTGATCTGACCTTCGAAGCCGGTAAATCGGTCACTGTCGCCGATGTGAACGCAATTGTTCAAGAGGCCGCCAACGGTCACATGGGCGCGGTCATGAGTTATGACCCGGCTCCCAAAGTTTCGATAGACTTTAACCACACCCCTCACTCGTCAATTTTTGCCCCCGACCAAACCAAAGTCGTCGGGGGGCGCACCGTGCGGGTGCTGGCATGGTATGACAATGAATGGGGGTTCTCCTGCCGCATGGCCGACGTTGCCGGAGCCATGGGTCGACTTTTACATTGATTTCTCGCTCTGAAATAGTTAAAATTGTGTTATTAAACCCAATTACTATTTCAGGTGGTGAGATAATGACTAATACAATTTCAGCGGGTTTGGGACTGTCCGTACTGGCTTTTCTCATGCTAGATTTTGGATTCAGCAACAGTGAGAACGCTTTATTTCTTGCCCAAAAATTCGTCTTGGCCATGGAAGAAATAGCGATTTGGCGCTAATGCGCAAATTAGCCGTGGTAAGGATACATCATTAAAGCCAGCACTACCTAGGATCCGTTGCGTGATCTTGACTTTAAGTCGAAATCATGGTGTTAGCGCTATCATAAATTTGTCAAAGGGGTGAGCATGCCGGTCAAAGTTGCAATAAATGGGTTTGGGCGTATTGGGCGAAATATTTTACGGGCGATCATAGAGTCAGACCGTAGCGATATCGAAGTCATTGCCATCAATGATCTGGGATCTGTCGCAACCAACGCTCATTTGCTGCAATACGACAGCGTGCACGGCCGCTTTCCGGTAAAGATAAAACATAGTGAAACCAGTCTTAACGCCGGACGCGGGGATATCCGGGTGACGGCCCTGCGCAACCCGGCTGACCTGCCGTGGCAGGATGTGGATGTCGCGCTTGAATGTACCGGTGTGTTCACCGATCGTGAGAAGGCCGCGATTCACCTTGACAACGGTGCGACCCGCGTTCTGGTTTCGGCCCCATCATAAGGCGCGGATAAAACCATTGTTTACGGTGTCAACCACACCGAGATCAGCGCAGAAGACCGGGTAATCTCGAACGCCTCATGTACGACGAATTGCCTGTCACCGGTCGCGCAAGTTTTACATCAAAACATTGGGATAAAACGCGGATTTATGACAACGGTTCACAGCTATACTGGCGATCAACCTGCCCTCGACACCATGCATAGTGATCTCTATCGGTCACGCTCCGCCGCCCTGAGCATGATCCCAACGTCAACCGGTGCGGCAAAGGCTGTTGGGCTAGTTCTGCCGGAACTGGCCGGCAAGCTGGACGGCGTTGCAATTCGTGTCCCGACACCGAATGTCTCTTGCGTTGACCTGACCTTTGAAACCCTTCGCGATACCAGCGTGGCAGAAATCAATCAAATGGTTACCGCCGCTGCAGCCGGCCCCTTAAACGGCGTTCTCGGTATCACAGATGAAAAACTGGTTTCCATTGACTTCAACCACGATCCAAGAAGCAGCATTTTGGCCACAGATCAAACCAAAGTGATGGATGGGAATCTGTGTCGGGTGTTGATTTGGTATGATAACGAGTGGGGTTTTTCAAACCGAATGGCTGACACCAGCGTTTATATGGCAAGCCTCGGCGCTTAGCGCCGCGCTAAGTTGGCTGTTGCTGCGCCCTGCGAGCCCCTCTTGCTACGCACATGGGTCTATTTGCCGAACCGCTTCAGCAGGTGGGCCTTAACAGGGGGTGTGACGAATTTCGACACGTCCCCGCCCAGTCTTGCAATTTCCTTGACCAATTTCGACGCAATCGCTTGGTGCTTGGCCTCAGCCATCAAAAACACCGTCTCTACCGAGCTGTCCATCGCCCGATTCATGCCAACCATCTGAAACTCATATTCAAAATCTGCCACAGCGCGCAAACCGCGCACGATCACCTGTGCGCCTACATCATGCGCACAATCGATCAACAGACTCTCAAAGGGATGCGCCACAATCTCGGTGCCAGTCGCAGCACCGAGTGCGGCGCATTCAGCCTCGATCATCGCAACCCGGTCTTCAAGCGAAAAGAGCGGGCCTTTGTCGCGATTGATAGCAACGCCAATGACCAGACGATCCACAAGCAGAGCCGCCCGGTTGATAATATCAAGATGGCCCAAAGTAATCGGGTCGAAGGTTCCCGGGTATAATCCAATGCGCATAGCGATATCTTCCTAAACTGCGGCTCGCCGCACGCAATAATATTACGAAGGAAATTGCAAGGGCTTCAATGCCCCTTAATCATCCCTTCCAAGGCCTGATTTTCCATTGCCAGTTCATTAAGCTTGGCTTTGACCACATCGCCAATCGTAATCAGGCCGACCAACATCTTGTTTTCGATAACGGGCATATGTCGAAACCGGCCTTCAGTCATGCGTCCCAGAATAGCGTCGGCACTGTCCGACAGCGCACATATCTGCACAGCAGTGGTCATATACTCCTCAACGGGTTCGGCCAGACATTCTGGCCCCTTCCGGGCCAACGCCCGCACGATATCGCGTTCCGATAAAATGCCTGCTATAGTGTTTCCGTCATCCGAGACCACAACCGTTCCGATACGCCGCGCCGCTAAAATTTTCGCCGCCGCCCTGATCATCTGTCCTACAGGCACTGTAACAACAGCCATATCTTTCTTGGTCTTCAGTATTTGATGAACTTGCATTGCAAAACCTCCATCACAACTGCCACAGTTTGAGCATCATACAACTGCAAGTGTCGTGTCAAGATACGTGTTTCGCGCAAATTTAGCGTTTTGATAATCCTCGAATATCACATTCAAGATCGTTTAATAAAAAATTGCCAAACGAAGCATAACCTTACGCGATGAACGTATTTAAAATATGGAAAAAAAAATTGCTTTTTGTCCGATAAATTTACTGGTTGGCGGCAGGAAAAAAAATGATACACAACATCAAACGCCTTTTATCAGCGATCGGGATCACAATTGCGGCCTTATGATAAATCGGGCGCGAACCCTGCCAAAAAGCCGGCCAGCCCTTGGCCATACCTTGGTGAAGAACGAGGAATGAAGAAACAAAATGCAAGAGCTTACACATTACATCAATGGCGCCCATGTCGCGGGGGCTTCTGGTCGGTTTAGCAACGTCTACAATCCCGCCACCGGAGAGGTTCAGGCCAAGGTGCCTCTGGCCTCTGCAGACGAAATGGCGCAAGCGGTCGAAATTGCGGCCGCCGCACAGGTCTCATGGGGTGCTGTCAATCCACAGCGCCGTGCACGGGTGATGATGAAATTTATTGACCTGCTGAACCGCGATATGGACGCGCTGGCCGAGGCGCTGAGCCGTGAGCACGGCAAAACCCTGCCCGACGCCCAAGGCGATGTACAGCGTGGCTTGGAGGTCGTCGAATATTGCATCGGTGCGCCGCAGATGCTGAAAGGCGATTTTACCGACAGCGCCGGCCCCGGTATTGACATGTATTCGATGCGGCAAGCGCTGGGCGTCTGCGCCGGCATTACACCGTTCAACTTTCCTGCTATGATCCCGATGTGGATGTTTGCCCCTGCTATCGTCTGTGGCAATGCCTTCATCCTCAAACCCTCCGAGCGCGACCCTTCAGTTCCTTTAATGCTGGCCAAATTGATGGAAGAAGCCGGGCTTCCAAAAGGCGTCCTTCAGGTTGTTAACGGCGATAAGGAAGCAGTGGATGCAATCCTTGATCATGATGTGATACAGTCGATCGGGTTTGTCGGCTCCACTCCAATTGCCGAGTATATCTATGGCCGTGGATGTTCAAACGGCAAACGGGTGCAGTGCTTTGGCGGAGCCAAAAACCACATGATTATCATGCCTGATGCGGATATGGATCAAGCGGCAGATGCCTTGATCGGAGCCGGCTATGGTGCCGCAGGCGAACGCTGCATGGCAATTTCCGTTGCGGTTCCAGTGGGTGATGAGACCGCAGACCGGTTGATCGAAAAACTGGTGCCGCGGATCGAAAAGCTGAAAGTTGGGCCCTACACGTCGGGACAGGACGTGGATTACGGCCCCGTGGTTACCGCTGCCGCCAAAGACAACATCCTCAACCTCGTTCAAACCGGCGTTGATCAGGGCGCAACCCTTGTGGTGGACGGCCGTGATTTCAGCTTGCAGGGCTATGAGGACGGATTTTTCGTCGGGCCACATTTGTTCGATAATGTCACGCCGAACATGGACATCTATACCAAGGAAATCTTTGGTCCGGTTTTATGTACGGTTCGCGCCGGAAATTACGAAGAGGCGCTCGGCTTGGCGATGGATCACGAATACGGCAATGGCACCGCGATCTTTACCCGGGATGGCGATGCGGCACGCGATTTTGCCAATCGGATCAACATCGGCATGGTCGGGATCAATGTTCCGATTCCGGTTCCGCTGGCCTATCACACATTTGGTGGCTGGAAAAAATCAGTGTTCGGCGATCTGAACCAACATGGTCCGGATGCATTTAAGTTCTATACCCGCACCAAAACCGTCACCGCGCGCTGGCCCTCGGGCATCAAGCAAGGGGGCGAATTTAACTTCAAAGCCATGGATTGATCCATGTCTGGCGCTTTGCCCATGTTGGGCATGGCGCCTGTTTATCCATGATTTAGGGCAGCACCCTGCCCTAGTCGTATCGTGTTACACGCTATTCCTGCCCTGTTGCTAACACCCGCATTAGTGGACGTGACTGCGCTCAGGGGAATTATTTTGCGGTGGCGCAGGCCCCGCTGGAGGGCGACCCGCTTTGAAACTCTGGCAGCACCAACTTTGAAATAATGTTGCAATAGTTTTTGACCTTTGTGACAAGAATATAGGGGAACAGTTGATGGAATTTGCGCGGAGCGAGGAACAAGACGCTATTTTTGATATGGCGTACGGGTTTGGGCAAGACCATATTGCGCCCCATGCCCTGACATGGGACAGGCAGGGCGCGATACCGAAACATCTGTGGCCAAAAGTCGCCGAATTGGGTTTGGCAGGCATTTATGTCCGCGAACAAAGTGGCGGCTCGGGTCTAAGCCGTCTGGATGCCGCACTGGTGTTTGAAGCACTGGCCATGGCCTGCCCATCGGTGGGATCCTTTCTGTCAATCCACAATATGTGTGGCGGCATGATTGATAGCTTTGGCTCGGAAGAAACCCGCGCCAAATGGCTGCCGGATATCTGCGCTATGACCAAAATATTCAGTTACTGTCTGACCGAGCCCGGATCCGGCTCAGATGCGGCCGCGCTGCGCACCCGTGCCACCCGCAGCAATGAAGGGTACGCGCTTAGCGGCACCAAGGCCTTTATATCTGGCGGCGGGTATTCCGACGCCTATATCGTGATGTGCCGCACAGGCGAAGACGGCCCCAAGGGAATCAGCGCCGTTGTTGTCGAAGATGGCGCGCCGGGGCTGACTTTTGGCGCCCTTGAAGACAAGATGGGATGGCGCGCCCAACCCACGGCTCAGGTTCAGTTCGACGATTGTAAAATCCCTAGCGACAATCTGATCGGCGATGAGGGGCACGGTTTTCGCTATGCCATGGCCGGATTGGATGGCGGACGGCTCAATATCGCCGCCTCGGCGCTTGGCGGCGCGCAAAACGCCTTGAATATGACGCTGGCCTATATGGGCGAACGCAAAGCATTTGGCAAAACCATCGATCAGTTTCAAGCTCTGCAGTTTAAACTGGCCGAAATGGAGGTGAAACTTCAGTCGGCGCGGGTCTTTCTACATCAGGCCGCCTGGAAGCTGGACACTAAAGCCGCCGATGCGGGTAAATTCTGTGCCATGGCAAAACTCTATGTCACCGATGCCAGCTTTGAGGTTGCCAATACCTGTCTGCAATTGCATGGGGGTTATGGCTATCTAAGCGATTACGGCATCGAAAAGATTGTGCGTGATCTGCGTGTCCATCAAATTCTTGAAGGCACAAATGAAATTATGCGTATGATTATTTCCCGCCAGATGCTGTCGGATCGCGGCTGATGCCCGATATTATCATTACCAAAAGCGGTAGCGCCGGGCGCATCACCCTGAACCGGCCCAAAGCGCTGAATGCAATGACCTATGCGATGTGTACTGCCATAGAGGCGGCGCTTGAGGCATGGCGCGCCGATCCCGCAGTATCCCTAGTGATCTTTGACGCAGCCGGCGAAAAAGCGTTTTGCGCGGGCGGGGACATTGCCGAATTATATACCACGGGCATGCAGGGTGATTTCGCCTACGGCCAGACCTTTTGGCGCGATGAATACCGGCTCAATGCCAAGCTGCATTGCTATCCCAAACCGGTAATCAGCTTCATGCAGGGCTTCACTATGGGCGGCGGCGTTGGATTGGGCTGTCACGGCAGTCACCGGGTGGTTGGTGAAACCAGCCAGATTGCCATGCCGGAATGTGGTATCGGCTTGATCCCCGATGTTGGAGGCTCGCTAATTTTGGCCTCAGCACCAGGACGGTTGGGTGAATACCTTGGCACAACAGCCACGCGGATGAATGCAGGCGACGCCATTCTTGCCGGCTTTGCGGATTATTTTATACCCCAGGATCACTGGCCGTCTTTGATTGAAAAGCTGCAAGAAACCGGCAATTGCGCGCTGATTTCCGCGGCGGCGCAACCCGCTGCTGAGGGGCCGGTGTCCCGCGACAAACAATTGATTGATCGCCACTTCAGCGGTGAAACACTGACGGATATTGTCAATGCGCTGCGCCATGATGACAGCGCCTTTAGTCAGAAAACGCTGGGGTTAATGGCGCGCAACTCACCGCTTGCGATGGCTTGCAGCGTCGAAGCCATTCACCGGTTGCGTGGCTCACCCGAGATGCACAAAGCACTGGAATTGGAATACCGCTTTACCTATCGTGCGATGGAGCATGGAGATTTTCTGGAAGGTATTCGCGCCGCCATCATCGATAAAGACCGCAATCCGCAGTGGCAACATACTCTCGACGCGGTGCCATCCGTGGCGGTCTCGCGCATGTTGATGCCGCTGGGGCGTGCGAAATTAACATTTGAGGAGGCGAAAATGCAAATAGGGTTTATCGGTCTGGGCAACATGGGGGCACCGATGGCCGCCAATCTGATCAAAGCCGGCCACTGTGTTACGGGTTTTGACACTGCCGGCATCATTGTTGAGGGAATGACCAATGCCACCTCGGCTGCAGAGGCCGTCACGCGGGCAGACCTTGTGATCACGATGCTGCCCAACGGCGCAATTCTGCGCGCGGTTGCAGACCAAATCCTACCTGCAATGCACGAGGGAAGCATTTTGTTGGATTGTTCGACCGTCGATGTGGACAGCACACGCGCCGTCGCACAAGACGCCGCAGCCCGAGGTATTTTGGCGCTGGATGCACCCGTTTCAGGCGGCACAGGCGGCGCCAAGGCCGGTACACTAACCTTCATGGTGGGCGGCACAGAGGCCGCGTTTCATACCGCACAACCCCTGTTTGAAATCATGGGCCAGAAAGCCGTTCATTGCGGTGCCGCAGGGAACGGGCAAGCAGCTAAAATCTGCAATAATATGATCTTAGGCGTGACGATGATTGCCAGTTGTGAAGCCTTTGCACTGGCCGATAAACTGGGGCTTGATCGTCAGGCGATGTTCGATGTTGTCAGCACCTCATCGGGTTATAGCTGGACAATGAACGCCTATTGCCCCGCCCCGGGGATTGGCCCTGCATCGCCCGCCGATAACGAGTATCAGCCCGGTTTTGCCGCCGACCTAATGCTCAAAGATCTGCGCTTATCGCAACAAGCCGCCGAAGCGGTTGACGCTGATACCCCGCTGGGACAGGCCGCCACCGACCTGTACCGACGCTTTGTCGAAGACGAAGACGGCAGCGGACGAGACTTTTCGGCCATGCTGCCCCGGTTTGAAACACGCGGACGGTAAGCAAACATCATAAATCTATGAGGAACGGCACATAGACCATTGAGTTAAAGTTACTCTGCGGCGACCCGGCGTGGAGCTAACATGCTTTTCAAATAATGCCCTGTGTAGCTTTTGGTGTTTTTTGCCACCGTTTCCGGCGTGCCAAACGCGACAATTTCACCTCCGCCATCGCCGCCTTCCGGGCCGATATCTATAATCCAATCTGCGGTTTTGACCACGTCGAGATTATGTTCAATCACGATCACAGTATTGCCTGTCTCAACCAGTTCATGCAATACTTCCAGCAACTTACGCACGTCCTCGAAATGAAGCCCTGTTGTGGGCTCATCAAGAATATACAGGGTTCGTCCGGTCGAGCGCCGCGCCAGTTCCTTGGACAGTTTCACCCGCTGCGCTTCACCTCCAGACAATGTCGTCGCTTGCTGGCCGACCTTAATGTAACCCAATCCTACACGCACCAGCGCATCCATTTTCTCTCGGATGCTGGGCACCGCCTGAAAAAACACCTGCGCATCTTCAACTGTCATATCAAGAACATCGGCTATGCTTTTGCCTTTAAACTTTATTTCTAACGTTTCTCGATTGTACCGGGCCCCGCGACAGGTTTCGCAAGTGACATAGACATCGGGCAGGAAATGCATCTCGATCTTGATCAGCCCATCTCCCTGACAGGCTTCGCACCGGCCGCCCTTGACGTTAAACGAGAACCGCCCCGGCTTATATCCGCGTGCCTTAGATTCCGGCAGCCCCGAGAACCAATCCCGGATCGGCGTGAAGGCCCCTGTGTATGTGGCAGGGTTGGAACGCGGCGTGCGCCCGATCGCACGCTGGTCAATATCGATCACCTTGTCGAGATGTTCGAGCCCATTGATCGTCTCACACGGACCCGGCGTTTGCCGCGCGCCATTCAACCGCATCGAAGCGGTTTTGAACAGCGTCTCAATAGTCAGGGTTGATTTACCGCCCCCCGAAACACCGGTGACACAGACAAACTTGCCCAAAGGAAAATCGGCACTGACATTCTTAAGGTTATTGCCAGAGGCTTTTATCACCTGCAGTTTTCTACCGTTGCCCTTGCGCCGCTTCGCCGGAACCTCAATCGATCGAATGCCTGACAGATATTGCCCGGTGATTGAGGCTTTGTCGTTAGCGATATGCTCAGGTGTGCCGTGACTGACCACCTGGCCACCGTGAAGCCCCGCGCCCGGACCAATGTCATAGACATAATCCGCCTCGCGGATCGCCTCTTCGTCATGTTCGACCACAATCACCGTGTTGCCCTGATCGCGCAAATTTTTCAGCGTGACCAACAGCCGATCATTATCGCGCTGGTGCAGACCAATTGAGGGTTCATCCAGCACATAAAGAACACCAGTCAATCCGCTGCCGATTTGACTGGCCAGTCTGATCCGCTGGCTTTCGCCACCCGACAGCGTGCCTGAGTTCCGGCTCAGTGTCAGATATTCCAGCCCGACATTGTTCAAAAACCCCAGTCGTTCGCGCACTTCTTTCAAAATAGCTTTGGCGATTTCGTTTTTTTGTATCGTGAGGCGTTCCGGCACCGTTTCGCACCATTTAAACGCCTCGCGAATTGACATCTGGACCACCTGTCCCAAATGCAGGCCGGCAATTTTTACCGCCAGCGCCTCAGGCCGCAACCGAAACCCCCCACAACCTCGACAGGGACGGTTGTTTTGATAATTTTCAAATTCTTCACGGACCCAGTTGCTGTCGGTTTCACGGTACCGACGCTCCATATTGGGGATAACACCTTCGAACACGCGCGAGATTTGATAGACCCGACCACCCTCGTCATAGCGAAATTGTATCTCTTCCTTACCGGAACCATATAGAAACACTTGCTGTACTTTTTCCGGCAAATCCTTCCATTTTGTCGAGGGTTTGAATTTATAATGTTTCGCAATCGCCTCTATAGTCTGGGTAAAATAAGGACTTTTGCCCTTGCGCCATGGCGCCAGCGCCCCATCCCCGATTTTCAAAGTAACATCGGGCACCACAAGACGTGCGTCAAAAAACAGCTCCTTTCCGAGCCCGTCACAATCGGGACAGGCACCAAAAGGCGCATTGAACGAAAACAGCCGCGGCTCGATTTCGGGAATGGTAAAGCCACTAACAGGACAAGCAAAATTCTCACTAAAGGTGATCCTTTCGGCTGAACCCTCTTTCGGAGCGGTCTCAAGGATAGCAATACCATCTGCCAAATCAAGTGCTGTGCGGAAACTGTCGGCGAGTCGGGTCTCAATACCCTCGCGCACCACAATCCGATCCACCACCACGTCGATATCATGCCGGAACTTCTTATCCAGAACCGGTGGTTCGTCCAGCTCGTAAAACCCACCATCCACCTTGACCCGCTGAAACCCCTGCTTACGCAGCTCAAGAAACTCTTTGCGATACTCGCCTTTGCGGTCACGTACTATGGGTGCCAACAGATAAGCCCGAGTATCGGCCGGCATCGCCATCACCCGGTCGACCATGTCCTGAACCTGCTGGGCCTCAATCTAAATGTAGTATAGAGAGAGAAGCCGAAGCCTCTCCCTCTGTATGAAGTATTATTTCTTGCGTAGGTTAGCTAACATTGTTGCACGTTTGTCAGCTTGTGCCTTGGCAATAGCCTCTGGACTCTGTGGCTTACGACTGCTGTTGGTTCTGTAGTTTGCCATCTCAGCCTTGTGATTTGCAAACCATGTTCTACCCATGT
>ERZ802821.822-NODE-822-length-17306-cov-15.8826_pt1 | contig 17306 bp, 19 predicted proteins | sample MGYA00345648_ERZ802821 | MGnify/ENA primary metagenome ERZ802821 (study PRJEB30503, sample SAMEA104212357) | marine metagenome | biome: Westerlies Biome; feature: [SRF] surface water layer (ENVO:00010504) within the epipelagic zone...; material: water... | reverse complement strand
TTTATCCTCGAGAAAGCTATTCATTTCCATTTCTATTTTATTTCTGAAACAAATTAGCTGATTATCAATTTCTAAATTTTCACATTCAGGAAATGATGGTGGCTGATCATTAATTGTCCAAGAAGATGCAGATTCAATTTCAGACTGTGGTACTTTTAAAAAATTAGAGTCGCAAGAAGCTAGTGTAATTACAAAAAGTAACCATCTTGAAGGGAACTTAATATTATAATTCTTAATTAAGTTAAGCACGATTAAAATTACGATTTTTTTATAGCTTTGTCCAATGGAGTTATTTCTAATCTCAGTATTATTGATTGCTATTGCATTTTCAGGGATAGCAATTAAATTAATTTTAAAAAAAAATGGAGAGTTTTCTGGCACTTGCGCTAGTCAGAGTCCTTTTTTAAATAACTCTGACGAACCTTGTGGTATATGTGGAAAAATTCCAACGAATTCAGAATGCGCTAATGATTCTCAATGATTAAAATAATTTCTAAGCTTGGACCAGGTTTACTTTTTGCAGGAGCTGCTATTGGTGTTTCACACTTAGTTCAATCAACTAGAGCCGGAGCTGAATTTGGATGGGGTTTAATTTGGGCTTTGATACTGGTCAATATTTTTAAATATCCATTTTTTCAATATGGACCTAGATATGCAATTGCAACTGGCGAAAGTTTGCTTGACGGTTATTATAAAATTGGTAAAGTGTTTTTAATTACATATTTCATACTGAATCTAGCAACAATGTTTACTATTCAAACAGCTGTAACTATTGTAACAGCTGGACTTGCTTCCAGTCTTTTTGGCATTACTGACAATATGGTCGTATGGAGTCTAATAATTACTATCATGTGCTATATTATGCTACTCCTTGGTAAGTATCAGATTTTAGATAAAATTATAAAAGTTATAATCTTAATACTGGCAATAAGCACTATCTTCTCAACTGGGGTTGCATCAATAAACACAGATGAGGTTTATAGCTTTAAACAAATATTTCCATCAGGTAGTGGTTTAGTTTTTTTAGTAGCTTTTATGGGGTGGATGCCTGCACCACTTGATATTTCAATTTGGCATTCTATATGGACGCTTGAGAAGAAAAAAAGTCAGAAAATAACTGCAAAAGAAAGTCTATTTGATTTCAATGTAGGGTATTTAGCTACTGTTATATTAGGTATTTGTTTTGTTAGCTTAGGTGCATTGGTGATGTATAATTCGGGAATAAGTTTTTCAAATAGTGGAAGTATCTTTGCAGGTCAACTAATTGATTTATATACATCTAATTTAGGTGACGGTTTTTATTTGATAATTTCAATTTGCGCATTTACGACTATGTTAAGTACAACTATTACATGCCTAGACGCATCTCCAAGAACAATGTCCAGAGCAACACAATTATTAACAAAAAATAATGATAAAAATTATTATTTTCATTGGATATCAGCGTTAGCTATAGGCACAATGTTAATATTTTATTTTTTGCTTTCTGAAATGGGAGCATTAGTTGAGTTAGCTACTGTGTTATCTTTTATAACTGCTCCTTTTTATGCAATTTTAAATTATAAATTGATAATGAGTGATAATATGCCTAAATCTCATAAGCCCTCTAAAAATTTAAGAATTTTAAGTGTTACAGGTATTTTCTTTCTTAGCTTTTTTGCACTTGGCTATATTTTGACCAGGTTTATTTAGTTTGTATCTTTGTAAAATATGTCAGAGACTAGAACAGTAAATCAGGGTTGGGTAAAACTTAATCTTCCAACGAAAGAATCTAATACAAAAATTAGAACTAAGAAACCTGATTGGATTCGTGTCAAACTTCCTATTGGTAAAAAATACACACAACTAAGGTCTACTGTTGAGAAGAATAATCTTCATACAATTTGTGTTTCTGGTAACTGTCCTAATATGGGTGAATGCTGGACTGAAGGAACTGCTACATTTATGATCTTAGGTAACATATGTACAAGGTCATGTGGTTTTTGTAATGTTCAAACTGGAAGCCCTTTACCTGCAGACGAATTAGAGCCATTCAAAGTAGCTAGGTCTATAAATATTATGGGAGTTAAACATGCTGTTTTAACTTCTGTAGATAGAGATGATTTAAAAGATGGGGGATCAATAATTTGGTCTGAAACTGTTAATGCTGTTAGAGATTTAAATCCTAAAACTACAATAGAAACTTTAATACCTGATTTTAGAGGTAATTCAGAAAATATTGACAGAATTATAGAGGTAGCTCCAGAAGTAGTCTCTCACAATCTTGAAACTGTTAGGAGGCTCACCAGAGAAGTTAGAATTCAAGCCAAGTATGACAGAAGTTTAGAAGTTTTAAAATATTTAAAGGATAATGGCATTAATAGAACTAAATCAGGACTAATGCTGGGTCTAGGTGAAACAAAAGAAGAAGTTTTAGAAACAATGGAAGATTTACGTAATGTTGGAGTTGATATAATAACTTTAGGTCAATATCTTCAACCTACAAAAAAACATTTAACAGTAAAAGATTTCATAACTCCTGAGCAATTTAAAGAGTATGAGATAATTGGCAAAGAAATGGGATTTAGACATGTAGAGAGTGGGCCCTTAGTTAGATCTTCTTATAAGGCTCACAAGCATATTCATTAATCGTTAAATATATAATCCTCTATATTTTTATCAAAATTATATTCATTTATTTCCTTAGGAAACTTTAGTCCTACTTCAATATAATATATATCTCTGTTGTTGATTTTAGGTCTGAGTCTACCAAAATCTTTTTCAGTAGTTAAGATTATTTTATTTAAAGAGAGCCCTGTAATTTTATCAATAGATGACTTATTAAAATTATAATGATCTGAATATTTTAGATGTTTAAATTTTAAGGCTTTATTTTTTAAGAAATTCACTAAATATGAAGAATCTGCAATTCCAGTAACTAGAATAAAGTCAACATCCTCTAATACATCGATGTCAACTTCTTCAGAATCAGATTTAATTTTTTGCATATATGTCAAAGAACTAAAAAAAACCTTTTGGTTATCATTTGGGTTAAGTGATTCAAGAAATGATATTTTATCTTTTTGGGATAAATTATCAGGACATTTAGTAACAACAATCAAATCAGCTCTTTTAGCAGAGCTAATATTCTCTCTAAGATTTCCAACTGGTAGAATTTCATCTTTGTAAAATGGATATTGAAAGGTTGTTGTTAAAATCATCAGTCCAGGCTTTACAAATCTATGTTGAAAGACATCATCCCAAATACATAAATCAGTATCAGGTAAGTTTTTTAGAATTATATTCATTCCTTTCCTCCTATCTTCACATACAACCACATTGATCTCTGGATGTTTTGAGTAAAATTGAAATGGTTCATCTCCAATTTCATATGCTGTTGACATATTAGAAGCTTGAATAAAGCCTTTAGTATTTCGATTATAACCTCTACTTAATGTTGTAATTTTATTTTTATTTTTGAATTTACCAATTATATAATCTACAACTATTGATTTTCCTGTTCCACCAGTAGATAAGTTTCCAATTCCAATAGTTGGAATTTTATACTCAATTGAATCAATTATTCCTAGATCAAAAAGAAAATTTCGAAAAGATGTATAGAGATTGTATATAAGTGATAAAGGATATAATAAAAAATTCATTTTTTTCACCAGAGGAAAGATAATATTATATTTGTAATGAATCTAAAATTATATGAAAGTTAGTGAAATTACAGAAATTCTAGATAACTGGATGCCAATATCAATTGCTGAGGATTTTGATAATGTTGGATTAATTGTTGGTGATCTCAATTCTAAAGTGAAAAATATTTTGGTAACTCTTGACACTACACAAAATGTAGTTGATGAAGCTTTAGATAAAGATTGCAATTTAATTGTAAGTTATCATCCTATAATTTTTAATGATTTAAAAAAAATTACTACAGATTCTGGATATGTTCAAAAATCGATAATTAAAGCTGTAAAAAATAATATATCTGTATATGCTATTCATACATCTTTAGATAATCATCCAGAGGGAATTAGTTATTTTTTATCTAAAAAAATTGGTTTAAAGAATACATCGATACTAATTCCAAAAACAAATGAAAAAATTAATTTAAAAATTGGTATGGGAATTAAAGGTGAGCTTATTGAACCCATGGAAGAGACTGATTTCTTTGATTTACTTAAAGATAAATTAGAACTCAAATATCTTAGACACTCCTTGACACTAAACAAACTGATATCAAAAGTTTCAATTGTTGTTGGATCTGGAAGTTTTGCAATTAAAAATTCCCTTGACTCTGATATGGATGCTTTTATAACTTCAGATTTAAAATATCATAATTTTTATGAAGCAGATAATAAGGCTGTTTTAGTAGATATTGGACATTATGAGAGTGAAAACCATATAAAATTGATAATTAAAGAATTTCTTAATAAAAAATTACCTAATTTTAACATCCTTTTATCTAAGGAAAATATTAACCCAGTAAACTACTATTAAAATGGCAAAAAAAGTTGAAATTTCAGTTGAAGAAAAACTAAGAGCTCTGTTTGATCTACAGTTAATTGACTCAAGAATCGATCAAATTAGAAATATAAGAGGTGAACTTCCTCTAGAAGTTGAAGATCTTGAAAATGAAATTGAGGGATTAAATAAAAGACTTGAAAGTTTTGAGAACGAAATTAAAGAAAGTGAAGATGGTATTAAATTTGAAGAAAACTCAATATCTACATCTAAGGTAAATCACAAAAAGTATGAAGGTGACTTAAAAAAAGTAAGAAACAATAGAGAGTATAATGCCATTATTAAAGAACAAGAATTTCAAGAATTAGAAATAAAACTTTCTGATAAAAAAATAGCTCAATATAAAGAGACAATTGAAAACAAAACAGTTGTTCTTGACGAGCTAAAAGGTAAAATTAAAGACAGGAAGTCACACTTAAAAAGTAAAAACTCTGAACTTGGTGAGATTCTTAAAGAAACTGAAAAAGAAGAAAAAAAACTTTTAGAAAAATCTAAAGAGTTTGAGAAAAAAATTGAAGATAATTTAATATCTGCATATAAAAGAATTAGATCTAACGTAAGAAATGGTCTTGCAATTGTGCCTATTGAAAGAAATGCATCTGGTGGATCATATTTCACTATTCCACCTCAAGTTCAAATGGAAATTGCATCTAGACAAAAAATAATTACAGATGAGTATAGTGGCAGAATCTTAGTTGACCCAAAATTAGCTGAGGAAGAAATGGATAAAATGAAATCTATTTTTTCTTAATTTACAAAGCAGATCTTGTAATTACCTCTTTATTCTCTCCATTATAATAATCCATATAAGAGAATCCAGGCTCTATACTAAATGAACCAACTTCACCACTTTTATTCATAGCGATGTAAGCTACCTGAAATTTATTTTCTTGTGAATTACTTGACACAATTCTTTTAACAGCAGTTTCACATGCCTCCTGGGGTGACTTACCTTGTCTCATTAATTCTACAACTAAATATGAACCAACTGTTTTTACAACTTCCTCTCCTAAACCAGTAGCAACAGCTCCACCAATTTTATTATCTATAAATAATCCAGATCCAATTATTGGTGAATCACCTATTCTACCTTTCATTTTATAGGCTAACCCACTAGTGGTACAAGCTCCTGACATATTATTATTTTTATCGAGACATAACATACCTATAGTATCATGATTTTCAATATTTATTATAGGCTTATATTCCTCGTTTTCAAGCCACTTTTCCCAATCTTTTTTTGATGTTTCAGTTAATAAATCTATTTTTTTATACCCTTCAGAAATTGCAAATTCTTCTGCACCTTTACCAGCAAGCATAACATGAGGAGTTTTTTCCATAACATCTTTTGCTAATCTTGCAACATTCATAATATTTTCTACTGCAACCACAGAACCACAATCTCCCAGATGATTCATAACACATGCATCTAGAGTTACATTTCCAGATCTATCTGGTGCACCTCCATATCCAACTGTTGTGTTTTTTGGATTTTCTTCCTCAACCGCTACACCAATTACAGCTGCATTTAATGCATCTGTACCATTATCAAGTAAAGATCCTGCTTTATAATTTGCTTCAGTTGTTTTCCAAGTTGATATAGACCTTATCATAGGAGAAAAATTTAAATTATTTGCTTTAAGTCTTGTTGATATTGAAGACATTAAACCAATACTAAATATATCAAAAATAAAGTTTCTTCTTTTCATATTATTTATTTAAAGCTCTTAATCTTTTAATTAATGGCGGATGAGAGTAGTGAAAAAACACATACAGAGGGTGAGGATATATATTTGAAAGACTATCTACAGATAGTTTTTTTAACGCCAATGACAAGTCATCTCCATTATATGTTTCTTTTGCATAGGAATCTGCTTCAAACTCATTTTTTCTACTTATGTAATTCATTAAGATTCCAGACATCATTGAAATAGGTGAAAAGATTATAGTGAATCCTATTAAACCTAAATGAAAACTAACATCTGATCCTCCCAATGCCTGAGAGATTTCTGGTAGTTTTAAACATAATTCGAAGAAAAAGGTCATTACACCAATTTGTATAACTGACATTAATAAACCTGAGAAAACATGTTTTTTCTTAAAATGACCAACTTCATGAGCCAAAACTGCAACTAATTCATTTTCACTATGCTTTTCTATCAAAGTATCATATAAAGCTATAGTTTTTCTTGGCCCAAGCCCGCTAAAGAAAGCATTAGCCTTAGTTGATCTTTTTGAGCCATCAATCACGTAGATGTTCTTTAAAAGATATCCAACCTGTTTAGAATAATTTTCAATTTTTTTTCTTAACTCTCCGTTTTCGAGTGGGGTAAGTTTATTAAATATCGGTACAATTAAATCTGCATAAAACATATTAATAAAAACCATTAATAATGAAAGTCCGATCCATAGATATAACCAGAAACCATCATTTAAACTATCAAATAAATACAAGGCTAAAAATAAAAGAAACCCTCCAATTAAAATCGAAAGCATAGATGATTTAATTATATCAAAAAAGAATGTAGACTTTGAAGTTTTATTAAAACCAAAATTTTCTTCAATAACAAATGTGTTATAATATGAAAAAGGTATTGATATTATTAAGTTTAAAGTAAATAGTATTAGAAAAAAGATTCCTGATTCTATAAAACTATTATTAATCTCAAAAGGTAAAAATAAGTTGAGACTAAAGGAATTAACTAGTTGGTCAATATATCCATATCCGTTAAACACTAAAAGTGAAACAACTAATAAAAAGCTTGTTGTACTGGATAGTAATCCTATTTTATTTTTACTTATTGCGTATTGTTTTGCTTGTTTATATTTCTTTTTATCGTAGAAATCTTTTAACTCTGAAGGTATTTCATCTTTCCAGTTTTTATGATTTAAATAATCTAAAATATTTGAGAATAAGTAATTAAAAATTACTAACCCCATAATTATTAAAAACCAGACTTCAGGTGCCATAAAATTGAATTTAATTAATTTAGATTTAAATGTAATAAAAGATGATTAATAAGTATACTATTATAGGAACTTTAGGAATTTTAATTTTTAGCTCAGGGTTATGTGTATTTGGAGAAGCTGTAATAAGAAAATATCAGGAATTAGATTTTTTCTTGATTGGAACTCTTTCACTTATTTTAATAAATACTGGAATTTGTATTATGATAAAATCAAAAGAACTATCTAATTAGATTTATGATTATCATAAAGATAAAGAGGTAGTGCTAGTGAAAATCCAACAAGAAACATAGGCAATAAATATTTAATAATTTTTATTGGAGATTTTCGATAACTATAGATTAAAAAAATTAAAAAAGAAGAAGCTGCTACAGTTAAATCCATTGATAACATTGAAACAGCATAGTTTTCATATAAAAGGCTAAAGAATCCATCCATAGACCAGTTATTGATTTTTAAAAAATTAAATAGGTTATAATAAGGGAGTGCAATACCAAGTATACACAATATCAGATATATTTTTTTCATAATTAAATAGTTATATGTTCATTAGGTTTAATAATTATTAATTCTTTGTTTACTTTTTTAAACTCTTCTACTGCTTTAGATTGATCAATTTCAATTAAACCAAATGTATCAAAATGATATCCAAGGATTTTATCACATTTGATAAAGTCAGAAGCTAAAATTGCATCCTCATAACCCATTGTAAAATTATCTCCAATCGGAAGAACAGCAAGATCTAAGTTGTATTTAAGAGGAATAATTTTCATATCAAATGTTAAAGCAGTATCTCCTGCAATGTATATTGATTTATTATTTGCTGAGATTATAAAACCTCCAGGCTGCCCTCCATTTGCTCCATCTGGGAATGTAGAAGTATGAATTGCATTAACATACTTTAGTTCTCCAAAATCAAAATTCCATTTACCCCCATGATTCATAGGATGACCCTTTAGCCCTTTATTTTGAAAATGATTGACAATTTCAAAATTCGAAATAATGATAGAGTCATTTTCTTTAGCTAGTTTTTCAACATCTAGAATATGATCTTGATGTGCATGGGTAATAAGAATAAAATCAGGTTTCAGATTCTCAATATCAACCTCAGATGCAAAGGGATTTCCAGATATAAATGGATCAACAACTACACTAAACTCATTAATCTTGATTTCTAATGTAGCATGACCTAAGAATGTAATTTTCACTTTTTTTAGTTAATTTAAAGAAATCATTTATATAAGAGCAATTAAAAAAGTAATTAATATAAACAATGAGCAATTCAATATTTAGAAAAGATGGAACTGCTCAAGGAGTTGCAAAACAGAGATTGATTGAATCACTTGCTAAACCTGATAATCGTATTATTTATGACCCTTATGCGAAACATTTTGTTCTTGGAGCAAGTATAATAAAACTTTTGGGGCATAAATTCAGTGTCTGGTTAGGAGATAAATTTGTGACTGGAATGCATGAACATCTAATCTCTCGAACAAGATTTATAGATGATTTAATCGAGAAAGTTGCCTCTATTGATATAGAGCAATATGTAATACTAGGAGCAGGTTATGATTCAAGAGCTCATCGTCTTAAACTTCCATCCAAATTAAAAATATTTGAAGTTGATCAGCCTGAAGTTCAGAAAAGAAAACTTTCAAGGCTTCCGGATAAGACAACTAATAAAGAAAATGTAACCTATATCAGTATTGATTTTAATAACCAATCTCTTAAAGAACAACTTTTGAATGCAGGATTTAATCAAAGTAAATCAACTATTTATACACTTGAAGGTGTATCTCAGTATATTACAAAAGAGGCATTTAACTCAACTTTAAAAGAACTGGCTGTTTTAAACCAAAATTCTAATTCAAAAATTTTTATATCATACGTAAATAAACTTCTAAAGGATGATCCAAAAGCCTGTTTTGGTTCGGGTTATCCAAATCCTGAAAAAGCGGTCAATTTTATAAAAAATACATCAGCTAAGGTAGGTGAACCATGGATATCATTTTACTCTGCTAAAGAAATTGAAGATTTACTATCTCAAAATAATTTTACTGTAATTGAAAATAAAACCTTAGCTGATCTTAATTCTAAATATTTCACTCCAGTTGGCAGGACTATTCCTGAAAACCATGTTTTCAAGCTTGAACATTTTGTAATAGCTGAAAGCAAAACGTAAATACACCCTTTTTTATTTATTAATTCTTTCTGGAAAATCGGTTATAATTGCATCAACCCCCATTGATTTCATTCTTTTTATATTGGCAGGAGTATTAATCGTGTAGGGATAAACTTTAATATTATTAGAATGTATTTTTTTGACTATTTGATTTGTGATAAACTTATTATTAGGATTTAAAGCAACTGCATTAATTTCCGTAGCTAATTTAATTGCGTTATCAATTTTATATAACGAGTCTACAAGGATTGCAATTGGAACATCTTTATTAATATTTCTAAACTTTTTTAACTCATCCCATCTAAAGCTTGATATAATAAATTTTGAGGGAGTGAGGTTAGATTCAGTTAAATATTTGATGATGATTTTATTGGTTTCATAGGCAGTATTCTCACCTTTTAGCTCAATATTTAAAAAAATTTTTTCTGGTATTATATCTAATACCTCATTTAAAGTAGGGATAGATAACCCTCCAATTAATTCTACTTTTTTAATAGAATCTAAAGAAATTTGCTCAATAAATGCAGTTGAATTAGATAGCCTACCTAAAGACGGATCATGATACACTATTAGCTCCCCTGATTTAGATTTAAATACATCAATCTCAATTCCATCAACTTTTAAATTAATAGCCTTTTTAACTGATTCAATTGTATTTTCAAGTGCATGACCCATTGCGCCTCTATGACCAATGACAATTATATCTGAAGTTGTATTACAACTTGAAAAAAGAAAAATAAATAATAAAAATGATGATAATAATTTTTTCATATATTTCAAACAAGATAATTAAACATTAGTGTTAAAAATACTATATTTTAAAATTCTTTAATAAAATAGATATGAAAGAAAATATTAAACTTTATGCAGTTTATCTAGGGGGAAGAGCCGATGGATGTAATACTGAGCTTCATGATGTTGTTTTCACTTGTGGTAATAAAATTGAAGATACTTATATGGATTTACTTGATAAGTGGTTTGGAAATGTAGATAGACTTCATATTGATTCTTGGGTTGAGATAAATCATGTAGATGGATATAAGGTTTCTCTTTCATCAAAAAAAAATATTTCAAAAAGCAAATTGTTTTTTATAAATCTAGGAGGGTATGATAAAAATAAATTTGAAGAGTTACATGAAAGTGAATTTCTGGTTGGTGAAAAAAAAATATTAATAAAAAAAAGAGCAAAAGAAGTTTTAATGAAAGGATTATATCAAGTTCACACAGATGATTTATATGATGTTGATGATTGTATTGAAATTAATAAAGTTTCTGATTTCTTTATTAATCTTAACAAGGATGATAATATAAATGAGACTTTGAAATATAATAACGGCTATCACCCTATACCCAAGAAAATAATAGAAAAATATAAGTCATTGGCTGGTGATTAACCCCTATTAACTACTGTTGAAGAAGCTTGTGATTTTGCAAGAACTGTAATATCACTAATATTAACATTCTCTGGACAATTTATTACATAGGATATTACTTTGGCAACATCATCTCCGACTAATGGATCAACTCCATAATAAACTGACTTAGATTTATCTTCATCATCTTTAAACCTAACCATTGAAAAGTTTGTTTCTACCAATCCTGGATTTATTTGTGAAACCTTAATATTAAACTTATTTAAATCAATTCTCATACCCTGGGAGATAGCATCAACAGCAAATTTGGAGGCACAGTAAATATTACCTTTAGGATATAATTCTTTCCCTGCAATCGATCCAATATTAATAATATGTCCACAATTATTTTTTGTCATAATATCTAATACAGGTTTACTCACATACAGTAATCCCTTAACATTAGTATCAATCATCATGTCCCAATCTTCAATTTTACCTTCATGAATAAAATCTAAACCATGAGCGTTACCTGCATTGTTAATCAAAACATCTATATTCTTCCAATCATTACCTAAACTAGAAATTTTTTCATAAACATCTTGTTGGTTTCTTACATCAAATTGTAAAGTTTTAACTTTAGTCTTTGTCGAAAGTGAAGCTTCTAACTCTTTAAGTTTATCAGTATTTCTTCCACATAGTATCAATGAAAATTGATTAGCTAACTCATAAGATGTTGATTCTCCTATACCTGAAGTAGCTCCTGTAATTAGTACAATTTTTTTATTTTTTTCCATTTAGTTAAAAAATAAAAATAAAAGCCCAGCAGCAACAGCTCCAAGTGATGGGCCAAAAACTGGAATCCAACTGTATGCCCAATCTGAAAGCTTATTTTTTCTAGGAATTAATTGATAAACAATTCTTGGTCCAAGATCCCTAGCTGGATTTATTGCATATCCTGTAGTTCCTCCAAGACTTAGCCCTATTACCCATACTAATATTCCCACTGGAAGTGCATCTAATGAACCTATTCCGAAATTTACATCCATTCCTTCAATAAATATATTAGGCTTAACAATGTATAGGATTCCAAAAATTAATATAAAAGTTGCAAGAAACTCACTAAAAAAATTATTCTTGTAATTCCTAATTGCAGGTGATGTGCAAAATGATCCCATTACAGCACTTTCATCAGTCGTTGATCTGTAGTGGTCTATATAAAAAATATAGGTTAACCAACTACCTAACATTGCTCCAAGAACTTGTGCAATTATATATCCTATCATCAGATCAACTGAAAATTTACCTGCAACAACTAATCCAATTGTTACAGCAGGATTTAAGTGTGCGCCACTAAACTCACCAGTAACATAAGCAGCAACAAATACTGCAAAACCCCATGCAGTTGTAATAGTTATCAAAGGGGTTTCTTTAGAGCCTTTGGTTTTACTTAAGTTAACGTTAGCATTAATACCTGAACCTAGAAGTAGAAGAATAGTTGTACCTACAAATTCGGCAATATATGGACTTATCATACTATATAATTTTTGATTAATTTATTAAATTTTTTTAATTCAGCATCTATCCATTTATCATCTTCTCCTAAAACATCAGCCATTTTTTGAGCAACAATTGGGGCAATTCTCTTTGATTCTTTTGAGTCTAAAAAAACACATCTTGTTCTACGAGCCAAAATATCTTCAACAGTAAGAGCCATTTCATGAATTATTGACCATTCTATAATATTATTTGAAATATAAAATTTGTTTGATAAAGATTCATTATCATTGATACCTCCAAGTGATTCTACTTTTTTCTTTAAAGAACCATAAACATGCATTGGATCTGACCAACTGACATTTCTTTTGAAACCAAAAAGCTTGGTTCTTTCAGTCTTACATTTTTTCTTCTTGAGCTTATTGATAGAAATAGCTGTATTAATGGCATCCTCAGCAATTTTCCTATAAGTTGTCCATTTTCCACCTAAAACACTTATTAAACCAGATGGCGAGATGTCTATCTTATGACTCCTTGAGACTTCTTTAGTTGATTGTTTATTTGATGTTGCAGCCAAAGGCCTTAATCCAGCAAAAACACTTTTAATATCATCTTTTTTTGGCTTAACTGACATATACTTACCTGCATTTTTCAAAATAAAGTCAACCTCTTCCTTTAGAGCTTTCGGCTCCTCACTTGCTTTTTTTACTTGTGTGTCAGTAGTTCCAACTACTACATAATTTTTCCAAGGAACAGCAAATAAAACTCTACCATCTGATGTTTGAGGAATTAAGATTGCATGTTTACTTTTTAAAAATCTTCTTTCAAGTACAATATGAACTCCTTGACTTGGTTGAATCATTTTTTCAATTTTTGGCTGATCCATTCTAATTATCTCCTCAGCAAATACTCCGGTTGCATTTATAACCACTTTGCTTTTAATCTGATATTTTTTGGAATTAATTGAATCTGTAAAGTTAAGTCCCTTTATTTCTCCATCTTTTTTTATCAATCCTTCAACATTACAATAATTTAATAATGCTGTTTTTTTTGAATCAGCTGATAGAGCTAATGTTATAGCCATTCTTGAATCATCGAATTGTCCATCATGATAAATAACCCCTCCTCTAAGTCCTTTCTTATTAACATTTGGAATTAATTTTTCAGTTTCTTGTTTTGAGATAATTTCTGATTTACCTAATCCAAGCTTTCCAGCCATCATATCATAAATTTTCATTCCAATTCCATAAAACGGACTAGCCCACCAATCATATGTCGGAATAACAAAGCTTAAATCTTGGACTAAATGAGGTGCATTTCTTTTTAAAATTCCTCTTTCTTTTAGAGATTCTATTACTAATGTTATATCACCATTTTGCAAATATCTAACACCTCCATGAATCAACTTTGTGCTTCTAGATGATGTACCTTTTCCAAAGTCATATTTTTCCAGAAGTAATGTCTTATATCCTCTCTTTGATGCATCAAGTGCAATTCCAAGACCAGATGCACCACCACCAATAATCACAATATCCCATTGAAGAACTTTATTTAGTTTAATAATTGAGTCTGCTCTATTCATCTATTCTAAGAACCTTTTTAATCCTTTTATTCCAAAGTTCAACTAATTGTTCAGAGTCATTTTCTTGTTTAGGTTTAAAAGATCTATCCTCAATCCAAAGGCTTTTTAAGCTAGGTATGTCTTTCCAAAAGCCAGTTGCTAATCCTGCAAGAAAAGCAATTCCAAGAGCTGTAGTCTCAGTTGTTTTTGGTCTAATAACCCTTGTATTTAATAGATCTGATTGAATTTGCATTAAAAGATTATTATTACTAGCACCTCCATCAACTTTTAAACTAGAAAACTTTATACCAGCATCTTTCTCCATTTCAATAATTATATCTCTTGTCCTAAGAGCAATTGATTCAAGAGCTGCTCTAGCAATATGACCATTTTCAGTACCCCTAGTTATTCCAAAGATTGTACCTTGAGCATATGGATCCCAATATGGTGCAGCAAGCCCTGATAGAGCAGGAACAAATGTTATACCTCCGTTATCTTTTACTGTATTTGCAAGGTTTTCAACTTCAGGTGCATCCTTAATAATACCTAGTTTGTCTCTCAACCATTGAACAAGAGCTCCTGCAACAAAAACACTACCTTCAAGAGCATATGTAACTTCACCATTTATTCGCCAAGCTATCGTAGAAAGCATTTTATTGTTTGACTTAACAAATGTTTTTCCAGTATTCATCATGCAGAAACAACCAGTTCCATAAGTGTTTTTAATGTCTCCTTCCTCAGTACATAACTGTCCAAATAATGCTGCTTGTTGATCCCCTGCTATTCCAGATATTGGAATTTTTGCACCAAAGATTTTAGCGTCAATATGTGCAGAAATTGATGATGAATCAACAACATTTGGTAAAATATTTTTAGGAATATCAAAAAGAGAGAGTAGTTCATCATCCCAACTATCTTTCTTAATATTATATAAAAGTGTTCTGCTTGCATTAGAAGGATCTGTTATATGAGATTTCCCATTAGTTAAATTCCAAATTAACCACGTATCTATTGTCCCAAAAAGAAGCTCTCCGTCGTTTGCTTGACTTCTAATTTTAGGGTCACTATCTAGAATCCATTTTATCTTAGTCCCAGAAAAATATGCATCAACTACTAATCCTGTTTTGTTTTGAATCAATTCGGTTTTATTATTCTTTATAAGATCATCACAAAAACTCGCAGTTCTTCTATCTTGCCAGACGATCGCATTGAATACTGGTTTACCAGTCTTTTTGCTCCATATTACCGTAGTTTCTCTTTGATTTGTTATTCCAACAGAATCTATATTTTTTGGATCAATTTTAGAATTATTTATTACGTCTCTAATTGCTTTTAATTGAGTATTTAATATTTCTATAGCATCATGTTCAACCCATCCTTCCTTAGGAAAGATTTGATTAAATTCATATTGAGCTATTTCAACAGCTGATGCATTTTTATCAAATAATATTACCCTTGAACTTGTTGTGCCTGCATCAATAGCCAAAATAAACTTGTCCATAAATTCTTTATTGCAATTTAAAAAAAAACCCTCCAATGGAGGGTTCAATTTTTAATAGATTTATTCTGTTAAAATAAATCTAGTTCCAGTTTCCACCATTTTGAGTTGTAACTGATCCTCTATAAGTTGATATAGGGTTAACTCTTTTAAAAAACTTTTCAAAGGCAGCCTGTTCAGAGGCATTCTTTGGTCCAGTATTCAATTGTGATACATAATCTGGATAATTAGCATAAATGTAGTGAGTCCTACCTGATTCTCCAGCCGTGTATTGACCCAATGATACATATCCATCTGTTTCAACAGATTCCATGAGCTCAGCAAAAGCTTCTCCAAATTCTCTCTGATCCTCAACATAAAAAGACCATTCCTGAGAGGAGTATACATCTTGGCCTTGTTCACCAGGAATTCTAATTAAAGTTTTACCTTGAGTAATAGAAACTATCTCTGCAACTTGAGTAATATTTCTATTGTATGCAGAATAAGTTTCACCAGATCTTAAATCTCTTAACTCAGATAAAGCTTCAGCACTTCCAATAAAATTTAAAATATGAGTAGCCTCATTCCACTGAGATGAATTTACGACACCTGCAAGGGTTAGAGAGGCACCATCTGGTATTTCAATACTTGAATAAAAATCATCAACTAATTGATAAACAATTCCTGCACTTCCAGATTCAACAGCTATTGCTACTTCCTCCCAGTGCACTTGATCTTGAGCATGAGCTTTATTTATAAAAGCTATCAAGGCTAAAGAAATAAAAAATATTTTTTTCATTTTAATTTGATTTATGATTAGCCACTAATATAAAAAAAAAGCCCTTTCTCAAGGGCCTTTTTATGTTAAATAAATTTAGTGTTAATCATATTGTATTAAGGTTTCGACTCTGTAATCTTTAATTTCCTCAACCTCTCCTCTATTTATAAAATAGTCAGTTAACTCATTAACATACTTGGTTTGAAATTCTTGGTGCATTAAAAGAAGGTCATCAGTATCTTTTCCAGAAAGAATAATCCAGTGCCATGCTCCATTAGGTCTTCCAATATCATAAGTACCATAAGCAATTCCTCTATCCTTAAAGCTTTTATCACTAGAAAGATCGTCAATGAATTTTTGATGAGCTTTTGAATAAGCATTCATGTCTTTAATTGTTACCTCATAGATTATGAAATTATCTTGCTCATCATCACCAGGTCTCCAATCTATTACTCTTCCACTACTTGCCTCGTAATGTCCATCAGTATAATATCTGAGATTTGCCCAAAAAGCAGAATTTTGAAAAGGAGACATATCTCCTTCAACTCTTCCTCTATTACCTAAAGGACCATAAAAAACAACTCTGTGAGTCCACTCTCCAGAGCCTTGCCATAGTCTTTCAATATTAACTCCACTTCCATCTTTGAAGTTTGCATCCTTATAATGATCTTCAAATAATTGTGCAACGCTACCTTGTGACCCATTATTAACCTTTATTTTAACAGCAGTAAATGCTTGAGCTGATAATGCTAATGGTAACATTATCATCATAAATAGAATAATTTTTTTCATTTTATAAATTGATTTAGAATTAAGTTTAAATATAATTAATTGATTAGTAAATTTTTTATTTAAAGTTATTAAAATTAGAATTTAAGAAGAATTATAGATTTAAAAAGCCCCAACTAAAGTTGAGGTTAAAATGGTGGGCGCTGAGGGATTCGAACCCCCGACCCCCTCGGTGTAAACGAGGTGCTCTA
>ERZ802821.818-NODE-818-length-17325-cov-13.624_pt1 | contig 17325 bp, 14 predicted proteins | sample MGYA00345648_ERZ802821 | MGnify/ENA primary metagenome ERZ802821 (study PRJEB30503, sample SAMEA104212357) | marine metagenome | biome: Westerlies Biome; feature: [SRF] surface water layer (ENVO:00010504) within the epipelagic zone...; material: water... | reverse complement strand
GCCAATTATATCAAGGCCTTCAGTCGGGTGTAGTTGAGGGTCAATATGTTGCCAGTCCTTGGCAGCACGTAGCGAAACTTCATGAAGTGGCAAAGTATTTTACGGAAATAGGTGGTATGTGGTCTGGAAATATTCTTGCCATGGATGCCGGGCAATATAATGCGCTATCTGGGCAAGAAAAGGAGTGGTTGCACGAAGCCGCCGATGCCTATGGAGAAAAAGTAAACCAGTTAGATAACGCCTGGATCAAGAATGGAGAAGATGCCATCAAAGCGTCTGCGATCGAGTGGTACACCCCAACCGAGGCAGAGTTATCGAAGTGGAGAGAAGGCGCGATCGGTGCTTGGTTAGATGCAAAGGGCACGTTTGAACCTGATGTCGCCAGAAGAGTTCTTCTAGAGCAAGGAATGGATGGTTTTGTTGCTCAGCTCGAAAAAGCTGGCGCTCTGTAACTCGTTCACCTACAATATTGTGAAAAGATCATTTAGGCTATCAATTAGTCCTAGATGGTCTTTTCTTTCACAAAAGAACTATAAGTGAGTAACCATGGAAAGCATCTTCCTACTTGGCATACTGCTGTTTCTAATCCTCTGTGGTGCGCCAATCGGTTTTACTTTAATCTTAATACCTTTCTTTTATATTTTGATCACCGACGCCGTACCTCTTGTCTTAATTCCCAGTCAAATGTTCAACGCAATTGATTCAGTGCCATTAACTGCGATTGCCTTCTTCATGTTGACGGGTGAGTTAATGACAAGTGCAACGATTACCGATCGCCTCGTTTCATTGAGCAGAGCACTGATTGGTCGGTTGCGCGGTGGTTTGGCGCAAGTCAATGTGCTCGTCAGTATGTTTTTTGCGGGAATGAATGGGTCGGTTGTAGCTGATACGGCTACAGTGGGTGCATTGGTGTTGCCTGCTATGAAAAAGGCCGGATATCCCCCTGCGTTTTCTGCTGCTGTTACGGGCGTTAGCTCCACCATTGGAGGCATCATTCCGCCCAGTATTATGATGATTGTCCTTGCGAATGCGACTGAGATTTCGGTCGCAGCGTTGTTTGCGGCTGGGATTATTCCGGGCTTGCTGATTGGTGTGGTTATCATGCTAATTAACCATTACTTCGCTGTAAAATACGATTTTGAGCGGAGCGATGAGCATTTTTCGATACGGCGCGCCGGGAAAGAACTGTATCGTTCCTCGTTTGCCCTGCTGATCCCTGTGGTTCTGGTTGGTTCCGTCATGGGGGGCATCGCATCGGTTGTTGAGGCTGGCGCCATCACCGCAATGGTTGCGTTATTTACGGGTGTATTTGTATACCGAACGATTAAGTGGAAAGAATGCGCCGGCGCTTTCCGTCGGGCATTCCGTAATTCGGCAATGGTTTTCATTATCATAGCAGCGTCAGGACCATTTAGTTGGTTGCTTACCTCATTGGGGGCAATTCGTGATCTTGAGAGTTGGCTACTGGGCCTTGCGGATTCTCCCTTTACTTTTATTCTGGCACTTATTCTTTTCATTTTTCTGCTCGGAATGGTAATGGATTCCGCAGTTAATATTATAATCGTGGGCCCAGTTTTAGTGGACGTTATGGCCAAAGCGGGCTTTCATGAGGTTCAGGCTGCGGTCGTCGTGATCGTTGGCTTCTTGATCGGTTCGGTAACACCACCTGTTGGCGTCGCCTTTTTTACTTCTGCAACCATCGCGCAAGTGCGCTTAGAAGAGGTCGCCGTGGCATTAGTTCCTTACCTAGCAGGGTTGTTTTTACTGTTATTTTTCATTCTCGTCATTCCGGAGTTGACGATGTTTCTTCCCCAGATAATGAGTTAGATGAAAGCTATGTGGCAATTTTTAAATGACTGTGACCGTTTTATCCATCGTGTTCTAGAGGCGGTATGTTCACTGTTTTTGGCTTTGATGGTTGGTTTCACCCTCTATACTGTTCTCATGCGATATGTGTTTGCAAACCCTCCTGTTTGGGGGGATCTGTTAACAGTATTAAGTAATATTTGGTTGATGTTTATAGCGCTTTCGCTCACAGCCAGAGACAACGAACACATCGCTTTGAATCTAATTTATGAAAAGTTACCCCCCAAGCTGGCACTTTATATACGTCAGTTTTGGAAGCTTATGATCATATTGGTTGGAATAATTCTGATCATTTATGGAATTGAGCTGGTGGAGGGTATGCGTGGCAAGTATTGGGAAATGTGGCATTTTGAATTTACTGCGCAAGGCATCGAGTTCAAAGAGAACTATATGCCAAAAAAATACGCAGTTATGATCCTGCCGTTGGCCGGATTTTTGACGGCCATTGGTGCCGCTATCTGTCTTCTGAAAAAGGTTTAGCCTTTTTCAAAAAATCTGTATCGACAGCTTGGTTGGGTGTTTGAAATATGGTTGGGCGCCTTAATGGCGAGGCGTTGTCGGCAAAGATTGCTCTCACCAGGCCTAAGCGGTTACCGCATATTGACTTTGTAAATCCATAAAAATGCCTTTTTCAGGGCACTGCGCAACAGTGTGATTATGTTGAGTATCCTTTTCATCTTCGGATTGGTCCGCTGGCGCCCATCAGCCTTGGTCTCGCAAAGAAAATAGTCCCAATATGGCAATCGGCGGTGTCACACATGCCCTGAAACTGAATATGACGGTGTGGTTCTGGTGCCAGATCTTATTAAATTGGTGGGATTACCGAATGTGTTCTGACATTTTGGTTGTATGATTCTAAGCCCTTCTAAATAGATTGGACAGGGTATGTTTTGGTCTGTGTGTGCTCAAAGACCAGCATCCAAAATGGCCAGTTTTATCGGTATGACACCTGAATTGTGGTTGAGAAATTACGTCAATCAAACCGTTTTACCAGTGTGGTAGCGATGTTTGTTTTTCACTTTTTTGCAGACAGTGTTCTTTGTTTCCAAGGGTATTTTAGGAATTTTGCAATAGTCATTTTGCCCTGAACCACTTATAGTTTTTCTATGCGTGAGGGAGAGCGACATCTGTTGATTTTAAGCGTTCTGCAGGAAAAACCTGTGGTAACCGTGCACGAACTTGTTGCACTTACCAAATCTTCCGAAGCCACTATTCGCCGTGATATTGCCGCCTTGCATCAGAAAAATAAATTGCACCGCATGCGCGGTGGTGCAGAGGCCAAAAACACCCGCGCCTATCCCGAGGCAACCGGACGATCGTTTGCATCCAATCAAAATATAAATGTCGTTCGAAAACGGGCCATTGCTCGGGCGGCTGTTGCCATGTGCGAAGACAGCGACGCGATCATCATTAACGGTGGGACCACTACGTTTCAGATGGTGCATTATCTTACGCGGCGCCATCTGCAAGTGTTCACCAATTCTCTACCGCTCGCCAATCATTTGCTCGACCATACCCAGAATACGGTGATTGTGCCGGGTGGTCGGATTTACCGCGATCAAAATATTATTCTCAGCCCATTTAAAAACGATGGCTCAAAACATTTTCAGGCACAGAAAATGTTCATGGGCGCCCATGGTATTGGGGCAATGGGGGTGTTGGAGATCGATAATCTAATTGTGCAGGCCGAAGAGAAATTAATCGATCAGGCAGAGGAAATAATCGTTTTGGTCGATAGCTCGAAATTTGATATCCGCACCAGTTTGGTGCTGTGCCCGTTGACCCGCATTTCCACATTGATCACTGATACGGGTCTGAGCAGCCAAGCCCGCGATATGGTACAAGAGGCGGGGGTCAAGCTGGTCACGGTTGAAGCGCCACAAGACCCAAGCTGATCATGGAAAAGATGGATGGATAAGCGAAACCATATTGCCATATTTGATTTGGGAAAAACCAACCAGAAAGTTGTGCTTATTGATGGAAACGATCTGACCAAAATCGACAGCCGCAAAGCGCCTAATTCTGTTCTAAAGGGTCTGTATCCGCATCTTGATACGGCCTCCCAATGGCGGTTTTTGTGCGATTGTCTATCTGGTTTCGAACAGCAGCACGGGGTGGATGGGGTGGCAATTACCACCCATGGCGCAACCGCTGCCCTGGTGGTGGGTGATACACTGGCTTTGCCGGTCTTGGATTACGAATTCGAACTGCCGCGGTCGGTGGATGAGGCTTATAATACGCTGCGGCCACCATTTGACGAAACATTATCGCCAAGATTGCCGGGTGGGCTGAATATTGGGGCGCAACTGTACTTCCTTCAGACGAGGTTTCCCAAAGAATTTTCCCGTACAGAGCATATTCTGACCTATCCGCAGTACTGGAGTTTCCGGTTAACGGGGCTGGCTCACTCTGAGGCCACTTCACTGGGTTGTCACACTGATTTATGGCAACCGGAAATGGGGCGGTTTTCAAACTTGGTGGGCCGAATTCTGCCAGAAAAATTGTTCCCGCCGCTTGCAAAAGCCAGTGATGTATTTCCTTTAACATCCACGGCCGCGCAGGCCACGGGGCTGCGGGCCGGCATTCCGGTAACCTGTGGTATTCACGATTCAAATGCATCGCTTGTGCCGTGGCTTAACAGTGGTGATCCGCTTTCGATCGTGTCTTCGGGCACATGGACCATTGTTATGTCTTTGGGGGTGCCGCTGGGTGAAATGGACGCCGGGCGGGATATGTTGGCCAATGTTGATGCATTGGGAAGGCCGACACCTACGGCGCGCTTTATGGGTGGGCGTGACCATGAACTGTTGACCAAAGGGTGTGTCGGATCCGCCAGTTTGTCCGATATTGCCGCAGTGATTTCCAAAGGTATTTTTATCATGCCGGGACGGGTCCCGGGGGTCGGTCCATTTCCGCAAGCACGCGGTGGTTGGCGTGGTGCGCCGCCGGTTGGGATGGCTGAAAAGCTGGCCAGTGCGACCTTGTATTTGGCGTTGATGACCCAGACCTGCCTCGCATTGGCCGGCATGGGTCAACGCATTATCCTCGAGGGCCCATTGGCGCGCAATGAGCCGTTTGCGCGGTGTTTATCGGCGCTGACCGATGTTGCGGTACATGTGTCAGCCGATGCAACGGGCACAGCAACGGGCGCGGCTTTGTTGTTACTCAAAGCCGATCATGATCCACGGCTTGGCCCTGCGGTACAGCCCGTCGATTTGCCGGGTTTGTCGGCTTATGCTCAGAATTGGCGGGCTTACGCACAACAGGCAAGATAGGTTGGGCCGCGATCAAGCCATATGAAATACGGTCTCTAATGGCTTGGTGACGGGTGCATTATCCGCATGGGTGTGCATAATATCCGCCATAAACGCCCACCATTCTTGCATGATCTCAGTGGTGGCTAATGCATCTAAACCATGATCTGTTCGGCGCCATAGGACTGCAAAAAGAATGTCGGTCTCAGGGTCCAGATGAATTGAGTAATCCCGCACGCCCGCCTCGGTCAGCGCCTGCGATAATGCGGGCCAAATGGCATCATGGCGGCGCTTGTATTCCGCTTGCATTCCGGCGTTCAAACGCATGGTGAAGGCAAATTTTTCTTCTGTCATGAGTGTTTCCTTTGCTGCAGGCGTCTGGCCAGAATCGGCAGGGCAATGACCGCAATCAACAAGCCGCCAATGACAATAGACATCACGATGCCCGGCACATTCAGCAGCCCCAAGCCGAAAGTCACCAACCCCATGATAAAAGCGGCAAGAACCACGCCGATAATACTGCCCGCGCCCCCCAATATACTGACACCGCCCAGAACCACCATGGTGATGACTTCCAATTCCCAGCCCTGGGCAATCGAAGGTCGCGTTGATCCCAGCCGCGAGGTCAGCAAGACCGCCGCGATCCCAGACATAATACCCGTGAGGCAGAATAAAATGAGCTTTATGCGCCGCACCCTTACCCCTGAAAATTCAGCAGCGACCGGGTTGTTGCCGATGACAAACACCCAACGGCCAAAATTAGTGCGGTGCAGCAGGATATAGAACAATACAGCCATGATTAAAAACAACACAAATTCGAACGAGATAACCCACCAGACATAACCTTGACCAAAAAAAGCAAAGCTGCTCGGATAGCCTTTGTATGCTTGATCCCCCAGCACGATAAAAGACAGGCCACGGAAAAAACTCATGGTACCGATAGTCACCACGATAGACGGAAGCCCCAGACCGGTGACCAAAACACCGTTGAACGCACCGCAGATCAGTCCGGTAAGAATGCCAACGGCCACCAAACCGGGTGTTCCGACCCCAAATTGCAGCGCAAGGCCCATCATCGTTGAAGAGAATGCAATGATGGCTGCCACCGACAAATCAATTTCTCCAGAAATAATGACCAGCGCCATAGCCAGTGCAATCAGTGCCTTTTCGGTGAAATTAAATGTCGCATCTGATAGGGACCAAGGTGATAAAAAATAGGGTGTGGCAAAGCAGTTCAGAATGAAAATCGCCACCGCCACGAGAAATAAAAGCGATTGCCATGAAAACAGAGTAGATCGAAACGGATGGGTCAGTCGATCTGGAATTTGGCGGTTGTTGAGCGGGGTGTCGGTCATGGATCAGACTTCGTATTTTTCAGGATAATTCGGCCTTGTCGGCATTCGCTCCGGGCATTGAAAACCACGGCCAGAATAATTGCCGCCCCCGAAATTGCCATCTGCCAAAAGGGTGAGATATTGATCACTGGCAAAGCGCTGTTAACCAGTCCTAGAAACAGTGCCCCCAAGACTGTTCCGGCCACCGTACCAATGCCTCCGGCGATTGACACACCGCCAATCACACAGGCGGCTATTATAGATAATTCATAGCCTTTGGCCACTTCAACCGATCCGATGACATAGCGCGATACCCATAGATAGCCGCACAGGCCAGAAACCAGACCCGAAATGCAAAACGCGAGAAAGATGGTTTTACCCAAGTTTATGCCAGCATAGACCGATGCGGTTGGATTAACGCCCACGGCGTAGATTGATCGTCCAGGCGCGGTGCGCGTCATCATCACAAAAAACGCCAAAGTGATTGCGATTGCACACCACGAAAGTAATGGCATGCCCAGAATATCCAAGCGGGTGCCTTGGATAAACGCCGGACTCAATTGATCTGCGTTGACCCATTTCCCACCGGCAATTAGAAAAATGACTCCGCGATAAATGGTCAGTGTGCCCAGGGTGACAACGATTGAGGGGATGCCCAATTTCCAGATCAGCAAGCCGTTAAAGGCCCCGAGAATAGTGCCGCAGGCCGTAGCAATAAGTACGAGGACCGGCACTGGGATCTCAGGATAGCCTGCGTTGATCAGCGCCACGCACATCCCGGATAGCGCAAGATTTGCCGCCATAGATAAATCAATGGAGCGGGTGATAATCACCACCATCTGTCCCAAAGCCAGAATAATCAACATCGAGCTGTTGTTAAAAATGCCCAAAAGGTTGTCGAAAGAACCAAATGCCGGGGAGCGTAATGTGGTGCCAATAACCACAGCGACCAATGCCAAAAACAGCCAGATTTCGCGCGACTTCAATAGATGTTTCATGACAGGGCACCGTCATTGATACCCGCTGCGGCCATCACCAATCTCTCTGAAGTTAAGGCATCATCATTTGTATAGATGTCAACTATCAGGCCCTCGCGCATCACTACGACCCGGTCGCTCATACCCAGAATTTCAGGCAGTTCCGAGGACACCATGATAACGCTGAGCCCCTGGCTGGCGAGGTCGCCCATGAATTCGTGCACGGCGGCCTTGCTGCCAATATCGATGCCTTTGGTTGGTTCATCAAGAATAATGACTTTGGGTTGGGTGGCGAGCCATTTGGCCACCACGACCTTTTGTTGATTGCCGCCCGATAGGGTGCCTGCGTGCTGGCTGAGCGAGGCGGCGCGCAAATCAAGACGGGTGGCATAGTCCCGCACCAATGCAAATTCTTCAGCCAATTGTAAAAAGCCGTTGCGTGATGTATTGCCAAGCGATGGCAGTGATACATTTTGAAAAATTGGCAGATCAACCACGACACCCTGTTTGCCGCGCTCTTCTGGCACATAGACGATGCCGGCGTCGATCGCGTCTGCCGGGCTATTAAAATCGACGTTAGTGTCCTGTAATGTTACCGTGCCAGCGCTTGGCGTTGTGATGCCGAACAGCGCTTGCATCACCTCACTCCGTCCAGACCCAACCAGACCGTAAAATCCCAGAATTTCGCCTTTGTTTAGCGCAAATGAGATGTCGTTAAACTCGGTTGGGTGGCTCAGATGAGCGACGCTTAGAACCGGTGACCCAATTGTGGCTTTTTTCTGTGGGTAAATCTGGTCAACCGACCGCCCAACCATCATTTGCACTATCTGTGATTGGTCAGTGTCGTCAATCAGCCCTTTTCCGATAAATTGACCGTCGCGAAATACCGTGAACCGCTCGGCAATGCGGTAAATCTCGTCAAATTTATGCGAGATGAACAAAATCGCCTTACCAGAATTTTTTAGATGCTCAATCAAATCGAACAGGTCTTTGATTTCTTTATGTGACAGCGCGGCGGTGGGCTCATCCATAATCACGATGTCGGCCTTGATCGACATGGCCCGCGCAACGGCCACAAGATGTTTGTTGGCAATGCCCAATTCTTTGAGAATGCTGCTGGGATTGATATGGGCTGCGCCCATTTCGCTCAAAACGTCACGGGATTTCTGCCGTAGGCGGCTCCAGTCTATCGTCCCAAAACCTGTTTTTGGCGCATGACCCAAAAAGATGTTTTCGCCGACGGTCAACTCGTCAAACAGGACGGTTTCTTGGTGGATCGCGGTGATGCCAAGTCCGAAGGCGGCATGGGGGCTGGGCAGCGACACAGGTTTACCGCGGATTTTTATCACGCCTTCATCTGGTTGATAAATTCCGGTCATCGATTTGACCAGTGTCGATTTGCCTGCGCCATTCTCACCGATAAGAGCTGTCACCTGCCCGGGATAAAGCTCGAGGCTGACACTATCCAAGGCTTTGACACCGGGAAAGGACTTGGACAATCCAGTGAGGGTGAGGAGAGGCTCTGACATCGTCTGACGTTACTGTCTTATATGAAAAGGCCAAGCGCTTTCGGCTTAGATTTTTGCGTTTTACCCCTGCTCAATCAAGACAAGAGCCTGGTGAAAGCGTAAAAACCCGGCAGGCTTCGCGTGCCGGGTTCGTATTTGTCAGCGGTCTCAGTAGATTTTTGAGAAAGCTTCGATATTGGAGGCGTCAAAAGTGAACGGAGCAGCCATCGCCGCTGAGTTTGATTCGTCCAATGTGATCTCGCCCACATGACCGATTGAGATCGTTGCACCGGGTGCTGCCGTGACACTGCCAGAGGCCAATGCATTGGCGATGTAGACTGCAGAATATCCCAAATCAATTGGGTTCCAGAGGGCGACTGCCTTTGATGAGCCGTTGTCGATGAACTGCTTGAACTCGGAGGGCAGCGCCAAACCGGTCACATTAATTTTGCCAATCAACCCTTCATCGGTCACAACCTGCGCCGCTGCAACAACGCCAACGGTGGTCGGGGCAATAATGGCTTTCAGATTTGGGTATGAGGCGATTAACCCTTTGGCTTCATCTGTGCTTTTGACTGAATCATCATCGCCGTAGACCGTCGCAACGAGGTTAATATTTGCAAATTTTGTCGGCATGGCCGCTTTTGCGGCATCGATCCAAGAGTTTTGGTTTGCTGCTGTCGAAGAGGCCGACAAGATTGCCACGTCGCCGCCATCCGGCAAATAATCTGCTGCCAGTTTGATGATTGTTTCACCAATCAAGGCCGTATCAGACGGGTTCAAATGCATTTGGCGACCTTCCGCGGCAACACCAGAGTCCCAGGAAATCACCGAGATGCCGCGATCCATGGCTTTTTTGAGAACTGGCACCAAAGCGTCAGGATCATTGGCCGAAATGGCAATGGCGTCGACACGTTGTGCAATCAATGCGTTTACGATCTCAATTTGACCTTCAGCAGTGGCTGCGGTTGGACCAGTGTATATGACTTCGATCCCACCAATTTCAGCAGCGGCCTCATCTGCACCCTTTGCGGCGGCATCAAAGAAGCCGTTGCCGAGTGATTTTACAACAAGCGCGATTCGTGTGTCAGCGCTTGCTGGAATCGCCAGCAAAGCCAGGGCCGAGGCCGCAGCTGCGACGGTTAGCTTCTTGAATATATTCATTTCTATTCCTCCCGATGCTTTATTATCAATCCGATCATCAGTGTGTCAGATTTTGTATGACCTAGGGCCATGCTTAAGTCTTGTTCGGAAACACTCTCACTGGCGCTAGATTCTGTCAATCACTTTCAACCTGTTTTGAATCGACTCGATCATGAAATGATTGAAAATGACGGAAAATGATTGACAAAATAGATGTCCAACGGGGAGACTGCTGGTAACAACTTGGAGCAATCATGACTGATTCAGTGGGTTCATCCCTATTAGCGTATTTATGGCAGGATGCCGTTGCAGACGATATGTCCGAGGCCGAGCGTTTGGTGTACCGATCAAATCTATTGGGGTCGGACATGCGCGTGACCAATTACGGAGGTGGCAACACGTCCTCAAAAATCGTTCAGATCGATCCGCTGACCGGAAAAGAGGTCGAGGTGCTTTGGGTAAAAGGATCTGGTGGTGATTTAGGAACAATCAAAGCGGATGGGTTCTCCACTTTATATATGGATAAGCTTACCGCGCTTCAGAGCCTCTACCGCGGACTGTCGTATGAAGATGAAATGGTTGGGTATCTGCCGCATTGTACGTTTAACCTCAATCCGCGTGCGGCCTCGATTGATACGCCCTTGCACGCCTATGTTCCCCGCCCCTTTGTCGACCACATGCATCCCGATGCGATTATTGCAATTGCCGCCTCGAGCGACAGCCAAGCACTGACTGCCGAGATATTTGGGGACACGATTGGCTGGCTGCCATGGAAGCGCCCGGGCTTTGAATTGGGGCTCTGGTTGGAGACATTCTGCCGCGACAATCCCCAAGCCAAGGGGGTCATTCTGGCAAGCCACGGGTTGTTCACTTGGGGAGACACGCCCAAAGAGTGCTATCAAACAACGATTGATACGATCAATACCGCGATCAGCTGGCTGGAGACACGCACTGCAGGCCAACAGCCGTTTGGCGGACCGGCCTTTGACGTGCTCGCGCCTGCCGAACGCACTGAAATTGCTAGCGCCTTGATGGTGCGTATCCGTGGTATGATTTCTGCCGATAATCACAAGATCGGTCACTTCGATGACAGTGATGCGGTTTTGGAATTTGTCTGTTCAAAGGACCTTGCGCCGTTGGCTGCGCTTGGAACCAGTTGCCCAGACCATTTTCTGCGTACCAAAATTTGCCCTTTGCTGGTTGAGCTGACACCCGGTGAAACAGATATCGCCACTATCGTTGACGGGTTGACGTCCACAATCGCCGCATACCGCGAGAATTATGCTAATTATTACAACAGTTGCCGGCATGCGAACAGTCCGGCGATGCGCGATCCCAACCCGGTGATATTTCTGGTACCCGGGGTCGGTATGATTTCATTTGCCAAAGACAAAGCCACGGCACGGATTTCTAGCGAGTTTTATATTAATGCGATCAATGTGATGCGCGGGGCCGCTATGGTTTCCACCTATCAGGGTTTACCAACGCAAGAGGCGTTTGATATTGAATATTGGCTGTTGGAAGAGGCAAAACTACAGCGGCAACCCAAAGCCAAATCTTTGGCTGGCAAGGTGGCATTTGTTACCGGTGGGGCTGGTGGTATTGGCCGTGCGACAGCCATTCGGATGCTGCGTGAAGGCGCATGTGTTGTGCTGGCGGATATCGACGTGGCGGCACTTGAGCAGGCTGAACAAGAAATGAGCGCTGAGTTCGGCAGCGACGCGGTGCGTTCGGTGGTGATGAATGTGGTGGATGAGGCACAGGTGGATGCAGCTTATCAAGCCGTGACGCTGTTTTATGGTGGTATTGATATTTTGGTTTCAAACGCGGGTCTTGCCTCATCGGCGCCGATCGAAGAGACATCCCTTGCCTTGTGGGACAAAAACATCAGTACGTTGACAACCGGGTATTTCCTGGTCTCGCGCGCCGCGTTTAAATTGTTTAGGGCGCAGGGAATTGGTGGTAACGTGGTGTTTGTCGCGTCTAAAAACGGTCTTGCGGCTTCGCCAAACGCGGCGGCGTATTGTACCGCTAAGGCGGCCGAAATTCATCTTGCGCGCTGTTTGGCCCTTGAGGGTGCCGAGGCTCAAATCCGGGTGAATGTGGTCAATCCCGATGCCGTTCTGCGTGGGTCGAAGATATGGACGGGATCATGGAAGCAAGCGCGCGCAGAGGCTTATAATATGAAAACCGACGAGCTTGAGGAACATTATCGCAAGCGCTCACTGTTGAAACGGTCGGTGTTTCCCGAGGATATCGCCGAGGCAATTTACTTTCTCGCTTCCGAGAAGTCGGCAAAATCAACGGGTAATATTCTGAATGTTGATGCGGGCAACGCGCAGTCATTCACGCGATAGACAGACTATGGGGGCACAGCATGACTGAAAAAATGATCAATCAGGACCAGTTGGCGATGGAAAACCAGAGCCTAAAACAGCTATTACAGTCTGATTATGATGCGCTGGGCAGCAATTTGGCTCGTCGTGGGATCGACATTGATGCGGTGCGCAACAAAGTCCAAAGCTATGGAGTGGCGGTTCCCTCTTGGGGGGTGGGCACCGGGGGCACCCGGTTTGCCCGGTTCCCAGGCCCGGGTGAACCGCGTCATGTTTTCGACAAAATGGAAGACTGCGCTGTAATCCATCAGCTTAGTAATGCTACCCCAAGAGTGTCTTTGCATATCCCGTGGGATAAAGTCGATGATCCGGTCGAATTAAAGCAGCGCGGTGATGCGCTGGGGCTGGGCTTTGATGCCATGAATTCAAACACATTTCAGGATCATGCTGGAGATGCCTATTCGTATAAATACGGTTCGCTGAGCCATGTGTCGGCCGAAACCCGCCAGCAGGCGATAGACCATAACATTGGTTGCATAGAATTTGGTAAAAAGCTGGGCTCAAAGGCTCTGACGGTTTGGATTGGCGACGGCTCAAACTTTCCTGGACAGGTGAACTTTGCAGACCAGTTCCAGCGCTATCTAGACGCCATGTCGGTTGTCTATAAAGCTTTGCCTACGGATTGGAAGATTTTCTCCGAGCATAAAATTTATGAGCCGGCCTTCTATTCGACCGTTGTTCAGGACTGGGGCACAAATTATCTGATCGCTAAAGAACTTGGGGACAAGGCCTTTTGTCTGGTGGATTTGGGCCATCACGCCCCAACAGTGAATATTGAAATGATCGTGTCGCGCCTGATCCAGTTTGGGAAATTGGGAGGCTTTCATTTTAACGACAGCAAATATGGGGATGATGATCTCGATACGGCCGCGATCGACCCTTATCGGCTTTTCTTGGTTTTTAACGAGCTTGTCGAAGCCGCTGATCGCAAAACCCCCGGCTTTGATCCCGCGCATATGCTGGATCAGTCTCACAACGTCACTGATCCCATCGAAAGCTTGATGCAAAGTGCAATGGAAGTACAGCGCGCCTATACACAAGCTTTGATTGTCGACCGTACGGCCCTTCGTGAATACCAGCACTGCAATGACCCGCTGATGGCGAGCAATACCCTCAAGAGTGCCTTTAGAACCGATGTAGAGCCTATTTTAGCAATGGCGCGCTTCGAAGCAGGTGCAGCCATTGATCCGATCTCGGTGTTTCGAGCCGCAGGCTATCGCGCGCAGGTGGCTAAAAACCGACCAGCTGCTGTTGGAAGTGGCGGGGGTATCGTATGATGGACGCGGGATCTAAAATCGCAGTGCATGGCAAGGTGGATGTTTTGGGTACCGTTACAAAGACCGGTGGGTTTGAACAGTCTTGGTGGCGCCCGTATTAACCAACCCGCCGATCGGGAGTTCGCGTCTTTGCACGCCAACCTGCGGTATCTATATGCAAACCGTCCTTTCCGACTCGTAGTGCGCCTGTGTCGCAACTTTATTTTCCACCTAATGGATTGAAACCACCGGCTTCGAGCTGGTCTGCTTCAGCGAAGCTGGCCCTGTCCACCGTCCTGCAGCGCATCAAAGGCCGCTTATCGCGACAGATCCAGACGGCGTTCCCTGAGTTGCGCAAGCGTTACCGGGGAAGACGCTTTTGGGCCAGAGGTTATGTCTCAACCACCTCTGTAAATGTCACTGACAATATCATCTCGCAGTATTTGGAATTACAGTCCTCTAAATGATGCTACCGGCGTCAGCCGGTAGTGGGTCACTATTAAACTGGATCACTCACGCTTTCATACTGGCGCCTTCAAACCCTTTCTCCGCAAACTTGATTTCGGTAGCGCGCCAGATTTTCTTTAATGCGCGTCCAGATGTTTGTTCGATATTTTGATCAGTCCCTGATATGTGCCAGCTCTAACACCGACTGATTGATCGACCAGTCAATTTGTATTGATTATGGGCTGATCAAATATCTAATTTTCGCTTTCACGCTCGTATGTCTCAGGACGCAAGCCCTCAATGGTTTTTTGATCCTTGCTGTTTGCAGGGGTTTTCCAAGCGTATTGCTGTTCGCGTAGTCGATTTTAATGTGCGGCACGCGTCGTCCAGCTTTATTTCAGGATTTATTAAGATTAAAATTCAAGTCTTCTAAAAAAATAAACTATAATATCAATTTTTTATAACTAACCGGTATTAAATTATCAAGATTATTGTTAATTCGGCATTGACTATTGCCACTTTGACAATTTGAATCGAACTCAAATAGGGAATTTGAATGCAAATAGACCTACCAGAGTGTTGCAGTTACGCGCCTGACGAAGAAAAAGGCCCGTATATATATTTTGTCAAAGGCGACAAACGGGTTATTCTTCCTGGCGTGTATCCGCTCGAACAATCAAACTCTGATTTTTGGAAAAAGTATTTTGACTGCCTTAACGGTGATCCGGTTGATTACGTCGAATGCGACACATTGAGTGATTTGATCTGGCGGTATCGTGCCAGCGATGAGTTCGCCAATCTAAGGTCCGATACATCCCGAAAAAAATACAACCTTTATTTAAGACTTATGGAGGAAAAAATTGGAGAGTGCCGTCTCCAGCAGATTAAGAAGACTGATTTGATTAAGCTGCGCGACTCCATGAAGGATAAACCTGCCACCGCTAACTATTTACTGACGGTTGCCGCGGTTGTTTTTGAAAAGGGTGTCAATTTGGGTTGGATTGATGCCAATCCAGTAATAGGCATTTCGAAAATACCGGCATGGTCGCAGCAGTAGTCCGGGTTTTCTTGCGAAACCCATAGCTATCTCTGGATTTGTGCAAGCGCGGGTGGATGCGACTGCTAAGCGCACTGATCGTTTCGGAGACTTCTGAGGATCTGAACTTAAGCGTCTAGACAGTTGCGTATGTTATTTCTAACTTGGCCAAATTTTAACAGCCTTAACAGATCGACGGATCGACAAGAGCTTTGCAACAAATATCATCCTTTTGGGACTCAACTATGATGAATGAAATGCGCAGTCATTTGCCGGATCTCGATGCCCTACATTCAACCGGCATTGATCTAAAGAAAAATCCGAACCGTTGGTGAACAGGCAACTCACCTTGGGTACGTTTGCAAGGAATATGATATCACTGCTCAAAACCTCGATGAGGCGATGCAAAGACTTGGCAAGCTGTTTGACCACCATTTGCCGATGATTGCGCTCAAGGCGACAACGGGAAAGCAACTGTATGGCTGAAAACGAAACGCGTCGCGCAATCACGATCAAACTGCTCTCAGGGGGTACATGGCGGTCACTGTTATTAGCCGTGCTCTTGTTGGCAGTTGTCCGCAGGTCTCTGGAACTTGGCACACTGGCAAATGTAGACGCACTTGGCGGCACGATATTGACGCTGACACTTCTTGCGCTGATCAACGCGACGTTCGGATTTGGTTTGGGTCTCGCCGCGGGCAGTTACCTTACCCGGGCAAAGCGGCGGGCACCCGTGCTGACGTGGGCCTGCGCACTATATGGCGCAATCCTGTGTGTCGCAGCACTCAGTTCCTCGCTGCCGGTTTTCCTGCTGCTGATCGGCTGCGCCACCGGCATTGGCGTTTTCATCAATGCTGGTGAAACGATGATCGAGACCGGGTATCTGGACAGTGAAACCGAGATTGTCACTGCCAACGCGTTGCGCGGTGCCACATTGCAGTCTTTGCAATTGATTGCCCCGCTTATTGCCGGCACGTTATTGGCACTGGTTGCACCCCGTATGCTCATTGTAATTGCCGCCATCACCTCGATTATCCCGCTTTTGGTCTTTGCAAGGTTACCGCTGGAGGTTAGAACCGACGAGCAAACGGGAACATCCGCAACCACTCTGCCTGCCTTGCTGCGTGCCATCCGGGGCCACGTGGCGCACGACCGCGATCTGCAGATTTTCTTTTCAGTGCAGGCCATCGTGATGATTGTCTTGGGCATGCAGGGCCCGTTGATTTTCACATATATCATCGAAGAGCGGGGGTTCGAGGTGCCGCAATTCGCATTCTTGATGGCGGCACTTGGGGCTGGTGCATTGCTCAGCGCGGGTTTGTTCATTTGGACCAGTATGCGGCCTTCGCTGACTCTGATCATGGCGCTATTGACACTCGATGGTGTTGCCCTTTTGGCCTTTGTTATAACGGATATCCCGGCGCTGATTTTCGGATCTATGGCAGCCATGGGTTTAATTGGAGGGGTTTACATGATTGTGATGCGCTCATTTCTGCAATCACGATCCGAAGCGGACGGACGCGATACACTGATCGCGGCTTTTTACGGCATTCAGGAACCTTTCCTGATGATGGGTCTCGTGTTCCTTTTGTTAATCTTGCCGTTTTTCACGGCTTCGCAGATCCTGTTTGGTGCTTCCCTTGTGGAAATCGGGTTAAGTGCTGCGCTTCTTCTTGCCGCGCCTAAAAATCCTGCGCGATTATAAAGCCCAACCCCAAAGACCGATGAACTGGCAGATGATGCCCCTTATCGGTTGTCCGTGTGCCCCAACAGGGATAGCCGAAACTTACACCACGACAGACCTTGTCCTGCCCCGCCGGAGGGCCACAAGCAAATCGCACCAACCCTTGCGCATACAAGTCAGGCGCAAACCAGCCCTGCATCCACTTAAAGGCAGCTGCTGTCCTGCAGGCTTGAGAACACGGTGGTACAGATGTCACAGCGATCACGCCGGTCCATCTTTACATTCGGCGATGAAATTCGATCGAAAAATTAGTTGCTATCCGAAAAATCATCAAAAAATTGCGAATTAAAGGTCAACCCAACGCAAATTGATCGAGCGATGATACACAGACCGAAAAATGGAATAGCCTTAGCAGGTTTTCCCA
>ERZ802821.814-NODE-814-length-17373-cov-25.8172_pt1 | contig 17373 bp, 15 predicted proteins | sample MGYA00345648_ERZ802821 | MGnify/ENA primary metagenome ERZ802821 (study PRJEB30503, sample SAMEA104212357) | marine metagenome | biome: Westerlies Biome; feature: [SRF] surface water layer (ENVO:00010504) within the epipelagic zone...; material: water... | reverse complement strand
GACCAGCTATCATTCTTAAAGTTGAAGTTTTACCACAACCGGAAGGGCCTAAAAGACAGCAATAAGTTCCCCCTGGTATCTTAAGATTAATGTTGTTAACAGCTACAGTTTCGTTATATCTTTTTGTAAGAACAGCAAATTCTAAATCTTCTGCAATATTCAAATTTCCACCTCTAGTTTTGTAATGATTTAATATTATAAATCTGACTGACATTTAATCATTTTTTAAAATTTTAATAAAAATGATTAAAAATTAATCACTGACATAGTTACATCAAGATTCTCTTTTCAATTGTAATATAATTATATTTTAATTCTTTTTTTACAAACAATAATGGAGATTACAATGAAAAAAAATATTACTAGGCGTAATATGCTAAAAACATCAACAGCCGCTGTTGGTGCAGTTGCTGGAGCAGGTTTGCTAAAAGGATTTCCAGCAATACATGCAGCAGATGCGCCTGTTATTCGCTATTTAGGTACTGCTGTTAATATGGGTGACGCTGTACAAAAGAGATTATTTGATGACACCGGTATTAAAGTTAAATTCATTGTTAAGACAACTGATGAGGTTACTAAAACAATTTTTACCCAACCAAATAGTTTTGACATAGTTGATTCTGAGTATTTTAGTATGCCAAAGTTAGTTCCATCTGGAAATCTTTTAGGAATGGATACAAAAAGAATAAAAGAATGGGACAATGTTACAAGTGCATTTACAAAAGGTGAAGTTGCTGGAAAGAAAATAGGAGACCAAGGAACTGCACCCAAAAAAGTTATGTATCTAAAAGGATCCGGTTCAAAAGAATTTTCTTCAGAACCTACACAACATGTAACATTAATCCCAACAGTTTATAATGCAGATACACTCGGTATTCGACCTGATCTAATTAAAAGACCTATCAGTACATGGGCTGAATTATTAAATCCTGAATTTAAAGGTAAAGCTTCTATCTTAAATATACCATCTATTGGAATTATGGATGCTGCAATGGTAGTAGAATCTATGGGTGAATATAAATATCCTGACAAAGGCAACATGACCAAAAAAGAAATTGATCTGACTATGAAAATTTTTACTGAGGCAAAAAAAGCTGGGCAATTTAGAGCTTTTTGGAGCGATTTCAATGAAAGCGTTAACTTAATGGCTTCAGGTGAAGTAGTAATTCAATCTATGTGGTCTCCAGCAATTACAGCAGTAAGAACAAAAGGTATTCCTTGTGTTTATCAACCACTTAAAGAAGGTTACAGAGCATGGGCAGCTGGTTTTGGACTACCTGCTACTACTAAAGGTAGACAAGCTGATATATGTTATGAATTTATAAATTGGTATTTATCTGGATGGGTAGGAGCATACTTAAACAGACAAGGCTATTATTCAGCTGTTATTCCAACTGCTAAAAAATATATGGAATCATATGAATGGGATTATTGGATGTTAGGTAAACCTGCCACAGCTGATATTATGAGCCCTGAAGGTAAAAAATTAGCTTCAAAAGGTGAAATTAGAGATGGCGGTTCATATGAAGCTCGAATGGGATCCGTTGAATGCTGGAACGCAACAATGGATGAAAATAAATACATGGTAAGAAAATGGAATGAAATGGTTGCTTCATAAAATGTATTTAAATATAGGGTAACTAATGTTACCCTATATTTCTAAATAGAACGATTAATCAATATGCCAAACCTCTTTAAAATCAAACCGTCAGTCGGTTTACTTTCATTACCTTATAGCTTAGTTTTCATCTTCTTTTTTTTTATCCCTTTAGTTCTAACATTTGTTATCAGCTTCTGGGATTATAATGAATATTCAATAATACCTGATTTAATATTAGAAAATTATAGGTATGTTTTTGAAAACTGTTTTTCTTTTGAAAATGGTATGTGTGTTACATTCAAAACTTATCTATCTACATTTATGTTTTGTTTGATAACATGGTTTTTCACACTTATTATTGGATTTTTTGTAGCTTATTTTCTAGCTTTTTATGTTAATTCACTTACATGGCAAATAGCTTTATTTCTTCTTTGTACTATTCCATTCTGGACTTCAAATGTTATAAGAATGATTTCATGGATACCATTGTTAGGTAGAAATGGACTAGTTAATGATTTTTTTCTATCTACCGGATTAACGAGTACCCCACAAGAGTGGTTATTATATTCAGGATTTTCAGTAGTTTTAGCTTTTGTCCATTTGTACACATTATTTATGATAGTCCCTATTTTTAATTCTATGATGAGAATAGATAAATCAATAATTGAAGCAGCCTACGATAGCGGGGCAAATGGATTTCAAATTTTATGGAATATTATTATACCATTATGCAAGCCAGGAATTGTTATTGGATCAATTTTCGTTATCACCGTAGTAATGGGTGACTTCATTACTATAGGAATAATGGGAGGACAACAAATACCATCAATTGGAAAAATTATTTACGTTGAAATGAGTTATCTACAATTGCCTGCTGCTGCCGCTAATGCAGTAATTCTGTTATTCTTAACCTTATTAATTATTTGGATAATGACAAAAATGATTGATATCCGAAAAGAACTTTAAAAATGTTTAGTAAAAAAAATAATACTTATTATATATGCGTCTTCTTTTTTTCTTTATTTGTTTTATTTCTTTACGGTCCTACGTTTACAATAATTCTACTAAGTTTTCAGGGACCAGATGGAGGATTAACTTTTCCTCTTAATGGCATATCAACTTATTGGTTCGAAGAACTTTGGCGAGGTGGATCTGTGGTAGATATCGGCTCAGCTTTTAAAAGATCCATAATTTTGGGTATAATAGTTATGATTTTAACAGTAGTTTTATCCGTTGCAGCAGGATTAGCATTTAGAAAAAAATTTTGGGGCTCTAATGTTCTTTTTTTTATAACAGTCGCAAGTCTTATAGTGCCTTCAATAGTATTATCTTTAGGTATCGCTTTGCAATTTAGACTAATTGACGATCTAACAAAATGGATTGGTAATTCACTTGACATAAGTTGGATTAATGATTCTTTTCAAACTTCTTTGGGTATGTATTCAAGTGGACTTGGAGCGCAATTAACTTGGACACTTCCTTTTGGTTTATTAATAATGTTTGCCGTTTTTAACCGATTTGATAAATCTTACGAAGAAGCTGCAAGAGATCTAGGAGCCACTCCATGGAAAACTTTTAAAGAAATTGTCTTGCCGCTTATTGCACCAAGTATTATTGGAATTGCTTTATTCGGATTTACATTGTCATATGATGAATTGGCAAGATCATCTCAAGTTATGGGATCTGGAAACACGCTTCCACTTGAATTACGTGGTTTAACAACTACAGTTACTACACCTATTATATACGCTTTAGGTACAGTAACGACTTTTGTGTCATTTACTGTTATTGCTATTTCAGTTGGATTTTATTTATTTCTCAAAAGAAAAAAAGGAATATAAGTTTGAAAAAAAAAATTTGTATAATTAATCCAAACACTACTATTTCCATGACAAAAGTAATAGACATTACTGCAAAAAAATACGCTGGGGTTAATACAGAAATTATAACAACTCAACCTCAAACTGGTCCAGAAAGTATTGAGGGTTATTATGACGAAGCTTTTTGTATTCCTGGATTAATTGAAGAAATCAATAATAATATGGACGCTGATGGTTATGTAATTGCATGTTTTGACGACACTGGTCTTGATGCTGTAAGATCAATAACCGACAAACCCGTTATTGGAATTGGAGAAGCGGCTTATCATGTAGCCAGTTTAGTTTCTGGAAACTTTTCAGTTATAACAACCTTGTCGAGATCGATAAATCCTTTAAAACATAATCTTAAAAAATATGGGTTGTTTGAAAAATGCGTTAGTGTAACAGCTATAGAAGTACCTGTATTAGATCTAGAAGAAATGTCAGATGATAATCTTGACAAACTAAATACGGGCATAGAAAAAACCATATTAGAAGATAATTCAGAAGCTATTATTCTTGGATGTGCAGGAATGTCTAACTTAGCAAAAGACCTTGAACTAAATCACGGTCTGCCAGTAATAGAAGGAGTTTCTTCCGCAGTTGTATTAACAGAAGGTTTGATTAATCTTCAAATTAAAACAAGTAAAATTGGTTCTTATGCTTTACCTAGAGATAAGAATTATATCGGCTATTTAAGTAAATTTAGACCAAAAAGTTGAAATTATGACAGTTAAAGTTCTAAACCACCCATTAATAAATGTGCTCATGACAAACCTACGTTCTAAAGAGACAAGTAGTTTTGAATTTAGATATACAGCCAAAAAAATATCGTCATTAATGGCTTATGAAATATTTAAAGATCTTAAAATTGAACAAAAAAAAATAGATACTCCACTTGATAATTTCTCAGGTGCAAAAGTTCAGGATCCAAAACCGTGCGTTATATCAATTCTTAGAGCAGGTTTGATAATTTCTGACGGCATTACTGATATATTTGACGATGTATCTATTGGACATATAGGTATGTATAGAGATGAAAAGACACTCAGCCCCGTAAATTATTTAATAAAACTTCCTTCAAACCTTCAAAATAGACAATGTTTTCTTTGTGATCCAATGCTTGCAACGGGGGGGAGTGCAATTTCGTCGTTAGAAACTCTTAAACAAAATAATGCATCTGACATAACATTGATCTGCTTACTTGCATCTGAAGAAGGTATCAAAAATGTTAAAGAAAATTTTTCAGATGTAACTATAATATGTGCCCAAAAAGATAATGATCTCAATGAAAAAGGGTTTATAGTTCCAGGTCTTGGAGATGCAGGAGACAGAATTTTTGATACATAAAATTAATTTATAGCTTCTTCAAATCTCTGTAGGTTTGAAACATTTAATTTTTCAGCAGTTTGCCTTATATTCTCCCAAACTAAACGAGCTACTGGCAAACCATTTTTCATTCTATCATCATTAGTTAATATTTCTTTATCACCGGGTATCAAAACTTTATGATTCTTATCTGATGGAGTTGATGCCCTTACAAAATTAGCATATGACTGAACTTCTTTTTTAAAGTATTCCAAGTCAACCATCTTTTCCACAGATACGTATAGAGATAACATTCCATTAGCAAACTTTCTTTTTTCTTTGTCATCTATACCTGCTGACACTCCTGACCCTGTTAAAGCTCCTCCTAACATCTCCATCATAAAATTAATACCTGAACCTTTATGAAGCCCAAAAGCTGTTATAGCTCCTGTACCTTTTTCAGGATCTGGAACTTCATCATCTCTAATTTTACCATACATTGCTTCGGGATTTATTGTAAGATTTCCAGAACTATCTATCAAAGCACCATGAGGTAATTTCTTTCCACCTTTTTGGGCAACCATAACCTTCCCTTCTGCAACGGTGGAAGTTGCCATATCTAGTATTATATGAGGATTATCTTTACTCGGAATACCAATAGCTAAAGGAGACGTACTTCCCCTACGATCACTTCCACCAAAGGGAGCGACTAACAAACTTCCCCTTACATTTACAAAATGAAAAGAAACCAATCCTGCATCTGCCGCCCTTTCAGCCCAATCGCCAATTCGACCAAGATGACCTGAATTTCTTAAACCCACCACAGATATTCCATGCATATGAGCACGGGAAATACCTTCGTCTACTGCATATTCTCCAGCCACTTGTCCAAAACCTTGTTTAGCATCTAAACACGCCATAGCTCCTGCATCAACAACAAGCTCTGGTTTCAAATTTGGATAGACCCAGCCTTTTTCCATCCATTCAACATATCTTGGCACTCTTGCAATACCATGGCTGTCATGTCCCTTAAGATTAGATCCACTTAACCTTTCAGCAATTGTTTTAGCTTCATAATCACTACATAATTTAGCTTGAAATATTTCTGTAATAAGTTCAATTGCGTAACTTACTTTTATGCGAATTTCTGAGCTATTATTTTCAGACACGTTAATCCCCCTCAGTGAATGACAAAAATTTATTTTAAGATATATTTATTTAATATATGGATTAAAGTCAAAATACCATTTATTTAACTTGTTCATAACAGTTATTCTCTTAGATAGAAATCTAATGAAAAATATTAAAATAATTTTAAGAACAATATTGATTGGCTCTTTTGGAGGTATAGCTTTTAATTTACTTTTGTTGCCTTTACCATGGGTACTTGGACCAGCTTTTTTTATTGCAATTTTTGCTTTATTTGGAAATGAAGTCCTTATTCCCCAACAACTTAGAAATCCTTTCATTGGTATTATTGGTATATGGTTAGGCCAGTCATTTTCTTCTTCTGTATTTCTAGAACTGAATGAATGGATTATTTCAATAGCCTTACTCTTTTTATATGTGCCTTTTTCTTATTTAATTACTTATTTATTTCTTCATAAAATTAGGAAAATTGGGAAAGCTGAGTCTTTTTTTATTTCATCCCCTGGAGGTTTGTTAGAGATGGTATTAGGTGCTGAAGAATGTGGTGCAAATTCTAAGTTAGTAGGATTAGTTCATATGATGAGAATTTTCTTAACTGTATTTACAATACCAACATTAATTTTAATATTGTTTCCTGGGTCTTTTGAACGTGAAGCAACTTGGCCTAATTTTACAGGATCTATAATTGATTGTTTAATCATTCTGTTGATATTACCAGTAGGTCTAATTTTTGGAAAATTTTTTAAAATTCCAGGTCGTCGATTATTTGGACCTCTAATAATTAGTGCAATTCTTCATGTCACGGAAATCGTTGATCTTAATGCTCCAGTTATAATTTTTATAGTTGCCCAACTTATAACTGGAAGTTTTTTTGGTAGTAATATGAACGGATTAAATTGGAAAATAGCTAGAAATTATATTGGACATGCAATTGGTATAGTATTCTCATTGAGCATATGTATGATCCCTTTTATATTTGTTATTTCATATTTAATTAATTCTAGACCCGAAGCAATTATTTTAGCCTATTCTCCAGGAGGAATAAATGAAATGGGTTTAGTAGCTGCTACACTTGGCATTAAACCAGCATTTGTAATTACTCACCATTTGTTTAGATTATTTATTGTAGTTTTAATTTTAGGTTTTGCTCAAAAATTTATATATCCAAAACTAAAGTTAATCTTAAAGAATTCAAATTGAAATTTATTTCTATTACAATTTAAAGTAAGATAAGCTCTAAGTTTAATGCAAGGAGATAAAATTGATTAAAGGATTAATAGCACCAATCTTAACACCTTTTGATAATCAACTAAAAGTTGATCAGAGAATGTATAATGACTTAGCACAAAATCTTATGGAAAATGGATGCTCTGGACTTGCTCCTTTTGGTACAACTGGAGAGGCTTTATCAGTTGGAAATAAAGAAAGGATGATAGCAATTGAAGGATTAGTTAAATCTGGGATTAACCCAAACACATTAATTCCTGGGACTGGTTTATGTAATTTACCTGATACAATTGAAATCACTAAACATGCTATTGATTTAGGCTGCCTTGGTGCGATGACTTTACCACCATTTTACTTCAAAGGTATGAGCGATGATGGGCTGTATGAATATTTTGAAAAATTAATCGAAGGTGTAAATGACAGTAGACTTAAAATATATTTGTATCATATACCGCAGGTATGTGGTGTAGGTCTATCAATCGATTTGGTTCAAAAACTAAAATCTTCATACCCTCAGTTTATAATAGGTATAAAAGATAGTTCAGGTGTTTGGGAAAATACAGAAGCGCTTCTGAAAATAAAAGGGCTTGTCGTTTATCCAGGAGCAGAACTTCCCGTAATTGAGGCAATCAAACTAGGTGCACCTGGGTGTATATCAGCAACCGCTAATTTAAATAGTAAAGATATATCTAAGGTCATAGATCTTTGTCATGCTGGAGACTGGAAAGAGGCTGAGGAACTTCAAAAGAAAGTTAAATCAGTTAGACTATTATTTCAAGATTATGCGCCTATACCAGCACAAAAATCACTATTAGCATTACAAACTAAAAATACTATGTGGAATAATTTAAGACCACCATTCGTACCTATTTCAGAAAATAAGACTTATGAATTAGCCAATAAATTAAAAAGTGATTATGGGTTCGTATTTTAATAAATATAAGAGTTAATATGAAAATTGACGATTTATCTTTACCCCTTAAAGGAAAATGTCATTGTGGTTCAGTTAGATTTGAAGTGAGCACAAACATAAAAAATTTACGTAGATGCAATTGTTCTATTTGTTCTAGAAAAGGTTTTGTTATGGGAACTGCTTTAATAGACGAATTAACAATAACTGAAGGTAAAGAATTTTTAAAATCTTATAAATGGAATACAAAAGTAGCTAAGCATTATTTTTGTAAGATATGTGGTATAAACACTCATCACAAAAGACGTTCTGATCCTAATCAGTATGGATACAATATTGGTTGTATTGAAGGCTTTGAAATGTCTTGGATAGATAATGCACCTTTTGTTGATAACAGAGGTATGAGTTTGATTAATTCAAAAAATAATAAGCCTAAGTAAAAGAATTTAAATAATTCTCTTTATAAATTTATGTAAAATTCCTGCAAAAATAATCACAAGAAAGACCCTAAACATATGGTGAGGACTTATGAAAGACATATCAGCGCCAACAGACAATGCTAAAATATTCATCTCTGATTGACCTCCTGGAGAAAATGCCAACAAAATTGATAAAGGATCATAGCCAATATTAGTTAAAAAATAATAAATTATGATTAGAGGTATTATGGCAATTAAAGTTGTTATTAACCCTGCTAATATAGGACCAGACATTTCTTTGAGAGTAATATTTTTAAACAGACATCCAAGTGCAGAACCTAATAAAATCTGAACCGAAATTACTACAATGTACATTGGCATTGCATCTACAAACTGAAAGATATGTGCAACTGCTGATAAAATCATTGGGCCAATAATTGTTGGTCCAGGTATTTTTAATTTAACTGCTAAAAACCATCCCAGTAAAGAAACCAAAATGACAACTGGTGTTTGTTCCCAATTATAAAACAAAGCTGGTTCAGGTAAATCTTCAACACCTAAATTAGGAACAAATAATAGTAATAGAGATGCTAAAAATACAACTACAACTATTCTTGTTGCATGTATTAAAACGAGTGTCCTTGGATCAGCTCCAATCTCTTGACCTAAAATAACCATCTCATTTAAACCGCCTGGAATTGAACCATAAATTGATGTTGATCGATCCATTTTCATAATTTTTGATAAATATAAAAAAGTTGAGAGACCCATAATTAAAACAAAACCAGGTATAAATAACAACGACACTCCGATTTCACTAAATCTATCTAAAATCTCTGGCCCAAAGTTAGCTCCAATAGTACAACCTAAAAGTGCTCTACAAATAGGTCTAGGCTTTTTACCAATTATTACTGGTTTACCAATTGCTGCAAAAAAGCCACAACCTATCAATGGCCCTAACATCCAAGGTAAAGGCAACCCTAAATAATAGGCAATAAAACTACTAATTATAGCTAGTAATAAACTGAAAATGTATCTCCACTTTTGAGGCCACCAGTCAAAAAAGTTTTTAAAATATAAATTCAAATATTTAATCATCATCTATATTTTCTGGAATGTAGACATTACCATCCATTATTTTTCTTGAAGTGCGGTATATACCACAAGATTTGATAAAATCTTTATCAAAACTACTTCCTGTAAGAGAGGTTTCAACTAAACAATCTATCAAACCTAATGGATGTTCTATTGTTATTTTATCATTCCCACTGGCTTTTATTTTGGTAATTTCTGATGCAACTGTATTTGGGATCAAGCATGCTGCCGCAATACAATTAGTACCTGTTGCAGCATGGGTCTCGTGACAGGTTTTTGGAGTAAAATACCTTGAGGTAATAGTACCCCCATTTAGTGGTTTGGATAAGAGAGCAAACTTAGGAATTACTTTACCACTTACATCCCCCATACCCATTTCTAAGGCGGCACTTAGTCTTACTTCTTCTATTTTTTTTAATAAGGTTTTATTTTGGTTTAGAAAGTTACTAGTTTCATTTCCAATAATTCCAAAGTCCTTGGCATTAGCCATAACTATTGGCATTGAAACATCAAGACATGTGACTTCGATACCATCAATTATTGAAGTTGGATAATCCGTTGGTAAAAGTTTGCCCGTCACACCTCCAACTAAGTTTTTAAACTTTAATAATATTGGAGAGCCTTCTCCAGGAACACCTGCAATTTTATAATCGCCAGAATATTTCACTTTCTTATTAGGAGTTTCAATAGTTGCTTCTATAATCGATCCAGTGTTTACTGATCTTATAACTATTGTGGTAATAGCCTCTTTAGCATTTATTAATCCTTTTTCAATTGCAAAAGGGCCAACAGCTGAGAGCATATTACCACAAGTTGGGCCATAATCTACTCTAGCCTCATCAACTAAAACTTGAGCAAAAAAATAATCTATATCAATATTTTCCAACTCACTTTTTGAGATAATACAAACTTTACTAGTTACTGAAGTAGCTCCACCCATCCCATCTATCTGACGCGTATCAGGTGATCCCATTGCAGCAAGTAAATATTGAGTAAGTTTTTTTTCCTCCGTAGGTAAATCTCTTTTGTCGAAAAGTAATCCTTTGGATGTTCCTCCTCGCATAAAAACTGTAGGTATAGATATTTGATCAGTCATGATTTATTAAATATAATGATTTAAAATATTAATTAGATTTTCGGTTGTTTTTTCTGTTGAAGCCGTTCCACCAAGATCTTTAGTTAAATTATTTTTGTTTTCAAAGAGTTTGGTAACAGATTTATCAATTAAACTCGATGCAAAAATTAAATCCTTTATTTTTCTTCTTTCTCCAAGCCAATTAAGTAACATGCTAGTAGACAAAATTAGTGAGACTGGATTTGCTGTATTTTGACCCGCAATATCTGGAGCAGATCCATGTTGAGCTTGAGCCATAGCATAATCTTCACCAGCATTAAGCGACCCTGCCAAACCTAAGGAACCTGAAAATTCAGTTGCTAAATCAGATAAAATATCTCCAAACATATTTGTGGTTACAATAATATCAAATTGACTCGGATCTCGTATAATGTGGGCAGCACAGGCATCTACAAGCATTTCTTCATAAATAATATCTTTGTATTTTTTTGACACTTGCCTGCAAGCATCTAGAAAAATACCATCCGTTAATTTCATTACATTTGCTTTATGAATTGCATGAACTACTGCTTTTTTAATCTGATTATTCTTCAACCTAGCTATTTCAAATGCGGTTTCAGCTATTCTGAGCGAGGCAGTTTTGGTAATTTTTCTTAAAGCCAATCCTATTCCAGGAGACGGGCTAAATTCACCACTTCCTTCAAACATGTTTCTATCAGCATAAAAACCTTCAGTATTTTCTCTTAAAATAATTAAATCCATATCTTTAGAAAGAGACTTAACATTTTTATAATTTTTTGCAGGTCTTATATTTGCATATAAATCTAATTCTATTCGAAGGGTTCCAGATGGGTTAATACCGCCCTCCTCCTTAGATGGATAAGCATTGTGGTCAACTGGCCCTAAAATAATTCCATCTGCTTTTTTTGCATTTTTTAGTACTTCGTCTGAAAAAGTTGTTCCTTTTTGTTCTAATAATTTAAAGCCAATAATTTCTTTTTTGATATCTATTTTTAACTCTAATTTCTCATTCAAAAACTCAACGATATCAAGAGTTGATTTCATTATCTCAGGACCAATACCATCACCATCAAAAGCTAAAATATTAATTGACATAAAATGACTCTCTTACTCACCCTTAAATGTAACTGCTTTTTTATTTACGAACGCATCGATCCCATTAGTGCCATCTTTAGTTTTTGCAGATTCAGCAATCATTCTTGACTCATACTCCATTTGTCCTTCAAGAGAGTCTAGAAAACTGTTGTGAACTAAATTTTTTAATTTACCAAATGCCAGAGAAGGACCAGCAGCTAATTTTTTAGCTAAATTATGTGCCTCATCTTTTAAATCTTTAAAATCAACGACTTTATTTATCAATCCCCAATCAAGTGCTTCTTTTGCACTTAAAACTCTATTTGTTAATACTAGTTCCGTATATCTTCTTGTACCAATAATTCTAGGAAGAAAGTATGTAGAGGATCCATCTGGGGTTAATCCTATTTTTGAATAAGCTGAAACAAAAGTCGCATTTGTTGATGCAATTGCAATATCTGCAAATCCAACAAAAGAAAAACCAGCACCAGCAGCTACACCGTTTACCGCGACAACAAGAGGAGCATTCATTCTTGAAAGTCTTGAAATAGCTCCATGAAGGATCGTTGTAACTTCCTTTAGATGACTAGCGGTCTTATCACCATATTTATGAAAAGAATTTACGTCACCACCTGCACAAAAGGCATCTTCTCCAGCTCCACTCATCAAAACAGATCTAATATTTGGATTATCGTCGCATTCTAATGAGACTTGAAATAAGTCCTCTGCCATAGCTTGATTTAAAGAATTATATTGTTTTGGTCTATTCAATTCAATAAAAGCTATTTCATTTTCAATTTTAAAATTTATTGTCTTTAAATCCATTATAATTTCTCTCCAAGTTATTTTTTAATTGTTTTTAAAACTTCTTTAGTATGTTCCCCCAGTAAAGGTGGAGACCTGTAAAGTTGAGACGGTGTTTCAGATAATTTAACTGGGAAACCTGTCATTTTTATTTTTCTACCTTCTGGACCGTTTGAGCTTATAACCATCTCACTATCTTTTGTTAATTGACTATTAAGAGCTTCTGGTAGTGAGACAATTTTGGCAGCCGGACAACCAGCATCATTTAGTTTTTTTATCCAATAATCTGATGATTTTAAGATCATTTTTTTATTTACAATTTTATTCAGGCTATCTCTATTTTTCATCCTATTTGTATTATTATTATATAAGTCATCTTCTAACAAATTTGTTAAATTAATACTTTTAAGGAATATATTACAAAATTTGTCACTGGCTGGAGCAACTGCCACCTCGCCATCAGATGTTTGAAAAATCCCATAAGGGGCTAAGATGGGATGATTATTACCAGATTTTTTTGGGGCTTTTCCTGTAACAAAACTTTCAGATGACAAATACGCCATCATTGATATTAGACCAGATGTAAGAGAAGCCTCAACTTGTTGCCCTTTGCCCGTTTGAACTCTTGAATATAAAGCGCTTACAATTCCAAAAGAACAGTATAATCCTGCAACTAAATCTGATATTGGCATAGCTGCTCTCATTGGACCACTATCTTCTGTACCATTTAATGACATAAATCCGCTCAGTGCCTGAGCTATGAAGTCAAACGCCGGTCTTTCGCTCATTTCTCCTTTACTTCCAAATCCATTCACAGAAGCGCTAATTAGTTTAGGGTTAATTAATTTCAATGTTTTATAATCAAAACCCATTTTATTAAAAACACCTGCCTTAAAATTTTCTACCACAACGTCTGCATCACAAAGTAAAGATTTTAGTAACTCCTTATCACTTTCTTTATATAAATCTAAAATTACAGATTTTTTATTTCTATTAAACTGTGCGAAGTAAGAACTATAACCGTTTACCATATCACCCTGATTTCTTACATTATCTCCTTTAGGTGGTTCAATTTTAATTACTTCTGCTCCCATATCAGCTAAAAGCATTGTACAGAAAGGACCTGAGAGCACTCTTGTTAAGTCAATAACCTTTACACCAGAAAGTGCCCCATTATTATTATTATTTTCTAAAGTCATTTAAGCTCCTACAGCAGTAGGTACTTCATCCATAGAGTAAGATAGTAATCTGTGCCCTGCTCTCATCACTTGACCTGGTAATTTATGACCAACTAATTTTTCAACTTTTTTAGCAATTAAAATCATATGATCTAAGTCAATTCCAGTTTCTATTCCCATTTCATGAAGTAAATAAATAAGATCTTCGGAGCAAATATTACCCGTTGCATTTGGAGCAAAAGGACATCCACCCATTCCGCCAAAACAACTTTCGTAATCTGTTATTCCTTCGTTCAAACCAGTCATAACGTTTGCAAGGCCTACACCTCGTGTATTATGGAAGTGAAGAGTAATTTCTAAATCAGGAACTTTATCCCTTATTGCGTGAATAGCATCTATAACAACTGGAGGCGTTGCCATTCCAGTGGTGTCTCCTAAAGTAACACCTTTAAAACCCATTAGTTTATATTCTTTAGATATATCAGCTAGTTTCTTTGCCGAAACATTACCTTCAAATGGGCACCCAAATGCAGTCGCAATATCTCCTTGAACAGGTATATTATTTTTTCCAGCAATGTCTGCAATTTCTCTAAATCCAGTTAAAGAATCTTGTACACTTCTATTTACATTCTTTTTATTATGGCTTTCAGAAGCGGAGAGAAAAACAACAATTTCGTCAAGTTTTGCGTCAACAGCCCTCAATGCTCCTTTAGCATTAGGAACTAATGCAGCTAAAGTAGTATTGGAATTTCTTTTAACGTTATCTAAAATTGTTGCCGCATCAGCTAATTGTGGAATTGCTTTTGGAGAAACAAAAGAAGAAACTTCAATTCTTCTAAAACCTGCTTCTATCAAATGGTTTATTATATCAACTTTGTCTTCGGTTTTTAATACAGTTTTTTCAGATTGGAAACCATCTCTTGGACCTACCTCAGTAACCTTAACCTGTTTAACAGTCATAAAAAATTCCTCACTATGTATTTTAATTTAAAGATAACTAACAATAAGATTAAATTAAAAAAATACAACATTCACTTGACCTTTTTAGTAATAAGCAGTGATACTTGACATTATATTATTCAACTTAATTATTTGGGGGTTTTAATGAAAAATATTTCAAGCGCATTATTAGTTGCTTCTTCACTAATAGTAACTGCGTCTATTGCAAACGCAGATCAATTTTTAAGAATGGTTTCTGGACCATCTGGTGGATCATGGTATCCCCTCGGTGCCAAAGTAATGCAAACAATGGAAAGCAAGATAAAGGGTGTTTCAACTTCTAACACTTCAGGTGGCGGTATTTCTAATGTTATGTCTGTAGACGGGGGTGATGCTGAAATTGGCTGGACCTATGCTCACACAGTAGCTAATGGTTACTCTGGAAAAGGTAAATTTAAGAAAGCACATAAAAACGTAAGATATTTTGCTACTTTATATCCTGCTGCATTCCAAGTTGCTGTTAGAGCAGATTCAAAAATTAAAAGTTTTGAAGATATGAAATCTGCAAACATCAGTCCAGGTAAACCAAAATGGACAGGAACAGCCTTTTGTGAATCTATCATAAAAGATTATGGTTACGATTTTAGTACTATTAAAAAAAATGGTGGCGTAGTTCATATGGTTAGCTATAAAGAATCTGTTGCTCTTATGAAAGATGGACAAGCGGATGTATTTATGGCAGCTACTTCAGTTCCACAAGCAAGTTTTATAGAACTTGAAAACAGTCCTGGAATAAGATTCATTGGATTACCTAAAGATAGAATAGACAGAATTGTTAAGAACAATCCTGGATACATTTATGGTAAAATTCCTGCAAGTGCATATAAGTCCCTTGATAAAGACATACCTACATTAGGGATTGTTACTTCAATGATAGTTCATAAAGATTTGTCTGACGATTTAGTCTACAAAATGACTAAAGTTTTCTGGGATAATCATGCTGAATTTGTAAAAGTTAAAGGTGTTTGGAAAAAAGTACTAATGAAAGATGCTGTGAATGGTGCTGCAGTTCCTATTCATCCAGGTGCTGCCAAGTATTACAAAGAGCAAGGCGTAATGTAATCAATATTGAAGGGCACGCATATGTGCCCTTCTTATTTACTTTTATCTTAAATATATGGCTCAAAATACCAAAAAGTTAGAATATAACGAAGTTAAAGAAACTAGTTTTTTTGATGAACTTCTTGAGTGGAACAAAGATAAATCTATTTATTATTGGATTATTATTATTTGTTCTTGGTTATCAATTGGTTTAGCCTTTTATCATTTATTTGTTGCGGTTTATGGAACTCCTGAAGGCAGATCGTTTAGGTCTATTCATCTTTCTGCAATGATGGTTTTAGCGGTTTTTATATACCCCTTATTTCGGAATAGTATAAAAGATCCAATAATATTGGAAAATGATAAAAACGGAAATCTCCTAAGATTTCTTGGATTCTCTTATGATCTATTAATTATACTCTCAATTATATTTGTTCAATTATGGACCACTTGGGACGTTGAAACTTTTATGATGAGATATGGTGACAAATATATTGGCGATATAATAGTTGGATCAATCCTTATTTTTATTGTGTTGGACGCTACTAGACGTGCAGTTGGTTGGGCTATGGTTTTTGTAGCTGGTTTTTTTATGTTACATGCATTATACGCTCATAAATTTTTTGGTTTTTTTTACGGCCCTCCAACAAGATTAGCTAAATATATAGATACGTTATTTATGACCTCAGATGGAATATACGGTATTCCCTTATATGTAGCTTCCACTTACATAGTTCTATTCATAATATTTGGAGGTATTTTAATAAGATCCGGGGTTGGAAGATTTTTTGTTGATTTAGCTGTTGCACTTACTGGACATAGAACAGGAGGACCTGCAAAAGCAGCTGTTGTAGCCTCAGGAATGACAGGAACTGTATATGGATCTGCTGTAGCTAATGTTGTAACTACTGGTTCTTTTACAATACCTCTAATGAAAAATTATGGTTATAGAGCTAAATTTGCAGCTGCAGTTGAAGCGTGCGCATCTTCTGGAGGTCAAATAACTCCTCCAATTATGGGTGCTGCTGCTTTTATAATGGCTGAATTTTTAGAAGCACCTTATTCGTATGTAATTCTTGCTGCTATCATTCCTGCTTTCTTATACTTTACTACAATTTACTTCATGGTTCATATAGAGGCTGAAAAACATGGAATAGAAAAAATTGATAAGTCAATGCTGCCTAATGTTATTGAGGTGTTAAAAGGTGGAGGACATATGTTGCTTTCACTGGTTGTATTAATAGGGCTGTTGATTTATGGGAAGACAGCAATGACTGCTGGTTTTTGGAGTATTGTGTCTGTCATAATCCTAAGCTTTATTAAAAAAAATACTAGAATGTCAGTTGTAGATATCCTTGGAGCATTTGAAAGTGGTATCAAATCAACAGTCCCTGTTACTATAGCATGTGCTTGTGCTGGAATTATTATTGGTTCCGTATTTGTTTCAGGTCTTGGCCTAAAATTCACACAATCTGTCATAGACTTATCTGGAGGAGTTTTATTTATTTTACTTTGCCTTACAGCTATTTCTGCAATTATTCTAGGAATGGGTATGACAACTACGGCAGTTTACATAACTGTAGCTGCATTAATTGTTCCGTCTTTAATTGAATC
>ERZ802821.808-NODE-808-length-17392-cov-50.5253_pt1 | contig 17392 bp, 13 predicted proteins | sample MGYA00345648_ERZ802821 | MGnify/ENA primary metagenome ERZ802821 (study PRJEB30503, sample SAMEA104212357) | marine metagenome | biome: Westerlies Biome; feature: [SRF] surface water layer (ENVO:00010504) within the epipelagic zone...; material: water... | reverse complement strand
ATCCTGAGAAATTGCGGATCAAATGCGGCATCTCGGGGGCACGCATGGCGCTGCTACCTTACGCGATTGAAGTTCTTGATGCACTGGTTGAGAGTTTTACACCGATAGATATTGCCCTCTCCAGCTATGGTATACGCGAAGGGCTTTTATACGAACAAATGTCAAAAGAACTGCGCAAAAAAGATCCGCTGATTGAAGCCTGCGCCTTCGCAGAAATGAAAGATGCGCGCGCACCCGGCTTTGGCTTGCAATTGTTCAAATTTGTTTTGCCGCTTTTCCCTACCGCGGATGACGAGGCAGCGCGCCTGATCAAAGCCGCCTGCCATCTGCATGATGTAAGTTGGCGCGGCCATCCCGATTATCGCGCCGAAATCTGCTTTGACAACGCTACACGGGCCAATTTGGGCGGGTTGAAACATGCCGAAAGAGTATTCCTGGGGCTTTCGTTGATGCACCGCTATCGCAATCAACGCGAAGGCCATAAATTCGAAACCCTGTTTTCTTTATTGTCTCAGGAGCAGATGCGTATGGCAGAAATTTTGGGCAAAGCGATGCGGCTTGGCGCCATGATGTGGGTGAATAAAGAGGAAACCAACGCCAAATTATTTTGGGCCCCGGATGCCAAAGCCTTGCAGCTGGTTTTGGAAGGCGATGCCGTAAGCCTTTATGGTGAGGTGGCCGAAGCCCGCTTGAAATCGCTTGCGTGCGCGATGAATGCCAGCTTTGCCTTCCAGGCAAAATAATCTATCCCAAAAAGCGTTGCGGCACTTGCGCAGAGGCGCTTTTTGCATCGCTTAAACCACCGCGCGCCGCTGACAAGAAAGGCTCGGCGCGAGCTGCCCAGACAGGTTCAGCTTCACCGGCCTGCCTTCGAGGGATAGGCAACCGGCAACGTGCAAGCTATGCCACCCGCTGAGGCATTGTGAAACAATTTATCTTCTCTGATTTGGGCAGATCCGGGCTGCGCGCTGATGATTGCGGGTGCCGCAAAGGCAAGGGGGGCCGATCAGCTTTTGGCGTTTTTAATTTTCTCAAAGGCTTCATTCACCCGGATCAAGCGTTTTTCGGCTAATTTCACGGCTTCTGCGGGTACCCCGCGCGCGATCATCAGATCGGGGTGGCTATCGCGCACCAGCGCCTGCCATTTGGCCTTTATTATGGGAAAGGCCTCCTCCTGAGATGCCCCCAAAATTGTGTAGGGATCCGCAGAATAGCCGTTCACGCAGCGGGCGCGAATGGATTGAAATTGCATCCCCTCAAGCCCGAATAAATCAGCCACCTTTTCTAAAAAGACGTTTTCTTTCGGGTGATAATCGTCATCAGCAGTCGCAATGTGAAACAGCCCTTCCAGCAAATCCTCTAAAATTTTACTACCGCTGCCAAACATAGCGCCAATCCGCCCAGCGTAATGTTCATACCCCGAAACATCCTGTCGCGCCAAATCGAAAACCCGCGCGGCTTGTTCAAGCGCCTCGGGGGGAATATGGAACACTTGTCGAAACGCCTGCACCTCTGAGCGCGTGACATGCCCATCGGCCTTTGCCATTTTTGCACCCAGCGCAATCACGGCAATGGTAAAGGCCACGGTTTGCTCGGGCGGCTTGCTCCAACGTGCAAAGACTTCGGACAAAGGCGCACCCTTTGCCAAAGCCGAAAGAACTTCAGAGATACGAGACCAAAGCGACATAGAGCTTGAATACCCTTCCCGATTTGAAATGTCAGCTTCTGTTCACAAAATTTTTTGCATCAATATCAAATCCAGCCAAGTTTCAAACTTATACCCCACCTCGGGAAGCCGAGCTCTTTCTTGAAAGCCCAACGCTTTGTGAAAATTCAAGCCCGCTAAATTTGCAGCGCTGACCCCGGCCCAAAGGCTATGCACCCCATTATTGGACGCATGGCGGCAGAGCCGCTCCATCAACTGACGCCCGATCCCTTGGCGCATCGCCCTTGGGGCCAAAATAATGCTATGCTCCATCGTATGGCGATAGCCTGGTCCCCCGCGAAACTGAAAATAGGTGCAAAACCCCAACAGACCAACCGCATCCTCGGCGATAAAATACCCACGGTTTTCCAAGCCTGCAGCAGAAATTGCTGTTTCAAGCGCAATGATGGTTTTTTCTTCAGTGGTGAAGGTGTTTAGCGTATCGCGAATAATAGGGTTCCAAAGATCAGCGATTGCAGGAGCATCCTGCACATTGGCGTCGCGCAGTCTCATTCCAACACCACCTCTCCGGTTGGCGTTGTCAGGCAAACGCTGAGCTGTGGTTGATCAGCCTTTTCGATAAAAACCCGATCATCCTGCAGCTGCGCAGCCAAATAAGCCGCAAGCAACTCAGCTTGGGGATGCGCAATTTTCAGCTGCCTCAAGCGACAGCCCCGATCAGGCAGCTTTTGGGCGGGTGCGGGATTGCCCAGCCAATCAATCAAAGCCGGGGCCATATTATCAAGCGGCAAAATACCGGTCTCGGGTACGCTTATCAACCAGTTCAGATCGCCGCGGCTGACCGCAACACTGGGGCCCGTTTGGGGCAGCGCAGCCTTCAAAGCCGGGCCCATCGCCTCGGTGCGGCAAATCCAGTTGGTGGGTCTGGGGCGACCGGAAAACCGATCTAGATCGAACCAACGGGGCGCAAACGGGGCTTCGGCCTGCGGGTCGATCGCGATAACCTCCAAATATAGCTCGCCCAGATTCAGCAGCCGATTATGGGTTCCAAAGCGCAAATGACGCCCGCCAGCCTCTAAGGGCACGCCCAGAGCGGCCTCAACATACTCAACGCCCTCTTGCAAACGGCCGGCGCTGATTGCGATATGATCTATACCAAGCACCATAGGTACCATCTCACGCTTGCTTTTCAGGTCACGAAACCTGTTTTTGTTGCATCCTTGCCTTAGATCAGCCCCGATTGGCGCGGATTAAGCTTAAAATATCTTGCGCCGCCGAGGGTATATTGGTGCCCGGTCCAAAAATCGCCTTCACACCGGCATTTTTCAAAAAATCATAATCCTGTTGTGGAATAACCCCTCCACAAATCACCAAGATATCGCCCGCATCGCGGGCTGCTAAGATTTTAATCAGTTCCGGAGCCAACGTTTTATGCCCCGCCGCCTGACTGGATATACCGATCACGTGCACATCATTGTCAATCGCGTCCTGCGCGGCTTCCTCTGGGGTTTGAAACAAGGGGCCCACATCAACATCAAAGCCGATATCGGCAAAGGCGGTGGCGATCACTTTGGCGCCTCGGTCATGGCCATCCTGCCCCATCTTTACCACCAGCATACGCGGGCGCCGGCCTTCTTCCTCGGCAAAGGCTTCTATATCCCGCTGAATGGCGGCAAAGCCTTCGTCATTCTCATAGGCTTTGCCATAGACGCCGGCCAAGGTTTTAACCTCGGCGCGATGGCGGCCAAATATTTTCTCCATTGCCATACTGATCTCTCCGACAGAGGCGCGGGCGCGGGCCGCCTCAACCGCTGCTTCCAAAAGATTGCCACCCGCTTGCGCCCGCCGTTCTAATTCTGCCAACGCCGCGTCGCAGGCCGCCTCATCACGGGCTTCGCGGATCTCCTTCAAACGGGTTACTTGCGCCTCGCGCACGGCTTCATTGTCAATATCCAATATATCAATCGGATCTTCCTCAGGCAGCCGGTATTTATTCACCCCAACAATCACCTGATCGCCACGGTCAATATCGGCTTGACGGCGCGCCGCGGTTTCTTCGATGCGCAGCTTGGGCAAACCACTGGCCACGGCCTGGGTCATCCCGCCCATATCATCCACCTCTTCGATCAATTTCCAGGCGGCCTCAGCCAAATCCGAGGTTAACTTTTCCACATAATAAGAGCCGGCCAGTGGATCGACCACATTGGTCACTCCGGTTTCTTCTTGCAAGATCAATTGGGTATTGCGCGCGATACGGGCGGCAAATTCGGTGGGAAGGGCAATCGCCTCATCCAAAGCATTGGTATGCAGCGATTGCGTTCCCCCCAAAACCGCGCTCATCGCCTCATAGGCGGTGCGCACAACATTATTATAAGGATCTTGTTCCTGCAAACTGACGCCCGAGGTCTGGCAATGGGTTCGCAGCATTTTGGATTTTGGCGTTTTGGCACCAAGCTCTTCCATAATACGATGCCATAACAGCCGCGCGGCCCGCAACTTCGCCGCTTCCATGAAGAAATTCATCCCAATGGCAAAAAAGAAAGACAAGCGCGGCGCGAATTGATCAATATCCATCCCACGCGCCATCGCAGTTTTCACGTATTCTTTGCCATCCGCCAACGTATAGGCCAGCTCTTGCACCAAATTCGCCCCGGCTTCCTGCATATGATAGCCCGAAATCGAAATCGAATTGAACTTGGGCATATTGGACGAGGTATATTCGATAATATCCGCGATGATGCGCATCGAAGGCTCGGGTGGATAAATATAGGTGTTGCGCACCATAAATTCTTTGAGAATATCGTTTTGAATCGTGCCCGAAAGCACCTGGCAATCATGGCCCTGCTCTTCACCTGTGACGATGAAATTGGCCAAAATCGGGATCACCGCACCGTTCATCGTCATCGAGACGGATACTTTATCAAGCGGGATTCCTTCAAAAAGGATTTTCATATCCTCAACGCTGTCAATCGCAACGCCGGCTTTGCCCACATCGCCTATAACGCGCGGGTGATCGCTGTCATAGCCGCGATGCGTGGCCAAATCAAACGCCACGGAAACCCCCTGCTGCCCCGCAGCCAAGGCTTTGCGATAAAACGCATTTGAGGCCTCGGCAGTGGAAAATCCAGCATATTGGCGAATTGTCCAAGGGCGCCCGGCATACATCGTGGCCTTCACACCTCTGGTAAAGGGTTCTTGCCCTGGCAGCCCCTCTAAATGGGTAAGCCCCTGCAGATCATCCGCCGTGTAAATGGGATCCACGGCAATACCTTCTAAAGTGTTCCAAGTTAAATCTGCCGGATCGCGGCCGCGCAATTCTTTCGCCGCGATCTCTTGCCATATCGCTTTTTTCTGGGTCATTTTTCATCGCCCTCGCATTTTTCGCCGCGCCAAACACGCAGAGTTGAGTGAAGATTTTTAACGATCATAGCGAACCCCTCTTCGCAAACGCTTTCAAGAGACCTATATCAAACTTAAAGGGAGTCATCATGAAATCATTGATCGCCGCAATTTGTGTTGCCGCACTGCCCAATTTGGGAGGCGCGGAAAGCCTTAAAACCATCTTCGTAGACGTCACAAACGAAACCACGATCGACGGATATTTATGGCTAAAACGGCCGGTGATTGTTTTTGCCAATACCGACTTGGATGTAAATTTCCAAACCCAGATGAAATCTTTGCACCAAGGCGCAAAGGAATTGGCCGCACGCGATGTGGTGGTATTGGTCGATGCAAATCCCGCCGAAGAAACCGCCCTGCGCAAAAAATTCCGGCCACGCGGATTCGCGGTGCTGCTGATGGGCAAAGACGGGCAAATAAAATTGCGCAAACCATTTCCTTGGGATGCCAGAGAATTAAGCCGCAGCATCGATAAAATGCCTATGCGCCAGCAAGAAATGCGTTCAAAATAAACCAGCCATATGGGTCCGCCGTGCTGGGCTGAACCCTGCACGCCCAAGCGTGGTAATCTACAGATAATTGCCCTCGGCCTTGGGCAATCAATTATATGTGAATGCGTCGGGCTCAACGGCTTACTCGAACTCAATGATAACGTCATCCACGGCCAAACTGTCTCCGGCCAGGACGTTCACTTTTTGAACCACACCTTTGCGCTCGGCGCGCAGAATATTCTCCATTTTCATCGCCTCAATCGTGCATAAAGCTTGCCCCTCTTGAACCTCTTCACCTTCCTCAACACTGATCTTCACGAGCATTCCAGGCATCGGGCACAGCAACAGCTTTGAGGTATCAGGCGGCAGTTTCTCGGGCATCAACAGCGCCAATTCTGCGTGGCGGGGGCTGCGGATTGTGACCTTTAAATCCGCGCCGCGCGTGCGCAAGCGAAAACCACCTGATATCTCATCGACCTTCATCACCAACGGCGTCTTATCCACCAGCATATCGGCCAATTTTATGCCCGGCGTCCAGGCTCCAATTACATAATGCGCCGCGCCATCCTCAAAGGTGACCAAAGCCCCATTTGGATCCGCCGCTACAGTTACAGCATGAGTTTCCCCCTGCAAACACACCACCCAGTGATCACCAACTTTGCGCGCATGATTGTCGAGGCGTCCGGAAATCTGAGCCCGCCGTATTTCGCCAACGCGGTACATCGCAGCGCTGGCCGCAACAACCCGTCGCAAAGCCGCAGCTGGCAGCGTAACCCCTTCAAAACCGTCCGGGTATTCTTCTGCGATAAACGCCGTTGTCATATCACCAGAGGTGAATTTTGGATGATCCATCACCGCGCTGAGAAAGGGCAAATTATGGCCAATACCTTCAACTTCGAACCGGTCAAGCGCCAAGCGCATATGTTCAATCGCCCCGGCCCGGCTTGGCGCCCAGCTGCAAAGCTTTGCGATCATCGGGTCATAATACATACTGATCTCGCCGCCCTCATACACCCCCGTATCGTTTCGGATAATATGATCATCTGAGGCTGTTTCGGCAGGCGGACGATAGCGGGTAAGCCGGCCAATAGAGGGCAAGAAGTTTCGATAAGGATCTTCCGCGTAAAGTCGGTTTTCAATAGACCATCCATTGATCTGAACCGCGTCTTGGGTTAGGCCAAGCGGCTTGCCCGCTGCCACATTGATCATTTGCTCCACCAGATCGATGCCGGTGATCAGCTCGGTCACCGGATGTTCAACCTGCAAGCGCGTATTCATTTCCAAAAAGTAAAAATTTTGCGCGCTATCGACGATAAATTCCACGGTGCCGGCGCTTTGATAGCCCACGGCTTGCGCCAAAGCGCAGGCTTGTTTGCCCATCGCGGCCCGGGTTTCTGGCGTTAAAAATGGGCTCGGCGCTTCTTCCACAACTTTTTGATTGCGCCGCTGGATCGAGCATTCGCGTTCGTTTAGATAAATGCAATTGCCATGGCTATCCGCCAAAACCTGAATTTCAATATGGCGGGGTTGGGTAACAAATTTTTCAATAAAAATGCGATCATCACCAAAGCTGCTGGCAGCTTCATTCTTAGAAGATTGAAAGCCTTCGCGTGCCTCAGCATCCGTCCAGGCGATGCGCATGCCCTTGCCGCCACCCCCGGCCGAGGCTTTTATCATCACCGGATAGCCAATTTGTTGCGAGATTTTAACCGCCTCTTCGGCATCGTTGATCAAGCCCATATATCCAGGCACGGTTGAAACGCCGGCCTCTTGGGCAATTTTCTTCGAGGTGATTTTATCGCCCATTTGCTCAATCGCGGCGACAGGGGGGCCAATAAAAGCCACATTCGCCGCCGCCAAAGCTTGCGCGAACCGGCTGTTTTCAGACAGAAACCCATAGCCGGGATGCACCGCCTGCGCCCCTGAACTTGCAATCGCCTTCATCACATTTTCAATCACGATATAGGATTGATTGGCCGGAGATGGGCCAATATGCACGGCTTCATCAGCCATTTGCACATGCAGCGCCTGACGGTCAGCATCCGAATAGATCGCAATTGTTTTGATTCCCATTTTGCGGGCAGTTTTGATGACGCGGCAGGCTATTTCACCGCGGTTGGCTATCAGAATTTTCTCAAACATCGGAACAGTCCTTTTTATTCTGGATCAAACGCATCAGCAAAATTGGCGTGGATCAAATTCAAATCGAGGATCAGCTTGGCCCCATAACAGGCTGGATCAAACGGATCATCATAGGGTTTCACTTCGCGCTCAAACAACCAATTGAGCCGCCCTGCATCCAGATTTCCCCGCTCAAAGGGCTGATCCCAAAAATGTTCAAGAAGCGCACGTACAAAGCCCGTATCGGCCCGCCGATCCGGGGGTCGACGGTCTCTATAGCGCTCAAGGCGTTTCAAAGGTGTCACGCCTTTGGGGTTGGGCCGGCGAATGGTGAATTGAAAATCTGTACCCGGCAAACGCCCCGGGAAGCCGCGATGTTTTAGCATGATAGGAGAGCCTTTTGTTTATGGCAATGGGGGCCGCGCGCTGCGGCAAAACCCGTCCAGCGACGCTGGTTATCTCGATTGCTCAAGACATCAAAGATCCGTTCGCCAGAGCGCTCAAATGGTGCCGGGCATGTCAACTCGCCCCCGGCCCGTATGTGTAAATGCGCTCCGCGATGGGTGATTTCAACCACCGGCAAAAACCCCCTAATCGATTGCAGTTTGCGCCAAATATCTTGCCGAATTTGGTGCGCCAAACGCGGCGCAGACATCAGGGGCATAGAAATCTCACGGCTGATATCAAACCGCGCTGGAAGCCGGCGCGCCAATGTGAAGCATGGTCCATCATAGATTTCGAACCAATTACCGCGCTTGATGGTTTTCTGGTGCATGCTCAGCTCACATCACTACTAAAAATCAAAGCAAAACCTTTTTACAATGGTATATTATCATGCTTTTTCCATGGATTTTTCAGCTGCTTACCGCGCAGGGATGCAAAAGCCCTCGAGACCCGTTTGCGGGTTGATTTGGGTTGAATAACCTCATCTATAAAGCCCAGCTCTGCGGCCACGAACGGATTGGCAAACCGGTCTTCGTAATCGGCTGTATGTTGCGCGATTTTATCTGCATCGCCCAGATCGGCGCGATGAATAATCTCGGTTGCGCCCTTGGCCCCCATCACCGCAATCTCGGCCGTGGGCCAAGCATAGTTAAAATCACCCCGTAAATGTTTTGAGGACATCACATCATAGGCTCCGCCATAGGCTTTGCGGGTGATCACGGTTACTTTTGGCACCGTGGCTTCGCCATAAGCAAAGAGCAATTTCGCACCATGCTTGATCACCCCACCATATTCTTGCGAGGTGCCGGGCAGGAACCCCGGCACATCAACAAGCGTCAAAATTGGGATTTCAAACGCATCGCAAAACCGCACGAACCGGGCCGCTTTGCGCGAACTGTCAATATCAAGGCATCCCGCGAGCACCATGGGTTGGTTCGCCACGATGCCGACGCTTTGCCCCTCTAATCGAATAAACCCAGTTAAGATGTTCTTTGCAAAATCTTCCTGAATTTCAAAAAAATCACCTTCATCGGCGATTTTAAAAACCAATTCCTTCATATCATAAGGGGTGTTGGGATTATCAGGGATCAAAGTATCCAATGACGCCTCAATGCGGCCCGGCTCATCAAAAAACGGGCGTATGGGTGGCTTTTCACGGTTGTTCAAAGGCAGAAAATCAACCAAACGACGGGCCTCGCTCAACGCAACGATATCATTCTCATACGCCGCATCCGCAACAGATGATTTCTTGGTATGCGTCGCGGCGCCGCCCAATTCTTCGGCCGTGACCACCTCATTGGTCACCGTTTTGACCACATCGGGCCCCGTGACGAACATATAAGAGCTGTCTTTGACCATCAGAATGAAATCGGTCATCGCGGGGGAATAAACCGCGCCACCGGCGCAAGGACCCATGATCAAGCTGATTTGCGGCACCACGCCAGAGGCCAAAACATTACGCTGGAACACTTCGGCATATCCTGCGAGCGAGGCAACCCCTTCTTGGATACGCGCTCCACCAGAATCGTTTATGCCAATCACCGGCGCGCCATTTTGCAACGCCATATCCATGATTTTACAAATTTTTTGGGCATGCGTCTCAGAGAGCGAGCCCCCGAACACGGTGAAATCCTGCGAGAAAACATAAACCATTCGGCCATTAATCGTGCCCCAACCGGTGATCACACCATCGCCGGGCGGGCGCTGTTTTTCCATACCAAAATCAGTGCAGCGATGCGCAACAAACATGTCAAACTCTTCGAAACTGTCTTCATCCAACAGCAGCTCAACCCGCTCGCGCGCGGTTAATTTACCCTTGGCATGCTGCGCCTCTATGCGCTTGCTGCCGCCGCCTTGGCGCGCAACGTCGCGGCGCTGCTCAAGCTGTTGCAAAATATCTTTCATCTTGACTCCTTCGGCAATCTGCCGCTTCTGCTATACTGCTTGCGGTGTAACGCAAAGAAGATTTATGCAAATTTGCAAACAAATCTGCGGATTAAAGTGCTAACTTGTTAATTTGCTAACTTTATCTTAGCCAGCAAAAAGATAACCCCATCCACTTTTTTCTGGATGGTTAAGGAGCGTATATGATCGAAAGACCCAGGGCCCAGTTTCTTAACCGGCAAACCCAGCCGCATATGGCCACGCTGATTTTGATGGTCAGCATTTCGGCGCTGGCGATGAATATCTTTTTACCAAGCCTCCCGCGCATGGCGGATGAGTTTGGCACCAGCGCCGCCATTTTAGGGTTGTCAGTGAGCGTATATCTGGCGATCAGCACACTGGTTCAGTTATTCTCGGGGCCGCTCTCGGATATGCAGGGGCGACGTCAAGTGACACTTTGGTCGATTGCCCTGTTCACGGCGGTCAGCATCGCCATTACTTTTTGTCAAAGCACCGAGTCATTTTTGATTTTGCGCGCAATCCAATCTGTCATCGCAAGCGTTTTTGTGATTTCGCGCGCCATCGTGCGCGACACCACCGATACCGCAAGTTCGGGCTCTCGGATCGCCTATATCATGATGGGTATGGCGCTGGTGCCGATGTTCGGGCCAGCTTTGGGCGGGGTGATTGATGCCTATTTTGGCTGGCGCGCTAATTTTTGGATTCTGAGCCTGTTGGGGGTGGCGCTTTGGCTCAATTGCTTTTTTGACCTTGGTGAAACCGCGCCAACGGCAGATGTGAAATTCCAAGCGCATTTTGCGCTCTACCCCGATCTTTTGCGTTCAAAACGGTTTTGGGGGTATTGCTTCACCTCCGCATTGGGATCAGGCGCCTTCTTCGCCTATCTGGGTGGGGCCCCTTTCGTTGGCTCTGAAATATTCAACTTAAGCCCAGAGGCGCTCGGGTTATTCTTCGGCGCACCGGCAGTGGGATATTTTTTGGGAAACTTTTTCACCGGGCGGTTTTCGTCGCGGATCGGCCTTGATGCGATGATTTTTTGGGGGCTGGCCTTGAACTTATTTGGCCTCACCGCCTCTTTGGCTGTATTCTACAACGGCATGGGCTCAGCGATCAGCTTTTTTGGCTTCATGACCTTTGTCGGATTTGGCAATGGGTTAAGTATTCCCAACGCCACGGCCGGAATGCTGGCCATACGCCCAGATCTTGCCGGGGCTGCCTCAGGGCTTGGCAGCGCCATTATGATTGCGGGCGGGGCGGCCTTATCCGCCCTTGCTGGCGCCGTTTTAACGCCAACCAGCGGCGCCACGCCCCTGCTATGGTTGATGTGGAGCTCGGTTGCCGCAGGGGTGATCTGCATGATCTATGTCAAAAAACGCCATCGCAGTATTCAAACCTCTTGACGCCTCTAACATAATTAGCAAGCTTAGCAGATCATTTTTCGAAAATTTGCAAATCGGGGTGACAATGGCCGTTCAAAAGCTCTATGCCGGCGCCAAGCTGCGCGATCTACGCCGTAAGCTGAGCCTGACACAAAAGGAATTTGCCGCGCGGCTGGGCGTGTCGCTGCCTTATTTGAATCAGATTGAAAACAACAACCGGCCCGTTTCCAGTTCTATTCTCCTGGCATTGGCCCAAGAATTCGGCTTTGACATCACAGAATTATCAAGCGGAGAAAGCGAGCGGCTTGTCAGCGATCTGCGCGAAGTTCTGGTGGACCCGATTTTTAGCGAAGCGCAACCCTCGCTTGGCGATCTGCGGCTGGTGGCGTTTAATGCCCCGGCCTTTAGCCGCGCATTTCTGGATCTACACCGCGCGTATAAAAACACCCAAGAACGCATGATGTCATTTGATGAAGCCTTGGGTTGGCAAGACGGGCACATGCAGCCCAACCCATGGGAAGAGGTGCGTGATTTCTTTCATTATTGCGACAATTACCTGGATGCGGTGGATAAAGCGGCCGAGCGTTTCGCGCATGGGTGGCAGGGGCCCAACTGGCTGCGCGGAAACGTTGAAAAGGCGCTTGCAGGCTTAGGAATACGCGTGGAATTAAGCGACCAAACCCCACTGCGGCGCTATGATAAGACCCAAAACCGGCTGAGCTTGAGCGCCCATGCCAGCCCACCAACGCAAATTTTTCAACTCTGCCTGCAATTTGCCCTGATCACAGAAGAGCCTTTGCTCGAGGCCACATTGGATTTGGCGCGGTTTCAATCGCCTCAAGCCCGCGATATTGCGAAAATCGGCCTGGCCAATTATTTCGCCGGCGCCGTGATGATGCCCTACAGAATATTTTTACATGCTGCCCAAGACGAGCGCCATGACCTAGAACGGTTGGCACGCCGTTTCGGAGCGTCGTTAGAACAAGTTGCGCATCGGCTCTCAACGCTGCAAAGGCCCGGCGCGAAAGGTATTCCTTTCTTCTTTGTGCGCGTCGACCAAGCAGGCAACATCACCAAACGCCACTCTGCCACGCGGCTGCAATTTGCGCGCTTTGGCGGCGCGTGCCCGTTGTGGAATGTGCATCGCGCCTTTGAAACACCGGGGCGATTTTTGCGGCAATTGGCCGAAACGCCAGATGGAGCGCGTTACATTTCGCTTGCCCATGATGTGTCAAAAACCGGGGGCGCGTTTGGGGCTCCGGCGCACCGCTATGCCATTGCGCTGGGCTGCGAAGTGAAACATGCCGCGACCATGGTCTATGCCGATGGAATGGACCTTGACACCCCGCATGCCTATGAACCTATTGGCGTTTCATGCCGGGTCTGTGATCGGCGCGCCTGCCACCAACGCGCGCTGCCCCCGTTAGATAAAGAGCTTAGCATTGATCATGATCTACGCGAAAACCTTCCCTATTCCATCCAGTGATCGCTTAAAATCGCCGCGCCGTTTAAGGCCCGCTTCTTTAGCGCTGGCTGGTCTGCCAATCCGGCGCCAACCAGGGCTGTGAATTGGCGCGCGCAAGCGGCGTTTTACCCAAAATAAGATCGCTGGCTTTCTCGCCAACCATGATCGAAGGCCCGTTTAAATTGCCATTGGTGATTTGTGGAAAAATGCTGCTATCAACCACGCGCAGCCCCTTAACACCAATCACATTTGTTTGCGGATCGACCACCGCCAAAGGATCATCCACCGCCCCCATTTTACAGGTACCGCAGGGATGATAGGCGCTTTCGGCATGGGCGCGGATAAATCCATCAATCTGGGCATCGGTTTGCAACTCAAGGTCGGGTTGAATTTCGTATTTTACAAACGGCCGAAAGGCCTCTTGCGCGAAGATCTCTCGCGTGAGGCGAATACCGCGGCGGAAATCTATCCAATCTTTTTCGGTAGACATATAGTTAAAGGTAATTTTTGGGCTGTCTTCCGGCTTGGCCGACCGCAAAGTAACCGCCCCGCGAGACGGGCTGCGCATCGGGCCTATATGGGCTTGAAATCCGTGCCCCTCTGAGGCTGCCTGGCCATCATAGCGCACCGCGATGGGCAAAAAATGAAATTGCAAATCGGGATATTCTACCCCCGCGGCCGAACGAATAAATCCGGCGCTTTCAAATTGATTAGACGCGCCAGGGCCGCTGCGCGTCAACGCCCATTGCAGCCCAACCCGCGCCTTTCCAAGCAGGTTCCAATATTTAAACAGGCTCACCGGTTGGCTGGCGGCCATTTGAATATAGACCTCCAAATGATCCTGAAGATTTTGGCCAACGCCAGGGCGGTCCGCTACTATTTGGATGCCATGAGCGGTCAGATGCGCGGCAGGGCCAATCCCAGAGAGCATCAATAGTTTCGGGGAATTGATCGAAGAGCTAGCTAAAATCACTTCTTTTTTGGCCCGAACGGTTTTCAAGCCCCCGCCGGCCAAAAGCTCAACCCCAACCGCGCGACGTCCGGAAAACACGATCTTACGCGCCAGGCCACGGATCAGATTGCAATTTTCACGTTGCAAGGCTGGGCGCAGATACGCTTTTGCAGCGGACCATCGGGCCCCTTTGTGAATGGTATGCTCCATCGGGCCAAAGCCCTCTTGCTGCCGGCCGTTATAATCGTCGGTCAGCTGATAGCCGGCCTGCCAGCCAGCCTGCACAAAAGCCTGCACCAAGGGGTTATCGCGCTTGCCGCGCGTCACGTGCAACGGACCATCGCTTCCGCGCCAGCTGGCATCGCCGCCATGCCCGGCCGAATCCCAGGTTTCCATACGTTTATAATAGGGCAGCACATCCGCGTAAGACCAGCCGCTGGCCCCCATTGCCTCCCACGTGTCAAAATCTTTGGCATGACCGCGCACATAAACCATGCCATTGATGCTAGATGACCCCCCAATCACCTTGCCGCGCGGGCAGGCAAGCCGCCGCCCGCCCAGATGCGGCTCGGGCTCGGACCGATAGCCCCAATCATAGCGCTTCATATTCATCGGAAAGCTCAACGCGCCGGGCATCTGAATAAGCGGGCCCGCATCGCTGCCGCCATATTCCACCACCAGGACCGAAGCCCCCGCCTCGCTTAAGCGATACGCAAGGGCGCAGCCCGCGCTGCCAGCTCCGACAATCACATAATCGGCTTCTGCCGCGCTCATGCGCGCCACCTCAGGTTCCGTGCATAAATGTGGATACCCGCGCGTTCAAAACGGTGCATCAACATTTCCCATACGCACATAGACCGATTTCAACTGCGAATAATGCTCAATCGCGTTTTTCGAGTTTTCGCGCCCGATACCGGATAATTTCATGCCGCCAAAAGGCGCCTCGACGGGGGCATCATTATATGAATTGATAAAGCAACTGCCCGCCTGCAATTTACCAATTACACGATGCGCGCGGCTTATATCACGGGTGAAAACCCCTGCAGAGAGGCCATATTCAGTGTTATTCGCACGCGCCACCACATCCCCCTCATCATCAAAATCCAAAATGCTCAGAACGGGCCCAAAGATTTCCTCGCGCGCGATCGTCATCTGATCGCTGACATCTGCAAACACGGTCGGCGCCAAATAATAGCCCGGGCGCTCAAGCCGCCGCCCGCCGCAGACCAGCCGCGCGCCCTCGGAAATACCTTGCGCGATAAACCCTTGAACAATCTGCATCTGCCGATCACTGACCAGCGGACCAAAATTTGTAGTTTCATCGAGCGGATCGCCAATCACCGCCTGTTCAAGCCGCGCGCTTAAACGATCCAAAAACGCCTCTTTAATGGCCTTATGCACAAATACCCGCGTGCCATTGGAACAAATTTGACCTGACGAGTAGAAATTCGCTAGGATCGCCCCGCCAACGGCATTTTCCAAATCCGCATCTTCAAATATAATCAGCGGCGATTTACCCCCCAGCTCAAGCGTCACCTGCTTCAGACCCTCGGCCGCGCTTTGGTAAACTTTGCGCCCCGTGGCCACCGATCCGGTGAGCGAAACTTTGTTGATGCGCGGATCCTGCAGCAACGCCGCCCCAACATCGCCCTGCCCTTGTACAACGTTGAACACGCCATCTGGCAAACCAGCTTCACTGAGGATTTCGGCGATTTTCAGCGCGCAAAGTGGCGTGGTTTCTGATGGTTTGAAAATCATCGCATTGCCGCAAGCCAAGGCTGGCGCAGCTTTCCAGCAGGCGATTTGGGTCGGATAATTCCAGGCACCAATGCCAAGACAGATCCCCAAAGCTTCGCGGCGCGTATAGACCCAATCTTCGCCAAGCTGGATATGCTCTCCAGTCACATTTCCCGCCAAACCCCCGAAATATTCAAGCGCATCGGCGCCGCTGGTGGCATCCGCATAAAGCGTTTCCGAAAGCGGTTTGCCCGTATCATGGGTTTCTAGAACCGACAGCTCTCGGTTGCGAGCGCGGATCAGATCGGCAGCGCGGCGCAATACGCGCCCCCGTTCAGTGCCCGAGCGCGCCGCCCAATCTTGCTGCGCGGCCTGCGCCGCGCTTAGCGCCTGCTCTGTAATATGATCCGTACCCGCGTGTATCTGCGCGATAACAGCCCCTGAAGCGGGGTAGATCACATCAAACCGCGCCCCGCTTATATCTTCAACATAGCGCCCATCAATAAAATGGCTTGCTGTTGGCTGCGTGCTAGACATGCATATCCCCCTTCAAAGCTGCGCAAAAAGCCCTAGCAGAAAAAGTGATATATATAAATTAAAATTTATATGATCATATTAATTTTGATATATTTCTTGAAATTCTAGCCTAGCGGCGTCAGATAAACCGCATGGAAAGACGCAGCATTCGTGACATACGCAATTCAGAATTCATTCAAGCCACTCTGCAAGCGGTACAACAGAAAGGATTTCAGAATATCACATTAAGTGAAATCGCTGCCTATGCGAGCACGACAGCTGCCAGCATAACCTATCATTTTGGCAGTAAAGAAAAGCTGCTGGAAGCTACGATGCGCCACTTGCTCGAACTCTTGCGCCGTGAAGTCATCAACAATCTAAAAGAAGCCAAAACATCCAAACAACGCCTACAAGCCGTTTTAGCTGCAAACTTTTCCGATTCTCTCTTCACCAAAACCCATTGCAATGTCTGGGTGCAGTTTTGGTCAGCCGCACCCTATCAACCCGCGCTGGCGCGGCTTCAAAAAATCAATCGCTCTCGCGTGGCCAGCCATTTGCGGCGCGAAACGCGGCTACTGGTTGCTTCAGAGCGCCAACAAATGGTGGAACAGGCGCTGCAGGCCTATATCGATGGCGTTTGGATTAGTGCGGCGCAATCCACTGGTGCGATAGATGCCCAAGCCGCGCGTACAGATATCAATAATTTATTGGATCTGCTCGTAAGCGCCGGCTAATCCCCTCTGGGAAAGCGCTGTTGGCTTTCCAAAATATTCAGATCCATATGGTTGCGCATATAGCGTTCAGAGGCATCTTGCAGCGGCTGGTAATCCCAAGGGTAATAGCCCCCCTTGCGTACCGCCTCATACACCACCAAGCGGCCCGCCTGGCTTTGTCGAACAGCGGCGTCAAAGGCGTTAAGATCCCAGCGCGACTCGGATTTTGCCTTGAGCGACGCCACTGTGCCCTGATGCGCCGGCAGATTGGCCAAATTTACCAGCTCTTGCGGGTCCGCCTCCAAATCAAACAACTGATCCGGATCCAGCAAACAGCGGTTATATTTCCAGCGCCCATAGCGCAAAGACACCAGCGGAGCAAAAGAGCCTTCTGCCGCGTATTCCATCGCCACGGGCGCGCTGCGCGCTTGACCATGCGCCAGCGGCACCAAAGTTTCACCGGCCGTCCAAGGCTGCAAAGCGTCAAGCGATATGCCGGCCAGATCGCAGAGCGTTGGGCAGACATCCAGCGTTGAAACCGGCTGTTTCAGTAGCGCCGCGGGCAACTCTGGCGCCGATATCATCAAAGGCACCCGCGCAGACC
>ERZ802821.805-NODE-805-length-17428-cov-21.3427_pt1 | contig 17428 bp, 17 predicted proteins | sample MGYA00345648_ERZ802821 | MGnify/ENA primary metagenome ERZ802821 (study PRJEB30503, sample SAMEA104212357) | marine metagenome | biome: Westerlies Biome; feature: [SRF] surface water layer (ENVO:00010504) within the epipelagic zone...; material: water... | reverse complement strand
GCGGCGGGCCGGCGCTGTTATTCGAAAACCCCAAAGGCTCCGATATTCCCGTTCTTGCCAACCTGTTCGGCGCGGAGCGGCGTGTAGCGCTTGGCATGGGCGAAGAAGATGTTGAAGCCCTGCGCGATGTCGGCGAACTGCTGGCCTACCTGCGCCAACCCGATCCTCCCAAAGGCTTCCGGGATCTCGTGGACAAAGCGCCGCTGCTGAAAAAAATTCTGACCATGGGACCCAATGTCGTCAAAAAGCCCCCCTGCCAGCAACAGGTGATCAACGGTGACGATGTCGACCTGACCCAGCTCCCTATCCAGACCTGTTGGCCGGGGGATGTCGGCCCATTGGTGACCTGGCCACTGGTCATTACACGCGGGCCAGAAAAAGAACGCATGAATCTGGGCATCTACCGGATGCAACTGCTGGGACGCAACAAGCTGATTATGCGGTGGCTGTCGCACCGCGGAGGCGCGTTGGATTTTCGGGACTGGCAGCTGAAGCGCCCCGGAGAACCCTACCCCGTCGCCGTGGCGCTGGGCGCCGATCCGGCAACGACCCTCGGGGCCGTCACACCAGTGCCTGATGCCCTCTCCGAGTACGCCTTTGCGGGACTATTACGCGGCAAGAAAACCGATCTGGCGCAATGCGTCACCGACGTCTGTCGCAAAAACGACCTGATGGTGCCTGCACACAGCGAGATTATTCTCGAGGGTTACATCGACCCCGAAGAGATGGCGGACGAAGGACCCTACGGCGATCACACCGGATATTACAACGAGGTTGAGCGATTCCCGGTGTTCACCGTGGAGACCATCACCACCCGCGACAAACCGATCTACCACAGCACCTACACCGGCAGACCGCCGGATGAGCCGGCGATTCTCGGGGTGGCGCTCAATGAAGTATTTGTGCCGCTGCTGAAAAAACAGTTCCCGGAAATCAGCGATTTCTATTTGCCGCCGGAGGGCTGTTCATATCGCATGGCGGTGGTGACCATGCGCAAGGAGTATCCGGGTCATGCAAAGCGCGTGATGTTTGGCGTGTGGTCATTCCTGCGGCAGTTCATGTACACCAAGTTCATCATTGTCACTGACGATGATGTGAACGCACGCTCATGGGAAGACGTGATCTGGGCCATGACGACCCGCATGGATCCCGCTCGGGACTGCACCATTGTGGAAAATACGCCGATCGACTATCTCGACTTTGCGTCCCCCGTGGCGGGGCTCGGCTCGAAGATGGGTATGGATGCCACTCACAAGTGGGAGGGCGAAACCAATCGCGAGTGGGGCCGCACAATCGCGATGGACACCGCCACGCGCGAGCGGGTTGATGCGCTCTGGGAGTCTCTCGGTATCACCCTGCCAGGCCGCTAGTTAAGCGAGCCGGCAGATTCTCGCGATAAGGCTAGCGCAGGGCCGCCAAGGCCTTCGCCTCCAGCGCTGACGCCTCTGACTCTTTACCCTGATTGCGCAAACAGTCCGCCCAACCTACAGCGTGGGACGCAGACGGATGGCGCGCGTGGGCTTCTCCCCACATTGCAGCCTCAGTCTCAGCATCTCCTTCGATGCGTGCAATGCGGGCCAACACAGCGTGACAGCCTCCTTCACTATCTTCATCGCGCCAGCGCTGCAGCGCTTTTTTCATTTTCAGCAGCTGTTTATCGGATAAGCCGTTCATCGCATCAATCGTCACCGATTCGCAATGCTGCTGCAGGCGTTCCTGGAGCACCTTCTGCAATGCATCCGCTTGAGCGTCCCGTCGCAGAATATCCAGCAACGCTGGCCACAGCGATTGCCCGGGCGCCTTGAGCGACTCAGGGGCGCGCTTCCAGACTGAAACTGCTGTGGATGCCCCGTCGTCGGCTTCGGACAGCAGCGCATTCCAGCTTTCCCGCTCCCATGCGTTGATCTGTTCATCGGGTGCTATTCCGGCGCGCCGGACATCGGCCAGCAATTCAGTCAGTGGCTGCCAATCCCGCTCCAGATAGGCCGCCTCAGCCCGCAGCGCCTTGGCTCGGGGAGTTTTGCGTTCCGAGGCAGACAACTGCTCTAACGACCGCTCCACCTCATTGGTCGCGCCAGCCTTCAAATGACATTCGGCCCTGGCCAGGTTGATCAGCGACACCGGTGCCGATCCCTCTGTCTCGGCCTGTTCCAATAAGGTCAGCGCACGCGCTGATTCGCCCTGGTGCAACGCTGCAAGCGCTGAATAAAGCGGATGTAAGAGCGTTTGCTCGTCGGGCGAGCCGCCTTTTTTCAGTGCTTTCTCTGCCACATCCCAGTGGCCCTCGAAAAAAGCGGCAAACCCTTTGTCCGCTCTGCGCTGCGCACCACGGGCTGATCGCAACCCCAACCAGCGACGCAACGTGCGAGGCATTCTTAACGTTGTGCGCAGCGCCCGGAGAACGAACCACAGCAGCACGAGAGAGAGCATCAGCGCACTCAGCGCCAGCCAAACCGATGTCTCTAACTGCCAGTCGCCCCAGGTCACCAATAGATAACCGGGATCCTGCGAGATGGCATTGACGAGCACGGCACCCAGCACCAGCCCACATACCAAATACAGACTGAATCGCGCCATGGTCAGGGCGCCGTCCTGTTGCCCAACCGCTCCACTTCGCCCTCGAGCAAGCTACGGGTTTCGGTCAGCTCTGGTAATTCGGGCGCAATCGTCTCGCGTCGAAGGGCGTCGAGTGTACGCACCACACTGGATACGCGTTCCGGATCCTGCTCCGCAAACAATGCAACGAAACCCGACGCGCGCTGCAGTGATCTTTCAAACAGAGGCTGATTCGCTGATAGCATGGCAATTTGCGCCTGCTCGATCAGCATCCGGATATTCTGCCTCGCCAGTGCTGCCCACTCGGGGGTCATCAGCTGCGCGATCTCGTCGCTCCGGCGCCTGACAATCAGGTGATCTGAGAGTTTTGCCAGCGCGGCGTGCCAACCGCTGGTTGCCTGAGTCCACCAGCCTGCACTTGGAGACGCCGTCACCTCGGCCTGCGCAGAGGGCGCTTCAAATTCAAGCTGGAGTTTGTCTACCTGATCAATGAGCCCAGATAACGTCGCATAGAACCCCACCTGATCGACTCGGGGTACCGCAGCCAGCGCCGCACGGTCCCGGGCAATCGCCAGGCGCACGCCCTCAAACTTTGGCTCGCCGGTGTCGCGCAATAGAGCATCGGCCTGCTCCAATAGGGCGAGCGCGGCGTCCACATCACGCGCCACCACTAACCTTTGCCCCGCCAAGCGGGTGAGAAAGACAGCCTCCTGCCCCAACCAGGCGCGTCGATCAACCGCCAAGAGTCGGTCCATTTGGTCTTCTACCCGGCCCATTCGCCCGCTTAGCTGGCGCACGGATTCAGCACGCTCGGCATTCTGTCGCGCACGAAGGGCAGAAAGCTCCCGCTGCCAGTCTGCCTGAACCGACGCCAGGCCGGCTTCGATACGTTGATCGGCGGCGGCTCGCGCCAACGCGGCCACATCGGGCCTGGGTTCAGTCGCTTCTGCCTGAGCGTCAGCAAGCTGACGCTCCAAATTCTCAAATCGCTGCCACTGCGTCTGCACCCAGGGCCAGCCAAGCCAGTAGCCGGTCGCCGTCAATCCGGCCAGCGTCAATAGCGTGAACAAGGACAGGCCGATCGCCCACCGGCGTGCCCGCGATCCTTTTACCGCGTCAGGCTGTATTGTTGGCGCGGTCGCCGTCTCCGCGGGCGCAACCGGTTCTGTCATCTGTTGGTCCCTGGCTGTGTGTGCTGCTTCAGCGCGCGCATGAAGGCGTCGTCGCTGGCGTCTTCCGCAAGAATAACCTGGCCCCAACCTGCTACGGTGGCGAGACTGGCGACACGGCCCGAGGGGACGATGATGGGTGATTGGAACAGATCCGCCTGCCCCTCACCAGCCAACAATGCTGTCAACCGCGACAGCATCTCGCCACTGCTTGCCTGAAAAACCAGCCCAGCGTCTATTTCGGCCAATCCCGACACATCGACATCCGGCCAGCAGCGGCGGTAACACGCCCACTCTGTGACGCGGGCGCCTCGGCGGGTGAGTTCAGATGCCAGTAGCTCACGACCGCCCTCGCCTTTTACGATCACAACATCGCGCGAATCAGGCGCACACAGAACAGGCATCTCGAGTAATCCCTCCGAGTCAGCCCGAACCGGCACCTCTGCGTGAATGCCTTCCGCTTCCAACGTATCGCGTGTTTTATTCCCCACCGCAATCACCGTGAGCTCCGGGTAGCGCGCCAACTCGGGACCCAACTGGGGCAGCCCAAATCGCACCGCGTTGGCGCTGATGAAAATGCAAAGGGTGTCGTCGCTCAAAGAGGGCGCCAGCTCCGCAGCCGGCACCGCTTCGATGGTCATGATCGGCATGACGCGTGTCTGAAAGCCCTCACCCTGCAAGGCTTGCGACAGTCGTTCGCTGTCAGCCTGCGGCCGGGTCAGAACAACCGCCGTCATCCCCTCGCCGCGCGAATCAGATCCTCCGCTCCCTGAGAGAGCAGCATCTCTGCAACGCTCTGCCCCAGCTGATCCGGGTCAGCGCCTCGCGCCTCCGCCTCGAGGAGGCTGGTTCCATCTGTCGCACCCACCCGGGCACGTAACCACAAGCCGTCACCGTCAAACTCGGCGAAGGCCGCAATCGGTACATCACAGCCACCATCGAGTCGGCGGACTACCGCCCGCTCGGCAAGCACGCGGGTGGCAGTATCCTCGTGATGAAGCGGCGCCAAGAGTTCACGAACCCGTTGGTCCGTCTCGCGAAATTCAATCCCTACCGCGCCTTGGCCTGCCGCCGGCAGCGACAGATCAGGGTCTATCGCCGCGCCGATGCGATCCTCAAAACCCAAACGAATCAAGCCGGCGCAGGCCAGAATAATGGCATCAAATTCACCGCCATCGAGTTTTGCTAAGCGTGTGTTGACGTTGCCACGCAAAAACCCGATCTCAAGGTCGGGGCGGTGCCGACTCAACTGGCAGCTGCGACGCAAACTCGATGTGCCGAGGCAGGCACCCTCGGCGAGCTGGTCGAAGTCAGTGCAGCCAACCAGCGCATCGCGGGGGTCCTCGCGCTCACAGATCACACCTAACGTCAGACCATCGGGCATGAACATCGGCACGTCTTTCATCGAGTGAACAGCGATATCCGCTCGCTCATCCAATAAAGCCGTTTCCAGTTCTTTTACAAAAAGGCCCTTGCCACCAACTTTGAACAGCGGCTTATCGAGGAGCTGATCGCCACGCGAGGTCATGCCGAGTAGCGAGACCTCAATATCCGGATGCGCCGCCTCAAGGCGTGATTTCACATGTTCCGCCTGCCACAGGGCGAGCGGACTCTCCCGTGTAGCGATCACGATTTTTTCAGACACGATATTCCCCCCATCTACCGGGGCAGTTTAGCATGAGGCGACATTTCACCGCTCTCAAACGGGGCGGTGACAGGACGTCCAAGGTAGACTCGACGGGCAACAATTCGGGACGATGGCAGATCATGAGCGATCGAGAGACAGAAAACAGTCAGGAGCTATGGGGCGGACGTTTCAACGAACCCACGGACGCCTTTGTGCAACGGTTTACTGCATCAGAAGCCTTTGACCGCCAACTCGCTGTCTACGACATCGCGGGCTCAAGGGCCCATGCCGAGATGCTGATGTCTACGGGCGTCCTCACCGCGGACGAAAATGCCGCGATCCAACAGGGTCTCACCGATGTCCTCGCCGAAATAGAGCAAGGCACCTTTGAGTGGTCTGTTGCGCGCGAAGACGTGCACATGAATATAGAGGCACGACTCACCGAGCTGATTGGCGACATCGGGAAAAAGTTACATACCGGGCGATCGCGAAACGACCAGGTCGCAACCGACCTGCGGCTCTACCTTCGCGCCGCACTCGATGCCATCAACGTTGAGCTGACGCGCCTGCAAACCGGCATCGTGACGCTGGCGGCGCAGCACGCGAGTACCGTCATGCCCGGATTCACCCACTTGCAGGTGGCCCAACCGGTGACTTTTGGCCACCACTTATTGGCCTGGAACGAAATGCTGGAGCGAGACTACGGTCGCCTGATGGACTGTCGGACGCGATTGAATGTTTCACCCCTAGGCGCAGCTGCACTGGCAGGGACTACCTTCCCTATCGATCGCGACGCTACCGCGGCGATGCTCGGCTTCGACGCGCCCACACGAAATTCCCTCGACAGCGTCGCCGATCGGGACTTTGCGATCGAGTTCTGTGCCGCCGCCGCACTGCTGATGAACCACCTTTCGCGAATCTCGGAGGAACTGGTGTTGTGGACATCGGCGCAATTTGGATTTATCACCCTGCCCGATCGATTCTGCACCGGCTCATCGATCATGCCGCAGAAAAAAAACCCCGACGTCCCTGAATTGGTGCGTGGCAAATCTGGGCGCGCCACCGGCAATCTGGTGGCATTGCTGACACTGATGAAGTCGCAACCGTTGGCCTACAACAAAGACAATCAGGAAGACAAAGAAGCCCTGTTCGACACCGTTGTCACGCTGGGTGACTGTCTTCGGGCCTTTGCCGATATGATTCCTGCGATGGAAGCTAATGAAACTAGGATGCGGCAGGCCGCGTTGGCGGGCTTCTCAACCGCAACTGATCTGGCTGACTATTTAGTGCGAGCCGGGGTGGCATTCCGCGACGCCCATGAAGTCGTGGGTAAAGCGGTCGCTCATTGTGTGAACGCCGACTGTGATCTCGCAGACTTGTCGCTGGAAACCTTGCAGTCCTTTCACGGCGATATCAAAGAGGATGTCTTCGAAGTGCTGACTCTGGACGGCTCCGTCGCGGCACGAGATCATTTTGGCGGTACCGCGCCCAATCAGGTGAAAACCGCGGTGCGAGTGGCACAGACTCTGCTGGCGGCGCGTTAGAGAGGTGTTGGGGGCTACGGTACGTAGCGCGCATTAAGCAGGAAAGTAATGTCGGGGGCAGACCCGACCACCACATCCTCGCTAAATCCCGCATCGATCATCCAGCGGGATGTTGGCCGCCAACGCACGGCCATACTTAGCATGCCCGCGGGCTCACTCAACGCCTCCAGCGCACCGTCCAACAACGCACTGTGCGCATCGTATTGCATCAGAGCTGACCACCGCGGCGTGAAACGCCACTCCGCCGCCATTCCTGCGAACCACAGCGAGCGCCGCTGCTGAGGACCCAACAAATCGCTGTCACCTGCCCTAGTGCCACCCACTTGCCCGTGCCACCACAAAGGCCAGCCACCCAGCTGCTGGCCACTGAAGCGCAGCAGCGCATAAACATCCGTGGCACCGCTGCCAAGCCAGTCTGAGGATTGGCCACTGGCGGTTTTCACCCCCGCGCTGATGCCCAGCTGCCCGCCATCGATCGCTAGCAACGGGCGGCTCACTGCGACTTGGATATCACCCAGACCCGACGCAGAGCGGAGCAGATGACGGTCATACGCAGGTTGCGACAGCTGATAATGCAATGCATCCGTGGGATAGCTATCGCGATTGCCATCGGGAAGCCCGAAAAAGCGGTGCCAGCTTGAGATGAGGTTGTCGGTAAAACCGCCGGAATGATGGCGCCATGGCACGGTCACCTCCACATCCCATTGTTTTGGCAAGCCGTAGCGAAATGACAGCGTCAGCGCATCGGTCTGCCCGTCCAGAAACAGTGACTCCTCCCCCGCGTTTTCCAAGGTGAAGTGGTTGGAGATCGTGGCGGATGCCGCCCAGCTGAGCCCGCGGGCAGGCTCGGCGCTGCGCTGGGGCGGTATGGCTCGCAGGGATGCGAGTGGAGACAGGTTCGTGATCTGTAGCGGCTCTGACTCGCTAAACGCTGCGAGTGATGCCACTGCGCAGCAAGCCGCCAGCGCGCTAGCCGTGAATATCCTCATGGTTGTCCCAGGCCAAGGCCAGTCCAGTATGTGTCGCCAATTCTTCTACCAAAAAATCATGAAAAGATTCACCGCTCTTGGTGTCCCGCCATGTTCGCGTGTCCTCATGCCAAGCGTAATGAAAGCCTCCACCGGGAGTCGCCAGCCAGAGCTGCTCTGCGGGAGGTTGCCGACTAAACACAAAGACCACGCCGTTACTGAAGGTGGCGTTGATCACGCCCTCTGCGCCACGGATATCGACATCATCCGGTAATGATTCGAGGGCGACCTCGACCGCCTCGAACGTTTCCTCAATCTGCTCGTAATAGTCACTGCTTGGCATATCTGGCGTTTCCCCTAGATTGATAGTGCTAAACACAATGCCATAGGCCGCCTCATCGTAGGCGCGCCACATTGCGCTGTTATACTGCGCCTTTTGCCGAGGTCAAACTGTGAGGACCTTTCTCGTCGTCCTGCTTTGCGCTTGGCTGGCCAGCTGCGGTCAGCAGGGGCCCTTGCGCCCGGCTGAACCTGATGACGCATCGGCGACCGCCTAACTGATGTCCGTATTTCAGCACGAGCAAGGCTCGCTCCACTGCGAGGACGTATCGCTTGAAGCCATCGCAGAGGCCCATGGTACACCGACCTATGTGTATTCACGGCAAGCGATCGAATCGGCATTCCTCGCCTACCAAACTGCACTGGCAGGTCGACCACATCTAATTTGTTATGCGGTGAAAGCCAATTCCAACCTAGCTGTGCTCAATGTGCTGGCCGGGCTTGGCGCCGGGTTTGATGTGGTGTCGAGCGGCGAACTGGAGCGCGTGATCGCCGCGGGGGGCGCGGCAAACAAGATCGTGTTTTCTGGTGTCGGTAAAACACGGCAGGAAATGCTGTCGGCGCTTGAACACGGGATCAGGTGTTTTAATATCGAATCGGAACCCGAACTGCTGACACTGGCGGATGTTGCGGCGACGTGCGGAAAGGTGGCACCGGTATCCGTGCGGGTAAATCCCGATGTCGATGCGGGCACACACCCTTATATCTCAACGGGCTTGCGCGAAAACAAATTTGGTGTCGACGTCAATGCTGCAAGGCGCCTTTACCGGGTGGCACATGACAATCCGTCATTGAACCCCGTGGGAATTGACTGCCACATCGGTAGTCAAATCCTCGATATAGCGCCTTTTCTAGAATCCCTTGATTGCCTGTTGGCATTGATCGATCACCTTACGGCAGAAGGTATCAATCTGCGGCACCTCGATATCGGTGGTGGTTTGGGTGTTAGCTATCAGGAGAGTGCGCCGGCAATTGGCGAGTACATGAGCGTGCTGGCAACCCGACTGGGGTCGCGAGATTTGGAGTTGGTTCTGGAACCAGGACGCTCTATCGTCGCCCTCGCAGGCGCCCTGTTGACCAGAGTGCTCTACCTGAAACCCAGCGAGGCAAAGAGTTTCGCCATCGTTGATGCGGCGATGAATGACTTGCTCCGCCCCGCACTCTACGACGCGTGGCAGGATATTCAGGCCGTGACCCCGCGGGAAGGTGATGCACGAGACTGGGATGTCGTCGGCCCTATCTGTGAGACCGGGGACTTCCTGGGCAAAGACCGAACACTCGTTTTAACTGAGGGCGACCTGCTGGCCGTTATGGGTGCGGGTGCCTACGGTTTTGCGATGGCGTCCAACTACAACACGCGCCCCCGAGCCGCGGAGGTCATGGTCTCAGGCGAATCCGTGCATCTGGTGGGTCAGCGAGAGTCCTTAAGCGACCTGTGGCAACGGGAGAGCATCCCGGAGGATCCCGCGTCGTGAAACTGGCTTTTACCAAGATGCAGGGCGCAGGCAATGACTTCGTGGTGATCGACGGTGTCACACAGGCGGTTGATCTCAGCATGGGACAGGTGAAACGCATCGCTGACCGCCGCCGCGGCATTGGCTGTGACCAGATCCTGCTGCTCACACCGCCCGATGACCCCGACGCCGATTTTCGCTACACGATCTATAACGCCGACGGTTCCCGGGCGGGCCAATGCGGGAATGGTGCCCGATGCGTGGGCCGCTTTCTGCGTGAAAAGCGACTGACGCGAAAGCGTGAACTCTGCTTATTGACCGACGGTGAACCACTTGCTCTCAGTTTCTCTGAGGACGGACGCGTGTTCGCGGGGCTACCGGCACCCCGATTTGAACCCGCTGTGATTCCCTTCTCTGCGCCCGAGCTGGCTTCCCAGTATTCGCTTGAGGTTCAGGGGCAAAGTTTGTCAATCGGCGCGCTATCGATGGGCAATCCCCACGCCATTCTGGTGATCGACAACTGCGATGCGGCACCGGTCAACACTTTGGGCCCGTTGATTGAGTCCCACGAGCGTTTTCCCGACCGGGTCAATGTGGGATTCATGCAGATACTCTCCCGCACTGAACTGAAATTACGGGTGTACGAACGCGGGGTCGGAGAGACAGAGGCCTGCGGATCCGGAGCCTGCGCCGCAGTGGTTCACGGTATTGGGCTCGGCTTGTTGGACGCTGCCGTCTCGGTGCAACTGCCCGGCGGAAAACTCTCGGTCAGCTGGGACGGCGCCGAGACGGCCGTCTGGCTGGGTGGACCCACCGCATCCGTATTTGACGGTACCATCTCCCTGAGAGACTGATTCAGGGAACGCCGTGTCAGGGCAGTCAGTCCGCATCGCGGCTCCTGACCAGCAGGGTAGACAGGTGCCCACCACCGGCGCATTGAAGTCACGATCAAAACAACCGAGCCAGAGCGAGAAACATGCCCGACACACTGGACCCCAAAGACGTAGAAGCCTTCCTCAGAGCGCATCCCAATTTTTTGCAGGATCGACCTGGCTTGCTCGCAGTCCTCAACCTACCACACGGAGGCGAGGGTGCTATCTCTTTGGTCGAGAGGCAGGTCAGCGTGTTGCGGGAACGCAATATCACCTCGCGTCAGAAACTGGCAGAACTGTCCGATATCGGCAGAGAGAATGATCGCCTGCTAGACGCCACCCGCAATACTATTCTCGCGCTCCTAGCCGGGGAAAACCGGCCTGATCTCACCAAGATCTGGCTCGATCAGGTCACCGGGACTTTCAAGGCCGAGATGGGCGCGTTAGTTTGGCTCGATGGGGTGTCCGACGGCGTCGAGGAAGCGCCTTTGGCCAGCAAGTTGATCCGCCAAGGTGGCGGCTTTTCCGGCGTGCTGCGCCCGGAGGAAATGCAGACCGTCTTCGGCACTGCCGCGGCGGAAGGATCTGCGGCACTGGTAGCGATCCGCTCAGGTGAGGATGACATCGGTGTGCTGGGCGTCGGATCGCATAACCCGCAACGTTACCGGGCCGAGGACGGCACCCTGTTCCTAGAATATCTGGCCGAAGTCATTGGGCAACTGCCCGCCAGCGGATGAAGACTGAGCATCCCTGCTGCCTCGACCGGGAACGATCAACATCCTGCAGTGACCCCCTATGAGTTCGCCAATCCGCCTTATCACTTTTGATCTCGATGACACCCTGTGGGACGTGCGGCCGGCGCTGGAGGCCGCAGAAGCGGCACAGTGGTCCTATCTCAACGCGCGCTTTCCCTCGCTCGCACTCGGCGCCACCCCGCCGGAGGAGATAGCAGACCTCCGCCGCACGCTGCTCGAAGATAAGCCGGAGCTGATGCACCACATCAGCCTGTTTCGACAGTCCTTTATTGAGCGGCTACTGCAACACCATTGCGTCCCCGGTGGCGAAGCCGAATCGGCGGCGAGTGAGGCCTTTGCGGCATTCCTCTCCCAGCGCCATAAGGTCGTGCTCTATGCCAATGCCCAGTCAGTGCTGAACACATTGGGGCGTCAGTTCCAGCTGGGCGCGCTGACCAACGGCAATGCCGATGTGCGAAAAACACAGATTGGTTCGTGCTTTGACTACGCCTGGCGTGCTGAGGAATTCGGCGTCAGCAAACCCAATCCGGCGCTCTTCCATCAAGCCTTTGAGCGAGCGGGGGTGTCAGCCGATGAAGTCATCCATGTCGGTGATTGTCATGACAACGACGTATCGGGTGCCGTCTCGGCCGGCGCCAAAGCCATTTGGTTTTCTCCGGACGGTGGCGCGAGTGAGATTGCATCCGGTGTGGTGCAGGAGTTGTCAGAATTGCCCGCCGCTATCGAACGGCTAACGGGCCAGATGGGCTTGGGCTAACCGCGTTAGATCGCCTCGACGCCGGTTTCGCCGGTGCGGATACGTACCACCTGCTCAAGCGGTGCGACAAAGATCTTGCCATCACCGATCTTACCGGTACTGGCCGAAGCAATAATGGCCTCTACAATCGCCTCGACCTGCTCATCGGGAGCCGCGATTTCCAGCTTGAGTTTGGGTAGGAAGTCCACGACGTATTCAGCACCTCGGTAAAGCTCGGTGTGACCACGCTGCCGACCGAAACCCTTGACCTCAGTTACCGTCACACCCTGCACACCAATATCGGAGAGCGCTGCGCGCACGTCATCCATCTTGAACGGTTTAATAATGGCCGTGACCAGTTTCATGAGAACACCCCTTTATTCTGAGGCTCCATTATCCGGCTGAATGTGGTTTTAGCAATGCCTGATAATGACAGAATCCACCGCCACGGCTTGTCCTAGATCACTCGCTCACTCCGGTCGGCAGGACTGCAAACCATTCGGGTCCAAACACGGGCCCAAAAAAAGGGCCCCGAAGGGCCCAAACTGCCATGAGAGGACAGGGTAATTACTTGGTTCCGGCAAACTCCGGATACGCTTCCATACCGCACTCGCTGACGTCGACGCCTTCGTACTCTTCCTCTTCGGAGACGCGCAGGCCCATGACCGTCTTGATCACGAAGAAGGCGATCGCCGAGGTCACGAAGACCCAACCGAAGATCGTCAACGCACCGATGATCTGACCGGAGAAGCTCGCACCGTCATTGGTAACCGGCACCAGCAACAGACCCAGTAAGCCGACCACACCGTGTACGGAGATCGCACCAACCGGATCGTCGATCTTCAGCTTATCGAGGGTAGTGATAGAGAAGACCACCAGCAGACCACCCAGGGCACCGAAGATGGTCGCTTGGAGCGCAGACGGCGTATCCGGGCCCGCGGTGATCGCCACCAGGCCCGCCAGGCAGCCGTTCAGCGCCATAGTCAGATCGGCCTTGCCAAACAGCAGCTTGGCCACGATCAGTGCACCAATGCACCCACCGGCTGCGGCGAGGTTGGTGTTCATGAAGACTACCGCTACCGCGTTGGCTGAGTCGACTGATGCCGTTGCCAGTACCGAGCCGCCGTTAAAGCCGAACCACCCCAACCAGAGGATGAAGGTGCCCAGCGTTGCGAGGGGCAGGTTCGCACCGGGAATGGCGTTCACTTCGCCATTCGGCCCGTACTTGCCCTTGCGAGCACCGACCAGAATGACGCCCGCCAAAGCGGCTGCCGCGCCAGCCATGTGCACGATGCCGCTGCCGGCGAAGTCGAGGAAGCCCAGATCGCCCAGCGTGTACATGCCAAATACCGGATTACCGCCCCAGGTCCAGCTACCTTCCATCGGGTAGATAAAACCGGTCATGACGACCGCAAAGGCGAGGAAAGCAAACAGCTTCATGCGCTCTGCGACCGCACCAGACACGATGGACATCGCCGTGGCAACAAAGACCACCTGGAAGAAGAAGTCCGCCGAGGGCGCATAGGTGGCGTTTTCCTCACCGCCTTCAACAGCACCCGATCCTGTGATCGTGCTGAGGAAAATATCGCCGCCGTACATGATGCTGTAGCCCACGACCATGTACATGATGCAAGCCACGGCGAACAGCGTGACGTTTTTGGTCAGAATCTCGACCGTGTTCTTTGACCGGACCAATCCTGCCTCGAGCATGGCGAATCCAGCGGCCATCCACATGACCAGCGCACCACAGACGAGGAAGTAGAAGGTGTCCAGTGCGTACTGCAACTGAAAAATATCGTATTCCATGAGAATGTTCTCCAAGGCTCAGAATTACAGCGCTTCTTCGCCGGACTCGCCGGTTCGGATGCGGGTGACATGTTCGAGGGATGAGACAAAAATTTTGCCGTCCCCGATCTTGCCGGTTTGTGCGGCCTTAGAAATGGCCTCGATGGTCTGATCGACCATGCCATCCGCGATGGCAATATCGATTTTGACCTTGGGTAGGAAATCCACGACGTACTCCGCGCCGCGATACAGCTCGGTGTGTCCCTTCTGGCGACCGAAGCCCTTGACCTCGCTCACCGTAATTCCCTGAACGCCAATCGTGGACAGCGCCTCACGCACATCATCCAGCTTGAATGGCTTAATCACTGCAGTAACCAATTTCATGGCAACCTCCGATAAGAGCCGCCCGTAAGGGCGGCGATTGCGTTACAGGCTCTTGGCCATTCCAAAAATCAGCGCTGCATCACACCAGTCGTAGTCGTAGCACTCGCTTTCTTCGATATCAGTGTCCTCATAGGTCAGGCTCCAGTCGATGCCCTGCCAGGACTTGCTGAGACCAATCAACCAATGAACGTGCTTGTCAGTCAAAACGTAGCTGGCCACGTCGTAGTCGACCTGCCCGACCAAAAAGCTCAGGCCCCAGTCACCAGGCAACGTCATGTCATAGCCGGCCTTCGTGTATACGATCTCGCCCGTTTCAAACCAGTACTCGTCAGAGAACGCAACGCCCGCTGAGAAGCCACCAAAACTAATGTTGGCGTACACCTCTTCGTAGTCACCTAGAACACCCTCGTCCTGGGGGTAGTCGTAGTAGATATAGCCCACGTCGATGCCAAAGCCGCCCTCGAAGCTATGTGAATAGCCGCCGTAGTAGTCAAGTTCGAGCCCGCCGTTGGCGCCACCGCAGGTATCGATCGCGCAGTCGAAGTCGACCGCTGCGCCCCACGTACCCAGATAAAAACCGGAATCGAATGCGATATCGAACCCGCCCTGTACGGACGGCTTGCTGTCAGACTGCGAAATACCGCGGAATTTGTAATCAGAAACTAGTGCCACGTTGCCGCTGACTTCTGCAGACTGCGCCGTTGGGGCGATAAAACTTGTGCTGCCTGCAATGGCGAGCGCGGGAAGTGCGTATTTCAAAACCTTCATTCGGTGTCTCCTGCATAGCGAATTGTTGTGTTTCGTTGTCATGTTGGGTTGAACCCGGTCGGAGCCGGCTACAACCTGCCCCCACACACGTCGTAGCGACGAGCGGGCCAAGTCTTAAAAAAATAATATTTTTCCTGCATTTAGAATGATTAGGCCCACTATGCTGATAGTCAGGCGCTGTGCAGAACACCCACAATCCGCACCAAACGAGTGCGCGCTACGCACCACTTTTGGCGGGATAAGGTCTGTCAGGTCACTTTCGAGTGCGCTACATTGATGCGCGTATCACCCTCGCCGGTTGGGAGCAATTCATGGCAGACGATCACTCAGCAAAGCGCGGCGCCAGCTCACTTTTTGAGCGGCTAAAACGGGCTGATGACCCGGTGTTTGAGCAGATTGACCGCAATGCCAAGAGTCTTTTGCAGTCTGCATTGACGCGCCTCGATGTGGTCAGTCGAGAGGAGTTTGATGCCCAGACCGCGGTACTCAAGCGCACTCGCGAACGGCTCGAAGCGCTGGAAGCGCAAATTGCTGCCCTCGACGAGGCCCTGTCCGCAACCGGGCAACAGGGAGATCTGTAAGACCCAAGAGGCATCAAACCCACCCTAATCCGGCACAGCCTCAAACGATCAAGGATGATCCATGCACCTCTCGTTCATCAGCACGCGCGGGCAAGCAGGGCTCGATGCGCCCTCCGTCACCGTTGAGGTGCATCTCAGCGCAGGCTTGCCCGCCTTTCAGGTGGTTGGCCTTGGAGACAGTAGCTCTCGAGAAATCCGCAGCCGGGTGCGCGCAGCCCTCATCAGTTCACATCTGAAATGGCCGGACTTCAATATCACCGTTAACCTGACGCCGGCTGAGCGCGTCACCCCCGGCACGCGCTTTGATCTACCCATTGCTATGGGTCTCCTCGTCGCCTCCCAACAGTTACCAAGGGATGCCATTGAAGGCAGGGAATTCATTGGCGAATTGGGTCTCGATGGCTGTCTCAAACCCAGCCGCGGCGCACTGGCGGCAGTCCTCGCCGCCGCCCAGACGGGCAAAACGCTATGTCTTGCGATGGAGGGCTCACCCCACATGGCCAACGTTGAGGGCAGTCGGCTGATCGCGGCACCCGACTTACTCTCCCTGTGCGCTTTACTGAAAGCCGATGATCCCCAGTTGGTGTCACCTCAACCCACGTGCCCTGCAGATACTTGTGACTATCCAGATTTGTCTCAGATTCGCGGACAACCACTGCTTTACCGCGCGCTCGAACTGGCAGCTGCAGGCGGCCACCATCTGCTGATGAGCGGATCGCCCGGCGTGGGCAAAACCCTGGCGGCATCGGTGCTACCCGGACTGTTGCCTCCTATAGCACCTGCGACACAGTGGGAGATGTGGCTGATTCGCGATCTGGTCGGGCTATCCCGCGTGAGCGGACCGACCTTCAGGGCGCCGCATCACTCGAGTAGCATCGCGGCGCTGATGGGCGGCACAGCCAAAGCGCTGCCGGGCGAAATCTCCATGGCCCACGGCGGCGTGTTGTTTCTCGACGAGCTCACCGAGTTTCCGCGTGCGGTGCTGAACCAGCTCAGACAGCCGCTAGAAAGCGGCGAGATCACGGTCACCCGTGCCGAGCACCAACACTGTTACCCCGCTCGGTTTCAACTCGTGGCCGCAATGAATCCTTGCCCCTGCGGGCTCGCTGACAACGAAGACGGTAGCTGCCGCTGCTCACCCGACATGATCCGGCGCTATCGCCAGGGCGCTTCAGGCCCACTAATGGACCGCATTGATCTCCACGTGAAGCTCAGCAAACCCTGCCCCGAGGCGCTGCTGAGCACAGCGACCACGGACAATCGTTCTGCGCGGCTTCGGGAGCGGGTCGCCGTTACCCGGGAGCGGCAACTGTCGCGTCAGGGCTGCCTGAATCGTGATCTGGCGGGGGATAACATCGTCGAGGTGTGCGCTCTCAGCACCGCAACGCGCGCGGGGTTGATCAAAGCACTGGCTGCGTTAGACGTGTCGGCGAGAAATGCCCACCGGAGGCTTCGTGTTGCCCGAACACTCGCCGATATGGCGGGGGAGGAACGGGTGTCGATGTCACACATCAACACCGCGCTGTCATTTCGTGAGGCGCCACAAGGGGTTGGCGCAATGTGACTTCAGCGACTGCCGTCCACCATGAAATCAACTGCGAGTCGGATCTCATCATCGGAGCAGTCGACACAGCCACCGCGCGCAATCATGCCCGTACCGGCGACGCCATTGATGCCACTGTCGTACAGCGCATCCATGCCCTTACCAATGCGGCCAGCCCAAGCGACCTGGTCGCCCACCTTGGGCGCACCAGCGATACCGGCTGAATGGCATGCCATACACGCCGCATTGTAGACGTCCTCTCCAGAGCGGCCGGCGCTGGCGGCCACGGCATCACCGCCACCGCCACAGGTTTCTCCCTGTACACAGACGGCTGAGAAAGGCTGAAT
>ERZ802821.796-NODE-796-length-17484-cov-17.3794_pt1 | contig 17484 bp, 18 predicted proteins | sample MGYA00345648_ERZ802821 | MGnify/ENA primary metagenome ERZ802821 (study PRJEB30503, sample SAMEA104212357) | marine metagenome | biome: Westerlies Biome; feature: [SRF] surface water layer (ENVO:00010504) within the epipelagic zone...; material: water... | reverse complement strand
ATGGCGCCGAAGCGCAAGATTATCAAGTAGCGATGAGTCAGTTGTATTTGTATCAAGCTACTGAAAAAATTACGGCAAAAGGACGTGAAGCCATACTTGGATTTGCCGAAGGAGATGAGCAAAAAGCATTGCTAATGGGGCTTAAACGCTACACAAAGTATGTTGAATATCCCAATGTTATTGCATTGCGCAATAAAATTGCCGATAAGGTGGCTGAAGAAAACAGCTATAGTTTTTAGTAACAACTACTACAGTAATGTATCCAAAGGCCAAGCATTTTGTTTGGTCTTTTGTTTTTTTTATTATCTTAGCATTAAGAATAGTACCTCCAAATCTTTTCTTATTACAAATGAAAAACCTACAACTTCTCTATAGTTTATTTGTACAGTTACTCATTGTCAAGACAACCTTTGTTTTTGACTCGCTACCCTATACTTTGCTAAAATGTAACACATTAAAACAAGCGCACTTATGTACTTAAGCGCTATTTATATTATTTAAAAACGAGTATTATGAAAAATGAACTAAAATTAAGTGCCTATAATGGAAAAGAGGCAAATGTAAATTCATACTTATTTACAGATAGTAAAAGTGCTATTCTAGTGGATGCTTTGAGAAATAGTGAAGAAGCAAAGAAATTAGTCGCTTGAATCATTCTTCACTGTTTTTGTTGGCAATGCTTCAAAGAGAAAATCTAATTCATATTGGCTCAAATTCAGCAGGGGCATCGGGTAATATTGCTACTAAAGATTTATCAAACGGTTGGAATTTTACCCTGACTAATTCCAGAACAGAATATCCAAATGGCAAACAGTATTTTAAAGTTGGTATTACCCCAACAATAACAGTGAAGAATGATTCAAGCTACAAATTTAGTAACAGTAATGATAAATTAATAGCAAAAGCACTTGAAGAGTTACAATAGGCCTATAAGATGGAGTCAAAAACAAAAGACCGTGCTAGACTGATGCGATTTGTGGCTATACTATCTTTTACATTGCAGGAGACTTCAAATTAGGTTACAAAAAACCCTTTTCTTTCATCCAGTCGTCGTTATACATTTTACCTACATAACGGCTACCCGAGTCGTGTAATAATACCACCACCACATCGTCTGGACCAAAGTGTTTTTTAAGTTGCAACACGCCTTTTACGGCAGCACCACAGGAATTTCCTGCAAAAATACCTTCTTCACGCGCCAGCTTTCGGGTATACACTGCTGCGTCTTTATCGGTTACTTTTTCAAAACCATCAATAGACTTAAAGTCCACATTTTCAGGAAGGATGTCCTCCCCTATGCCTTCAGTAATGTAGGGATAAATTTCTTTCTCGTCAAAAATGCCTGTTTCATGGTATTTCTTAAATACAGAGCCATAGGTGTCAATCCCCCAAATTTTAATTTCTGTATTCTTCTCTTTTAGGTATTTGGCAACACCCGAAATGGTACCGCCTGTTCCTACTCCCACTACAAAATGTGTAATCTTACCATCGGTTTGTTCCCAAATCTCAGGGCCTGTTTGTTCGTAATGTGCAACGGCATTTGAGGGGTTGTCGTACTGGTTTACATACCACGCATTTGGTGTTTCTCCGGCAATACGCTTTGAGGTAGAATAGTACGACCGTGGATCGTCTGGTGCCACATTTGTTGGGCACACAATAACTTCCGCCCCCACAGCACGCAGGATATCAAACTTTTCTTTGGATTGCTTATCGGTAGAAACACATATCAACTTATAGCCTTTTACAATGGCTGCCAACGCCAATCCCATCCCTGTATTACCAGAAGTTCCTTCCACAATGGTACCGCCTGGTTTTAGTCGTCCATCGGCTTCAGCATCTTCCACCATTTTAAGTGCCATGCGGTCTTTTACAGAACTGCCTGGGTTGAAATATTCCACTTTAGCCAACACCAAAGCGTCTATTTCAGCAGTAATTTTATTAAGTCGGATGAGCGGTGTATTGCCAATCGTTTTAAGAATGTTATCTACATAATGCATGGCGCAAAGGTAAGTAATGCACTTACGTTAACCAATGCTATGGATTGATTTTAAGTGTTTGCGTTGGCGCAATACGGGCAATAATAAGTGATGGTAAAACCAGTAGGGCAAGGCAAATCAATAGCGTAAGCCCATTAAGCCATAGTACCGTTGTAACATCGATGTAAACAGGCACTTGACTTACATAATACGTAGCAGGATCTAAGGAAATGATGCCTGTTTGTTTTTGAATAAATAACAAACCGAGTCCTATAAGATTCCCCAAAAAAAGGCCTACGCCAATCAAATATCCCCCTTGAATAAGGAAAAGCTGTTGGAGTGAACGAACAGATGCGCCCATAACACGCGTAATACCAATGAGTTGCGTCTGCTCCAAAATAAGCACCAACAAAGCGGTAATCATATTCACGCCGCCCACAATAATCATGATGATGATAATCAAAGAAATGTTAGTGCCGAACAACCGAATCCAATTAAAAATTTCGGGAAATTGCTCCTCTATATGTTGTACATCTACCAGTGCATCTATACTGTCGTAAAGCACATCGGATTGGGCAGAAAGGTCGGAGCTATTATCTAAAAAAAGTTCAAAAGCACCCACTTGATTGCTGTCCCAACCATACAATGAGCGTATAATATCCAAATGCCCAAGCACATAGGTATTGTCATAATCGGAGAAACCTGTGGTAAAAAGTCCCGATACGTTGCAACTCCGGCGTTTGGGCATGGCTGTTTCTTCTGATGCAAAATACAGCGGCACGCGATCGCCAATAGATAAAGCTAGTTTATTTGCTAAGTCTGTGGAAATCCAAATATCTTGCGTACCAAGTGCTGAAATTTTTTCTGAATCGCCAAAAAAGCTAAAAAATTCAGGATTAAACGAATCGTCTATCCCCTTAAAAACAATGCCATCAAAAGCATTTTGATTTAGGATTACACCAGGAACATACGCAACCGACTGAACAGCGGATACGTTTACTTGATTTTGCAGCGTTATTTGAATGGTTTGTGCCTCTTCGAGAGGCTTAAGTGTTTCTTGTTGCTGACTATTTTCTAGGGTAGTCACACGAATATGCCCACTAAAAGCGGCTACTTTTTGTCCGATTTTGTTTTGCAAACCCACACCAGTCCCGATGGCGATAAGCATGGTAATTACCCCCAACGCAATGGCGATAATGCCAATGGTAATAATAGGTCCTGAAACGCTGCTACGGTGCGAACGCTGTCCAATAATTCTACGAGCAATAAACCAAGTAAAGCGCACTAAAGAGATTTTAAGGTTTAAATGTAAGGTATATTTTCAGTTTGGGACTACACCGGTAGTTCGGATTTTAACCGCGCTACCATTTCATAAACGGCAGGGCAAACCGCTATATTTTTTGCAGTAATGCCTGTAATTTGATGAAATTTTGGTCTGTCAGTATGTGGGAATTCACGGCAGGCTTTTGGTCGATCCTCGTAAATACTACACTGATTATCTGCGCCCAAAAACGAACAGGGTACTTGCTGAAGCACCTTATCATTATCTTCATCAGTGCGAAGGTAAGTTGCCTCAAATTCTGTTGGCTTCATGCGTAGTCGTTTACTGATACGCTTGATGTCCGATGGCAAAAAGAGGGGGCCTGTGGTTTTGCAACAATTGGCGCAGTTTAGGCAGTCTATTTTTTTAAATGTTTCATGGTGCAGCTTCGTCATCACTGCATCTAACTTTTTAGGCTTCCGTACCTTTAGCTTTTTTAAGTATTTGGCGTTTTCCTGCGCGACTTTTGCTGCTTGTTCGGGCAGTTTTTGCGGATCAATCACTATGGAATTTTTAGATATTTGTGCGTTTGCAACGACGCCATCCACTTTGGATTTTTAAGTACATAATCTACGATAAACGGAATAGCACTATCACGTCTACTCCACTCAGGTTGCAGGTATAATTTACAGCTTTTCGAAATTCCAATAGCCTGTTTTTCGGCAAACTGTAAATCGTCTTTATTGTATACAATAACTTTTAACTCGTCTGCAACTTTGTAAATTTCGGGTTTAGGGAGCATACGCTTTTTTGGGGAGAGGCAAACCCAATCCCAAACGCCAGAAAGTGGATACGCACCCGATGTTTCGATATGTGTTTTCATACCCGCTGCTTGTAAGGCTTCGGTAAGTGGTGACATATTCCACATCAGCGGCTCGCCGCCAGTTACCACAACGGTATCCGAATATTGTTTTGCTTGCGAGACGATTTCGTCAATATAAGTTGGTGGGTGTAGATTTGCATCCCAACTTTCTTTCACATCACACCAATGACACCCTACATCACAGCCTCCAATGCGAATAAAAAATGCTGCACTGCCTTTGTGATATCCTTCGCCCTGAATGGTGTAAAAGGCTTCCATTAACGGAAGTGCATGACCAGAAGCAACGGCTTGTTGAAGTTCGGTTTGCATTTTTAGGAGTTGCGTTTGTAGGCCAACATGGTGTTTTGCAACAACATGGCAATGGTCATGGGGCCCACACCACCGGGAACAGGTGTAATAAAACTTGCTTTCTCTTTCACTTCATCATACGCCACATCGCCTGTAATCACATAGCCTTTTGGATGATTTTCGTCTGGAACGCGTGTAATACCTACGTCAATAATAATAGCATCTTGCTTTATCATGTCAGCGGTTACAAAATTTGGAACACCTAAGGCCGACACCACAATATCGGCTGCTTTGGTAATTTCAGCCAGATTTTGGGTACGGCTATGCGTAAGCGTTACGGTAGCATTACCAGGATTTCCCTTATTGGATAATAAAATACTCATCGGGCGACCTACAATATGACTGCGTCCAATGACAACAGCATGTTTGCCGCTGATGTCTAACTTATATCTGCGAAGCAATTCCATAATTCCAGACGGCGTTGCAGGAATAAAGGTTTCTATACCCAAGGCCATTTTTCCAAAATTGGTGGGATGAAATCCGTCCACGTCTTTGTTGGGATTTATTGCATGTAACACAACTTCCTCGTCAATGTGTTTAGGAAGTGGAAGCTGCACAATAAATCCGTCAAGTGTGGCGTCGTTATTTAGTTTGTTAATCGTTTTTATAAGTTCGTCTTGAGAAATGGTATCCTCCAAACGTATCAATGTAGAGTCGAATCCGATTTTTTCACAAGAGCGCACCTTACTGCCTACATAGGTTAAGCTAGCGCCATCATTTCCTACCAAAACGGCAGCCAAATGCGGCGGGCGTTTGCCCGACGCTTTAAGCGCAGTAACTTCTTGCGCAAGTTCTTCCTTAATTTGATTTGAAGTGGCTTTTCCGTCTAAAATAGTACTCATTTTCCAAACATTTGCATCAGCTTAGAGGACTTACCACCTTGCATCATTTTCATCATTTTACTCATCTGCTCAAACTGTTTAACCAGTTTGTTAATATCGTCTAATTGTAGGCCTGCTCCTTTAGCGATCCGCTTTTTGCGACTGTGGTTAAGGAGTTTGGGTTGTTGGCGTTCTTTGGGTGTCATGGATTGAATGAGTGCCTCTACGCCTTTAAACGCATCTTCGTCAACTTCAGCCCCGTTTAATGCTTTGCTAGCGCCAGGAATCATTCCAACCAAATCTTTCATAGATCCCATACGCTGTACTTGTTTGAGTTGGCTTAAAAAGTCGTCATACCCAAATTGGTTTTTAGAAATTTTACGATGAATACGCTTTGCCTCTTCCTCGTCTACTTGCTCTTGAGCACGCTCTACTAAGGTAACTACGTCACCCATTCCCAAGATACGCTCCGCCATTCGGTTAGGGTAAAACACATCTAAGGCATCCACTTTTTCTCCCGTACCAATAAATTTGATAGGTTTATTTACAACAGACTTTATGGAAAGTGCAGCACCACCTCGTGTGTCGCCGTCCATTTTAGTAAGCACAATACCATCAAATTGCAACAAGTCGTGGAAGGCTTTTGCCGTATTCACGGCATCTTGCCCCATCATAGCATCAACAACAAATAGGGTCTCCGAAGGACGAACCGCTTTGTGAATGTTTTCGATTTCCTGCATGAGTGCCTCGTCAATGGCTAATCGACCAGCGGTGTCAATGATAACTACATTAAACTGATGCGTTTTGGCATGTTGAAGAGCTTGTTTGGCTATATCAACAGGATTGTTGTTTTCAGGTTGTGCAAAAACGGCTACATCTATTTGTTCACCCAGTACTTGTAGCTGGTCAATGGCAGCTGGGCGATAGACATCACAAGCTACAAGTAAAACCTTTTTTGCTTGCTTTGTTTTTAAATGTTTGGCAAGTTTGGCAGTACAGGTTGTTTTACCTGAACCTTGCAAACCACTCATTAATATGACAGCAGGTTTTCCCGAAACAGAAAGAGCAGCGTTTTGTCCACCAAGTAGAGTAGTCAGTTCGTCTTGCACAATTTTAACAAGTAATTGACCTGGCTTTAAGCTAGTGAGTACTTTTTGACCCAGCGCTTTCTGCTTTACATCTTCCGTAAAAGATTTGGCGATTTTAAAGTTCACATCGGCATCAAGCAACGCACGACGGACTTCTTTCATGGTTTCAGAAACATTAATTTCAGTAATGCGTCCGTGTCCCTTAAGTATTTTTAGCGCCTTATCTAGGCGTTGACTAAACTGTTCAAACATGAATTGGTATAAACTTCAAAATTACGGAATTAGTTTTTCTGGTGCATCCAAAAAATAATACCCACATGCGGAATGGTGATAGCTGCTAAAAAACCAAAAAACAAGGCAAGCAAAGATGCTGTATTTTCTCTAAAAAAAATAGAGGCAACAGCAAGACCAGTCAAAGACAATATCCAGTATGGAAATGCCATTTTGAAGTATTTATACAGGGGGCTTACATCGTTTGGATACAACACATCAGCTTGCTCTTTTAATGAGGGAATGCTATGCCACAACACAAAATAGACAGAAAAAGACCATAAAAGTGAGGTCTGTGTAAACAGCACTAAGAAAGCGATTAGCGTTAAGGATTGAAAAAACAGCTGTGACTTAATTTGTTTAATATTTAAAACACCAAAAAAAATGACACAAACACAAGTACATATTAGCATTAACAAAAAAATACTAGGTGCAACTTGAATTCCTGAAATTTCCTGAATAATAGAGATTGTTTGGTTTTGATGGGTGTAAAAAAGTAAGGAAAAAAGAAAGGCCCCATAGGCAACGTAGAAAAGGTGGAGCTTTGTGGATTTGACAAGGCTAGATTTGTGCCATTGTTGCTCTCCAAAATGAAATGAACTAACCAAAACAAAAAGCAAAAGTGCTAATTGAGGAACATTATAAAGCGCTAAAACCATAACAAAAACGAAAAAAACATAACTGACAAATAAATAACCAAACTGACGTTTTTTTGTTGTTTTACTATATTTTGAGATGATATATAAATCATTTGCACCATGAATTATACCAATTATTAACACATTCACAGCTGCTAAGACCCATAAAAAAGACGCTGGTAAAACAAGCCCTAACAGCGTACAAACCAGAGTAATTCCTAGTTTTTGCAGTTCAAAATTGTATAATTTTACCATGTTATTTTTATGTTGTTAGAAAAAATTTAGTCAAATATATATCGTTTGTTTAATTTTTTTTAACTTGCGCTCAACAAAATTATAATTAAAAAGTTATGACACTTACAAATTTAGTAACTATTGCGGACCTAAGTGATCCGGTTAATTTCACTTTTTTCTTAGGGACAATGGCAATGACAGCTGCTTCAGCTTTCTTTTTCTTGTCTTTAAACCAATTTGACAGCAAATGGAGAACTTCAATCTTGGTTTCAGGACTGATTACATTTATTGCTGCTGTTCACTATTATTACATGAGAGAAGCGGCAACTTCTGGTGGTGTAACAACTGAAATCCGTTATATAGACTGGATTTTGACTGTACCACTAATGTGTGTTGAGTTTTACCTTATTTTAAAAGCTGCCGGTGCAACAACAAAGCACCTTAGCACTTTGATTTGGGCTTCACTTGTAATGTTAGTAACAGGTTATTTTGGGGAAGTTTCTGACACGGCTAATGGTCCTGCTTTATGGGGTCTTGCTTCTGGTGCAGCATACTTCTACATTGCATGGTTAATCAAGTTTGGTCCTTTGGCTAAACTGGCTGCTGCTGCAGGTGGTTCTGTTGAAAAAGCACACAAAATGCTAACGTTATTTGTACTTATCGGATGGGCAATTTACCCATTGGGTTATATGATCGGTACTGACGGTTGGTATGACTTTGTTGACGGAATTGGTTTAAACATGGATGTTGTTTATAACATTGGTGACGCAATCAACAAAATTGGATTTGGATTAGTAGTATATGCTGCTGCCGTATCTAGCAAATAATTTCTGAAAATTATTTCAAAAAAGACCTCGATGTTTCATCGAGGTTTTTTTTTACATCCTACTTGGCGCTTCAATACCCAATAAACCCAAGCTTTTTTGAATCACCTGACCCACTGCAGCACACAGCGCTACACGTAAAGATTTTACTTTGCCGTCTTCTACCAAAATAGGCACTTCTTGATAGTAAGAATTATACTGCTTAACCAAATCATACACATAGTTAGCAACTAACGCAGGACTGTATTGGTTTGCAGCCGCAGCTACAGTAGCGGGAAACTGCCCTAACACTTTCAGTACTGCTTTTTCCTTTTCATGCAATGAAGTTGCATTGTCAAATGCAACTGTAATTGTACCAACTTTTCTTAGGATAGATTGAATTCTAGCATGGGTATATTGTATAAATGGTCCTGTGTTTCCGCAAAAATCTACAGATGCCTTAGGGTCAAATAAAATACGTTTTTTAGGGTCAACTTTAAGTATATAATATTTGAGCGCCCCCATGCCAATAGTATGGAACAAGGTCTCTTTTTCGTCGCTACTCATACCGTCAAGCTTGCCTAACTCTTCCGAAATTTGCTTTGCCGTGGCGTGCATTTCGTCCATAAGGGCATCTGCATCTACTACCGTACCTTCCCTGCTTTTCATTTTTCCGCTGGGCAAGTCCACCATACCATAGCTAAGGTGATGTAATTGCGAAGCCCAATCATACCCTAGTTTCTTTAAAATTAAAAACAATACCTTAAAGTGATAATCTTGCTCGTTACCCACGGTATAGACCATACCTGTCATGTTAGGATGGTTGGTGTAGCGCAAACGTGCTGTGCCCAAATCTTGTGTCATATATACTGAAGTGCCATCCGATCGAAGTAGTAATTTTTCGTCTAACCCTTCATCTGTTAAATCTACCCAAACAGAACCATCTTCTTTTCTGTAAAAAATCCCCTTAGAAAGTCCTTCTTCAACAGTTTCCTTACCAAGCACATAGGTGTCACTTTCATAGTAATAGGAATCAAAATGTACTCCTAAACGCTTGTAGGTTTCAGCAAAGCCATCATATACCCATGCATTCATTTGCTCCCATATAGAACGCACTTCAAAATCATTTTGCTCCCATTTGATCAACATCTCTTTGGCTTCCAAAAGTATGGGAGCTTCATTTTTCGCTTGCTTCTCGGAAACGCCAGTAGAAATTAAATCAGCGATTTCTTTTTTGTATTGCTGATCAAAAAGCACGTAATATTTTCCTACCAAAGCATCCCCTTTCAGCTTGGAGTTTGAAGGTGTTTCGGAATTACCAAACTTTTGCCACGCTACCATAGATTTACAAATATGAATACCCCTATCGTTAATGATTTGTGTAGTGTGTACGTTAGTACCGTTGGCTGCTAAAATATGAGCAACAGACGCCCCTAAAAGGTTATTGCGGATGTGACCTAGATGTAAGGGTTTGTTGGTGTTAGGAGATGAATATTCAACTAAAAAAGTGTCTGATATTCCTGTATTAGATGCAAATCCAAAGCTGGTATCGTGTTGTAATTGCGTAAGAAAATTGATGTAGTATGCATCTGAAATTTGAATATTCAAAAAGCCTTGCACCACATTGTAGGCCTTTGCTTCTGGTATTACATCAACTAAAAAATCACCTAATTCCGCTGCAAGTTCTTCCGGTTTTTTAGGAGCAATTCTAAGTAGTGGAAACACCACAACGGTCAAATCGCCTTCAAATTGTGCTTTTGTTGGCTGAATTTCAAACGTGTCAATCTCTTTATCATACTGCGCTTTAAAGTATCGACTAAGGTGTTTGGTGAGTATTGTCTCCATAGATGTAAATCAAGTGCAAAGATACAGGTTTCGACAAGCTACTTCATGTTTTCGTTTATCTTTGTCAAATGTTACAAAATGTGTCGTATAAAAATAAAAAGCAGCAAATTGAAATTGAAAGCTTGGTAGGTAAACCTTTTACGCTTTTGGAGCGCTTAAAATTGGGCGGAGTGGGCTCACCAAAACTATATGTGACAACAAGTAGTAAAGAAATTGATGCCCTTTTTTTATTAGATCATAATGATAACACCTGCAACATCGAGCTTCGCCCAAAGGGAATTATTTTACGTTTTCGATCATTACTGGAAACCTACGCACTTGTCGTTCCTTACTATAAATTAACATTATTTAAGGGTACAAGCGATGCCTATAGCGTTCATACTGCCCACCATAAAGTTTCTGTTTTAGCGCAAGAAGCACCAATTCGTACCTTTTTTAAAAAAATACTGGAGCAAAAGGCAATACACTCCCAGGAATATCTTTAGAAGACTTCCGCCATCATACAGCGCACACTTCCGCCACCCAAATCTTCAATTGTAGGTATTGGACTGTGTACCAATGTAGCATATTTCGACAGTTTTTGAATTTGTTCAGGTAGTAACGCAGCATGAGCTCTTGAACTCATAACCAAAAGCGGGATGCCTTCTTTGGAGCTTAATGCAAGCATGTTACCTGCAAATTGTGTCACTTGTTCTTCACTAATCGCAATTACATCTTTACCGGAGTGTGTGAGTGAATCGTGAAGTAATACGCGCTCCTTTAGGCTATCAATGGCTTCTAAGCAAATTACCGCAAAGGTAACGCCCAATGCCATTATAACATTGGTATGGTATATCAACAAACGCTTATTCCTTACCGTTTGATACGCATAAAACGGAATTGGTTTATATTCAAAATCTGTACAAAATTGATAAAACAGTTCACGATTAGCGCGTGGAGAAAGCGCGCAGTAGGCAATACGATTTTGGTGGTCTAAGACCATACTTCCAGTTCCTTCTAAGAACATATCGTTTTGCTCATGCGAAGAGTAATCTTTAACTACCAATACGTCATGCCCTAAATTACGTAACGCATCAAAAATGCGTGTATTTCGTTCAGCCCGTCTGTTTGGGGCAAACATGGGGAAAAGTACCGCTTGGTATTTGGGAAGCAGCGCAAACCAATTATTTGGGAATAATGCGTCGGGTGTATCGGGGCTTAGCGTGTCTTCTACCACAGTAACTGTTACGCCGTGTATGCGAAGATTTGCAACAAAAGTATCAAACTCGCTGCGTGCATGTGCCAGGGCAGCTGTATTTGAAAGTAAATCTGACTTTTGAAAGTGATTGTTTATGGCAGTCTGCTCGTTAGACCGAAAGGAGGTGGGACGTACAAGTACGACATGGCTTGTAGGTTTCATACTATTCTTGTTAAGGGCATGGTTACACAGCGGAATAAACCGCCTTGTTTGGCAATTTCACGGAAATTAACTTCTTCCACGACTATATCATGTAAACGCAACCAATTGTTTAGGCGTGTGAAGCTACTATCTGAAACCACTACATCTGGGCGGAGAGAAACCACATTACACATCATTTGGCTCATTTCAAGGGCGGTAACTTCAAAAATATGTTCATGACCAAAAAAATCAACTAACCACCGGTATTCTTCCGGATCAGCAAAACCCTCGGGGCACGTAATAGCATAAGATGTGCCAACAGGTTGAAAACAACAATCTAGATGCAATGCATTTTTTTCCGGGATTGTATTGGATTTTATTAGCTCAAAAGAAACGACTTTTTTGTGTGGAAATGCGTTTTTAAGGGCTATAACAGCCGCTTTGTTTGTGCGGGCAGTAAGTAAATCTGAATAGTTGTCTTGTGTACATATCCCAACAAAAACATAGTCGTTGTGAACCATGACATCACCGCCTTCAACATGAACACTTTCTGGAAATATAAGTTGTTTTTCTTCTGGTATTAGTTGATAAAGTGTTTTTAGCCCTTGCAATTCAGCTGCGCGGTGGGGAATAATATTGGCTCGAACCCAAATATCATCAATAACAAAACCCAAATCCCGAGCAAAAATTTGATTGCAATCGACAACGATATCGGGTCGAAACACAACAACATTATAACGAATAAAAACTTTCTCAAGCGTATCTAAAGCCTTCTGTAAGGCTTCTTTTTTAGGGAAAGTATCTTGTAGTAAATGCTTCCTAGATGAGGGGTCGTATAAATCGTTTAATTTGGGCGGTTTGCCAATAGCATCAGCTGTACCCAAAAAAACATGGGTAAGCGTTTGCGTCTCTGTATGTACACAGAGTTTTATCCCATAGCTTATCGTTTATTCAGTGGTACAAATGGTCGTTTCGTTTTTCCTACATAAATTTGACGCGGACGTCCAATAGGTTCTTTGTTTAGTCTCATTTCCCTCCATTGCGCTATCCACCCGGGCAGGCGACCAAGGGCGAACATCACTGTAAAAGTTTCTGTTGAAATTCCCATGGCACGGTAAATGATTCCAGAGTAAAAATCGACGTTTGGATACAATTTACGCTCTACAAAATAGGGGTCGCTAAGAGCTTCTGCTTCTAGTTCTTTGGCAATATCTAAGACAGGATCAACAATACCCAGGTCAGCTAAAACTTCGTCAGCTGCTTTTTTAATGATACGAGCACGTGGATCAAAATTCTTATACACACGGTGGCCAAAGCCCATAAGTCGGAATGGATCCGCCTTATCTTTAGCTTTTTCCATGTATTTTTTGGTATCACCCCCATCTTGACGAATAGCCTCTAGCATTTCGACTACTGCCTGGTTTGCTCCTCCGTGAAGTGGTCCCCAAAGTGCCGATATCCCTGCCGAGACAGACGCAAATAGACCTGCATGTGAAGACCCAACAATCCGTACTGTAGAAGTAGAACAGTTTTGCTCGTGTTCAGCGTGTAAAATCAATAGTTTATTTAATGCGGCATCAACAACGGGGTTGGCAACATATTCTTTATTTGGCTTACGGAACATCATCCTTGCAATGTTCTCTACATAACCCAACGCATAATCCCCGTATTTAAGTGGAAGGCCTGCCTTTTTTCTAAATACCCAAGCTACTAAAACAGGTAGCTTACCCATTATACGCGTTATAGCCCTGTACATATCAACTTCATTGTCAACATCAACAGTGTTTGAGTTGAAAGCGGTTAAGGCGCTGGTCAACGACGATAATACGCCCATAGGGTGTGCAGCACTGGGAAAACTTTCCAAAATCTTTTTTAGGTCTTCATCTATATAGGATTCCTCTTTGATGTCTACCAAAAACTTCTCTAGTTGCTCTTCATTGGGTAACTCGCCAAAAATGAGCAAATAAGCAACTTCTAAAAAGTCGGCGCTGTTGGCAAGTTCATCAATGTCATATCCGCGATAGCGTAGTATGCCTTGCTCTCCGTCCAAAAAAGTGATAGCACTTTGACACGAGCCCGTATTTTTAAATCCCGGATCAAGCGTAATTAAATTTGTTTTTGCACGTAGGGTTTTGATATCAATTCCCAATTCATCTTGCGTTCCCTCTACAAGAAGTAATTCAATTAATTTGCCCTCATAGGACAGTGTTGCTGTTTTTGCCATTACTTTAGCTTACTATATTTATATGGATGAATTAAAACTTCACCTTGAATGCGTTATCTTGAGGATAATACGCATTTCTTCCCAATTCTTCTTCAATGCGAATCAACTGGTTGTACTTTGCCATACGATCACTTCTAGATAGCGACCCTGTTTTGATTTGACCTGTGTTCAAGGCTACTGCCAAATCAGCAATCGTATTATCTTCTGTTTCTCCTGAACGATGCGACATCACGCAAGTATACCCTGCATTTTGCGCCATTTGAACAGCTGCAATGGTTTCAGATAACGACCCTATCTGATTTACTTTAATCAAGATAGAATTGGCAATATCCTGATCTATTCCACGGCTAAGACGTGTAACATTTGTTACAAATAAATCATCACCTACAAGTTGGGCTTTGTCTCCAATTTTTTCAGTGAGGTATTTCCATCCTTCCCAGTCGTTTTCGTCCATTCCGTCCTCAATAGACACGATTGGATATTTTTCAACCAAAGAAGCCAAGTAATCGGCTTGCTCTTGCGAGCTGCGTACTTTTCCTTCAGTGCCTTCAAACTTGGAATAATCATATTTACCATCTACATAAAACTCTGCTGCCGCACAATCTAAAGCAATCATGACTTCTTCAGCCGGTTTATAGCCTGCTTTCTCAATGGCTAATAAAATGGTATCAAGCGCATCCTCTGTACCAGCAAGTGTTGGAGCAAATCCGCCCTCATCTCCTACAGCAGTGCTCAAATTTCTGCCCTTCAATACTTTTTTTAAGTTGTGGAAAATTTCAGTTCCCATTTGAAGTGCATGCGTAAGCGATATTGCCTTTACGGGCATTACCATAAATTCTTGAAACGCAATAGGTGCATCGGAGTGTGAACCTCCATTGATGATATTCATCATAGGCACTGGAAGGGTTATGGCACGTGTTCCACCAACATAGCGGTAAAGCGGCAACCCAAGTTCGTTTGCGGCTGCTTTTGCCACCGCAAGTGAAACCCCTAATATGGCATTAGCACCAAGTTTGGATTTGTTTGGTGTGCCATCTAAATCAATCATCAATTGATCTATTTCTTCTTGCTCAAAAATAGAGTTGCCCAAAAGCTCAGGTGCAATAATCTCATTTACATTTTTTACAGCTTGTAAGACTCCTTTTCCCATATACGCATCACCGCCATCACGAAGTTCAACTGCTTCATGTTCGCCTGTAGAGGCACCTGACGGAACAGCTGCACGACCCAAGATTCCATTTTCTGTTATAACGTCAACTTCAACAGTTGGATTCCCTCTGGAATCAAAAATTTGACGTGCGTGTACATTTAAAATAATGCTCATGATGCTTGCTTTTTATGGTTGTTGATTTGTGATATGAATTGGTCAAATAAATACGATGAATCATGTGGCCCTGGACTTGCCTCTGGGTGGTATTGAACAGAGAAACAAGGCTTACCATCAATTCGGATACCAGCTACGGTATCGTCGTTTAAATGGGTGTGCGTAATAATTACCTGCTTGTGTCCTTCTGTTTCTTCACGATTGATGGCAAATCCGTGATTTTGAGAAGTAATTTCTCCTTTTCCAGTCTCCTTGTTTAAAACAGGATGATTAATCCCACGGTGTCCATTAAGCATTTTATATGTCGAAATGCCTTGCGACAACGCAATGATTTGATGTCCTAAGCAAATACCGAACAATGGTAATCCTTTGGCGATGATTTCCGCAGCGACAGCTTGGGCAGCATGTAGTGGCTCAGGGTCTCCAGGTCCATTTGATAAAAAGTATCCATCTGGATTCCAGGCTTGCATGGACTCAAAAGTTGTTTCAAGTGGAAAAACCTTTACGTATGCACCTCTGCTTGTCAAATTGCGTAGAATATTCTTTTTGATTCCTAAGTCTAATGCTGCAATTTTGATTGCTGCATCAGTGTTGCCTGCAAAATAAGGAGATGTAGTGGTTACTTTTTGCGCAAGTGCAAGCCCTTTCATAGATGGTACATCTGCAAGTTTTTTCTTAAGTGCAACCATATCATCGGTATCGGATGAAATCACGGCGTTCATTGCGCCGTTATCTCGAATATAACTCACAAGCGCTCGTGTGTCTACATCTGAAATAGCTACTAGTTGTTGCTTTTCAAAAAAATCAAATAACGAACTGTCGGCAGCTTCGCGTGAAAATCCTGTGTTGAAGTTTTTACAAATCAGTCCAGCAATTTGAATTGCGTCAGATTCTGATTCAGCATCTTGGACGCCATAATTCCCAATATGGGCATTAGTGGTTACCATCAATTGCCCGTAGTAAGACGGGTCGGTAAAAATTTCTTGATAGCCTGTCATGCCTGTGTTAAAGCACAACTCGCCAAACGCTTGCCCTTCAATGCCGATGGATTTACCGTGAAACACCGTTCCGTCTTCGAGCAAAATGAGTGCTTTTTTACGGGATTGGTATTGGCTCATTCGGTTTTAAGTGTTTCGGCAAAATTAACACAAAAAAAGGATAAACCATCAGGTTTATCCTTTGAGTTATTAAAATACTGTTAAAAATTATTCTTCCGTATTTTTTTCATCAGCTGCAGCATCGGAGGCAGGTGTTTCAGCAGTATCCGCTTTTTGTGCTTCTTCCGCAGGCGCTGCTGCAACTGTCTCAGCAGACTCGGCTACTTCTTCGGTTGCTGTTTCAGTTTCTACGGCAACAGCAGCAGCTTTTTTACTACCACGTCTGCGTGACTTTTTCTTAGGCTTCGCTGTTTCATACACCTCATTAAAATCAACAAGTTCAATTAATGCCATATCAGCATTATCACCCAGCCTATTTCCCATTTTGATAATGCGCGTATATCCACCAGGACGATCGCCAACTTTTTCTGAAACCGTGCGGAACAATTCAGTAACCGCATACTTGTTGCGAAGTTCTCTAAAGGCAATACGACGATTGTGTGTCGAATCTTCTTTTGAACGTGTAATAAGTGGCTCAATAAAGTTTTTAAGCGCTTTTGCGCGCGCAACTGTCGTATTGATGCGCTTATGCTCGATAAGCGATGAAGCCATGTTGGCGAGCATTGCCTTTCTATGGGTGTTGGTTCGCCCCAAATGGGCTACTTTTTTTCCGTGTCTCATGATTAGTAGCTATTGCGGAGTTAGTCTTTGTCAAGTTTGTATTTAGCCAAATCCATTCCAAAATTGAGTCCTTTGGCAATAACCAATTCTTCAAGCTCTGTAAGGGATTTTTTACCAAAGTTTCTAAACTTCATTAAATCACTTTTGTTAAACGATACCAAATCGCCAAGTGTGTCTACCTCAGCTGCTTTTAGGCAATTCAATGCACGAACAGACAAGTCCATATCTATGAGTTTTGTCTTCAATAGCTGACGCATGTGGAGTGACTCCTCGTCATATGTTTCTGTTTTTGCAATTTCGTCTGCCTCCAAGGTAATGCGCTCGTCAGAGAACAACATAAAGTGATGGATAAGCGTTTTTGCTGCTTCTGTTAGTGCATCTTTTGGATGAATAGATCCGTCAGTAACAATTTCGAAAATTAGTTTTTCGTAATCTGTTTTTTGCTCAACACGGAAATTTTCAATCGTATATTTTACGTTCTTAATTGGCGTGTAAATAGAGTCAATTGCAATAGTACCAATAGGTGCAGTAGCCTTTTTGTTTTCCTCAGCAGGAACATAACCACGTCCTTTTTCAATGGTAAACTCAAAGTTTAGCTGAACGCTTTCGTCCA
>ERZ802821.792-NODE-792-length-17492-cov-9.604_pt1 | contig 17492 bp, 18 predicted proteins | sample MGYA00345648_ERZ802821 | MGnify/ENA primary metagenome ERZ802821 (study PRJEB30503, sample SAMEA104212357) | marine metagenome | biome: Westerlies Biome; feature: [SRF] surface water layer (ENVO:00010504) within the epipelagic zone...; material: water (ENVO:00002006)... | reverse complement strand
ATAAAGCAAAAGGCATCAATAGACAATGGATTAATTTAATTCAAATTAGATATCCTTATCAAAAATGGCTAAAACCAATTTATGTGTTAATAGGCTGGGCTATCATTTTTAATTGGATATTCTAGCCCTAGAGTCGATAACAATCTGCATATCTCTCCCCCCCTGATTTGACTGGATGGGCTATAAAATTGATTCGGAATCACTATGAAATTATGGCTGGAGGAAGCCTCAGCCACTCTAAAAAGTCTCCACACACCTATATATACCTGTAGAGACTTTGAAGAAAGAATATGGCGGTGGGATAGGGATTCGAACCCTAGATAGGCTATTAACCTATGCCAGTTTTCAAGACTGGTGCATTCAACCGCTCTGCCATCCCACCTAGCTAAGGCGCGATTATACAGCGCCTTTTTGATCTAACAAGTATCAATTATGACTTTGGTTTATTTTCCTCAACAGATTTTTCGGCTGGCGCTGTTTCAGATTTTGCTACTTTTTCCTTTTTAGTTTTAGGGGCAGCCTTTACCTTCGCTGGAGCGCGTTTTTTCCTGGGGTCATTCGCTGCTCTCGCTGGAGCCTTTTTTGGCTGCTTCTTGGGAGTTACTGCCGTAGCAACGGTCTCGGGAGTCGCAACTTTAACTCTTTCAGTGCTCACCTCTACCTTGACTACTGGTTTTGGCTTCTTTCTCGGATCATTGCTAGCTCTGCCAATGGTAGAGTGAGATTTGTTGGTTTCAAGATCGCTGTCATTTGTCTTCTTTTTGGGAGCAGGCGATTTTTTAACTCGAGGCTTTTTCGGCTTTTCATTAACTTCCGCAGATGAATCTGAGCCCTTATCTACTGAGGAATCAGGGGAAGTGTCTGAACCAGATTTAGCCTTTTTGGGCTTCGCTGAACTTTTTCGCTTCGGCTTAACCACTTGTTCACCACTTATAGCATCCTTATCAGGAGTTGCTGTATCTTCAGCTGCTAAGGTAACGTCCTGACTGTTCGTTGTAGGTTTTTGGTTAGTCTGATCGACTCCATCAGGTGACGCGCTGGCTGACAGATTTGTTTGAGTGAGCAAATCTTCAGATACCTCTTGACGTTGACGAGGTCTGCGAGGGCCTCTGCGCTTGTCATTAGGCCGCTTCTTCAGCTGGCCACTAGATTCAGTTTTCACCTTGCTATCTGTTGCACCTTCTTTAGTTTCTGAGGGAGCTTCTGTTACTGCAACAGCGTCTTTGGGCTGAGCATTTTTATTTCGGCGGTTGTTGCGACTCTGGGGTCCCTTGGCATTAGCACTTGAATCAGGCTTTTTGCTGCTGGCACTGTCACGATTTTCATTAGACCGATCATTACCTCGCCGATTATTCTGTCGTCCTCGATTGTTGCGATTACGATTTCGGTTCCGATTATTCCCAGTATTATTTGGTCTTTTCTTTGGTTCCTCTTTTTTGGGTTCCTCTGTTTCTCCAAACATGGTTGCCCATAGACGCTTCACAAAGCTCTGGCTCTTTTCAGGCGCTATTGATTGAGCTTGTGCAATTACTGGCGCTGGAGTGGAGGGGATTACTGTCTTCACTGCTGGTTTGGCGAGTGCCTGTGGTGCATTCGCTTCAGAAATTACTTCCTCCTCTGGCTTACTTAATTCGTTTGCCAACTTATAGCTGAAGTCTGAGCTATCTGCATCCTGGTTGCGAATTCTAACGACCTCAAAGTCTGGAGTTTGCATTTCGGTGTTAGGCAACACAGTAACTTGAATATTGTTACGAGATTCAATCGCTAAGATCTCTTTGCGTTTTTCGTTCAAAAGAAAAGTTGCAACGGGTATTGGAACAATAGCTCGTATCTCGCGACTAAATTCTTTTTGCGCTTCTTCTTCCACCAGACGCAGGATCGAAAGGGCTAGCGACCTAGTGCCTCTGATTGTGCCTTGCCCTTTACATCTTGGACAAGTTCTTGACATGGTTTCTTCAAGGGAGGGTCGTAGACGCTGGCGAGACATTTCTAGCAAGCCAAAGCGAGAGATTCTGCCTACCTGAACTCGGGCACGATCAACCTCCAAAGCATCTCGCATCTTATTCTCGACTTCCTTTTGGTGTCGAGAATTTAGCATATCGATGAAGTCGATAACTATTAATCCACCTACATCCCTCAGACGAAGCTGACGAGCTATTTCTTCGGCAGCTTCTTTGTTGGTGTTAAAAGCAGTTTCCTCAATATCTCCTCCCTTGGTAGCTCTAGCGGAGTTGATATCAATTGATATCATTGCTTCAGTAACATCAATGACGATCGATCCACCAGATGGCAGGCTCACTTCTCTGCAGAATGCGGTCTCTATCTGGTTTTCGATTTGATACCGATTAAAGAGGGGGATTTCATCTTGATAGAACTTCACCTTGCTTGTGAAGTCTGGCATTACAGTCCCGATAAATGCAGCTGCGAGATTATATGCCTCCTCACTATCAACAATTACCTCTCCTACATCCTGACGAAGGTAATCGCGAATAGCCCTAACAATCACATTGCTCTCTTGGAAAAGAAAGTGTGGGGCTCTTGCTTTCTTTGATTCATCAGTAATTGTATTCCAAAGCTGTAATAGGTAATTGAAATCCCATTGAAGTTCCTCTGTCGCCCGACCAATTCCGGCAGTCCTTACGATTGCTCCCATCCCTTCAGGAATATCGAGCCCTCGCATTGCCTCGCGTAAATCAGCTCTTTCCTCACCTTCTATTCGTCTAGAAATGCCACCGGCTCGAGGGTTGTTAGGCATGAGAACAAGGTAACGTCCAGCAAGACTTATAAAAGTCGTTAGTGCAGCTCCCTTATTGCTTCTCTCTTCTTTTTCAACTTGGACAATTACCTCTTGTCCTTCTTTGAGAGCATCTTGAACGCGAACCTTTCCTCCATTGCCGGCACCCTTCTTGAAATATTCTCGTGAAATTTCCTTCAGGGGTAGGAAGCCATGTCGCTCCATACCATAGTCTATGAAAGCGGCTTCTAAACTAGGTTCTACTCTAGTTACTTTACCCTTATAAATATTTGATTTTTTTTGCTCTCGTGTTCGATTTTCTATATCCAGATCATACAGCCGTTGGCCATCGACCATTGCTACTCGCACCTCCTCAGTATGGGATGCGTTGATTAACATTCGTTTCATAAATCACCTTTTTCTACTCGTTATTGCGAGACAAACCAGAGTAAAAGGAGAGGATAGACAGGAGGGAAATAAAGAGTTCACAAGAACAGATATGATTACGCCATGGGCATAATTAGCCACCATTGGCCTGAACACGAGTGATCAGAACTAACCGAAGTACCGAAGGCTATACTATGCAACCCTTTGGTTTGTTACTTCCGGATCTATCACTCTACTCTGTCAACCAACAAAATCACTAGATTTACAATCTAGTTGGATATAGAAATAAAGATCAATTGCCCCAATTTTTTAGGACCTGGACGCTCATTTCTCTTGTCAGTTCTGTTAATTCTCTTTCTTTTAGCTCGTCACGTCACCGTTGCTTAGTTAGCAATACTTAAGAGTGGAAGTGACAGCTATAACCTTGTCTTTACTAGGCTTTTACTTGCTGATCTCTCTCAGCTAAAAGTTCCTTCTGCTTTTCAATTTAGCAGCAGGATATGTATTCTTTGCCTTATCTGCTTAGGCTTATATGGCCACGCAACTGTCCAAAAATGGAGGCATAGTCGCACACCAAGGTCAGCAATATAACAAGAAACAAGCAATGCTACAAATATAAGTCATCGGCAAGGTATGTTTGGGTAGCTATGCTCGTTACAATAATGCTTTATTTGTGTTGTGAGAACTTTTAAGTGGAAGACGATCAATTCAGCAAAGTATCCTATGTCGACGTTGGGTCGGAGTATGAAGGCCAGCGCCTTGATAACTTTCTTATTCGGCATCTTAAAGGCGTACCCAAATCAAGAATTTATAACCTTCTTAGGAAGGGTGAGGTCCGGATCAATAAGGGTAGAGTGAAGCCCGATACGCGTTTAAAAGTGAGCGATGTGATCAGAATAGCGCCCATAAGGATAGCTCAGAGAGGCGATATGCCGCCGGTCAGTAAGAATTTAAAGCGCTACTTGCATGATAATATTTTATTTGAAGATGATGGACTGCTGGTTCTTAACAAGCCTTTTGGGTTGGCCGTTCATGGAGGCAGTGGTCTTTCTCTGGGAGCAATTGAGGCTATGAGGCTAGAGAGGCCTCAGGATAAATTTCTTGAGTTAGTGCATCGACTTGATAGAGAAACCTCCGGATGCTTAATCTTTGCAAAAAAAAGAAGGGTACTGCTTGAACTCCAGTCTGCCATGCAGAAAAATAAAATTGAAAAGCGTTATACCGCGCTGGTAAAGGGCCGCTGGCCAAAAGGTAAGACTATTATAAATGCGCCCCTAAGAAAAAATCAGTTATCCTCCGGCGAGAGAATAGTAAAGGTCGATGCAACCGGTAAGGCCTCGGTCACCCATTTTGAAATTATTCAACGGTTTGATGAAGCTACATTAATGGATGTGACCTTAGAGACTGGAAGAACCCATCAAATAAGAGTTCACTGCCAGTTTTCTGATGCGCCAATTGCTGGAGATCAAAAATATGGCGATAAATTGTTTAATGATAATTTGAAAAGCAAAGGTAACTCTCGGCTCTTTCTTCACGCCCGTTATTTGAAATTTAGACATCCACTTTCTGGAGATTTTGTTGAGATTCAAGCTCCCCTCCCAAAAGATCTGACAGCACTGCTTGAAAAATTGGGTTAATCGGAGAGATTCAAATAAAAAATTTAAAATTAATAATCTTTGATTGGGATGGCACGCTATGTGACTCAGTAGATCGCATTGCGAGCTGTATTATGCTTTCTGCTGAGGATCTAGGGTACGAGGTGCCATCAAGAGACTCAGCTGCAGATATTATCGGCTTGGGTCTGCATGAGGCAGTTAAAACTCTATTTCCACTATTGTGTGATGCCGATGTTGAGAGGTTTGCAAAGCGGTACTCTCTTAATTTTAGAGCTCATGATCAAACTTCAAGCAAGCTATTTCCGCAGGTTGCTGAGGTTCTTGCTTCGTTAAAGGAAGCTGATTACCTAATTTCTGTGGCGATGGGTAAAAGCAGAGCAGGGCTTAATCGAGTACTAAGTGCCTTGAATATGGCAGATATTTTTGATGGATCTCGGTGTGCAGATGAGACCGTATCAAAACCTGACCCATTAATGTTGAATGAGCTTTTGGATCAGTTTGAGTTAGGTTCAGATGAAGCGTTAATGGTAGGCGATACTGAATTTGATTTGGATATGGCGCATCGTGCGGGAATTCCATCGATTGGTGTGAGTTATGGTGCGCACAGCAAAGACACATTGCTGCAATATAATCCAGTTACTATTATCGACAAATATGTTGATTTAAAAAAGCATATATAACAATAGTTTATAAAAGTATTTGAAATAATATTCTACGGAATTTTTATATCAAATCTTCTTAATATTTTACAGAGATCTATCGTTGGTAAACCCATCAAGGATGTTGGATCATTGTTTTCGACTGATTCAAATAGACTAATTCCTAACCCCTCGACTTTAAAGCTGCCAGCGCAGTCTAGGGAGTCCTCCAATGATAGGTATGATCGGATTTGTGCATCATCAAGGGGTCTAAACGTAACTGAAGTGGTGTTCACACAAGAGTATTGATTCACTAGCCCTTTTTCATTGTGTAAGACAACAGCTAGCCCACTGTGGAAAAGCACTTTTTTCCCAGACTGTCTGACTAGTTGAGAATAAGCTTCCTCAAAACTACCGGGTTTGTTGATTGGTTGACCATCTAAGTCGGCAACTTGATCTGCGCCGATTACTGGGACATTTAAGTGTTTTTGAGATATTGCCAATGCCTTAGATAGGGAAAGACGCTCTGCAGTAGCAACTGGAGATTCATCTGACAACGCTGTTTCATCAATATTTGGGATAAGTGTTTTGAAAGGTAGTCCTAGCCTTGACAAAAGTAAGGCCCTATATTTTGAACTAGAAGCTAGAATAATATCCGACATACATATCCCAAGTTTTAATTTGATCGCCAATCATACCCATTTCTAGCATTGGGTTCTTGTTTTGACATCAAAATTGGAGAGCCTTTTAGATAGGCAAATTAATGAATTTTCTTTGACAGATCATGGTGTTGTGCATATCATGCGCGCCTAAAAGAGATCGACCTAACATTATGGCACTGCCGATTCACATCGACCCAAGAAAACTGGCCCTCCAGGGTTATTGCCTTGAAGGGGAGGTGGCTGTTAGAGGTTTGCCGCGGTTGGCCTCTTCGGTTCTGCGAATTTTTGGGCCGGTATTGGCGTCAGTCCAGTTCGAACTGGATGAGACTAAAGCTCGAATCGCTAAGGGAAGTGCAAAGGCGTCTGTTGAGGTAGTATGTCAACGTTGTTTGGATCCTGTCCAGATTGATCTTTATGCTGAGTTTGCGCTCCAGATTATTGGGTCAGAAGAGCAAGAGTCGAGGGTTGCTAAAAATTATGAGCCCTGGATAGTGGCCGAGAGAATCGCTAATCTCAGTGAGGTTCTGGAGGATGAGATTTTACTTGCGCTTCCTCTGGTGAACTACCATGAAGTGGGTAAGTGCACGGGCAACACTTTCCAACCGGAGTCGGAGTTGGTTGGCAAAAACTTAGGTGCGGATTCGAATCCGTTCGAAATTCTAGCGCAGTTAAAACGTAATTAACTGTAACTTTTGAGAGGAACTTCAAATGGCTGTTCAAAAAAGTCGAAAAACTCGTTCTAAGCGCGGTATGCGTAGAGCCCATGACGCACTAACTGAGTCTACAGTTTCAACTGATTCAGTGACTGGAGAAAGACATCTTCGTCATCATGTTACTGCCGATGGGTTCTACCGAGGTCAGAAAGTAGTAGAGTCTAGCGAAGACTAAGGCCTGTTCTTGGCTCATACTGCTACGATTTCTGTCGACGCGATGGGTGGGGAGTGTGGCCCGAAAGTCACGGTGCCGGCCGTAGTTTCTTTTCTAAAGAGATATCCTGAAGCCTCTGTCCTTTTGTTCGGCGATCAGGTTGTGTTGAACGAGCAGTCGGTCCTTCATGATCTGGGTAGTCTGGGGCATCGTCTAAAGATACACTACTCGCAATCCATCGTTTGTGACGATGATAGACCCTCCAGTGTTTTAAAAGCCAAACGCGATTCCTCTATGGGTCTTGCAATGCGCGCAGTGTCTGATGGAAGAGCGCAGGCATGCTTGAGTGCGGGAAACACTGGAGCGCTGATGGCACTTGGGCTCATGTTTTTGAAGGCCTTGCCCGGTGTTTCTCGTCCAGCTATCTGTACTACCTTTCCAACTGTCACGGGAAAGACTTACGTTTTAGATCTGGGTGCAAATATCGAGTGCACGGCACAGCAGTTATACCAATTCGCTGTACTGGCAAACGCAACGGCGAAAATAGTTGAAGAAATGGAGGAACCATCAGTTCGACTGCTAAATGTTGGCCAGGAGAGCACGAAGGGTGGGCAAGTCATCAAGGAGGCGGCAGGATTATTGACAGATGACAAAGAAATCAACTATCAAGGCTTCATTGAGGGCGATGGAATATTTCAAGGTCATGCCGATGTCGTTGTTTGTGATGGCTTTAGCGGTAACATTGCATTAAAAACCTCAGAAGGATTCGCCAAGATGATCGGAGATCTGTTAGATTCAGCGGTGTCTAAGAACTGGGCCGCGAGATTAATATTTGGAATTTTCAAGAGATCATTCGCGCACTTAAGAAGTCACTTGGATCCTTCGCTGTATAATGGTGCTTATTTGCTTGGATTGAACGGTATCGTAATTAAGAGTCATGGAAATGTTTCTGTAAGAGCATTTGGCCATGCTTTGGATGTGGCACTTCAGGCTGCTACGCGAAATTTGCCTCAAACGCTATCTCCAATGCTGGAAAGACAACTACTATCCTCCTGTAATAAAGGATTAGCTGATGACATCTGAGCTTGCTTTTATTTTTCCAGGTCAAGGGTCTCAAAAAATAGGGATGCTCAACGACTTGGCTGAAGATAATAAAATCATCGCTGAGACCTTTGATGTCGCATCTAACGTGCTTGGCTATGACTTGTGGGAGTTAGCCCAGTCAGGGACTCAAGAGCAGATTAATCTTACTGAAACAACTCAACCTCTTCTACTTACTGCTAGTATTGCTCTTTGGAAGTTATGGAAAGAGAAAGGTGGTATTGATCCGTCTCATTTGGCTGGTCATAGCCTTGGAGAGTGGTCGGCGTTAGTGTGCGCTGATGTTCTTGAATTTAGTGATGCAGTTGAAATCGTTAAACAGCGTGGCGCCCTTATGCAGAGCGCTGTGCCTGTGGGAAAGGGTGCGATGGCCGCGATAATAGGCCTTGAAGATGATGACATTCTGCATGTTTGCCAGGATGCGCAAAAAATGTCCGAAGGAGAAGTTTCTGCGGTAAATTTTAACGCGCCAGGGCAAGTTGTTATTGCCGGATCGTTCAATGCGGTGGGGTGTGCTGTAGAACTATGTAAAAGTGCCGGTGCTAAAAGAGCTCTTCCGCTACCTGTTAGTGCTCCATTTCATACTATGATGATGAAACCAGCAGCCGATGGCTTAAGAGATCAGGTAGAAAGAACTAAATTCTCCCCCCCTAAAATTCCAGTGATTCATAACGTGCATGCAAAACAGGAAATGGACACTGAGACTATAAAATCGTTAATGCTAGAGCAGATATATAGTCCTGTTCTTTGGGTGCGCTGTATATCAGAGCTTTGTGATTTAGGAGCCCAAACTTTTGTTGAGTGTGGCCCGGGAAAGGTCCTAGGAGGATTGAATAAAAGAATAAACAGAAGTTTGATATCTTTCCCGCTGGATAACTCAGCTAATTTTGAAAGTACTATTTCTGCAATGCAAGAATAAAGGATATACATATGGATGATCAATTAAAGGTTGCACTTGTTACCGGCGCTAGTCGTGGAATAGGTAGAGCAATTGCTGACGCCCTTGCTGGTGCTGGTTTTGCCGTTATAGGCACAGCTACCTCTTCGGCCGGAGCGGAGCATATAACGGCTCGATTTGTGGAGAAAAATTTTGTAGGTCAAGGTATGGTATTAAATGTTAATGATGTTGCCTCCATCAGTTTGCTTCTAAAAGAAGTTGAAGAAAACTTTGGAGCGCCTACTGTTCTTGTCAATAATGCGGGTATCACAAAAGATAACATCCTTCTTAGGATGAAGGAGGATGAGTGGTCAGATGTGGTGAACACAAATTTAAATGCTGTCTTTCGTTTATCTAAGGCGTGTGTGAGGGCTATGACAAAGGCTAAGTGGGGCCGTATTGTCAATATAAGCTCTGTGGTTGGGTCCATGGGGAATAGCGGCCAAAGCAATTACTCAGCAACTAAAGCGGGGGTAGAGGGGTTTAGCCGTGCCCTCGCTAAAGAACTCGGATCTAGGAATATTACCGTTAACACTGTCGCGCCAGGATTTATTGATACAGATATGACAAAAAATCTACCAGTGGCCAGTAAAGATGCAATGTTGAGTCAGATACCATTAGCTAGATTAGGTGAGCCCAGTGAAATTGCGGATGTGGTTAGCTTTTTGGTGAGTGATTCGGCAGGGTACATTACCGGAGAAACAATTCATGTTAACGGTGGGATGTACATGGCATGAGTTTTGCCGTTTTTTGGTTGAGTTGCTTTTTTTTCTTTTTGACACTAGCATTTTCATATATGTAGGGTAAAATGCCGCCCCTGAGTCGAAAGATTGAGCGTTGTAGTTATTTTGACTTGGTGGAATTAAACATCAGATCCCTTAAATGGAGTGGACAGACGATGAGTGATATTCAAGAACGCGTAATAAAAATGGTTGCGGAACAACTGGGTGTTAAGGAAGACGACGTAAAAACTACATCTTCATTTGTGGAAGATTTGGGCGCAGATTCATTAGACACCGTAGAGCTTATAATGGCTCTAGAAGAGGAATTCGACGCAGAGATACCCGATGAGGACGCTGAAAAAATTGCAACTGTTCAGGACGCAATTACCTACATCGACGCGAACAGTTAAGTTCAAGGCGTCAAAAGACCGCTCCAGTTGGGGCGGTTTTTTTTTGCCCGTATCTTTTGGTTAAATAGAGCTATGACTAATAAATATTTTTGTTTCAATCTCGAGACCTATCAGAGTTCTCCTGATATACACGGCCAAGAATTAATGTCGGATCGAGGCATAGCATATGGGCATGGAGTTTTCGAAACGATGCTGTATCACGAATCTGCTCTACCCTTAAAAAACCAACATTTCTTGCGCATGATCACTGACTCAGCGGCGATAGGAGTAGATTTGTCTCGCTCAGCTCTTGATAACGTAGAAAAGGCAATTTATGTTCAAGCGAGCGAGATTGGTTTTAGGAACGGCATCGTGAAAATTATTCTAACTGCTGGCAGCGGCGGCAGAGGTTATTCGAGTCCTGTTAAGATGTGTCCAAAATTGATTTTTAGCTACCATACATTAGATGAAAACTGGGCTATTCAAAGAGATAAAGGTATAGAGTTGTGGCGCTGTGACCACCTTTTATCGGATAATTCATCACTTGTGGGCGTGAAACATTTAAATCGCTTAGATCAAGTCTTAGGTGCATCAGAAGCCAATGTGCAAGGTTATGTTGACGGACTGATGTTTAACAGTAAGGGATTCTTAATAGAGAGTACTTGTGCAAATATCTTTTTAAGAACTGAAGAACATGGATGGCTAACACCTAGCATCGAAACTGCAGGGATCAATGGAGTAATGCGTTCTCTATTAATTCATGAAATCTTCCCGCAGGTTCACTTCTCATTAGCAACATTTCCAATAGAGTCTGAGATGCTTTGTGATGTAACTGAGCTGTTTATTTGCAACTCCGCCAGAGGTATCGTGCCTGTGACAGCAATAAGAGGTAAACAAAGTGATCGCACGATGAGGATAGGCAACGAAACGCGAGCCCTGCAGTCTAAATTGTCTGAATTGTATAAGTGTTATAAATGAGTGGTGTTATTTTAACTCCACTCCGCTGTTTGTTAGTTATTTCGATGATAATATCGCTCTGGGCCTATGGTTATTTAACAATGCTGTTAGATAGTTCTGTAAATTTATCTGAGGAAGAGTCAGATAAAATTTCCTTTAATATCCCCAAAGGTAGTAATCTTGAACAGATTAGTCTCCAACTTTCATCTCAGAATATAATCTCTCAGCCAAGAATTATTTCTTTTTACGCTCGGCTAGTAGATCAAATAGACATTAAAGCTGGAGATTATTGGATAGAGTCATCTGACTCACCTAGATCACTTTTAGAAAAATTCAATCAAGGTGAAGTTATACAGTATAAGGTGACTTTTCTTGAAGGTTGGACTTTTTCGAAGTGGATTGACCACTTAATTTCCATGAATCAGTTCCAATTAGATACTGAATTAAGTATTGATCAGCTTTTACAATTAATAAATCCAAAATTAGATAATCCTGAGGGCTGGTTTTTCCCAGATACTTATGCATTTACTTCGTCAGATACTCTTGTTGATATATTGCAGAGGGCACATAGGAAAATGCAGAAAATTTTGGCTGTCGAATGGGAAAATAGAGACGATAATCTTCCTTATCCGTCCCCTTATGAAGCATTAATTATGGCTTCTATTGTTGAAAAAGAGACTGGAAGGGCAGACGAGCGAACTGAGATTGCAGGGGTATTTGTAAGAAGATTAGAACGCGGCATGAGGCTTCAGACTGATCCTACTGTAATCTATGGCATGGGTGCAGATTTTAAGGGCGATATAAGACGTAAAGATCTAAAGAGGTATACGCCCTATAATACATACATGATTAACGGCCTGCCGCCAACACCAATTGCAATGCCTGGCTTTGGATCAATTAGTGCGGCGCTTCATCCGAAAGAGGGTTCTAGCTTATACTTTGTAGCGAAAGGAGATGGGGGTCATTTCTTCTCAGACTCACTTAAAGAGCACTCCGCCGCTGTAAGGCGCTTTCAGATAGACGAACGGCATAAAGATTATAAAACCTCACCTTGATATGAAGAGATAATAAATGGTTGCTAAATTCATTACAGTAGAGGGAACTGAGGGCGTCGGTAAGACGACGAACATCAATTTTATCAAGAGCTGGTTGAGGCAGAATGAAATCAAATTTGTCGCCACCAGAGAACCTGGCGGTACCCCTTTAGCGGAGGAAATAAGAGATTTACTTCTCAAACCAAGGGATGAGCTGGTAGTTAGTAGTGCTGAGTTACTACTGATGTTTGCAGGAAGAGCTCAGCACTTAAATAAAGTTATTCTTCCTGCTTTGCAAGCTGATACATGGGTTCTTTGCGATCGGTTTACAGACGCAACATATGCCTATCAGGGTTTTGGTCGTCAAATGAGTAGCGAATTAATCGTCCAACTTGAAAATATAGTACAAGGAGATATTCGACCTGATTTAACTCTCCTTCTTGATATACCGGTTGAGATTGGACTCGAAAGAGCAAATGATAGGGGCGATCCTGATCGCTTCGAGCAAGAGCAACAGGATTTCTTTAATCGAGTGAGGGCAGGTTACCTTAGTCTTGCAAATGAGAATTCTGATCGATATGTAGTTATTGATGCATCCCAAGAACTACAGGATGTTCAGACTGACATAGCATTGGCTTTAGATACCTTTTATAAGTCATTAGGTCACGAATAAGATGACAGAGATAACCAATACGTTATCTTTACCATTGCCGTGGCAAGAAAGCATTTGGAGCGAATTCAGTCAGTATATTCATACTGATCGCTTGCCTCATGCGATCCTACTCAGCGGCCCTTCAGGTATAGGAAAAGGCCGCCTGGCTATAGCGCTTGCAGAAAGATTACTTTGCGGATCTGAGTCTCATGATTACGCATGCGGTATCTGTAAGAGCTGTACCTTATTAAATGCTGGCTCACATCCTGATCTTTTCCCTATTAGCATCCCTGAAAAGAGTAAAAACATTTCGATCGATGAGATAAGAAAATTAAGCAGTGTTATTAGTAAAACGGCTCAACAGGGGGGCCGGAAGGTCGCCATAATTAACCCTGCAGAGGCTTTGAATATCAATGCCTCAAATGCGCTGTTGAAGAGTCTTGAGGAGCCTCAAGGAAAAACAGTCCTGATTTTAGTAGCTCACAGGCCTACTCTGCTGTCAGCCACTATCCGAAGTCGATGCCAGATTATACAGTTAACTCCTCCGTCTTGTGAGTTAGCAACATCTTGGCTAAATAGTATGGTGACAGATCAAACTAATATCGACAAAGCCCTTGAAATTTCTGATGGACGACCACTTCTCGCTCTTGATTATTTGCGGTCAGATTCTTTAAGAGATCAACAGTATTTTGAGGAGGTCGTCTCGGCGGTTCGAACTGGTGATCTCTCGTTTATTGAAGCAGCGCAGCAATGCGCCAAGCTTGATATAGGCCCTGCTTTGGAATGGTTTATTAGTTACTTACATCGAAGTGTCATCAAGGATAAGCGCATGCGGTCGAATCAAAATATCTATCTTTTCCTTGATCGACTCAATTATATGTATAGTTTAATTATTTCTGGTAGTAATGTTAATCAGCTACTTATGTGGGAAGAGCTTTTGATGAGTTGGCGTCAGACTTATTTTAGTAAATAACATCCAAATGTTTAATTAATATTATCTATAGAATTTGCGGAAATTTAAAAATAATGTTGGTTGATTCTCACTGCCATCTTGATCAGATCGACCTGTCCCAAAAAGAGGGTGGTCTCGCTTCGGTTATCGCCGATGCAAAATCTCGTGGGGTTCAACGTATATTAAGCGTCGCTGTAGATATTAAGTCATCAATTTATCTGAGTGAATTGAGTCAATCTTATTCATGCCTAATGACTTCAGTGGGAGTGCATCCGCTGCATAAATCTGATGACAGCTTGGTCTCGGTAGATGATCTCGTCTCATTGACAGAATTACCTGGAGTTGTTGCTATTGGTGAGACGGGACTAGATAAATTTTATAGCTCAGCGACATTCGAATGGCAGCGAGAAAGCTTCATTAATCACTTGCAGGCCAGTGACATTTCGGGCAAGCCAGTTATAATCCATACTAGAGATGCCGTGGATGAGACTCTGGAATTGTTGGCAGAGTTTAAACCATCCCCAAGAGGAGTAATACATTGCTTCACAGAATCATGGGAGATGGCTGAGGCCGCTATTGAGCTTGGATTTTATATATCGTTCTCGGGAATTATAACTTTTAATAATGCCTCTGACTTGCGAGTTGTCGCGTCCAAAATTCCACTCGATAGGCTATTGATTGAGACTGATTCTCCTTGGTTAACCCCTGCGCCTCATCGAGGAAAAAATAACGAGCCCAAGTACGTATTAGAAGTGGCCCAGTGCGTGGCAAATTTGCATGGAATTCCCTTGGAAGAGCTTGCAGAAATAACAACGCAAAATTTTGACCGTCTGTTTAAAACAAAAGATTAAAAATTATATTTCAATTTCAGAGAAAGTGGATATGAGCGCAGAAAAGCAATCAGCTGATCAATTTATAATTCGGACCTTTCCAGTTGGACCCTTACAATGTAATTGCTCCATTATAGGAGATCGAATTTCCTCGAGGGCCTTAGTAATAGATCCTGGCGGTGATCCAGATCAGATAATGGCCCTAATTAACGAGCTGGGTTTGCATGTTGTGGGAATTATTCATACTCATGCGCACTTAGATCATATCCTTGCCTCAGGTGTTATTAAAGAAGCTACAGGAGCACCAATATACTTGCATGAAGATGACAAATTCCTATGGGATATGGTTGGGGAACAATGCGCAATGTTTGGGTTGCCCACCATAAGCTTGCCTGAACCAGACAGCTTTATTAAAGATGATGAAGCACTTCAATGTTGTGGAGGTGTCGCCATTCATACTCCCGGGCATACACCTGGATCATTGAGTTTCTGGTTTGAAGAATACAAAACACTGATAGCTGGTGATACCCTGTTTCAGGGGAGTATTGGTCGTACAGATCTTCCTGGGGGCAACTTTGAAAAAATAGTAACTTCCATAAAAGAGCGTATTTATTGTCTTGATGATGACGCGATAGTCGTCACAGGGCATGGGCCAAATACAATAATCGGTGATGAAAAATCTAGTAATGGCTTCGTTAGAGGTTAAGATTTAACTCACTAAATTTAGTGTGAGGAAAAATATATGAAGCAGCAAATAATGACAATGCTGGATTTGCAGAATGACATGAATACCAAAGTTCATGCGGATTGGCGCGCTCAAAATTTTGAGTGGTACCGTGCCATCTGGATTGAATGTGCTGAGTTATTGGATCATTACGGTTGGAAGTGGTGGAAAAAGCAAACGCCAGATGTTGATCAGATAGCACTTGAGTTAGTTGATATTTGGCATTTTGGATTGAGCCTGATGCTGTTGTCTAATGATTCTAAGGATGTGTTGGTTGATCAAGTTGAACAGATTTTTATGAGTCCAGTAATGAGTGATGATTTCGCTATTGATTTAGAATCCTTCACAGAGAAGACATTAATTACGAAAGATTTTGACCTACAGGGCTTCGCACGATTAATGGCTGGCATAAACATGGATTTTGAAACACTGTATGTCGGATATGTTGGCAAGAATGTACTCAATTTCTTTCGCCAGGATTATGGGTACAAGGATGGCTCATACGTCAAGCAATGGAATGGAGTGGAGGACAATGAGCATTTGGTTCAAATAGTATCTACGCTAGATACTTCATCATCTGCCTTTGCCAAAAATCTTTATTCTCAAATGGAGCTTAGATATAAAGAGTTGTGCTCTTAGATTTTTACGCATCTGCTAATGATAAATATTCATTATTCCTGTTGGCAACTACACATTCTATAATGCATATCTATAATAACGTTTTAGTTTAAAATTTCATTATTTTGGAGATTAACCGTGACTTCACCTGTTCGTATTGCTGTTACTGGCGCAGCTGGTCAGATTAGCTATTCACTACTTTTTCGTATTGCTGCTGGAGAGATGTTAGGCCCTAATCAGCCCGTGATTCTGCAAATGCTTGAGATTACACCTGCCCTTGATGTACTTAAGGGTGTAGCAATGGAGCTAGAGGACTGCGCCTTTCCCCTTTTGGCGGGTATGATTTGTACTGATGATGCAGAACAGGCATTTAAAGATGCTGATTATGCACTTCTGGTTGGTGCTCGCCCACGAGGCCCAGGAATGGAAAGAAAGGATCTTCTTGAAGCTAATGCGGCGATATTCTCTGCGCAAGGGAAGGCTATAAATGACTATGCCTCCGAACATATAAAGGTGCTTGTAGTTGGAAATCCGGCTAATACAAACGCATTAATTACGCAGCGCAATGCTCCCAATATTAATCCCCGACAATTCACAGCTATGACTCGGTTGGATCATAATAGGGCGATGAGCCAAATTGCCAACAAAACAGAGTCAAGTATCAACGATATCAGTCATATGACGATATGGGGAAATCATTCTGCTACTCAGTATCCTGATCTTTATCATGCGCGAGTTGCCGGAAAATCTGCCATTGACATGGTTGACCAGGAGTGGTTCGAAAATGATTTCATACCCACAGTGCAGCAGCGTGGGGCAGCAATTATTGCTGCGCGAGGTGCCTCGAGCGCCGCCTCTGCTGCGAATGCAGCCATTGCTCATATGCGAACTTGGGCTCTTGGCTCCGCTGAAAATGACTGGATAAGTATGGGTGTGATCAGTGATGGAAGTTATGGGATTGCTGATGGGTTAATTTACTCATTCCCTTGTACTTGTGATAATGGCGATTGGTCCATTGTTGAGGGATTAGATATTAACGATTTTTCTCGAGCTAAAATGATTGCCACTGAGAAGGAGCTTTTGGAGGAACGAGATGCCGTTTATCACTTGCTTCCATAGCCCGGTGAATAATCAATGCTCAATACAAGTGACAAATTACATTTTGGTGGTATGAAGCTGCCTGATATTTTTCAACGCAGTATTAGTGGCTGCGTATGCGTTGAATTGTAACAATCATTGTTAAAAGTTTGGTACGATCACCATCTCAAAACCAAACCCTAATATAAGGTAATTCTGTGGCGTTTTTAACTGTTGGTGATCAAGCTCCTTCTTTCTCTTTGAAGAATCAAAGAGGGGAATTGGTGTCTTTGGAGCAATTTAAGGGAAATAGTAATGTCGTCGTCTACTTCTATCCAAAGGCGATGACTCCAGGGTGCACAGTTCAGGCTTGTGGGATCCGAGACTCCAGTTCGAAGTTCGCTGAATTCAATACTGTTGTGTTGGGGATCAGTCCCGATTCTGTTGATCGATTGGTAAAGTTTGAAGATAAACAGGAGTTGAACTTTACTCTCCTTTCTGACGAAGATCATAGTGTCATTGAAAGTTTCGGTGCTTGGGACCTTAAAAAATTTATGGGGAGAGAATTTATGGGGGTATTGAGATCTACTTTCGT
>ERZ802821.787-NODE-787-length-17506-cov-22.3792_pt1 | contig 17506 bp, 13 predicted proteins | sample MGYA00345648_ERZ802821 | MGnify/ENA primary metagenome ERZ802821 (study PRJEB30503, sample SAMEA104212357) | marine metagenome | biome: Westerlies Biome; feature: [SRF] surface water layer (ENVO:00010504) within the epipelagic zone...; material: water... | reverse complement strand
GTCATCAGGGATTGGTGGCAGCGGGAAAGCGCATGGAAAGCGGCGATTATGGATATTGTCTTAATTGTGATGATGCGATTGGCGCCGGGCGTCTTGGTATCGACCCGGCGGTAACGCTTTGTGTGGATTGCGCATAATAGGTCTGCTGTCGGCCGTGTAATTCTGTCACATGGTCGATGGCTGGTTTTTTCAGTAAGGAATGAGTCATGAAACATAAAGACGCCGCACCTGACCGCCAATTCAGCCTTGCGCTGTTATGGCGTGGATTTCGTAAAACCTGTCCGCAATGCGGTGTTGGCGCACTGCTTGAAGGCTACTTAAAGCCACAATCGTCATGTGTGGCATGTAATGAAGATTTCAGCCACATAAGCGCCGATGATGGGCCAGCCTGGTTGACCCTGTTGATCGTCGGGCATGCGGTGGTGCCGTTGATGCTGATTTTTGGGCGCAATGACCTGTTCCCGATGTGGCTGGCGATTCTGATTTTGGCGATGGTGACGCTTGTTGGTGTTTATTTCGTCTTGCCACGCGCCAAAGGCGTTTTTATCGCGCTGATATGGCTGACAGGTGCCACCGGCCGTAACGAATTTTCCGATCCAACCGAGCCGCAAGATTAATCTCTTTTAACGCGGTTTTAGCACCCCACTGGTGAAGACCTCATGGCGGCCAGAATGATGCCGCCTGTGCATCGGCTAAATATGAAAATAAGAATCAATATTATTTTCATATGAAAATATGCTTGTTTTTTTCATTTTTGTTTGTCACGCTTTTTGCCTCACATGTTGCGTAACACGACACAAATATGGTGACGCAAATATGGTGACGCAAATATGGTGACGCAAATATGGTGACGCAAATATGGTTTTAACGTGAGGCGCAATTATGCTGGTCGAGGTTGATCCCCCACGCCGCCTGTCGCCGGTTCAGTCGAGTGGCAATATTGGTCGTGACATACGCGCCCTACGCCGGTCGCGCAACTGGACGTTAAACGATCTTGCCGAACAGCTTGGTCGGTCGGTCGGCTGGCTGTCACAGGTTGAACGCGACGTCACTGAACCAGCGCTTGAAGATATCCGCAAAATCGCTGCGTTATTTAATCTGCCTGTTGGGTTTTTCTTCACCACACCGGCCAATCAGAACGAGCAGCACCATATTGTGCGGGCCGGGTCTGGCCGGGTGATGAATGACACCTCAAAAGGGCTGCGCGAAGTCTTATTGTCGCCCGATCTTGGCGGTGCGTTTGAAATTATCCATTCGATATTTGCGCCGGGGGCGAAATGCCCAACCCCGTTTGTACGGCCGACTGAAGAGGCGGGGTATGTTATTTCCGGCCATTTTTCTTTGTTTATTGACGGCCAGCGGTTTGATTTGGACCCGGGTGACAGTTTCAGATTTGCCGGCGAGACCATCAGCTGGGTGAATGAAGGCAGTGTTAATGCAGTTGTTGTATGGGTGATTGCCCCGCCGGTTTATTAATTCCAGCGGTTTATTAATTCATATGTTGCCGAGATGGCACTTTTTGAAGCAGAGACTAAGACATATTGGGAGAGACTGAAGCGATGACACAAGCGGCCCCTGACACGAATGACACTGTGCGCCAGCCAACCGCCTCTTTGCCATCAACCGCACGGGTTGTTGTCATTGGCGGTGGTGCTGTCGGCTGTTCGGTTTTGTATCATCTGGCCAGCATGGGCTGGACCGATTGCGTGCTTCTTGAGAAAAACGAATTGACCTCTGGGTCGACCTGGCATGCCGCTGGCAATTGCCCAAATTTTGTCGGCTCCTGGACGATGATGAAAATCCAGTCCTATTCGACCAAGCTGTATCGTGAACTTGGCGAGCTGGTGGATTATCCGATGAATTACCATGTCACTGGCGCGATCCGGCTGGCACATAGCCGCCAGCGGATGGAGGAGTTTCGCCATGTTGCGGCGATGGGCAGACAGATGGGCGTCGAATTTCAGGAAATGTCCAACAGCGAGATGCAGGAAATTTATCCGTTTTTGGAAACCCATGATCTGTATGGCGGACAATGGGATCCGCTGGATGGTGATATTGACCCGGCGCAATTGACCCAGGCACTTGCCAAAGGGGCGCGTGACAAAGGCGCTAAAATTGTTCGGTTCTGCCCGGTAACGCATGTCGAGCGTGAGCAGGATGAATGGGTGATTGCCACGCCAAACGGAACAATCCGTGCGGAAAATGTTGTGAATGCGGCTGGCTATCGGGCGGCAGAGCTGGGCCGCATGTTTGGCCGTGACGTGCCATGTGTGTCGCTGGCGCATCAATATCTGATCACTGAACCGGTTGCCGAATTGACCGCCCGCGATACAAAGCTGCCATTGCTGCGCGATCCGGACAGTTCCTATTATCTGCGCCAGGAAAAGGACGGGCTTTTGCTTGGCCCTTATGAGAAAAACTGCCGGGCGCATTGGGTCGATGCCAGTGATCCAATGCCTGATGATTTTTCTTTCCAGCTCTATAATGACGATCTGGAGCGGCTCGAGTGGTATATTGAAGATGCCTGCGCACGGGTGCCGCTGTTGGGCACCGCTGGTATTACGCGTGTGGTGAATGGGCCGATTCCCTACACGCCAGACGGTCTGCCATTGATTGGCCCGATGCCGGGCGTGCCGAATGCGTTTGAGGCATGCGTCTTTACCTTTGGTATTGTTCAGGCTGGCGGGGCTGGCAAATTGCTGGCTGAGATGATTGTTGAGGGCGAAACCGAAACGGATAGCTGGGCCGTCGACCCGCGCCGCTTTACCGACCATGTCGATCAAGCCTATGTCACGGCCAAAGCGATTGAGACCTACAGCCATGAATATGCGATGCATTTCCCGCAGATACAATGGCCAGCCGGGCGCAAAGCCAAAGTCTCGCCATTATATGACCGGCTGGCGGCGGCTGGTGCTGAATTCGGCAGCTATGGCGGTTGGGAACGGGCAGACTGGTTCCCGAAACATGATGCCGATCGCCGCCCGGCGAACAGCTATGATCGCCAGCATTGGTTTGACGCTGTCGGTGAAGAATGTCGGCATGTCGCCGCACATGCGGGTATTTTGGAACTGACCGGGTTTTCGCGGTTTCATCTCACTGGCAAGGGTGCGGCTCACTGGCTGGCATCGCTGGTGACCGGCAATCTGCCGAAAGTCGGGCGTATCGGACTGATATATTTTGCCTCGCCAAAGGGCAAAATATTAACCGAGATGACAGCAACACGCATCGCCGAAGATGAATTTTTACTGATCACCGGTGCTGGTGCCTATTGGCATGATCGTGACCTGCTGAATGGCTATCTGCCTAATTCTGATGAAACTGATTCTGGTGACATCAGCCTGCGCGATATTACCCGTGATGTCGCCACCTTGCTGGTTACCGGGCCAAAATCCCCGGCGATCATTGCGGCGGCGACCGGGCAAAGCACGGCGTCAACAGATTTCCCATGGCTGTCCTTCCAGTCTTGCCAGATTGCAAATTGTGATGCCACTGCGATCCGCGTCTCATTTGCCGGTGAAGCAGGCTGGGAAATCCATTGTAATATGGCCGATATTGTCGCCGTTTATGACGCCATTATGGCGGCTGGCGCGCCCCATAATCTTGGTCATTTTGGCATGTTGGCGCTCGATTCAATGCGGCTCGAAAAGGGCTATCGGGCGTGGAAATCTGATCTGACATCAGATTACACAATGCTTGAGAGTGGGCTTGGCCGGTGGGTTAAATTCGACAAGCCCGAATTTGTCGGGCGTGCCGCATTGCAGGCCGAACATCAGGCCGGCGCGCAACGCCAATTTGTGACATTGACGCTTGATGACCCGGCTGATGACCAGACTGGTGACAAGCCGGACGCCTTTGGTGAGGCGGTGTATCTCAGCGTTGTTCAGTGCGACGGGGTTGATGCAGGTCTGGTGGTGTCAGCCGGCTATGGACACCGGGTCGGTGCATCGATCGCCATGGCGGTGATCGACAGCGACAAACTGTCGGCGTCTGAACATATCACGGTGACGGTTTTGGGGCGCCAGCGTGAAGCGCATCTGGTGCCATCACATGTCCTGTATGACCCACAAAACGAAAAATTGAGAGGGTAGTTAAGATGACGGTCCCATCACAGGCGCGTGCAGTTATTATTGGAGGTGGCGTTGTTGGCTGCTCGATTGCCTATCATCTGGGGAAATTGGGCTGGCGTGATGTCGTGTTGCTCGAGCGCAAACAGCTGACATGCGGCACAACATGGCATGCGGCTGGTTTGATTGCGCAATTGCGGGCGACGCAGAATATGACCCGCTTGGCGAAATATTCGCAGGAGCTTTATTTTGGTCTGGAGGCTGAAACAGGTGTGGCAACCGGCTTTAAGCGGAATGGATCAATCACTGTCGCGCTGAGCGATGAACGCATGGAAGAACTGCGTCGTTCGGCGGCAATGGCGCGTGCATTCGGCGTTGAAATTGACGAAATTTCGCCAACCGATATTGCCGCGCGCTATCCCGGTTTATCGGTTGCCGATGTTGTTGGCGGTGTCTGGTTGCCAAAAGACGGCCAGGCCGATCCGGTGAATATCACCCAGGCATTGGCCAAAGGCGCACGCAATTTTGGGGTAAAGATACATCAGGGCGTGAAGGTCACCGGCATCACCCAGGCAAATGGCCGGGTCACTGGCGTGACAACTGACGCTGGCAATATTACCGCTGATTATGTGGTCAATGCTGGCGGCATGTGGGCCCGTGATATTGGTCAGATGGCTGGTGTGGCGGTGCCGCTTCACGCATGTGAACATTTTTATATCGTCACCGAAGCGATGCCCGCATTGACCGCCAATCTGCCGGTTTTGCGGGTGCCGGATGAATGCGCCTATTACAAGGAAGATGCCGGTAAAATTCTGCTTGGGGCGTTTGAACCAAATTCAAAACCATGGGGTATGAACGGCATTCCCGAAGATTTTGAATTTGATTCCCTGCCCGAGGATTTTGATCATTTTGAACCGATTCTGGAACGTGCTGTCGAGCGCTTTCCGATGCTGGCGACTGCCGGCATTCAAACCTTTTTCAATGGCCCGGAAAGCTTTACACCGGATGACCGTTATATTCTCGGCGAAGCACCGGAAGTTAAGAATTTCTTTGTCGCTGCCGGCTTTAACTCGGTCGGGATTCAATCGGCGGGGGGCGCTGGTATGGTGCTGGCTGAATGGATGGAAACCGGCAATGCACCGATTGACCTATGGGATGTTGATATCCGCCGGATGCAGCCATTTCAGGCCAATCGCAGCTATCTGCAAAGCCGTGTTTCAGAGACCTTGGGGCTGCTCTATGCTGATCATTTCCCCTATCGGCAATTTGCCTCGGCACGCGGCGTGCGGCGCTCGCCGGTACATAATTACCTGGCTGATCATGGGGCGTGTTTTGGCGAGGTTGCGGGGTGGGAACGGGCGAACTGGTTTCTGCCGGAAGCCGCTGTCGCAGCTGGCGAGACGCCAGCTTATGAATATAGCTGGAAACGCCAGAACTGGTTTGACTATAGCGCTGCCGAACATCATGCCGTGCGCCAGACAGTCGGCCTGTTTGACATGTCCAGCTTTGGCAAAATCAAACTTGTTGGGCGTGATGCCGAAGCTGTTTTGCAGCGCATAGCGGCAAATGATGTGGCTGTGCCTGTTGGTAAAATTGTGTATACGCAATTTCTCAATGAGGCAGGCCATATCGAAGCTGATGTCACGGTGACACGGCTGGCAGCAGATGAATTTCTTGTGGTAACACCGGCGGCAACGATACGCCGTGATTTACATTGGATCACATCGCATATTCCGGATGATGCACAGGCCTATGCGATTGATATGACAGTATCTGAATCGGTGCTGGTGGTTATGGGGCCGCAGGCCCGGCAATTCCTGCAGCCGTTAATTCCGCAAAGTCTGGAGAATGATGATTTTGCCTTTGGCACGATGCAGCCAATTGAAATTGGCCATGCGGTCGGTCGTGCGCATCGTGTGACCTATGTTGGCGAGCTGGGATGGGAGTTATATATCCCGGCCGATATGTCAGCGCATGTTTTTGAAACATTGATGGCCCGCCGCGGAGAGCATCCTATGGCGTTATGTGGCTTGCATGCTTTGGATAGTTGCCGCATTGAAAAAGCCTTCCGACATTTTGGTCATGATATTTCAAACGAAGACCATGTTCTTGAAGCCGGGCTGGGATTTGCGGTGAAGGAAGACAAGCCGGCCGGCCGGTTTGGCGGCATGATTGGCGCCGATGCGGTGCGCGCCAAGCGCAATGATGGGCTGGCACAAAGGTTGATGCAGTTCCGCCTGAAAGACCCGCAGCCCTTGCTCTATCACAATGAGGCAATTCTGCGTGATGGCGAATTAATTGGCTATCTGACCAGCGGCAATTATGGCCATCATTTGGGTGCGGCTATTGGGCTTGGCTATGTGAAATGCGCCGCTGTTGGTGAAACCGCACAGCAACAGTTGCAATCAAACTATCAGATTGATGTTGCCGGCCAGCTTGTTGATGCCGAAGTGAGTTTCCGTCCAATGTATGATCCGAAAGCCTTGCAGATTAGATTGTAAAGGGGATATCGCATGAAAAATTTTGAACGTTTGATCCCGCGATCAGGCCGACGCAGCGGTGGCCGCGAAGCACGCCGCAGCTTGCGGGCGGCACCATTAGCCGAAGATTTGCGTCCGGTTCGTGCCGGTTTGTCGGGTGGCCAGTTTAAGCCACTTGATGATGCGGCGGTGCAGGCAATCAATGATACGGTGTTTCAAATCCTTGCAGAAATAGGCCTGAGCCAGGCCCCTGATTCAGGCATTGGCTATATGACCAAAGCCGGGGCGCAGTTGGGTGATGACGGGCGGCTGCGGTTTCCCCGGGCGCTTGTCGAGGATACCTTGGCCAATTGTGCCCGGCATATCACGCTGTGCGGGCAGGACGCAAAACATGACATGAAGCTGTCCGGCTCGCGCGTGCATTATGGCACGGCCGGGGCGGCGGTGCATGTTGTTGATGTGAAGCAAAACAACTATCGCGAATCCTATTTGGCCGATATTTATGACGCGGCGCGTATTGTGGAGAAAATGGATAATATCCATTTTTTTCAACGCCCGATGGTGGCGCGTGATATTGAAGACCCGGCTGATCTTGATCTGAACACCATCTATGCCGCGGTGCGGGGCACGACCAAACATGTTGGCGTCAGCTTTACCGAGGTCGACAATATGGGCCCGTGCATCGAGATGCTGCACATTATTGCTGGTGGTGAGGATAAATGGCGGGCGCGGCCATTCGTGTCAAACAGTAACTGTTTTGTGGTGCCGCCTTTGCGGTTTGCGACCGAGTCTTGTTTGGTCATGGAAAGGGCGGTTCATGCCGGCATGCCGGTGCTGCTGTTATCGGCCGGACAGGCCGGCGCCACGGCGCCAGCCAGCATCGCCGGGGCGGTGGCGCAGGCCCTCGCCGAGGTGATTGCCGGGCTTATCTATGTAAATGCGATGAAACCCGGCCATCCTTGTATTTGTGGCACCTGGCCATTTGTGTCTGATCTGCGGACCGGGGCGATGTCGGGTGGCTCGGGTGAACAGGGGCTATTGACCGCGGCATGTTCGCAGATGCTGCAATATTATGATCTGCCGGGCGGTGCGGCGGCGGGCATGGCTGATGCGAAAATGCCCGATGCGCAATCTGGATATGAAAAGGGCAGTACGCTGGTAATGGCCGGATTGTCCGGCTTGAATATGGTGTATGAGGCGGCTGGTATGCATGCCTCACTTCTTGGCTTTTGTCTTGAGAGCCTGATTATTGACAATGATATGCTGGGTCAGTGTATGCGTTGTGTACGGGGGATCGAGGTGAATGAGACAACGCTGGATATGCAGGTCATGAAAGATGTCTGCATCGGCGGGCCGGGGCATTATCTGGGGCATGACCAGACCATTTCCCTGATGCAGACCGAATATATCTATCCGGAAATTGGCGATCGTTCCAGCCCCAAGGAATGGGAAGAACTAAATAAACCAAATCTTGTAGAAACCGCGATAAAGCGCAAACAGGAGATATTGGATAATTTTCATCCAACGCATCTGTCGGCTGAACTGGACGCTGATTTGCGCGGTAAATTCAAAATTCTGCTCGGCGCATAAGGCCACCGCATCTGCGCTGGCTTTCATTACGCACCGGCTTTAATTGCGCACGGGTGCCCCGTCATCAAGCATGCTGCAGATTCGCTGGTGCGTTGGTGCGGTCTTTGCCAGACGGATAAAGGCAGCGCGTTCGCGTGCATAGAACGCATCCTCATCTGCTTCGGCGCCGTCGCCATCCGCCCGCACCATGACGCTGGCAATCGCCATTGCGGTGGTTTTGTCATGCGGCATGAAATCACCTTTATCAATACCGGCCTGCATAAATTCAGCCATTTTGTCAGACAGGCTGGCGCTTGCCAGTTGTCCCTGTGGTGGCTCGGGTGGCTGGTAGTTTGGTGCCAACTCGCCAAGCAAGGCAATGGCCCGCGGCAATAAACGATCGCGATTCATGATTGTTTCATCATGTTCCGGCCGGAAATATTGCAAGCGTGCCGATGTTTCGGGTGATGAGCCTGTCGCACCATAGCCAATATTCATCCAGCATTTCCACGCCGCATCATCCCAGTTTCCGGTGGCGTTATGCCAACGAAGATAGCTTTCTTTGACGCCGCCACCGCTGGGCACAACACCGACAGCCGATTCAACCAGACCCAACACCGAATTGCTATGGACGACCAGTTTATCGCAATGCGCCAACACTTCGAAGCCACCGCCAACAGCCAGGCCAGAAGGCGCGCCGACAACCGGCACCGGCGCATATTTAAGATCTTTGACGGCCATCTGAAAGCGCCATAAAAAGCCGTCAATGCCGTCCCAGTCCCCGGCCTCGATCATTGCCCGAAAGGCGTTCAGATCAACGCCAGCTGAAAAATGCTGGGCATCATTATGCACGATGATGCCAGCGCCATGATCCTTGGCGGCGGCGGCGACAATCTGCATTGACTCGTCGGTCAGCGCATTGGCTTTTGAATGGAATTCGATAAGCCGCAAATCCCCCGCAAGCGCAAATAGGCTGGCCGCATTATTGGTTAAAATCGGCGTTAATGTCTGGCGTGTCAGCGAGAACCGCATCACGCCATCGGGCAAATTCACCGGGTGGCGCGCGCCACCTGCATGCCGCACAAGCAGCCGCTGCTGGCTGACGCTATAGGTGGGGCTGCCATCAGCGATGATCGCTGGTACCGCCAGACCGCATTCGTCACAGAGCGCGGCAAAGCGCTCGCTGCCGATAGCATCAATCATTTCAAATGGCCCGCGTTGCCAGTTGAAGCCGAGCTTCATCGCATCATCAATATCTTGCGGGTTTGTGGTGATATCGGGAACCAGACTGGCGGCATAGCACAACACCCGGCCCAGAACATGGCGGCAGAATTGCGCCTGTGGGTCGCGGCCGTCGATAATCGGCAGCAATGGTTCAGCCCGACGCGCTGTTGCGTCGGCGGCGGCCACCGCCGAGGCTGGCAAATTTTTGCTGGCAACGCCATAGGGCGGCAGCCCATCGCCCTTATGCCCGGCCAACTGGCGTGCCATGCGCACCCCGTCGGTGCCGGTCATGTAAAAGCCACCCTTGCCCTTATCGCCGGTAAAGCCATCGGCAATCATTCCGGCGATCATCCCGGCAATCATTTTGTTGTCGCCACCCACCGCGTGAAATTCATCACCATCTGGCAGAATGGTGCCAAGCGATGTCACAACATCAGCCATCAGATCAATGCCGATCAGATCATACAGACCGAACACGCCAGTTTTGGGAATGCCCATTGGCCGCCCCATCAGCGCGTCAGCATCTTCGATCGTCAGGCCACAGCGTATGGCCTCGTCAATGCCGACCTGCAGTGCAAATACACCGACCCGGTTACCCAAAAATCCGGGGGTGTCGGCACAGCGCACAACACCCTTTCCAAGCACGCGGTCGTTAAAATCGGCCAGCCGGTCAATGACATGATCGGTGGTATCGGTGCCGCGCACCAGTTCGAGCAGGCGCATATAGCGCACCGGGTTGAAATAATGGGTGATGGCAAATCGCTGCCGGAATGCTGTTGGCATGTCTTCAACAAGCAGTTTAATCGGAATGGTTGAGGTGTTTGAACTGACAATGCAATCAGCGCTGATGGTATCGTCCAGACGTTTATACAGGGCTTTTTTGATATCGAGACGTTCGACCACAGCTTCGATAATCCAGTCACAATCGGCAAGCTTGGCAAAATCCTCATCGATAATGCCCGGGGTGATGCGGTTAACATAGCTTTTATGCATCAATTGTGGTGGGTCAGACGCCAGCAACCGATCCAGTGCCGCTGCCGCTGGTGGCTTGCTTGTGCTGTCTCGGGCATCAAGGTCAAGCAGCAACACATTATGACCGGCATTGGCAATCTGTGCGGCGATGCCGCTGCCCATGGTACCGGCACCAATGACGGCGATAGAACGAAACGGGACGTGTGTCATAAAACAGCTCTTTGTCAGGATTGTTGAAAAAATGCCCGCAGCGCGGCGTTGACCTCAGTCGGGTATTCAGCAGGCAGCATATGCCCGGCGTCAGCAATAATAGTCATATCGGCGTTGGCCAGAGTTGCCACCATCTGTCGTCCAAATTTCAATGGCGTCATACGGTCATTTTCCGCCAGAATACATAGCGCCGGCTGGGTCAGCGACTGCGCTGCAGCTGGCCCGTTTTGATAGGCGTTGCACGCGTTGAGATCAGCCCGTAAAGCGTCATTATCATTCAGGGCCATCAACCGTCGGCCATAGCCGATAAAAGAATGACCCGGCTGTGTGTTATCATGCATATGCGCCATCGGCCCATGTCCCCAGCTGGTCATCACACCAATCGCCTTGGCAAGGGCGTTGTCTGACATATCTAAAAGCTGCTGGCTGACCGGAATCGCCATCGCCCCGGCGATCAAAGCCACGCGCTTGATCCGTTGCGGGTTGGCGGCAGCGGCCTCGATTGCAATAAGACAGCCCTGCGAATGGCCGACCAATGTAGCCACGCTCACCTGCAAGCTGTCCATCAGCCTGATAACCCATGCTGCCATGTCTTCAATTGTTGCCGGCGGCGCGCCATCAGACATGCCGTGCCCGGGAAAATCCGGTGCCAAAACCGAAAAGCCACGATAGGCAAAATAGCGGCTTTGCAGAACCCATGTCAGATGGTTTTGGCCACTGCCATGCAGCATGATGACCACCTCGCCATTGGCGTCAAATGGACGTCCGCCTGTTGCAATATGGATATCAACGCCGTCAAGCTGGTGTTTCATGTGATCAGCCTCTATTCAATTTCATCAGCTTTTGGCAAGTTTCGCTGCTGCCCGAAACCCGGTTTCAAAATCGGCGCGCAGATCGTCAAAATCTTCCAGCCCAACCGACAGTCTGATCATGTCGTCTGACAGGCCACCTTCAACCATGGCTTCTGCCGAGATATGCGAATGTGTTGTGCTGGCCGGATGGATGACCAGGGTTTTCGCATCGCCAACATTGGCAAGATGCGAGGCCAGTTCGACTGACTCAATAAAGGCGCGGCCTGCCTCGCGGCCACCTTTCAGGCCGAAAACGATAATCGAGCCGGCACCGCGTGGCATCATCCGCTTGGCAATTTCATGGCCGGGATGGTCAGTGCGTAACGGATGCCGCACCCATGCCACAGCATCACTTTGCGACAAAAATACCAGCATTTTTTCGGTGTTCTCCATATGCCGCTGCATCCGCAAGGGCAGGGTTTCCATCCCCTGCAAAATATGAAACGCATTTGTTGGCGACAGGCTTGGCCCGAAATTATACATGCCTTCAGCACGGAATTTTGCGGTAAAGGCGGCCGGCCCGAATTCCTCAAAGAAATTGATGCTGTCCATGGCGTAATGTGGCCCGGCAATCGTTGGAAATTTATCATTCTGGCCCCAGTCAAAATTGCCGCCATCAACAACCGCGCCAGCAATCGCAATGCCATGACCGCCAATCCATTTTGTCAGCGAGTGAATGATAATATTCGCACCAAGCGTGAATGGCTTTAACAGCCATGGGGTGTTGAATGTACAATCAAGCATCAATGGCACACCAGCTTTTGCGGTGACTTTGGCAACAGCCTCGACATCCATAATATCAAGTCCAGGGTTTCCAATCACCTCACCAAATACGATTTTGGTGTTCGGCTGGATGGCTGCCTCAATGGCGGCCACATTAGTCGGGTCGACAAAGCTTGTAGTGATGCCAAAACGCGGCAAAGTGTTTTCCAAAAGATTGATATTTGCCCCATACATGCGTGACGAGGCAACAATGTGATCACCTTGTGAGCAGATGGTCATGATGGCAACAGCAAGCGCCGCCATGCCAGAGGCGGTCGCTGTTGCTGCAACACCGCCCTCAAGCGCGGCAATGCGCTGTTCCAGAACCGCAACTGTCGGGTTTGAAATACGCGTATATACATTTCCGCCCAATTCCATATTATACAGTGCCGCAGCATGTTCGGTATCTTTGAAGACATAGGAGGTGGTTTGGTGGATCGGCACCGCACGCGACCCATGCCGTTCATCCGGCACATGTCCTGCATGCAAGCTTAATGTGTCGAACTTATAATCACCGCTCATGATCGCTACCTTTTACCTGTATCGCGCTGTTTACTTTCTGCCCCGATCCGATGGCTAAGTCAATTGTGTGGCACCGATCAGTCGCATCAATCAGTGGCCGTCAAATGGCGGCTGGCATTGGGGTGTCAGCATTTTGCAAACAATGTCACGCCATTTTTAGCATCAACATGCTGTAGGCGTCCCTGTGTCACAAGATGGTTGAGATGCGCCCGTGCCTCGCAACTGGCAAAAAATATTTCATGGCCGGTCATATCAAACGGAAACAAGGCCAGCATGGCATCATTGGTGCTGATCGGGGTGGTGCCTGTCATATGCAGCAAGTGGTCAAGGCGCGCCACATGATGATCGCATAATTGCCGGGCGCGTGCACCGCCGCCATAATACGGCCAGTCATGCCCGGGAATGATCAGCCAATCCGCTGGGCAATGCGTCATGCCGTCAAGATAACGCAGATAATCTGCCAACATGTCAGCATTGAGGTCGCGCAATTTGGCGGAAATATTCGGCGAAATCCGTGGCAACAGAAAATCAACACAGATATGCAGCTGGCGGTCACTGTCGGTCAGGCTCATATGGCCGGGTGAATGGCCGGCATCAAACCTGACCTGCCAGCAGCCGGCCTTTGTGATAAACTGATGGCTATCGTCAATAAGCGTGACCTCTGGCAAATCACCAACAAGAAACCGGTAATAATTGCCGGTGTTGCGCGCCGCATCGATATGTTCATCGGCAAGGCCGAACTGGCGATAGCAGTCCACCATCACCGCAGCATAATCAGCATCATTCTGGCTCAGTCCCCATGAGGCCTGTTCATATTCGACCGCTCCCATATAGATTGGCGCCCCGGTTTGGCTGGCAAGCGCACCGGCATACCCAATATGATCAGCATGATAATGCGACACAATAATACCGATAACGGGCCGGCCAGCCAATGGCCCGTCAAGCAATGCCTGCCATTGCGCCGCGGTTGCCGCGCCCTTGATTCCGCAATCCAGCAACAGCCAGCCAGCATCGGTATCAAAGGCAAACAGGTTAATATGATCCAGCCGAAACGGCAGGGTAAAGCGAATCCAGTAGAGATCATCAGCCAGTTTTTGCATGGTGCCGGGTGCCGGCGGCGCCATCTCCAGCGCCGTCATCTTTTTATCATCAGACAAATTTCGGATCCTTTCTGGCGGCGGCAAAGCCGGTTTGTCGCCAGGCCTCATACACAACAATTGAGGCGGCATTTGCCAGATTGAGCGAGCGGTTGCCAGCAATCATCGGCAAACGTAATTTTTGGCTTGGGTCAAAGCGGGCATGCACCGCATCCGGTAATCCGGCCGTTTCTGATCCAAACAGAAACGCGTCACCCGGCGCAAACTGGCTGTCGAAAACCGAAGCGGTGCCATGGCTGGTGATGGCAAATAATCTGGCCGTGTACAGCGCCGCCATACAATCATCCAGATTTTTATGCAGATGCAGATCAGCCAGCGCATGATAGTCAAGCCCGGCGCGGCGGCATGATTTTTCATCGAGACGAAAGCCCAACGGCTCAATCAGATGCAATGTCGCGCCGGTATTTGCCGACAGCCGGATGATATTGCCGGTATTGGGCGGGATTTGTGGTGCGAACAAGATAATATGAAACATCAGACAGCTACGACGCGCGATTATGGTAAAGACGGGTCAGCCTACGCAGTGACAGACCATTCGGCAAGCTCTTCACGGTCGCGCCCTGCTGGCAATTCGAATCGCGCCAGTTCTCTGCCCGGCCGAACGGGTAACGCCGGAAATCACCGCTGGCATGCCGCTGACCGTCGATATTCTGGGCGATAAACGGACGGTGATGAACTACATGATCACGCCTATCGAGAAATCATGGAAGTCAGCGTTTCGGGAAAAATAATCCGGCGCTAGCTCAGCTCAACAAGAAACAGCCAGCCATAGGAAATCAGCACCGCTGGTACGGCTGAATAGAGTGTTGCCACCACCGCCACCCTTGGCGCAATGGCAATGGCCGGGAACAGCGCATCGCCGTCATTGCTCAGCGCATTGCCAATTTGCGCTGAAAGCGGGATGATGCCCGATAAATACATGGTGGTTACCAGAACCTGTGGGCCACAGCCGGGCAGAAAGCCGATTAAAATGGCGATTATTGGCGTATATAGCACCACGCCGGTAAACAGGTTTTTCAGATCCAGCCCAAATATATAGACCGATAGCTCAAATATTAAAAAAGCGGCAATGACCCATGTGGTGACAAAATTTGTGTCGGCAATGGTGCGCCGAATGATCGTGCCGCTGTCGGTAAATGCCGGGTCACCCGAAACGCCAAATCTTGGGGCCAGCCGCATGGTCAGCGCCAGTGTTCCGCCAACCACGCCCAGAAATGTTGCCGGCCGGTCAAATAAATGGCTGGCAAACAATTTGTCGACATCAATCTGAAACGCCACCAGAACTGCCAGCACCAAACCCGGCATCATGATCAGCATCCATAAACGGTCGATCCATGGCGTGCTCGCATCTTCATTTTGGTCACTATGGGCATCGGCTGGCCGCACCGCGCCGCGCAGAAAGTCACCACCATGAATGCCGTTGATGATCCATCCACTGATGGTGCCAACGACAAACCCCATGACGATGATCGCCAGACCAGTGAGTGGCTCCTGCGCGATCAGCAAAAATGCGGCGTCGCCCATGGTCGCTGTCAAAACCGCGACAACGCTGCCGAAACTCAGCCGCCCGGTGACATATTGCGTCACAACGATGATGGCACCACCACAGCCCGGCAATGCGCCGAGTGCCGCGGCCATCGGAACCTGCCAGATGGTGTCGCGTCGCAATGCCGCTGTCGCATCGATTTTGAGGAATTTTTCAATGCCGTAAAAAATGAAAAATGTGCCGGCGACAAAGGTGCTTACCTGAATATAAGCGTCGGCAATAGCGGCAAAAATGATATCGCCGAGTTCCGAATTTGTCGTGGTCATAGCGAAACCGGCAAGGATCGCGGGCAGCAAAATGGCCAGTCCATGCATGGCATGGCGCGGTTTTCCCGGCATTGGTGCGCGGCCAATGGCTGTTGCGTTATGCTGTTCCATGATACAAATTTAGCACTATCTAACTTTAGTCACAAGGTCTAATAAACACAGTCGGTTGAAGCTCTGATATAATGTGCAGCGGATTGGGATCAAGGGGTCTTGTCAGTGCTTTGCAGTTGGTGCCATTATCTGGCTATTGACCCGGCGGCCATAAAAATCTGCGTCAACTGGAAAATCTGCGTCAAATTTAACATCTGCGTCAACGGGAGCTATGTGTCATGTCACCTGCTGTGCAAGCGCCATTTGTCTCATCGACGCCAGCCATTTTAATTGGCGCGGCGCCGACTGATCTGGCTGGTATTGAGCACTGTGCGCCAGATTGGCCGGTATTTGCGGCAGATGGTGGTGTGCATACAGCGCTGGCGCATCATTACCGGCCGCGTGCGGTGATCGGCGATATGGATTCAATTGGTGATCTAAGCCAGCTCGACAAGGCGATTGAGCGCGTGCATCTGGCAGCGCAGGAAGACACTGATTTCGAAAAAAGCTTGCGGCTGATTGATGCCCCGATGGTTATTGGCTTTGGGTTTTTAGGGGCGCGCAGCGATCATATGCTGGCGGCGCTGCATACGCTGGCCGGACTTGCCGATAATCGGCCGATTATTCTGGTGGGGCAGCATGATGTGATGCTGCGTGTGCGTGGTAACTGTCAGTTTGACCTGCCGGTGGGTACGCGGTTTTCGTTATGGCCTCTTGGTCGCCAGTTTTTCGAAAAATCGCAGGGTCTGGCCTGGCCTGTTGATGGCTTGACGATGGAAATCGGCAAGCAATGCGGCACATCCAACCGGGTCACCGATGCCAGCGTCAAAATTGAAGCTAGCGCTGGTGATGGCTATATGGTCATTTTGCCGGCAGATTGCCTGCGGGCTGTGTTACAGACGGCACGCGCATTGGCAGATAGGGCGGCGTGAGCATTTGTTGCCTTACGCCGGGTGCATGCGTATACTTGCTCCAAACGCAGCCTCGATCCGGAGCAAAATAATGACAATGAATCAAAAATTATCTGCAGCGCGTGCTGCGCGTATGCCGACACTTGCTGATGCCATGCTGGCCAATATAATGGCGCCATCAACAGCGACGAGCGCTTTGACAAAGGCGGCTTTGGTCGTGTTTGGCAGTTTGCTGTTGGCTGTTTCAGCGCAGTTCAAAATTCCCCTTTATCCGGTTCCGGTCACAGGTCAAACGCTTGTCGTTCTGCTGATTGGCATGACCTACGGGCCGCGGCTTGGCGGCATCACCATGGCTGCCTATCTGTTTGAAGGTGCCATTGGCTTGCCGGTATTTGCCGGTGGTGCCGCGGGTATGGCCGTATTATTCGGGCCAACTGGCGGATATTTGTTTGGATTTTTGCTGGCGGCTGTGGCGATGGGCTATCTTGCCGAGCGCGGCATGGGACGTTCGGTTGTTTCAACCGTCATTGCGATGGTGATCGGCAATATGGTGATTTATCTATGCGGCGCGAGCTGGCTGGCGGGTTTTATCGGTTTTGGTAAGGCCATGGTGGCTGGGGTATTACCGTTTTTATACGGGGACGCGCTGAAGCTGGCTGTTGCGGCGGGGCTGATGCCGCTGGCATGGCGCGCGGTCAAAGCGGCGCAAAAATAAACAAGCGGCTATCTTGCCGGAAAATTGCATAGGGCTGCGGCTTTACCCACAAGGCCGCAGCCTTTTTTTGTTGATCTTGGGCGGTGATTCGATGGATTACGCCGTTGCGTCTGTATTAAAGCAGAGCCATCTGCTCACTATCGTTCACCGCATGCTCTGCGACAGCC
>ERZ802821.776-NODE-776-length-17646-cov-16.1765_pt1 | contig 17646 bp, 20 predicted proteins | sample MGYA00345648_ERZ802821 | MGnify/ENA primary metagenome ERZ802821 (study PRJEB30503, sample SAMEA104212357) | marine metagenome | biome: Westerlies Biome; feature: [SRF] surface water layer (ENVO:00010504) within the epipelagic zone...; material: water... | reverse complement strand
TGCCGCTCAAAAATAACATCCCAGTCTTTAGAAAATTGAGTATGAGAGTCAATTTGCATAAAAAAATCCTCATTATTAAAAAAACTTTGCGCTCTGTGTCTTGCCCAGCAGGGACCTTTTGAAAAGATAGGATCCACATGCTCATAACGAATCTGGTCATTAAAAGAAATTTCTTCAAATTTTATGCCTTTATCAGATTGATCACAGATACTAAATATCAGCCCGTCTTTATTTTGAGCATTTTGATAGGCACTAAAAATTGTAGAGACCAGCAAAGGATCTTGATAGGATGCGATTGAAATAAATATACTCATTTTATATGCGTTCTTAACCTTGTTAGCATACAATTATTTGAAGTTATGAATAAGGAATATCCAAAAAAAATTGCTGACAATGTGACCATGTTCTCCAATGATCCAATTTTGTATGTAGTGGATGACTTTTTGAGCGATGATGAGTGCGATGCTTTTATTCAAGCTTCAGATGGCAAGCTTAAACCATCAACGGTTATCAGTCCCGATGAGCATATTCAACACGAAAGCAGAACCAGTGAAAATTGTTGGATTGAGCACGATGCCAATGATATTGTTCATGAGGTTAGCAAAAGGTTTTCAATATTGGTTCAGATGCCCATTAGGAATGCTGAACAATATCAGTTTGTTTACTATAAGAAGGGAGCTCAATATAAACCACACTTTGACTCCTTTGATTATGAAACTGAGGATGGTAAAAAGAATTGGGAGCCAGGTGGCCAAAGAATGATAACGGTTATTGCTTACTTAAATGACGTTGAAGAAGGAGGTGAAACTGGTTTTCCAAAATTAGATATCAACATTCCTGCAAAAAAAGGTAATGCTGTTGTTTTTCATAACACACTGCTAAATGATCCTGGAGCAACGCATCCAAAAATTAATCCCAAATCTTTGCATGGCGGTATGCCAGTAATTAAGGGTGAGAAGTGGATGATTAATCTTTGGTTTAGAGAAAATCTTAGATATTAGTTACTTTATTTTTAAAGAGTTCTGACTGGTAACAATATTAAATAAATGGTCTTGAGCCTCTGGTTTTAATTGAGCCACTCCAACCGCTAACACGTCAATGATTGCCATGTAAGCCAACCGCGATGTCAGCGGCCTTGTTAATCTGGCGTTCTCTCCGACGTCTATATCCAGTGAAATATCACATATCCTAGAAAGAGGGGTATTCGACGGCATTAAACCAATAACCGTGACACCAGAGCTTTTAACCGTTTTAATGCTTTCTACCAAAGCTGCTGTGGTTCCAGATTGAGAAATTGCAACAACAACATCTTTATTGTTAAGAGAGTTAGCTGACATAAATTGAATGTGTGGATCAGAAATACATGAAGAAGGAATCTTCAGGCGAAAGAACTTATGTTGAGCATCCATTGCCACTGGAACAGAACCTCCAAATGCATAAAACTCAACTCTTTTTGCGTTAGCCAGGGTTTCAATTGCTTCTTCTAGAGTCTCTTGATCAAGCTGGGATCTAACATTTAAAATTTCACTGATGGTGCTATCAAATACTTTCTCTGTAAGTTCTTGAATTGTATCTTCTGAATCAATTTCGTAGGAATTAAAATAGTCGTCAGCTGCAAGTTGTTGGGCAAGTGTTAACTTCAGTTTTTGAAAGCCATCAAAGTTAATCGCTTTACAAAATCTTATTAATGTTGGTTCGCTGATGCCTATTTCGCTAGATGCTTGTGCAGTTGTAAGTTCGATAATTGCACTTGGTTTATTTAATATAAATTCTGCAACCTTTGCTTCAGATTTTCTCAAGTTAGGCAGCGCTATTTTAATTTCTCTTAATAATTTAGTTTGCATAAAGGTTAGAATAGGCTTCTTAGATTAAAAAATGAACCCCTAATGGATGTTTCTCACATACTAGAAAACTTAAATGACCCTCAGCGCGAAGCGGTTACGTCAGAAGACAAAAGTCTTTTAGTCCTCGCTGGAGCAGGTTCAGGCAAGACAAGGGTTTTAGTGCATCGGATTGCATGGAATGTTGAGGCCATGGGCTTAAATCCATCCTCCATAATGGCCGTGACTTTTACCAACAAAGCAGCGCAAGAAATGCAATCGAGGATTCAAGAGTTGTTGCAATCTCCAGCTGGTGACATGTGGTGTGGAACTTTTCATGGTTTGGCTCATAGAACTCTAAAAAGATTTTATAAAGAAGCCGGTCTTATCTCTGGATTTACAATTTTAGATAGCGATGATCAATTGCGCATTATTAAGCGTTTAGTTAAAGAGGCAGGCCTTGATGATGGAGCCTGGCCACCCAAACAAATGCAATGGCAAATCAACAGCTGGAAAGATGAGGGCATTCGTGCAGACAAGGTGGTTGATAATGGAGATTTTTATGCTCAGACGGTCAAAGGCATCTACACACATTATGAAGAGGCATGCTTCAATGATAGTTTGGTGGATTTTGCTGAGTTGCTTCTGAAAGCTTATGAATTAGTAAAAACCAATAAAACAGTAAAAGATTTTTTCCACAACAGGTTTAAAGCAGTTTTGGTTGATGAGTTTCAAGATACCAATACCATTCAATATAATTGGTTAAAAGAAGTTGCCTCTGATGTTTCAACGATTACTGCCGTGGGCGATGATGACCAATCAATTTACGGTTGGCGAGGGGCAAAGGTTGAAAATATTGCATCCTTCGAGGCAAGTTTTGATAAAGCTAAAATCATTCGATTGGAGCAGAACTATCGTTCAACCAGTGTAATTTTAAGTGCTGCAAATGCATTGATTGATAACAATCAGGACCGCTTAGGCAAAAATTTATGGACTGATTCACTTGAAGGTGAACGCATTACACTCTATCAGGCATACAACGAACAGGACGAAGCAAGGTTTATTGCTGGGACAGTTAAAAATTGGATGGAAGGTGGCGAATTATTTCAAGATGTTGGAATTGTGTATCGCTCCAATGCTCAGTCTAGAGCTTTAGAGGAAGCATTATTAAGAATCAATATCCCATATCGAATTTACGGTGGACTGCGTTTTTATGAACGCATGGAAATTAAAAATGCAATGAGTTATTTAAAGGTTGTTTTTAATCCACATGATAATCCAGCTTTTGAGCGCTCCATTGCCAATCCAACCAGAGGGATCGGAGTAAAGTCACAAGCAAAAATAAGAGACGAAGCCAAAGCCTTCAATTTGTCCTACATTAAAGCTGCGGCAAAATTACTCGATGAAGGCAAGATGGGTGGCAAAGCAGGCCAAGGCTTAAGAGCATACTTAGAGCTAATAGCTCACTGCATTGAATTGCTTGACACAACCCCCTTATCGGAACTCATGGAAATCATCATACAAAAATCAGGGCTCTATCAATATCATAAAAAGGAAGCTGGCGAAAAAGGTAAAACAAGAATTGAAAACTTAGAGGAGCTTGTCACGTCTGCCAAAAACTTTGAACAATCATTTGAAAAAGAAAAGTCTCACAAGGAGATTGCCGAAATTTTCTTGGATACTGTCTCTTTGGATTCTGGTGATACACAAGCCGATGAGTTTCAAGATGCAGTGCAGTTAATGACCCTGCATTCAGCCAAAGGACTAGAGTTCCCATTGGTTTTCATAACCGGTTTAGAGGAAACCCTTTTCCCTCACGGGCGATCTATAGAATCTCCATCTCAGCTAGAAGAAGAAAGAAGACTTTGCTACGTCGGCATTACAAGGGCGATGAAAAAACTTTATCTCACTCATGCGGAATCCAGGCGCCTGCATGGTTCAGATGTATTTAATCCACCTTCTAGATTTTTAAAAGAAATTCCTGCTGTTTTTATTGAAGAGATTAGACCTCGTGCTTCTGTAACCACTTCGTATGTTCGTAATCCTAAAAAATCTACCATGGATTTTAAAGAGGAAGTGGGAGTAGGCCTTGGACAAAAAGTAGTTCACCCTACCTTTGGGCTCGGTGTCGTTTTAAACTATGAGGGATCAGGTGAATCAGCAAGAGTTCAAATAAATTTTGAAAAAGCTGGCAGTAAATGGCTTGTACTCGCGTTTGCAAAATTGGAGATGTTGGGATGAAAAATTTTTTAATAACTGGACTGACTTTGAGCCTACTAACGGCTTGTGGACAAGCAGAGCAAAATACAGCGGTTGAGGTAAAGGTTCAAAACTATACATGGTCTTTGGTAACTACTTGGCCAAAAAACTACCCTGGTCTAGGCATGGCTCCAGAACGCTTCAGCAAGTTGGTTGAAGAAATGTCTCAAGGCCAGTTGAAGGTAAAAGTATATGGGGCTGGAGAATTTGTTCCTGCCATGGGAGTTTTCGATGCCGTTTCCTCAGGTGCTGTCGAAATGGGTCATGGCGGTGCGTATTACTGGAAAGGCAAAGTGCCGGCAGCGCAGTTTTTTGCGGGAGTACCTTTTGGTTTTACAGCTGATGAGATTAATGCTTGGGTAAATCGAGGTGGTGGCTTAGAGCTGTGGGAAGAGTTGTACGAACCTTTTAATATCAAACCAATGCCTGGCGGTAATACAGGAACTCAAATGTTTGGTTGGTTCAATAAGGAAATTAATTCACTTGATGATATCAAGGGATTAAAAATGCGCTTTCCAGGTTTTGGGGGCGAAGTTTTCAAAAGAGCGGGCGGTATTCCAGTGAACATTCCAGGCGGCGAACTATATACAGCTATGCAAACAGGCACCATCGATGCGGTTGAGTGGGTCGGACCTTACAACGATCTTGCCTTTGGTTTTCAGCAAGTTGCAAAATACTACTACTACCCAGGCTGGCACGAACCTGGCTCCATGTTGGAATTTACTTTTAATTTAGACGCATGGAATTCTTTGCCACCCCATCTTCAATCGATTGTTACGGTAGCAGCCAAGGCAGTGAATCAAGATTTACTGGATGAGTACACAGCATCTAACAACAGAGCACTGCAAGATTTAATTACCAATCATGATGTGCAGTTAAGAGAATTGCCTGCAGATGTAATCAATGAGTTTCGAACTATTTCTGAAGAGATTTTGGAGACTTCTGCTGCCACTGATCCCGATGTAAAAAAAGTTTATGAATCATTTAAAACTTTTATGGCTGAGGTAAAAAGCTTTCATGCCATTGCAGAAGATGCTTTTGTTGAAGCACGCACCAACAGTGACGATCAATCCTGAGTTTATTGATTTAGGCTCACAAGCCTATGAAGATACTTACGGTCGAATGCGCTCTTTGGTTCAAGCTAAATCCCTAAATGATCAAATTTGGCTGCTTGAACATTCTCCAGTTTTCACTCTAGGCACAGCCGCAGACCCATCTCATGTTTTAAATCCAGGTAGCATTCCAGTTATTCAAACTGATAGAGGGGGTGAGGTAACATTTCATGGTCCAGGACAGCTAGTCATATATTTCTTATTGAACATTCAATTAAAAACTATGGGCCCAAAAACATTGGTTTCAAATTTGCAAAGACTTATTCAAAATATTTTGCAAAAATATCGGATTGAAAGTTCTTTCGTTGAGGGTGCTCCAGGAGTGTATGTTGAAGATAAAAAAATTGCATCCATTGGCCTAAGAATCTCCAAAGGCAAAAGTTATCATGGGATTAGCATTAACGTTGACATGGATCTTAAACCTTTTAGTTTGATTAACCCCTGTGGCTATGAAGGCCTAGAAGTTACACAAATTAGCGACTTTGATTCAAATGTTACTCTTGAAGATGTAAAATCAGTCGCAATTAAGGAAATTCAAACAATATTTAGCTGATGGAAATAATACCAACACAAAAGATCATTAACAGAGATGGCATCAAAGCTGTCAAGAATGGTCAGAAGGCTAATGAGTATTCATCTGTACCAAATCAGAAGAAGCCAGAGTGGATTAGAGTTAAAGCCACTTTTGACAAAAGATTTGATGCTGTAAAACAACAAGTTCAAGATAAACGTCTTAACACAGTATGCGAAGAGGCCATGTGTCCTAACATATCGGAATGCTGGTCTGCAGGAACTGCAACTTTTATGTTGATGGGTTCAGTTTGTACCAGGGCTTGTAAGTTTTGTTCCGTTGATACTGGCAACCCAAAAGGCTGGCTCGATCTTGACGAGCCAATGCATACAGCTAGGGCAGTAAAAACCATGGGGCTTAAGTATGTCGTTCTTACTTCTGTTAACCGAGATGACTTAGAGGATGGTGGGGCGGAGCATTACGCACGAACAGTTAAAGCCATTAAAGAACTTAATCCAGAAACTGCAGTTGAAGCTTTAACTCCAGATTTTAAAGGGCTCTCGTCTTCAATCGATACATTGGTAAATTGTGGGCTAGAGGTCTTTGCTCAAAACGTAGAGACCGTTAAACGACTCACTCACCCTGTAAGAGATATTAGGGCGGGCTATGAACAAACTTTGGAAGTATTGGCTGAGTCAAAAAGAATTAATCCAAATGTATTAACTAAAACAAGTTTAATTTTAGGTCTAGGAGAAACAGATGCTGAAATAGAGGAGACCATGAATGATCTTATTGCTAACAATGTAGATATCCTGACTTTAGGCCAATATTTGAGGCCAACACTCAATCATCTTCCTGTAGAAAGATGGGTCACTCCAAAAGAGTTTGATCGCTATCGAAATATTGGATTAGCTAAAGGATTTTTAGAGGTTGTTTCCGGACCTATGGTTAGATCAAGTTATCGAGCAGAGAGAGCACTTGAAAAAAATAATGCTGGTCTGTCATCTTTTAGTGAGCTTGGTTAAAGATAACGACGAACAAAACACCCGTTCCTAAGACTCCAAGAACACAAATCACCCAATCTACGAAAAAAACTTTAAACAGTTTTGACCATACACTTTTATCTTCTTGGTTGGATTTAAGTTCTTTTTTAAAAACCTCCATGGCTGCATATTTAAACCAAGAAAAGGTTACAAGAAAAGTAATAGCTCCAAAGGCAAAAAGTAGAGAGTTTGAATTCATATGTTTATAAAATAAAAAATGGGAAAATTATTACTATCAATAATACAGCTAGTTGAATCAAAATAAAGGGAACAACTCCTTTATAAATATCTGTGGTTTTGATACTTTCATCTGCAACTCCTCTTAGGTAAAACAAAGAGAAGCCAAAGGGCGGCGTTAAGAAAGAAGTTTGTAAATTAATAGCTATGAGAATTCCAAGCCAAACGGGATCAAAACCCATCATTAAGAGTGGGGGTGCTACCAAGGGAATAATCACATAACAAATTTCTATAAAGTCTAAGATAAAGCCAAAGAGAAAGATTGCGAAAAGAATGAAAAATAAAGCGGTGTATTTTCCACCGGGTATCATCTCAAAGATTTGATCTACCAAAAGATCACCACCCACACCCCTAAAGATTAAAGAGAAAATTGAAGCGCCAATGAGGATACTAAAAATCATAGTAGTAACAGTTGCAGCTTTGTAACTTGTTACTTTAAGTAACTCCATATTTACACTGCCATTAAGCCCCGCAATAATGAGGGCTCCAAAAGCACCAACACCTGCCGCTTCAGTTGGAGTAGCTATCCCAGCAATTATGGATCCAAGGACCACAAAAATAAGGATTGCTGGTGGAAGCAGAGTTTTTAATATGTTTGCCTCCCCTCCAATTTCCTCTATTAGAAAAAATTCTTTTTTTCTATTAACAAGAACGGTATAAATCAAATAACCCACAACAATCATGATGCCTGGCACAATTGCTCCGATAAACAAGTCTCCCACTGAGACGGTTTCTTGAGAAAAGATGCCCATGTTGTTTTGCGCTCTTTGATAGGCATTGGACATGACATCGCCAAGAAGAACGAGCGCAATAGATGGAGGAATAATCTGTCCCAAGGTTCCTGTTGAAGCAACAAGGCCTGCAGCAAAATCCTTGTCATAGCCCTGTTTTAACATTGCAGGAAGTGACATTAGACCCATAGTCACAACAGTTGCTCCCACAATTCCAGTGCTGGCTGCTAAAAGGGCACCAACAATAATAATTGAAATACTTAAGCCTGAATTTGTATTTTTAAATACTATGGCCATGTCTCTAAGCATCTTGGCAGCAATGCCAGATCTCTCTAAGATCACTCCCATAAAAACGAACAACGGAACTGCCAGCAGCGTTTGATTGTTCATTATTCCAAAGATGCGCATGGGCAGGGTTTTGAATAAATTAGGGTCAAAAAAATCCATTGTGATTCCAAGGAGCGCAAATAAGATTGAAGTGCCAGCTAAAGTAAACGCCACTGGGTAACCTAATAGCAGAGCAGCACAAATTAAAACTATTAAAAGAATTGGAATTATTTCCATGTTTTATATAGCTCCTTTATTCCAGCAAAAGCTAAAACAAGTGGGAATAAAAAAATTAAAGATTTTTGAATATAAACAATGCTCAGGCCACCTGGCTCAGTAGAAATTTCTTTTACAGACCAAGAAGCCGCAACAAAATCTATTGCGTAGTATCCAAGAACACCAACCATGGGCAGCAGAAAAAATATAATCCCAAAAGTATTAATTAATTTTTTATAGGTAGGCGATGCATTTCGGTAAAAAATATCAACTCGAACATGCTCATCCGCAGAATAAGCCCAGCCCGCACAACCCAAAAAAATAAGCGCATGCACATACAAAGCAAGTTCCTGAATATCCACTCTTCCAATGTCAAAAAAATACCGACCAATGACAACCACCATGACCAATATCAATAAAACAGGCATTAGACGTGCAAAAAACCGCCCTAAATAATCACTCATGCTATGTATATTAAAGAGATTTGTTTAAAATAAGAACCATGATCGTTTTATTATCACCAGCCAAGACTCTTGATTACACCAAGGAATTCGATGTGGAGCCATCTGCGCCAGCATTTTTATCTGATTCAGCCAAGTTAATCAAAGAGCTAAAAACAAAAGAGCCCAAAGATATTGCCTCTCTCATGGGCCTCAGTGATAAGTTGGCAACGCTGAACTTTGATCGCTATCAAAGCTGGTCAGCGGCCAAAAAGATGAGTGCTGACAGCAAACCTGCCTTGTTTGTTTTTCAAGGAGATGTATATCAGGGCTTGCAAGCCGATACTTTTAATAAAAAAGACATTTCATTTGCGCAAAAGCATTTGCGAATTCTATCTGGTTTGTATGGTGAGCTCAGACCATTGGATCTGATAAAACCTTATCGATTAGAGATGGGCACAAAATTAAAAAACACCAAGGGCAAAAATCTATATGAGTTTTGGGGTACCAAGGTGCAAGACAATATATTGAAGGAACTTAAATCTAATAAATCGAGTTTAGTTGTTAACCTTGCATCAAAAGAGTATTTCAGCGTTGTTGGCTCCATGCCAGCTGATGTTGAGGTAGTTTCTCCAGTCTTTAAAGATTTTAAAAACGGTGAATACAAACTCATCAGTTTCTATGCAAAAAAAGCTCGCGGTTACATGAGTCACTGGATGATTAAAAATAAAGTTACTAAATCTGACGACTTGAAAAATTTCAATGCTGAGGGTTACAAATACTCTAAAAAGCTTTCAACTCCAGCTGAGCCAGTTTTTTTAAGGAACTAATCCGTCTTTTTCCCAAAATGAATGCGTTGGCTCTAAGTCATCATAATTGGCTTTTGATTTTTCCATAAAAGCCTTCATCGCTGCTTCCATGTCTTGGCCACTAATCAATGATGAATTCCAGGCTGCATGATAATCAAGAGCTTCCTTAACACTATGATCACGCGCATAGTTGATTTGTTTTTTAATTACCCGAGTTACAAGCGGAGATTTAGAAGCAATTTCTTTTGCTAATTCTAGTGAGCCTTTTTCAAGGTCCTCTCTGTTTTCAAAAACTTTATTCATAAAGCCTAACTCAAGAGCCTCGGCTGGAAGAAATTTTCTGCCAGTATAAGAGAGTTCTCTCACCGCACCAAGCGGCATTAATGTAGGCAATCTTTGCAATGTCCCAACATCTGCTGCAAGCCCAATATCAACTTCCGCAATTTTAAAGAAAGCATCAGAAGAGCAGTGCCTTATATCGCAGGCTGAAACCATATCTATCCCGCCACCAACACAAGCTCCTTGAATTGAGGCAATGGTCGGCATGCGACATTCTTCGAGGGCAGAAAAGGTATTTTGCAGTTCCAACACTTCATGATAAAAAGTTTCTCGCATGCGCGCCGGATCTTTCTTTGGCCCGCTTTTATCTGCAGGGGTAAAATTAGCTAAATCCATACCAGCATTAAAATGTTTACCTTCACCCCGCAACAAAATCACCCTTGCCTCAGCATTTTTATCTAGCTCTTTAACTATTTCTGGCAGCTCTTTCCAAAACAACCTTGTCATGGTGTTAAATTCATCAGGTCGATTCATCACAACATGGGCAACGTGATCTTTAATGCTGACATCAAAACATGTGTATTTACTCATTACTACTTACCTGATTTTTAATGTTTGCAACAATGGCTCTTAACTCGTCTACTAATTCAAATGTTTTGTGATGTGGAAGAACAACTTTTCTTTCGGTGCTGAGTTTTTTCAGTCCATTATCTAACTCATCTAATTTGGTGATTATTTCTATGCTCATGGCTACAATAGGTTTTATATAAACAAAAAATTATAATAGCTTGAATCTATGAAAGCACGTCTCTGGCAAAATTTATTTCTTTTAAATGCTTTGATCCTAAGTCCATATGTTGATGCAAATGCACCAAGCAAGGATATTAGAGCCCTTCAAGAGCAGGGCATACTGGCAGTAATATACCAACAAACATCATCGGAAAGGTTAGCTGCAAGCATGCAAACATTTAAAGCAGCAAGACAAGCCTTAGATAAAGCATTGGCCGATCCTAGTTGGAATGCTCTGCCTGGTGCCCAAGACTATCAGAAGAAAAAACCCGCAATAATTTTAGATGTTGATGAGACGGTTTTAGACAATACAGCCTACCAAGCAAGAATGATTTTAGATGGGACTCGATATCCCACAGGCTGGATTGATTGGGGAAATGAAGTCAAAGCAATAGGAGTTCCCGGAGCAAGGGAATTTTTAGAATATGCAGATTTGAAAGGAGTAACAATCTTTTATGTTACCAATAGAGTGGTTGAGTTAAAGGAAGCAACTAAAAAGAATCTTACCAAGTTAGACATTCCTTGGGATAAAACGAAGGAAACCATATTAATGCGGGGAGAAAATGGTTGGAATTCTGATAAAGGCCCAAGAAGGAAATTGATAAGTAAGGAATACAGAGTTCTTTTAATGGCTGGAGATAACCTAGGAGATTTCGTGGATGCTAAAGACAATAATTTGAGTCCAAAAAAGAGAAAGCTTATTGTTGAAGACTATTCTGATTATTGGGGCACCAAGTGGTTTATGCTTCAAAATATTGCCTATGGTGATTGGGAGGGCGCACTGTATGATTTTGACTATTCGCTGTCTCCTGAAGAAGTAAATAATATTCGCTTAGACTCCTTAGAACCTTTAAGATAGCTGCATGAAAAAATCTTTGCTCATTCTTGGCACTTTGATGCTCTTTTCCTGCGGATCAGGCAATGATGTTGAATTAGTTGCTATAGGCTCTGATACAAAACTATCGGTATCATTGGAAAGTACATCTGAATTAAAAGCAAAAAATATTATTTTATTGATTGGAGATGGCATGGGCCCCAATCAAGTGGCCTTAGCGAAGTTTGCAACCGGTGGCCCTGATCACAGATTATCCTTTGAAAATTTCCCTTTTACAGGCATTGTTTACACCCACTCTGCAGACAGCCTTTATACTGATTCCGCTGCTTCTGCTACAGCTTGGTCCACTGGAATCAAAACCGTTAATCGATTCCTAGCAGTTGATGCTGAAAAAAAAATTCTTCCAACCATCCCTGAACTCTTAAGCACGAAAGGCTATAAGTCGGGATTGGTGGCAACTTCATCCGTGACTCACGCAACACCTGCTGCTTTTTATGCACACATTGATAGTCGATATAAAGAGAAAGAGATTGCAAAAATGCTTATTGATTCCGACATAGAGATAGCACTAGGCGGTGGTAAGGAATTTTTTGATGGTGAAATAGTTGATGGGGGTCCATTGATGATTTTTGAAAAGAATTTCTTAAATTCCAATACACTTAATTCAAAGGAGAGAGTCATCGGGCTTTTTGCTGATGATGGGATTGAGAGAAGATTGGATGTTCCAACTCAGCTTGAGATGACACAATTTGCTCTTAGCTTTCTTGAAAAAAAATCTAAAAATTGCGCTGGATTTTTTTTAATGTCTGAAGGCAGTCAAATAGATTGGGGTGGCCATGATAATAATGTTGAGTACATGCTTGTTGAATTTGCAGACTTTGATGCAACCGTTCAGGCCGCAACAAATTTTGCTGCAGCAAGTCAAAATACTTTGGTTCTAGTTACCGCTGATCACTCTACTGGTGGTCTAGTCTTACAACGCCCAAGGGGTTCAAAAGTTCCAGCTCAATGGACAACCGGGAGCCATGATCTTTCTCCAATCAACATTTATGCTTACGGTCCTGGTGCTGAACTCTTTAGCGGAGTTATGGATAACACTGAAATATTCGATCGTATTTTGCTTGCGCTGGATTATGAAAACTTAGAATCAACCAATTGCATCAACTAAGTCTATAAGTCTTGGAAAAGTCTCGATCCCATTTTGTAAAATTCTATTTTTTCCAGGTGTGATCCAAATTACCTTCCTTACTCCTGCTTTAACGGCAGCAGTGACAACGTTATAACCATCGTCAATAAACATTGCATCTTCAAAACATAGATTTAAATTATGTCTTGCCAATGCCCAAAATTCTTTTTGTTCTTTGGGGTAGCCTGCACGCATGCTATAAAAAATTGAATCAAAAAATCCCCGAAAGTCTTGCGACTGCGCTTTGTATTCTTGCACCCTTGGATCTCCATTGGTCAGAATATGCTTTGGATTTTTTAAAGCTGATAACCTTTGTAAAGCTTCATGTGAGCCTTCCAAGTAAGAGCACTTCTCCTCTTTTTCTTTAATGATTTGCATGCAATCAACATTCAAGAAATCATCCCAATAATTTAGGTTATAAAAATTAAGAGTACCTCTTTGTTTATTTATCTCAGCTTGAATTTCAGCTTGCGTTTCTTCTATGCTTTGATTTGTTTGATTGGCTACATGCTCGGGCAGCCATGATTGCCAAAACTTCATATCGTAATTAAGATCCAAGATCACCCCATCAAGATCTGAGAGAATTGCAGTGGTAGAATTAAGCTTTACCATTAATAAAATGCTATCTAAAAATTTAGAATCTATTATCCCTCAATTAGAAGAATTAACGCGGGGTTTATTTCCAGAAATTCTCAAAATTTACAGGAATCCAAAATCTACCGCTAAGGAAAAAAAAGATGGATCACCGGTTACCAAAGCGGATATGTATGTTCATAGCATGATAATTGGGTTTTTAGAAAAGAACTTTTCTAATATCCCAGTTATTTCTGAGGAAAGCTTTGAACAAAAAAATTATAAGCCTGCAAAAGAGTTTTGGATTATTGATCCCATTGATGGAACTAAAGAGTTTGTGAATAAATCTGATGAATTCACTACAAATATCGCCCTAATTCAAAACGGAAAGCCAGTATTAGGAGTTGTAGGTGCTCCTGCCTTCAACAAAGTTTGGTCTGGAGTAGTTAAGAAACCTAACCCAAAGAAGAATTTAACCAATAAAAGACGACCCACCTTAAGAATTGTTACCAGTAAAAGCCATAGAACTGTTATTGATACTGCCTTTCTTAACTTTCTAGATAAGAAAGGGCACAGGCTTAAGATTATACCTAAAGGCAGTTCATTAAAGATTTGCACATTGGCAGATAAAAAAGCTGATATTTATCCTAGATTTGGCCCAACGTCTGAGTGGGATATAGCAGCTGCCGATGCAATATTAAGGTCAAGGGGAGGCGGCATATTCCAAATAGAAAACCAACGCCCCCTTGAATATGGCAAAAAAGATAGCATATTAAATCCTATGTTTATTGCATTGGCTGATTTGAATGAAAGAAAGACAATTTTATCGTTAATAGACGATTTTAATAAAAATTTGCTATAATTATTCGTTCTTAATAAATTTGAGTTATAATCAAATATTAGAAAAACATATATATGAGTACAGACTTACAAACAATTACGCTTTCTACCCCAGGTAAGGACATAGAATCCTACTTGTCGTGTGTTCACGCCATTCCAATTCTTACGGTCGAACAAGAACAAGATCTAGCTCAAAAGCTTTATGAAAACAATGATTTAGAAGCTGCTCGTCAATTGGTGCTTTCACATTTAAGGTTTGTTGTGCACATAGCAAGGTCTTATCAAGGTTATGGCTTGCCCCTCGCTGACATTATTCAAGAAGGTAACGTTGGGCTGATGAAAGCTGTAGATAGATTCGATCCTAATAGGGGAGTTAAAGTTGTTTCTTTTGCTGTTCACTGGATCAAAGCTGAAATTCATGAATACATTCTTAAAAACTGGAGAATGGTTAAAATTGCAACAACAAAAGCTCAAAGAAAACTATTTTTTAATCTTAGAAGTAAGAAGAAAACATTAGATTGGCTCACTCAAGAGGAAGCTGAAAAAATTGCTGAAGATCTTAACGTAGAAGTCAAAGATGTATTGCACATGGAAAACCGATTGACATCTCATGATTCTGCATTTGATGCGCCCACTGGAAGTGACGATGAAGGTGATATTCTCTCGCCATCTCAGTTCCTTGAAGACAAATCATTTAGTCCAGAAATCTTAGTTGAGTCTCAAGAGGTTGCTGATCACAATTCAGAAGAACTCTCTATGGCTCTTTCAAGTTTAGATGATAGAAGCAAAGATATTATTGCAAGACGTTATCTTGCCGATGAAAAAGAAACACTGCACGTCCTAGCCGATGAGTATAATGTTTCCGCCGAAAGGATTAGACAGATTGAAAATGGAGCTTTGAAGAAACTCAAAGCAGCCATGTCTAACGCAGCCTAGTTAAGGCAATCTCTAATTAATCAAAATAAACCCTACCTAGCAAGTTTTGTAAAAAGGCTCGGCAGAATTACCGCAGCTCAAAAAAGTGCATTGCAATCTCTCCCAGAACACTATCTTCCGGGATCCAACGAACTAACTGCATTAACCAATAATCATAAAAAAGTTATTTTAGAAATAGGTTTTGGCAATGGAGACAATACAACTTTTTTAGCTTCACAAAACCCTAATGCATTAATTATCGCAGCTGAAGTATATCTCTCTGGAATAGGCAGTCTGCTCGCAAGCATTTCAGAACACTCTCTCACTAACATTAAAATTTTTGATAAAGATGTGCGTGAATTGCTTTTAGAAGTTGACCAAGAGATATTTGATGAAGTTTACATAATTTGCCCCGATCCTTGGCCTAAAGCCAGACATCATAAACGCAGGCTAGTGCAACACGAATTTTTAAAGCTCTTAGCCAAAGTCCTCAAAAAGAGTGGAACGGTATACATATCCACTGATTGGGACAACTACGCAGAGTCAATGCAAGAAGAAATTGAAAGAACAAAGGATGATTTTGAATTTAAAAAAATCTCTAATGAAGGCATGCCTGTGACTCGTTTTCAAGAAAGGGCAATGAACGAGGGCAGATCAATAAGTACTTTTTTATTAAAAGTTCTAAAAAAATAGTTGAATGGTTTCATTAAGAAACCTATAACCCTTTTCAGTGGTCCCAATTTTATCTTTTAAGAGCAAGCCTTCTGAAATGCCTTTTTCATATTTTTCAAGGAAACTCATTGGAAGTTGTATGTTTAAATCTCTCTGCCTAAGACCATTTTTGTTTCTGAGCAAGTTCATTGCAATATCTAGATCTAAGTCATCTTCTCCGATAGTCTTTAAGTCAGTTGTTTTTTGATTTTTAATATAGCCCTCTAAAGGTTTAATTTTTCTATATCTAACAATTTTTTTATCATTTGAAATCTTGCTATGAGATCCTGGACCAACTCCCAAAAAATCACCAAAATGCCAATAATTTAAATTGTGCTGACTTTCATACCCAGGCTTAGACCAAGAAGAAACTTCATATTGCTGAAAACCATTTTGCTCTAGAAGTTCCTTTGCTATTGCCTCCATTCTTTCAATGTCTTTTTCCTTTGGTAGAAAAAGCTCTTTTTTATAAAAAATAGTGTTTGGCTCTATTGTTAGTTGATACAAAGATAAGTGATTGATGTCTGAATTTAAAAATCTTTCTAAGCCTGAAGTAAAAGATTCTGGAGTTTGATTCTCAATTCCATACATCAAATCAATTGTTGTATTTGTGCCTTTAAGTATTTTCTCTGCCTCAAGAATAGAACCACTATCATGGCTTCTACCCAATGCCTTTAATTCTTGATCATGATAACTTTGGACGCCTAAAGAAATTCTGTTAACCCCAGCCATCAATAACCCATCTATTTTTTTTGCTGATACATCATTTGGATTCATTTCAAAAGTTATCTCAGTTTCTTTTCCAGCCAATCTATTATTTACAGCATCTAAGATCTTTTTTATTGACTCCACTGAAGCTAGAGATGGTGTTCCGCCGCCGAAGTAAACGCTTGAAAAGCTTCTTTCAGCTATTAAATCCTCTGATTGATAAATGTCATTAATAACTGCTTTAGCCAATCTGCGATCATTATTATTCACTGGATCTGTGGTTACAGAAAAATCACAATATGGGCATCGTGACTCGCACCATGGTATGTGTATATATAGACTAAGGGGTGTTTTATTCAGAAGAGAGACCTGTAATTTTTCTTTTTAAAATCTCTATTGCTTTGCCTCTGTGGCTGAGCAATGCTTTTTCATGTGAGTCTATTTCCCCCATTGAAAGATTGCTTCCTATTGGGAAAAACATTGGATCATAGCCAAAACCATTTTCACCCTGAATTACAGTTTTTATCCTGCCTTCTAACATGCCGGTTGCAATTAAAGGAAATGGATCTTGTTGCGCGTTTATAAGCACAAGCACACAAACAAAGTACGCTTTTGCTTCAGTTAAATTTAATTTTTCTAATTCTGCTTTCAGGTGTTGCCTATTTTCATCATCAGTTGCATTTTCATGGGCATACCTTGCAGAATGCAACCCCGGTAAATTATTCAAGGCTGGAACAATTAGACCTGAATCATCCCCAAGTGCAGCCATGCCTGAGGCATTATTTGCAATCCTGGCCTTTTGTAAACTGTTTTCAAAGAAAGTCTCACCAACTTCTTCTTCAGGAGTAATGTCCAAGGAGGTTTGAGAAATGATTTGAAAGTCAGGCAACAGCAAGGCAAATTCTTTTAATTTCCCTGGATTATTGGTTGCAACAACGATTGTTGATCTTTTAGCCAATGAGATAAACTGCCTCAGCAGCAAATAGGTTTGGGAAAGTATTGGTTAACCAAGAAGAGGCACCTTTATTATTTAAATATACTTTCTTCTTAATGTTAAAAGACTCTTCTTTACATAATTCTTCAAAATCCACAATTGTACAAAGATGTAGATTCTTAGTTTCATACCACTTCGCAGGCAATTGAACAGAGGAGGGCATTTTGCCTCTGAGCAATCCTGCTCTGAGCTCCCAGTTACCAAAATTTGGTAGAGTAATAACACACTCATTTGCAACCTTTAAAATATTTTGCATAGCATTTCTTGGTTTTCTTAGGCATTGAATAGAGCTAGCCATGATTGCAACATCA
>ERZ802821.769-NODE-769-length-17688-cov-36.3958_pt1 | contig 17688 bp, 16 predicted proteins | sample MGYA00345648_ERZ802821 | MGnify/ENA primary metagenome ERZ802821 (study PRJEB30503, sample SAMEA104212357) | marine metagenome | biome: Westerlies Biome; feature: [SRF] surface water layer (ENVO:00010504) within the epipelagic zone...; material: water... | reverse complement strand
TGACTTTGGCGTTTCTCGCAGAGGCGCTTGATGAAATTGACAATGACATATTGTCAGCCACTATGCTTGAGCAATTAGAGGCGTGGCTGGCTCGGCGGCGCAGCTAAGCATGTCAATGTTGCGAAATATCGTAAGAAGCTACACCAAGCCAGGCCAAGTGGTGAGCGATTTGTTGCAAGCGGGGCCGCGTGAAGATCGCGCCTTGGCGTTTTTAGCCGCCGGTTGCGTATTGGCCTTTCTGGCGCAATGGCCGGGCCTTGCCCGACAAGCGCATCTTGAAGAAAAAGCTTTGGACATGCTGTTGGGGGGCGCGCTGTTTGGCTGGTTCTTTTTGGCCCCGTTGATGTTTTACATACTGGCCTTGCTGGTGAAATGGGTCTGGGGCGTTTTTGGGCCATCATTGTCGGCCTATAGCGTTCGCGTTGTTCTTTTTTGGGCGTTTTTAGCCGCCGCGCCCTTGATGTTATTGCATGGGCTGATCACAGGGTTTTTAGGTCAAACTTGGATTAAAGAAGCCGTTGGCTTTGTTTGGTTCGCGGTGTTTCTTTGGTTTTTGGCGGCGGGTCTGCGCGCGGCGCGGTCGGTGGCCCCATGACGGGTAGACTGATGATAAAGCGGCTTTTTCAAGATAGTTTTTTAAAGCCTAGAGAAGCGGCGCAAGAGGTGATTGCGTTCAACCTGTCTTATGATGCGATCTTTTCTTTGTTTCTGGCGATGGTTTGCGCCAGCACCGCTTTGATGTTCACCATTGATTTCATTTTGCCGCAAAGCGCCGAGGCGGTTGAGATCCTTGGCGTACCTTGGAAAATTTGCGTTGTCATTTTTGTTGTGACAACCGCGGTCGCGTTTGGCATTGCTTGGATTGGCGAGAAGCTGCAGGGCTTGGGTGATTTTAAATCAATTATGGCGCTGATGGCCTGGATGCAGGTGCTACAATTTGCATTGCAAATTATATCCTACCTCTTTTTACTCACCATGCCACCGGTTGCGGCCTTTTTTCAGCTGGCGCTGATTGGGTGGTCATTTTGGATTTTTATCACCTTTATCGATGTGGCCCATGGGTTTGACAATATGATCAAGGCAACGTTCGTTTCTCTGCTGGGCAGCATGCTCGGGGTGCTGAGTTTGGCGATGCTAACCACTTTATTTTTCTTGGGAACCTAAACTGTTATGACCTTTGATATCGCCTCTATTCGCGCAGATTTTCCAATTTTAAGCCGTAAAGTAAACGGGAAGCCTTTGGTGTATTTGGACAATGGCGCTTCGTCGCAGAAGCCTCAGGTGGTGATCGATGCGGTGACGCAAGCTTACGCGCATGAATACGCGAATGTGCATCGTGGCCTGCATTATCTTAGCAATCTGGCAACCGATAAATATGAAGCGGTGCGCGGCGTTGTGGCGCGGTTTTTAAACGCCGGCGCTGAAACTGAGATTGTGCTCAATTCGGGCACGACGGAAGGCATAAACGCTGTGGCCTACGGTTGGGCAATGGAAAATTTAACCGCAGGCGATGAAATTATCCTTTCGGTGATGGAGCATCATGCCAATATCGTGCCCTGGCATTTTTTGCGCGAGCGCTATGGGGTGGTGTTGAAATGGGTTGATATTGACGCGCAGGGCAATTTGGACCCGCAAGCGGTTATCGATGCCATATCCGAGCGCAGCAAACTGATTGCGATCACGCATATGTCAAACGTGCTGGGCAGCGTGGTGGATGTGAAAACCATTTGTCATCATGCCCGCAGCAGGGGTGTTCCTGTGCTTGTTGATGGCTCGCAGGCGGCGGTGCATCACGCTGTTGACGTGCAAGATATCGGATGTGATTTTTACGCGATCACCGGGCATAAACTCTGCGGCCCGTCAGGGTCGGGGGCGATTTTTATGCGCGCTGAACGGATGGCGGAAATGCGCCCCTTTATCGGCGGCGGCGCTATGATCAAAGAAGTTTATAAAGACAACGTGATTTATAATGATCCGCCGATGATGCTTGAGGCTGGGACCCCCGGCATTGTGCAAACCATCGGATTTGGTGTGGCGCTGGATTACATGATGGGCATCGGGTTTGAGGCGATTCAGGCGCATGAAAAGACGCTTACCGATTATGCGCAATCTCAGTTGGGCAGTTTGAATTGGCTGACCCTGCAAGGCGCAGCGCAGGATAAGGGGCCGATTTTCAGCTTCACTTTGCAGGGGGCCGCGCATGCACATGATATTTCGACGATCCTGGATCGAAAAGGCATCGCTGTGCGGGCAGGCCAGCATTGCGCGGGACCTTTGATGGAGTTCATGGGCGTCACCGCCTCATGCCGGGCGTCTTTTGCCTTTTATAACTCGCTCGAAGAGGTTGACCGCTTGGTGGATGGGCTGCATTTGGCGCATGATCTTTTGGTCTGATTGATCTCGCTAAACGGCGAAAAAATACGCCAAGCGCTTTTCGGTTGGGCAAGCCCCCGGTTTGATAAAGCTTTGATTTTTGGGTTTCGGGGGGGGGTTCAACTTCTGAGAGCATTACGTGGGTTTTGAGGCGACTATTTCCTATGAAATGGTCATGCCAGATATCGAATGAGGGCGTTTTATACATCCTTTTTTACATCCGTAGATTTGCGCATTGGCCGATTTTAATCACCAAAATGCGCGGCGCTGCTTTCTGTTCCGTTTTTGCTGCAACAGTTGGCTTAGAGCGAGACGGGCTGCCATAATTCTACGCCCGTTGATCGGTTGGAATTCACTGCGTTTGACACTTTTTTGATATCCAAAAGCTGATCAGAGACTGGCTTCATAAGCTTTGATGCGCCTTTTCCCTGCTCGCCCAGCCAAAGGGGCCAGTCCTCTGGCTCAAGGATCACAGGCAATCTGTGATGGATCCGTGCCATTTTGGGATTGGCAATGGTGGTTACGATTGCACAACTGGTTACTTGGGCGCCATTCAACTGCCAGTCTTGCCATATCCCCGCCATTACAAGCGGGCTACCATCAGAGCGCGTGACGCGGTAGGGTGCCGGCTTTTTCCCTTCAACGCGCTGCCATTCATAAAACCCGTCTGCGGGGATTAAACAGCGTCTTGATCGACAGGCCTCTTTAAATGCAGGCTTTTCAGCAATCGTTTCCGACCTTGCGTTGATTAGCAAAGGGCCCCCTGACATTGTTTTGTACCATTTTGGTATAAAGCCCCAACGCATTGGTTTGAGTTGTCGCATCCCGTCGGCCGCAATAAGCGTGTGAATAAGCGTTGTGGGGCAGACATTGTAATTGGGCGTGCTAGGCAAGTCATTAGCGGGTGTTGCATGAAACAGGTTGACCAGCGCGTCTTGTGGTATGGTGATGGCAAACCTTCCACACATTCCAGTCCCCCCTCTTAAATCAAAATTATCTCTGCCAGGTAAAATTTTATCTGACCCTCCCGTTGAATGCTAGGGGCGGTATGAGCCAGCGAGCATTGCAAATGCTGCATGGCGGCAATTCTAACTTGGATAATGTTGCGCGTGCAGAAAGTGCCTAATTAGGCTGTACTTCAAGCAATGGAGAGAAAGATGCTTAGACAAATATTCAAATCACTAATCGTGGCGCGCCAAGCCAGTGCTGCTTTTGAAACCCTTAGCCACTTGAGTGATCGTCAGTTGCAAGATATTGGCTTCACACGCGCAACCTATGTGAACGAAATCAAAGCTCAAGTTTTGGCTGAAATGGATGCTGCGGATGAAGAAAAAGCCGTCCAAATGCAGACAAATCCAAATTTGGTAGGGGCTGTTTAAGGGCCTTGTTGCAAGGATCCTAACGGTTCCGTCAAGAAGGGGCTTTCTTGATCTATTCGATATTGTGGATGCCGCATAAATCAAATGGCGCCCGTCGAGAAGCAGTCGAGAAGACGCGATATCGGCTCACAAACTGGCCCGGCTGTAATAAAAGCCTGCATCAGCGCGGCGATGTGACAATTTGGTTGAGCCGTGAGGTGGAAACCGCATCGTGCGCAGGGCGACGCAAGACGCGAGGCGGTCAGCCAGTCTATTCGGGGTCAGGCAATCCTGACCTGCTTGAGTTGGTGTATAAACAGCTGCGCCAGCGCGACGGGTTTTTACGCTGCCTGTTTAAGCTCATCGGTGTAGAATGTCCGCCTACTTCATTTTTTTACCTTTTCACGCTGCGGGTCTGAGCTGATATTGTTGATGAACTCGAGTGCTGACGCGGATGGCGCGACCCAACTTTTGGTATATAGTACCTGCCTTAAGATATTTGACGCAGGCGAGTAGCTATAAAATAAGCGTACAATAAAACCTAAACGCAAATCTTGGCGTAAGCGGCATCTTGGGGCAGGCGAGGTAATTGGGCGTGCTTGGCAAGTCATTTTTAGGTGGTGTATGAGACAGGATGCCCAGTGCCCCTTGTGCTTTGGTGATGGCAAGCCTTCCACCTAATGCAGGTTACAGCGATATTTTAGAGCCTAATCTGCATTTAATCAGCGCGGATAAACAGTGTTGCCCTTTGAAAGGTTGGTGGGTCTTTTTTGTCAGAATTTAGGGCGTTTTTGACCCTGTTAAGTAAAATGATCCGTTCTAATACTCGCTGCGTTTAACTGGGCAGAGCTTATCCAAATTTCAAACGAAAAGGCAGGGATCATGACAGCAACAAATCAGTTTGGCTTCGGAACTCAGATTAGAAAATCTCCTTATTTTGACGCCACGGTTCGCTGGGGGGCCAAAGGGTTTTCGGTTTATAATCATATGTATATCCCCCGTGACTTCGGAGATCCTGAGCAGAATTTTTGGAATTTGGTGAACGAAGCAATCCTATGCGATGTCGCCGTTGAACGGCAGGTCGAAGTGACAGGGCCTGATGCGGCAGCGTTTGTGCAAATGTTAACCCCCCGCGATCTTTCCAAAATGGCGGTGGGTCAATGTAAATACATTCTTATCACAAATGCCGATGGTGGGCTGTTAAACGATCCAATTCTTTTGCGACTGGCAGAAAATCATTTTTGGATTTCCTTGGCGGATAGCGATATTTTACTATGGGCGCAGGGGGTGGCCGTACATTCTGGCTTGGATGTAAGTATTTGTGAGCCCGATGTGTCCCCGTTACAATTGCAGGGCCCCAATTCTGGGAAAATCATGAAGGCTTTGTTCGGAGAATCTATAGAAGATCTGCGCTATTATTGGTTGCGCGAGCTTGAGCTTGAGGGCATTCCACTGCTTGTGTCACGCACCGGCTGGTCAAGCGAATTGGGTTATGAGATTTACCTCAGGGATGGGGCCTATGGAAGTGAGCTTTGGGAGCGCATCATGGCCGCTGGCGCTCGGTTTGGTCTGAAGCCGGGGCACACGTCTTCAATCCGGCGCATCGAAGGGGGAATGCTGTCTTATCATGCGGATGCGGATATTCACACGAACCCGTTTGAACTGGGTTTAGACCGGCTGGTTAACCTGGATATCGAGGCGAATTTTATTGGTAAATCTTCGCTGCGCCGTATCAAGGCCAATGGGGTAGAGCGAAAACAAGTTGGTTTGGTTTTGGACGGCGCGCCTTTGACGGGACCCAATACCAGTTTTTGGGCCATTACAGATAAGGGAAAAACGATTGGCAAGGTGACCTCTGCGGTTTTCTCGCCGCGCTTGCAGAAAAATATTGCGCTTGCGATGGTGTCTGTAGATCGTACTGCCTTGGGAACTGAGCTGCGTGTTCTTGCGGGGGCGGAGCACCGCACCGCATTGGTGGTTGAACGGCCCTTTTTTGACCCGAAGAAAAAGATCACGGCCGGCGCTCTCTCAAATTGAACACTCTGTACAAAGCCAAGCTGCCCTTTAAAGCTTGCTTTGGCTATGCGGATGCACCGGCCAATCGGCGCAATTCTTTAGGCCAGCAGTCTCGCTCGCTTGGGACAGCCGATTGGCATAGTTTTCATGGTGTGATCCGTGGCAATATGGGGTGTACATTTTAGTGGCTAGACTCGCTCTCCTCCCAAACAGAGAGCCTAGCCACTAATGTCTCAAGCCTGACATGACGAGACGATGCAACACAACTTACGCTGCGTTAAAGCGATATCAACAGCTTAATTATTAAGCAACACAAGAACTTTTAGATTTGCATAGACTGCATATCGGCAATGCAATCTTGTGCATTGCTGACAGAGGCTGGTTTTCGCTATCAATAGGACAGCAAGTTTCTCCTCCCATTAATTTGCTATCGTTGAAAATTCTCCTCCCAGATGTTTTCAATTTTTGTGGCAGTGCTTTTCAGCACTGCCTTTTTTTTGAACGGGGGCAGCGCGCGCCGTCCGCGATCGTGACGCTACTTTTTCTGGGGTGCTTTTATGCCGGTTTTCAATATTTAGCTTGGGCGATGCAAAATTTGCGCAAAAGCGCCAAATCAAAACCTGCCGCGTGATGTTCTTTTCGGCCAGAAAGTAATTACAGAAGCAAAATATGGGTTGCCTAAATATCCGCAAATTTTGACGCGTAGGGTTAAATTCGCCCTTTTCCTGTAGGAAGGCAGCATCGACCATCCTGCGGGCGGTTTTTTGCCGTTAAGAACGTGGTTTACCCGTTGCGATGGCGTATGAAAGCGGCGGGGTTACGCGTCTGAGAAGCCTTGGTATGGGTACTGCTCAAGCGGTTTTGAACGCGATATGCGCGTGCACTTCCCCTAATTTCAGCCCGTATTTTTTGTTTTTTGCGCAAGCTCTAATGCCTCGGTGGTGGCCTCAAGAGACAGTAAAATTGAAGCATGGCGGTTTTTAAACTGAGCTGCGGGGTGCAAAACCTCAAGATCGTGAAACGGATCTGCAGGTATCGGGCCATCTGCGGTTAACATGGCCTGCAATTCTGCGCAGGCCACCCGAACTTGCATGGCGCTGCAGCCGATGATCGCTTTGGCGGTGATGCACGCGGCGGCCTGTCCCAACGCGCAGGCCTTTACGTCTTGGGTAAAGGCAGCCACGCGCCCTTCGCAGAGTTGGAGTTCAACACTCACGCTGGATCCGCAGAGGGGAGAACGTTTTTTTGCGCGAGCTGTCACATGCTCAAGCTCTGCATAATGTGGTAAATCGGCCGCCAAGGCCAAAATCTTTTTAGAGTATAATTTTATCAGATCTGGGTCGCCCGGCATAGTCTTTCCCTTTTTCCCGCAACACAATACATAAGGCGAAGCAGCGCAGAAGCAAAGGTTTGTAAGAATGGAATTTAACGTTGAGGAACTTGCATTTAACGAAGATGGCTTGATTCCAGCGATTGCGCAGGATGCCAATAGCAACGAAGTGCTGATGATGGCTTGGATGAATGCCGAGGCGGTAAAGCTCACGCTTCAAACAGGGCGGGTAACCTATTGGTCCCGCTCGCGTCGCGCGATGTGGGTGAAAGGCGAAACCTCGGGGCATATCCAGAAGCTGGTTGAGCTTCGCGTAGATTGTGACCGCGATTGCCTGCTGTTGTTGATTGATCAAACCGGGCCTGCGTGCCATACGAATCGCCGCAGTTGCTTTTACATCACCGTGCAGGATGGTGCAGAGCATGAACGCTTGCCGATTCTGCTTTAAGGCGCTGAAAATAAATGCTCTGTGATATCTTGGGCAGAGTGGCCGGCTTTTCGCAAACTGCTGAGCGCTTTAGAATCGCTGCGTTTTGCCAAGCGTTTGCCCGTTTCATCCCTTATCAAGGAATGGTGGTGATAACGAGGGGTCGGAATATTCAGCAATTGTTGTAACACGACATGAATTTGCGTCGCGGCGTTCAGATCTGCGCCGCGCACCACATCGGTGATGTTTTGCGCATCATCATCTATGACCACGGCAAGATGATAGGCTGCCCCCTGATCCTTTCTGCGCAGTACCACGTCTCCAACCTGCGCAATAAGCGCCTCTGCTTTGAGCGTGATCCGTTTCGAATGCTGCTCGCCAAATTCTTCATAGGTCACGGGTTTTTGTAGGGCTTTAACGGCTTTGCGCATATCCAAGCGCAGCGCGTCGCCGGGGCGGGCCTGCGACAGGCAGCGATGGCGGCAGGTGCCCGGGTAGATGCGGCCATCGGGCCCAAATTCGGGCACGCCTTCTTGGGGGGCTGCTGCGGCTTGCGCAATATCGGCCCGGTTGCAACAACACGGATAGATCAATCCGGCGCGTGCCAGTGCATCAAGCGCTGTTTGATAAGTGTCGGTTTCCTGCGATTGAAACCTAACAGGCTTGGGCCAAGCCAGTCCAAGCCAGTGCAGATCATCGAAAATTTTCTGCGTCCATTCTGGTTTTGAACGGCTTTGGTCTAGATCATCTATCCGAAGCAGCCAAAGCCCGTTTTTTACCTTGGCCAGTCTGTGGCCATATAAGGCAGAATACGCATGACCAAGATGCAGCGGGCCCGTGGGTGAGGGGGCAAATCTGGTTCGAAACGTCACAATTTTTCAAGAATATAAATATTGGAATTGATTTTTTGTTTTGGCAGATGGTCGCCGTAATCCTTCAAATGCAGCGCCGCCTGACCTTGATTTACATAATTCTCAACCCGCCCGTCATAAGCAGGGTCTTCCAACGTGTGATCATTGAATGAAAACACCAATAGGCCTTTTGGAGCCAATAGAGCCATAATTTGATCCAATACGGCGAGCGGTGCGGCGCCGGCGCCAATCACACCAACCGCGGCAATAATGTTATAAGCCCCCAGTTTCACGTCCGGGCCGGTTTCGGGCGCGAACACCTCCAAGCGCCGATAGATCTTTTTTTGTGCTGCAACCTTCAGCATTTCATCTGAAATATCCACCCCGTCGATCGTAAGGAACCCCGCCTCCTGAAACGCCTGCCCAGAAATGCCCGTGCCGCATCCATAATCGAGGATGGGTATGCTCAGATCTTTTACATGCCGCGCCAGCGCCTCGGCAATTCTCAGCGGTGTGATATAACCGTTTTCGCCGACTTCCTGATCATAGCTCTGTGCCCATTGGGCGTAAAAGGGCCGCAAATCGGTGCTGTCAGCGCTGTAAATTTTATCGAGATATGTTTTCGTCATGCCGTAAGTTAAGCAAATCAGATGCTACGCGTCCAGAGGGGCTTTGGCCAACCAATCCTGCCAAGCGCTTTTTGCCCGGTCTGTATAGGCTTTATAGCGCTCTTTGCGCCCTTTACGGCCGTTCTTTGTGCCCTCTATCGGTCTGAACAGGCCGAAATTCACATTCATGGGCTGAAAGGTTTTTGCATCCGCGCCGCCAGTAATATGCAGCATTAACGCCCCTAAGGCGGTATCTTCCGGCACAGAGGGCAAAGGCTTTCCAAGGATCTCACTGGCCGCCATACGCCCTGCCAATAACCCCATTGCCGCGCTTTCGACATAACCCTCTACACCCGTTATTTGGCCGGCAAAGCGCAGATGTGGGGCCGCCTTTAAACGCATCTGATGATCCAAAAGAGTGGGGGAATTTAAAAACGTATTGCGATGGATGCCGCCCAAACGCGCAAATTCAGCTGTTTCTAACCCGGGTATTTGCCGCAGAACCTCTTTTTGGGCGCCATATTTCATTTTTGTTTGAAATCCGACAATATTGTAAAGCGTGCCGAGGGCATTATCGCGGCGCAATTGCACCACGGCATAAGGCTTTTGGCTGCTATGTGGATTGGTCAGGCCAACGGGTTTCATCGGCCCGAAACGCAGCGTCTCGCGGCCCCGTTCGGCCATCACTTCAATCGGCAAGCATCCATCAAAATACCCCGCTGTTTCACCTTCATGAAATTCGGTTTTTTCGGCCTCGAGCAGCGCATCGATAAAGCGTTCATATTGGCTTTTATCCATCGGGCAGTTTAAATAAGCGGTGCGCTCGGCCTCGGTTTCGCCCTTATCATAGCGCGATTGCATCCAGGCTTTGGACATATCAATACTGTCATAATACAGGATGGGGGCGATGGCATCGAAAAAGGCCAAAGCATCGCGGCCAGTTGTTTTTGCCAAAGAGGCGCCCAGTGCAGATGAGGTTAGCGGTCCGGTGGCCACGATCCAATGGCCTGATTGAGGCAGCGCGTCGATTTCATTATTTACAATTGTGATCTTGGGATGCGCTTTGAGTTTTCGCGTTATGTTTTTGGCAAAAACCTCACGGTCAACGGCCAAAGCACCGCCCGCAGGTAAGCGATGCTCATAAGCGGTTTGAATAATCACGCCTTCGGCCTGTAACATCTCCCAGTGCAGCAGGCCGACGGCGTTTTGTTCATGATCGTCAGAACGAAAAGAGTTAGAGCATACCATTTCACCCAAATCAGCTGTTTGATGCGCAAATGTTTTCACTTGAGGACGCATTTCGTGGATCACCACATTCACGCCCATTTGGGCGGCTTGCCAGGCAGCTTCTGATCCTGCCATGCCGCCGCCAATAATATTTAATATCTCGCTCATGCGCTCTTCCTAACGAAATGCAACGGAATGACCAGCCCAAGACCCGCCTTTATTGAACAGAGGCTTGGGGCTTTGGGCCGTTTACTGTGTCCAGTTGGGATCGCGTTTCTCGATGAAGGCGCTGATGCCCTCTTCGGTATCCCGATATAGCATATTTTCGACCATCACGTCGCCCGTGTAATCATAGGCCTCGGATAATGGCATTTGCAACTGATTGTAGAACGCTTCTTTACCAATTTTTACCGCAACGCCGAGTTTGCTGGCCAATAATTCTGCCAAGGTCCGGGTCTCTGCGCTGAGCTGTTCTTCGCAGACAACCCGATTTATCAACCCGAGGTCTTGCGCGCGCGCAGCATCAATGAATTGCCCCGTGGTTAACATTTCAAACGCTTGTTTTCGGGGGACATTACGGGAAAGCGCCACCATTGGGGTAGAGCAAAATAACCCGATATTAACACCGTTAACGCCAAATTTTGTGCCCTCGGCTGCAACCGCTAAATCGCAGCTTGCCACCAATTGGCAGCCTGCGGCAGTGGCAATGCCATGCACTTGTGCGATCACTGGTTGTGGTAATTTCTGGATTGTTTGCATCATTTTTGCACAGCGATTGAACAGTGTTTTGAAATAGGCTTTGCCGCCATCTTCGGCTTGGCGGCCTGCGGTCATCTCTTTGAGATCATGGCCGGCACAAAACGCTTTGCCAGCGCCCTCTAAAATAACCGCACGGATCGCTTGATCGTTTTTTAGGGCGTCAAATTCGGATTGTAACGCCTCCAGCATCCCCTCTGACAGCGCGTTTAATTTCTCTGGAGCATTCAATGTGAGATGGGCAATCGATCCCGTATCGTTACGTTCTAATAAAGCCACCTTGCCCTCCCTCTGATTTTCCGCGACCTTACGCCAAAATAAAGAGAGAGAAAAGTATGCCATTACCTTACACGGCAGAGACCTTAATGGGCTATCTTGAAAACGTGTTTCCCCAGATCCGCGGTGAGTTTGCCATTGAGGCGCTGCAGGAGGGGCACATAGAGGTGCGCCTGAAGGTGCAAGAGCGGCATTTGCGCCCTGGCGGCACGGTGTCAGGGCCGGCGATGTTCGCTTTGGCGGATGTGTCGGTATATATGAGCGTTCTGGCCGCAATCGGGCCGAAAGAACTTGCCGTTACGACCAATGCATCTTTGGATTTTATGCGCAAACCTGATGCAGGTCGTGATCTGATTGCGCATTGTAAATTGTTGAAACTTGGCCGTTTATTGGCTGTTTGCGATGTTCTTATATATTCTGAGGGTAAAGCCGACCCCGTGGCGCGGGCTTCCATGACATATGCCTTACCGCCCGATAAAACGATTAAAACGCAGTAAGATGTAATCGGAACGAAAAATGCGCTCAGCTCGCGAAGAGCTGGCGCATTATCTGTTTATGCCTGATACTCAGACTTTGGCGGCGGTTTGCCGGGGCGCTGGAGCCGCTGCGGCAGGCTTCGCGGCGGCCGCTTTGGTTAATGGATCGTCTTGCCGCTGAACAGAACCTTCGAAATGCGCACCCGATTCAATCGCGATTGTTTTATGAATGATATCGCCTTCCACGCGCGCCGTCGCCGTTAGGCGAACTTTCAAGCCACGCACCCGACCGACGATTCGGCCATTTATAACCACATCATCGGCAATGACTTCGCCTTTGATCGTGGCGCTTTCGCCCACCGTCAGCAGATGCGCGCGAATATCCCCCTCAACCGTGCCTTCCACTTGAATGTCGCCCGTGGTTTTCATGTTTCCGGTAACGTGCAGATCAGATGACAGAACGGATGCAGGTGGTTTTGCCTTAGGTGCTGATGGCTTTTTTTCAATTTGATCAGCCGCATAAGCCGTGGGCGCAGGGGCGCTGGGCGTTGCTGCATCGCTGTCTTTTTGACCTGGTTCGTTTATTTTGCTTTTAGAAAACATCTTTCGCTGCCTTAATATAATTCATCGGATTTAGCGCTTTTCCTTTGTAGCGCAACTCATAGTGCAGATGCGTCCCTGTGGAGCGCCCGGTATTTCCCATACCACCGATCGACTCTCCTCGAGACACTCTTTGTCCCTTTTTTTACACGGATCTTTGAAAGATGACCATAGCGTGTTTCATAGCCAAAGTCATGCTTGATTTTTACAAGTTTTCCATAGCTGGAAAACGTGCCGGCGAACGTTACAACGCCATCCGCCGTGGCCAGAATTGGGGTGCCCTTGGGCGCGGCAAGATCAATGCCGCGGTGCATGCGCCCCCAGCGGGGGCCGAATCCAGAGGTAAAGCGATGCGCTGCAGTTACTGGTGGCGCGAAAGGCAGTTTGTTTATTGCGATTCGGTAGTGATCCAGCTTAGCCACAGAGTTTAAAATGCCAAGCGCTCGGGCTTCTTCGGCAGAGAGGTCAGCGAGGTTCGTTTCAAGTCCGAAAGCTGGGCCACCGCGCCCCGAATATCCTTGGCGCACGGTGTTTAAAAGCGAGTCTGAGTTTAGGCCTCTGGCGCGTAAAACTTTATCCAATGGCTTTACGGATATTGTCAGGGCTTCTTCGATCTGGCGGAATAACTGTTCGTATTTCTGCTCAATGAGGCGAATTTCCAACTCAAGCGCATCTCGCGAGCTCAGCGCGGCGGCAAGATTTTGTTCGGTTTCCAGCTTGGCTTTGGCTGTTTGCGAAAGCGCTTGCGACACTTTGTCGATCGGCGAGGCTTGTTCGGGGCGAGGGGGCACTGATAATGCGTTAGGGGCGATGGACCCTTCAGCGCTTGCATTCCGTTCACCTGCATGCTGCCGCTTTAATGCCTGCAATTCGTTAAGCGCCAAAGCCAGCTTATACTGTAGCTGCTCTTGCTGTTCGCTCGCGGTTATCTCCGCGTTTTGCATTTGGCGCATTTCAACAAGCGCTGCTGAAAGCTGTGATTTAACGGATAGGCTTTGTTGCGTAATTGCGTTCAATTCTTCTGCAAACACCTCAGTTTCTGACGAGTTGATTGCGTTGTTTATGGGGCTTGCCGGGATTGATGGCGCGCCAATTCCCTTTGAAAACAGCATAAGGCCGCTAAAGCTGATCCAGAAAACCACACCAATAGCGCAAATAAAAGCTAAAATCTGCGCCCTTGATGACAGGCTGAGCCTTGTGGTTTGCCCGGCAGTTTCCACGTAGATGGTTTTTTCGCTAAACCAAAAGAAAGATTTTTTTGAGGGGGGTCGCACAGTTTTCCTGCAAATTTGTAAGGTCAGATATGTTGTATCGGTGATACTGATCGCACGCGATGAGGTCAATCAGCTTACGGCGCCGCAATCGCATCTGTTGCGCGGGTAATTTTTTTTGGGCGCTGTTTTCTAAAGGCGCTGTGCCGCGTTCTGTCGCTTTTTCAACCAGGCGCGTTTTTACCACCAAGAAAGGCAGGGTATTCAATATTTTCGGTCAAAGGCCAGTAAAAATCTGGCGGGATGCCCGCATCTGCCCGCTTTTCGGCGTTAAAGGGTGGTTTCAGATTGCCTTTGAAATATTTTCGCACCAACGCATGAAAAACTTGCTTTGGATCTTTATCATCGCGCCCACACAAGAAATTAAACCATTTTGATCCATACGCTACATGTGTCACTTCTTCTGAATAGATCAGTTCCAGCGCGTCAACGGCTTGAGTTTCTTTTGCCTGTTTGAATAGTTTTATCATATTCGGCGTCACATCCAGGCCACGGGCCTCTAGCACCATGGGCACCACGGCCAACCGCCCTAAAAGGTCGGTTTTTGTGTCTTCGGCTGCCCGCCACATTCCGGCATGGGCCAAAAGCGCGCCATAAAAGCTGCCCAAATTTTCTAAGCAATCGCACATTAAATTGAAATGTTTGCTTTCTTCTGCAGCCGCCTGCACCCAATCATCAAAAAAACCGGTTGGCAGGCGGGTCTCGCTGAACCGAACGATAATATCCCAATGCAGATCTACGGCATTCAGCTCGATATGGGCGACCGCATGCAACAGCGCGATCCGGCCCTCGGGTGATCCGGGCTTGCGCTTCGCCACGTCTTTTGGCGCGCATAAACGGGGGGCCTCTGGACGCGCTGGGTGATCTGGTGCCGGCGCCGTTCCAATTTCAAGCGTGTTGCCTGCAGCGCGCGCCTCTTGCCAGGCTTGGGCGTATTGCAAAGACAGGGCGGTCTTTGCGCGCCCATCCGCAGTGTTCAGTACTTGTGCGCCCATTTCAGCAAGGCTTAATCCCATCAAGCGACCTCGTTTTGGTTACAGGGTTTGCGCCGCGGCCAAGACAGCTTCGACATGCCCGGCCACTTTTACTTTGCGCCACTCCTGCACCACTTGACCAGAGCCATCAATCAAAAAAGTGGAGCGTTCAATGCCAAAATAGGTTTTACCGTACATGGATTTTTCTTTCCAAACGCCAAATTGTTGGCAAATATCGCCCTCTTCATCTGACAGCAGGGGCATGCCGAGCGCCTGCTTTTCGACAAATTTATCATGGCTTTTCACGCTGTCTTTTGAAATGCCGACAATTTTGACGTTTAACTTTTCAAACGCTTCCTGATGGGCGGTAAACGCCTGAGCTTCTTTCGTGCAGCCACTTGTATTATCGCGGGGGTAGAAAAACAGGATAACCGAAGATGGCTGCAGCTCTGAGAGCGCTAATTCGCCGCCACCATCCCGCGGCAGCTGTACAATTGGAGCGGGATAAGGCAATTTTGTCATGATGCATTCCTTGGTGAAAATTTGGCAATCGCGTTAGGAGTTAGAACTAATTGACCGCGAAAAAAGAGTAGGGTGATAAAAGAGTGAGCGAAGAAGGGAAGAAAGTGATCGTTGCGCGTCATCCCTGGCGCTGGCTTACTGTATTGGTCTCTGCGCTTAGCACGCTTTTGGGAGCGTTGATCCTGTGTTTGTTGCTGTTGATCGCGGTTTTAAAGGGTCGCGATCTTCCGCTGCCATACTGGGTTGAAGAACGCATTGCGAGCGTTTTAAGCGAAAATCTTCCAGACGCTGAAGTTAAGTTTTCTGATTTATTCCTGACATTATCTGAAAACTGGGCGCCTCAATTTCAGTTTGAGAATGTTTCGATTTCGTTGCCAGGGGCGTTAGATGCGCCGCTTGATGTAAGAGCCCTGCGCGTTGAGCTGAATTTACCAGCGCTTTTAGAGGGTCAGATCAGGCCAGAAACGCTCATAGCTGATGGCGTTTTTATGGCGTTAAGCCGGCAGAAGACGGGCGATATTTACGTTCAAAGCGTGGATTTGAAGCCAAGCGATGTGGCGATGACGCTGTTTCCAACATTGATCATGCCGATGGATCAAGTGTTGCAAACCGCCCTCTTTGAGAGTTTGAAGACAATCGCGATCAACAACATTGCGATCACCTATCAAGATTTTCTCAGCCGGCGAAATTGGGTGATTGATGGGGCAAGGCTTGTTTTGAAAAAACAAGGGGCGGCTTTATCGCTTGACGTCAGTATGGGGCTGCTGGCTGGAGGAGCTGATTATGCAAGCTTGCGCGTGGGCATCGAACGAAAAATTGGGGAGAGCGCTGCACAATTTGATGTCGCGTTCGAAGATTTACCAGCGCAGGACATGGCGAGCCAACTGCCCTTTTTTGCATGGTTGAACGCGGTTGAGGGGCCAATTTCCGGCGCGATAAGCGGCGCGATAGATGGATCCGGCGCTTTGGGGGCGCTCAGCGTGAGTTTGCAGGTAAAGCAAGGCGTGGTCAGACCCAATGAAACAGCGGTGCCGATCCAGTTTGAATCGGCGCAAACTTATTTCACCTATGATCCGCTGGATCGCCGTTTAGAGTTTGATCAAATTAAAGTTGTAGGTTCTGATGTGTCGTTTCTGGGGCAGGGTTACGCCGCGCTTGAGATGAATGAGGCTTGGCCCGATAGCTTGTTTGGCCAACTTAGATTGTCCGAGGCGAAAGCAAACTTTCAGAACAGTCAACTCGATGCAGTTATCTTGGATGACGCTTTGGTTGATTTTCGTCTAAATTTAACCCCGTTTCGGCTTGATATTGGGCAGTTTTACGCAACAAACAGTGCAAAAGAGATTTCAGTTCGGGGTCAGGCGCGGGTGAGCGCTGAGGCGCTAGGTTGGTCTGTGGCGCTCGACGCGCGCAGCCCAGTTTTAACCAAGGCCGCCGTAATGGAGTATTGGCCCGCTGGATTTAAACCCAGATCCAGAGATTGGGTGTCAAAAAATGTACAGCACGCGACCTTACGTGATATGCGTTTCGCCTGGAGATTGCCGGCAAGCCAGCCCCCTGTGCTAGAGCTTGGATTCGCCTATGAGGATACTGCGCTACGGGTTACAAAATCATTGCCGATGATCACGCGGGCGCGGGGGCAATTTTCGTCAAATTCAAATCGGCTTGCAACGAATTTGAGTGCCGGATTTATGACCGCCAGCGGGGCCCGTCCAGTCGATGTTTCCGGAACGCGCTTCGTGATCCCCGATACGAAAAAAATCCCATCGGATGGGGTGGCGGATGTTGTCGTATCGGGACAACTGGCGGATGTGCTGCCGCTTGTTGATATCATCGTGTCTGCGCGAAATAGCGAAACAAAAATTCCCCAAATACTGGGGGCGGGCGAGGTTGCTTTGACCGCGTCTGTTTCATTTTCGATGGTTAAAAATGGCGGCGACTCTGTTGAAATTTTTGCGAAAGGCGATGTAAAGAATTTTGAAGGTGAGCTCGGTGACACAGGCGCTGTGATCTCGAGCGATTTGGTGCAAATCGCTTTAACTCCCAAGCAATTGGAACTCACCGGAACAGGCCGGTTTGATCAGGTACCTTTCACGGCAAAGTTTCAAAAGGGATTGGGCCCAGATCAGGCGGATGTGCCCGCCCTGCTTGAGGCTGAATTGGATCTTTCCTCTGAATTGGTAAACCGCTTTACAGAGGCTGAGATCGAGGGCCTGATCAGCGGCAGCAGCCCTGCCCGGATAACCGCAAGCTTGCCAAGCGGCGCAGAAGCATCGTTTTCGCTCAGCTCTGATTTGGTGGGCTTAGGAGTAAACGCAAAGCAAATAAATTGGCAAAAACCGGCTAAAAAACCCATTCAATTTCTGCTGACGGGGCGCTATAATACGCGGGCGCTGACCGATCAGTTTTCCCTAACCGGCGCTGGTTTAAATTTGGAGGGCACGGTAGTTTACGCCGAACCAGGGGAATTTAAATCGCTATCAGTGTCTAAGCTTCGAGTCGATGATACGCTGGATGTGTTCGGCAAGTTTGACCCCGCGATGGGCGTTGAGATATTTGGCGGATGGCTTAATTTTCCAAATCTGATGGCAGGCATGCCCGAAACAAACGCTGCGCAGACGGC
>ERZ802821.757-NODE-757-length-17784-cov-21.5886_pt1 | contig 17784 bp, 14 predicted proteins | sample MGYA00345648_ERZ802821 | MGnify/ENA primary metagenome ERZ802821 (study PRJEB30503, sample SAMEA104212357) | marine metagenome | biome: Westerlies Biome; feature: [SRF] surface water layer (ENVO:00010504) within the epipelagic zone...; material: water... | reverse complement strand
CGCCGTAACCGATCAGGCAGGCCATGTGATGGGTGCTCCAGCACTGGGCGGTGTCCACCACCAGCGAGCAATGCAGCCGCAGCTTCTGACGCAGCAGATGGTGATGCACCGCACCCACCGCCAGCAGCGCCGGCATCGCCACAACGGTGGCCGTCAGCGGAGCCGGAGCACCGGCACGGTCGACCCGGTCGGACAGCACCAGCACCTGAGCGCCGCCGCGCACTGCCTCCTCCGCTGCCTGGCAGAGCGCATCCAGGGCTGAGCTGAGGCCACCGGCACAGGCCTCAACAGCCACCTGAGTGGAGAGGGTCGTCACCGGCAGACCCTGCTGGCTGATCGCCGCCAGCTCGGCTTCATTCAGCACCGGAGTGTCCAGGTGAATCACCGCGGCGGCCTCCGCCTGGGGCTTCAGCGCCGGGCGACGTTCACCCAGATGCATCTCCAGGCTCATCACCAGCTTTTCCCGCAGGGGATCGATCGGTGGGTTGGTGACCTGGGCGAAGCGCTGTTTGAAGTAGTCGTACAGCAGGTGCGGCTTCTCGGAGAGCACCGCCAGTGGGATGTCATCCCCCATGCAGTACGTGGGCTCCTTGCCCAGACCGGCCATGTCCTCGATCACCAGATCGAAGTCTTCGGCGGTGAAACCCATGGCGGTCTGCAGCCGCAGCAGATCCAGCTCGCCGATCTGGCGCTCCTGCGTCCAGGGCTGGGCCGCAACGCTGCGACGGTGCTGCTGCAGCCAGTCCTCGTAAGGGAAGCGCCCGGCGGCGTCCTCCTTCACGGTCCAGTTGTCCAGCAGCTGCCCGGCCTCCAGATCCACCGCCACCATCTGGCCCGGACCGAGGCGCCCCTTCTGGACCACGGTCTTGCCGCTGAGATCCACAACGCCGGTTTCCGATCCCATGATCACGAACCCATCCGCGGTGGTGCACCAACGGGCCGGTCGCAGTCCATTGCGATCCAAGGTGGCGCCCACCCGCTTGCCGTCGGCGAACACCAGCAGGGCGGGGCCGTCCCAGGGCTCCTGGATGCCGGCATTGAATTCGTACATCGCCGTCACCTGCGGACGGCTGTCGAGATCGGGCTGGTTGCGGAAGGCCTCCGGCACCAGCGTGATCAGGCTGTCGGTGATCGAGCGGCCGCTGCGCACCATCAGCTCAAGCGTGGCGTCGAGATTGGCCGAGTCGCTGAAGCCCGGGTTGACCACCGGATTGAGGTCAGCCGCTGCATCTCCCCAGACCTCCGAAAGGCTGGCTTCTGAGGCCTTCGCCCAGTTGAGGTTGCCCAACAGGGTGTTGATCTCACCGTTGTGGCCCAGCAACCGCATCGGTTGAGCGAGGGGCCAGCGGGGCAGGGTGTTGGTGCTGAAGCGGCGGTGATACACCGCGAAGCTCACTTCAAAGCGGGGGTCCCGCAGATCGGCGTAGTACTGCGCCAGCACCTCGGAGCGCACCATGCCCTTGTACACAACGGTGCGGCTGCTCAAGGAGGCCACGTAGACATCCAGCGAGCCCTCGAAGCCCCAGGCCTCTCGGGCGCGGGCACCGATCCGGCGGCGCAGACGCAGCAGCAGCGCTTCAAAGGCATCGCCCTCGGCATCACCGGCCAGCAGCCATTGCTCGATCACGGGTGCGGTCTGCCGCGCCATCGGTCCCAGCACAGCGGGATCCACCGGCACCACCCGCCAACCGGCGGAGCTCAGCCCCAGAGCCGCAGCTTCGTCCTCGCAGAACTGATGCGCCAGGTCCCGCTTGCCGGGGTCCTGAGGCATGAACAGCATTCCAAGACCTTTCGCCGATGCCGCATCAGGCCAGACCGCCCTCAGATAGGTCCATGGGATTTCGCAGAGCACCCCAGCGCCATCGCCGGAATCCCCGTCACCACCACAGCCGCCACGGTGTTCCATGCAGCCGAGACCCCGCAGAGCCTGCTGCAGAACCCAGTGGCTGGTCTCACCCGACAGCTGCGCCAGGAATCCAACGCCGCAGGCATCCTTCTCTCCCGCGACCGACTCGGGCGCTGGACTGTCCCGATAGGGCCAGAACGCTGCGGGACAGGTGGATTCGGGCATGGGCGGAGACCGGACAAACGCTTGGGTCTGCAGCGATGTCCTCTGCAGAAACCATCTGTTCCAGTGATCCTAGGCAGGCGCCTTTCGCTTCCCACGCGCTTCCATGCTGCCCCTCGCCCAGCTGCCTGAACCTCTGCCGGAGGTGCGTTCTGCTGCCAGCCGCAGCGGCGACCGCATCGTGATCGCCGGCCAGCGCCTGTCGGGAGGCTGGCAGTGGCAGGGGCAGCGCGATGACCTGCCCGAAGAACTCTGGCTGCCGCTGGATCTGCTGGAGGGTCAGCTGGGCTTCAGCCGTCTCGAGAGCGGAAACCTGGAGTGGTACGGCGAGCAACGCCCTCTGGAGAGCATTCCGCAGCGGTCCCTCGGTGATGAAGTGGCGCTGGAGGTGGCGGACTGGCTGGCGGCGGTGGGGGTCCGGAGCAGCACCCGCGGCCGTCAGCTGCTGCTGGAGCTTCCGGCACCACTGCTGCAGCGCCTCAGACGTGGCAAGGGCAGCAACGCCGGCCGGGTGGTGTTCGACCTCGATGGACCGGTGTTCGTGCAACGGCTCGGCAGCGATCTGCTTCTGGATCTCCGCAGCAACCCTGGCCAGCAACGCCTGCTGCGGACCCTGGGGCTGCAACCGCGCCAGACCGCGAACGGACTGCGCCTGCAGGGCCAGGCAACCCGGCTGAGCACACTCACCCTGGCCGATCCCTGGCGCGTGGTGCTCGACGGCCTCGGGGGGCCGGCAGCCGAGGCCGTGAGGGCTCAGCAACAGACCCCCCTGCCCCTGAGCCATCCCGCTGTTGCGGGCCTGGTGCGCCGCGGGCTGGTGCTGGAGCGCCGCCAGGTGACCGTTGGGGTGAAGCCGCTGGAAGTGCTGCGCGCCGGAGGCGACCTGCCGAACCTCGGACTGAAGCTCAAACCCCTGACGATGGTGGGCAGCCAGCAGGGCCTGCGTTTCCTTCCTCAGCTGGCGCGCCCCGCCGGTGCGGTGATCGGGATCAACGGTGGGTTCTTCAACCGGATCCGCCAGCTCCCGCTCGGTGCCCTGCGGCGTGATGGTGTCTGGCTGTCCGGACCGATCCTCAATCGTGGCGTGATCGCCTGGGACCAGGACAGCGCGCTGCAGTTCGGACGGCTGCGGCTGGACCAGGACCTGGTGGTGAATGGAGGACGCCGCTGGGGTCTCGGCTATCTCAACAGCGGCTACGTGCAGAAGGGCCTCAGCCGCTACACCCGCGCCTGGGGACCGGTGTACCGGGCCCTCAGCGGTGAGGAGCAGGCGCTGCTGGTGCGCGACGGAATCGTCGAGACCGTTTATGCGTCCGCGGCACTGCGTCGGGGGGTTCCCCTGGCGGCACAGACGGATCTGGTGGTCGCCCGCGGTGGTGCTCCGCTGCCGGCTCAACCCGGGGACAGGGTCACGCTGCGGCTGCGGGCGAACAGCATGCTCGGGGAATCCAGCAACGTGCTCGGAGGCGGCCCCTTGCTGCTGCAGGAGGGCCGCGTGGTGCTCAACGGCCGCGGAGAAGGATTCAGTCCGGGGTTTCTCCGCCTGTCGGCGCCCCGCACCGTGGTCGGCAGCGGCGAGGGCGGCACGTGGCTGCTCACCCTGCGCGGGTCCACCGGCAGCGATCCGACTCTGCTGGAGACGACCCTGGCCATGCAGCAGCTGGGGCTGCGGGATGCCCTCAACCTGGATGGCGGCAGTTCGACCACCATGGACGTGGCCGGCCGCAGCCTGATGAACGGACGCGGCAGCTCGCCCCGGATCCACAACGGCCTGGGCCTGGTCCCCGGCTGAGGCCTGTCATTGTGGTGGCCGCATTTCCATCGCCGATGGCTGCCGCCAACCTGCGCCTGACCCCGACGGCAGCAGCGGAACTGGGGCGCCAGGCGTCCGTGGCCGGCACTCCCGGCCAGATGCATCTGGATCTCACGCCCGGTGAGTGTGCCGAGCATGTGATCCGCATCCGTCCCGGCCATCTCGCCGGTGTGGCCATCGCCCGTGCCGATGGCGTCACCCTGCATGCTCCGCGCGAGCAGCTGAGCCTGCTGCAGGGGCTGATCCTCGACTACCGGGGCGACCTCAGCGGTGGAGGCTTTCTGATCCGTGGCGGCGATGCCATCCAACTCTGCGCCTGCGGCAGCGCATTCAGTCGTCAGGGATAGAAGGGGCCGGTCAACCGGTATCGTGTTGGATTGTCGAATCAGGTCGGAGCGTCCGACCGCTCGCCGACCCTCGATGCCAACCATCCAACAGCTGATCCGCACGGAGCGCCAGCGCCTCAAGGCCAAGACCAAGTCCCCGGCCCTGAAAGCCTGTCCCGAACGCCGGGGCGTGTGCACCCGGGTGTACACCTCCACGCCGAAGAAACCCAATTCGGCTCTGCGCAAGGTGGCCCGTGTACGGCTCACCTCCGGATTCGAGGTCACCGCTTACATCGGGGGCATCGGCCACAACCTCCAGGAGCACTCCGTTGTGCTGATCCGTGGCGGTCGTGTCAAGGATCTACCCGGTGTGAGATATCACATCATTCGCGGAACCCTGGACACCTCCGGCGTGAAAGACCGTCGTCAGTCACGCTCCAAGTACGGCGCCAAGACTCCGAAGGAGTGATCTCCGATCACCCCATCACCACCTCGTCACACCACACAAACGTCCTGAGCTTTCATGTCCCGCCGCAACGCCGCTGAAAAACGCCCGATCCTTCCGGACCCGCAGTTCAACAGCCGACTGGCCTCGATGATGGTGGCCCGGTTGATGCAGCACGGCAAGAAGTCCACGGCCCAGCGGATCCTTTCGGATGCTTTCGGCCTGATCAACGAGCGCACCGGTGGTGATCCCCTCGAACTGTTCGAGACCGCGGTCAAGAACGCCACGCCGCTGGTCGAGGTGCGGGCCCGCCGGGTGGGTGGTGCCACCTACCAGGTGCCGATGGAAGTCCGTCAGGAACGGGGCACCGCCATGGCCCTGCGCTGGCTGGTGAGCTTCTCCCGCTCCCGCAACGGCCGCAGCATGGCTCAGAAACTCGCCGGCGAACTGATGGACGCCGCCAACGAAGCCGGCAGCGCCGTTCGCAAGCGCGAAGAGACCCACAAGATGGCAGAAGCCAACAAGGCTTTCGCCCACTACCGCTACTGAGGCTGACCAGCCAGCCCATCAACACACTTGTTCATGGGCTTCCCTGTAGAGTCACCCCGCCTTTTCACGCCTCACCCCCGGAGATTTTCCTGTGGCCCGCGCTTTTCCCCTGGAACGCGTCAGAAATATTGGTATTGCAGCACACATTGACGCTGGTAAGACCACCACGACTGAACGGATCCTGTTTTATTCAGGAGTGGTGCACAAAATCGGCGAAGTGCACGATGGCGCCGCCGTAACCGACTGGATGGCCCAGGAGCGTGAGCGTGGCATCACCATCACGGCAGCAGCCATCTCCACCAGTTGGCAGGACCACCGAATCAACATCATCGACACGCCTGGGCACGTCGACTTCACCATCGAGGTGGAGCGCTCCATGCGCGTTCTCGATGGTGTGATCGCTGTGTTCTGTGCGGTCGGCGGCGTTCAGCCCCAGTCCGAGACGGTCTGGAGGCAAGCGGATCGCTACTCCGTGCCCCGCATGGTGTTCGTCAACAAGATGGATCGCACCGGAGCGGACTTCCTGAAGGTTCACAGCCAGATCAAGGACCGCCTGAAAGCCAATGCTGCACCGATCCAACTGCCGATCGGTGCTGAAGGGGAGCTGAGCGGCATCATCGACCTGGTGGAGAACAAGGCCCACATCTATAAGGACGACCTGGGTCAGGACATCGAAGTCACCGATGTTCCCGACGACATGAAGGATCAGGTCGCCGAGTGGCGCAACATCCTCATGGAAACGGTTGCGGAAACCGATGAGACCCTGATCGAGAAGTTTCTGGAAACCGGCGAACTCAGCAATGAAGAACTGAAGAGTGGCATCCGTCAGGGCGTGCTGAAGCACGGTCTGGTGCCGGTGCTCTGCGGCTCCGCCTTCAAGAACAAGGGTGTTCAGCTGGTTCTCGACGCCGTGGTCGACTACCTGCCCGCTCCCATCGACGTTCCCCCCATCCAGGGTGTGCTGCCCGACGGCAGCGAGGCGGTGCGCCCCTCCGACGACAGCGCGCCCTTCAGTGCGCTGGCCTTCAAGGTCATGGCCGATCCCTACGGCAAGCTCACCTTCGTTCGGATGTATTCCGGCATCCTGTCCAAGGGCAGCTACGTGCTGAACTCCACGAAGGATTCCAAGGAACGCATCTCTCGCCTCGTGGTGCTGAAGGCCGACGACCGCGAGGAAGTTGACGAACTGCGCGCCGGTGACCTCGGCGCCGTGCTCGGCCTGAAGGCGACCACGACCGGCGACACCCTCTGTTCCGTCGAAGACCCGATCGTCCTCGAGACCCTGTTCGTCCCCGAACCGGTGATCTCCGTGGCCGTTGAGCCCAAGACCAAGGGCGACATGGAGAAGCTCTCCAAAGCCCTGGTTGCACTGGCTGAGGAAGACCCGACCTTCCGTGTCAACACGGATCAGGAAACCGGTCAGACCGTGATCGCCGGCATGGGTGAACTCCACCTGGAAATCCTGGTGGACCGCATGCTGCGCGAGTTCAAGGTGGAAGCCAACATCGGCGCTCCGCAGGTGTCCTACCGGGAGACCATCCGCGGTTCAGCCGGTGGCGAAGGCAAGTTCTCCCGCCAGACCGGTGGTAAGGGCCAATACGGCCATGTGGTGATCGAAATGGAGCCCGGAGAGCCGGAATCCGGTTTCGAATTCGTCAACAAGATTGTTGGTGGTGTTGTCCCCAAGGAATACATCAAGCCCTCTGAGATGGGCATGAAGGAGACCTGCGAATCCGGCGTTATCGCCGGTTACCCGCTGATCGACGTGAAAGTCACGATGGTCGACGGCTCCTATCACGACGTCGACTCCTCGGAGATGGCGTTCAAGATCGCCGGCTCCATGGCCTTCAAAGATGCCGTCAAGAAGTGCAATCCTGTACTTCTTGAACCGATGATGAAGGTCGAGGTCGAGGTTCCCGAGGATTTCCTCGGCTCGGTCATCGGCGACCTGTCCTCCCGTCGGGGTCAGGTTGAAGGTCAGGCGATTGACGATGGCACGTCAAAAGTCTCGGCCAAGGTGCCCCTGGCCGAGATGTTCGGCTACGCCACCGAACTCCGATCCATGACCCAGGGTCGGGGTATTTTCTCGATGGAATTCAGCCACTACGAGGATGTTCCTCGCAACGTGGCCGAGGCCATCATCTCCAAGAATCAGGGCAATTCCTGATCTCTAACCCCCCTTAATTCACCCCCTCGATTCTTCACAAAAAATGGCACGCGAGAAGTTTGAAAGGAACAAGCCTCACGTCAACATCGGCACCATTGGCCACGTTGACCACGGCAAAACAACCCTGACCGCTGCGATCACCAACGTGCTCGCCAAGAAAGGCCAGGCTCAGGTTCAGAATTACGCCGACATCGACGGTGCTCCCGAGGAGCGTGAGCGCGGTATCACCATCAACACCGCTCACGTCGAATACGAGACAGATAGCCGTCACTACGCCCACGTGGACTGCCCCGGTCACGCGGACTACGTGAAGAACATGATCACCGGTGCTGCCCAGATGGACGGCGCCATCCTGGTGTGCGCCGCCACCGACGGCCCCATGGCGCAGACCAAGGAGCACATCCTGCTGGCCAAGCAGGTGGGCGTTCCCGCTCTGGTGGTTGCACTGAACAAGTGCGACATGGTCGATGACGAAGAGATCATCGAGCTGGTCGAAATGGAGATCCGCGAGCTTCTCTCCAGCTACGACTTCCCCGGCGACGACATCCCTGTGGTTCAGGTCTCCGGCCTGAAGGCCATCGAGGGCGAGGCTGAGTGGGAAGCCAAGATCGAGGAACTGATGGAAGCTGTTGACTCCAACATTCCCGAGCCCGAGCGCGAGGTTGACAAGCCCTTCCTGATGGCTGTGGAGGATGTGTTCTCCATCACCGGTCGTGGAACCGTGGCGACCGGCCGTATCGAGCGCGGCATCGTCAAGGTCGGCGAAGAAGTCGAGATCGTCGGCATCCGCGATCCCCGCAAAACAACCGTCACCGGTGTGGAGATGTTCCGCAAGCTGCTCGACGAGGGCATGGCTGGCGACAACGTCGGCCTGCTGCTGCGCGGCATCCAGAAGGAAGACATCGAGCGCGGCATGGTGCTGGTGAAGCCTGGCTCCATCACCCCTCACACCAAGTTCGAAGGTCAGGTGTATGTGCTGAAGAAGGAAGAAGGCGGTCGCCACACTCCTTTCTTCGCTGGCTATCGCCCGCAGTTCTACATCCGGACAACGGACGTGACCGGCCAGATCACCGCGTTCACCGCGGAAGACGGCAGCAACGTGGAAATGGTGATGCCCGGTGACAATATCCAAATGACCGGTGAGCTGATCTGCCCCGTTGCCATGGAAACCGGCATGCGCTTCGCCATCCGTGAAGGCGGCCGCACCATCGGTGCTGGCGTGGTGTCCAAGATCATCGAGTGATCGTCATCAACCGATGACTGAGGCGGGGGATCCGCGGATCCCCCATCTCTTAAACTCCAGGAGTGCTGATGGCCATGGCTCCAGCACCTTCAGAACCTCGACAATTCACCCTCTCCTTCCCCTAGGGGACACCGTCTGCGCTTCCTATGTCCACTGCCATCGCTCAGCAGAAGATCCGCATTCGCCTGAAGGCGTTTGACCGCCGCATGCTGGATCTCTCCTGCGACAAAATCATTGAGACGGCCGACAACACCGCTGCGACAGCAATCGGCCCGATTCCTCTTCCCACGAAACGCAAGATCTACTGCGTGCTGCGTTCACCCCACGTGGACAAGGATTCCCGCGAGCACTTCGAGACCCGCACCCACCGTCGCATCATCGACATCTACAGCCCCTCCGCCAAGACGATCGACGCGCTGATGAAGCTTGATCTGCCCAGTGGTGTGGACATCGAAGTGAAGCTCTGATCCCGACGGAGACAGACATCACTTCCTACGATTCACACACTGTTCTGGACGACGTTCGTGTCTGATTACGCCGTCAGGGAGCTGCCCCTGTTCCCCCTGCCGGACGTCGTTCTGTTCCCGCAGCAGCTGCTGCCGCTCCACATCTTCGAATCCCGGTACCGCATGCTGCTGCAGTCGGTGCTGGAGTCCGACAAGCGTTTCGGCGTGGTCCGCATCGATCCCGAAACCCGTGAGATGGCGGAGGTCGGCTGCTGCGCCGAAGTGCTCCAGCACCAGACCACCGACGACGGTCGCAGCTACATCGTCACGCTCGGCCAGCAGCGGTTCCGCGTTCTGAACATCACCCGCGAAACCCCGTTCCGCAGCGCAATGGTCACCTGGATGGAAGACGAGCAGGTGGAGGACCACAGCGGCCTCAACGATCTGAGCGACTCGGTCAACCACGCCCTCAACGACGTGATCACCCTCACCGGCAAGCTGCAGGGGCAGGAGGTGACCCTGCCCGACGATCTGCCCGATCTCCCCCGTGAGCTCTCCTTCTGGATCGGTGCCCATCTGGACCCCCATGCGGCCGGAGAACAGCAGGCCCTGCTGGAGCTCACCGACACCCACGAACGCCTCAAGCGTCAGTTTGAAATGCTTGATCACACCCGCCGGCAGCTGGCGGCACGGACCGTTCTGAAAGACACCCTGTCCGACAGCGACACCGACAGCACAGACGCCTGATGCTGAGCCAATTTCTGCTGATTGCCGCCGCAGGTGGTGGTGCTGCCCTGCTGCTCTGGCTGCGCCGGGATCGCCGCTACGAATCATCAGACAGTGTCGCAGCGGCCTACGACGCCTGGACCGATGACCGACTGCTGGAACGGCTCTGGGGAGAGCATGTCCATCTGGGTCATTACGGAGATCCTCCGCAATCCAGCGATTTCCGCGCCGCCAAAGAAGCGTTCGTCCATGAGCTGGTGCGCTGGAGCGGCCTGGACCAACTCCCGCCGGGGGCCAAGCTGATCGATGTGGGCTGCGGCATCGGCGGCAGCGCCAGGATCCTGGCCCGTGATTACGGTTTTGACGTTCTTGGCATCAGCATCAGCCCTGCCCAGGTGCGACGGGCCACGGAGCTCACAGCCGAGGGGCTCAGCTGTCGCTTCGCTGTGATGGATGCTCTGGATCTTCAGTGTGCCGACCAGAGTTTCGATGCCGTCTGGAGTGTGGAGGCCGGTCCCCACATGCCGGACAAGCAGCGCTACGCCGATGAACTGCTCCGGGTGCTGCGTCCCGGTGGCACGCTCGCCGTGGCTGACTGGAATCGACGGGACCCCTCCGACGGCGCCATGAACCGCTCTGAACGCTGGGTGATGCGCCAGCTGCTTCACCAGTGGGCCCATCCTGAATTCGCCAGCATCAAGGGGTTCAGCGGCAACCTGGAAGCCAGCTGCCATCGACGCGGTGACGTCGTCACCGGGGACTGGACCGCCGCCACCCTCCCCTCCTGGATCGACTCCATCGCCGAAGGATTGCGCCGACCTGGAGCCGTGCTCGGTCTCGGCCCGGGAGCCGTGCTTCAGGGATTGCGTGAAACCCCCACCCTGCTGCTGATGCGATGGGCCTTCGCCACCGGACTCATGCAGTTCGGGGTGTTCCGTCTGCGTCGTTGATCTGCTCGCTGCTGGGATACGCCCCCAGATTCGCCAGGTGGTCGCAGAGCGGTGTCAGCTCGGCAACAAGGGCCTCCAGCACCACTTGGCTGTCGACGGGAAGCTCCACATCCACGAAGAACACGTATTCACCGAGTTCACGCTTGGACGGTCGGGACTCGATCCGGCTCATGTTCAGGTTCTGACGGGCCAGGCTGGCCAGGGCCTCCAGCAGAGCTCCGGGGGCATTGCGCCGCAGCGAGAAGGCCAGACTGGCCACATCACCGGAGCAGCGGCGCTCCCCCCGTTGCAGCAGCAGGAACCGGGTGCGATTGCCCGCGACGTCGTTGACCGGATGAGCCAGCTCCTTCAGGCCGTGCTCCTCTCCTGCCTTGCGGGAAGCGATCGCGGCCCGGAAACGACTGCCGCAGACCATGCGTGCAGCCTCTGCGGTTGAAGATGTCGGCAGCTGCAACGCCTGGGGCAGCTGGCGGGCCAGCCATCCGGAGCACTGCGCCAGCGCCTGCGGATGCGACAGCACTTCGGTGATGCTGTCCAGAGAACCGCTGCTGAGCAGCGAATGACGGATCGGCAGAACCAGCGCCCGTCGGATGCACAGGTCCCGGTGTGACCAGAGCGCATCGAGGGTGGCGGTGACCCCGCCCTCCACCGAGTTCTCCACCGGCACCACCGCAGCATCGCAGCCGCCGGAGGCCAGCTGCTCCACCACCGCCCGCAGACCGACGCAGGGAACAAGCTCAGGCTGCGGCAGCTGTTCCAGGGCGATCAGCGACTGGGCTGCCTGCTCGCCGTAGGTCCCCGTCGGGCCAAGGAATGCGATGCGTGTCGGCATCGGGGCAAAAGGCTGGGACTCGATAGGATCATGCCGCGTCAGGTGATGTTCATGCCTCTGGCCTTCAAAGCCAGTCAGCAGCTTGATCTCCCTGTCAAGCGTCATGCCGAACGGCTGCCGAATTACCTGCAGCAGGAGGAACGCCTGCTCGCAGCACTGCTGGATGCCCATCAGCTCACCAGGCTCAGCCCCGGTCGTTATCGCTACGTGGTCACGAGCCTTCAGGTGTTCCAGCTGCAGGTGAAACCGATCGTCTGCCTGCAGATCGAGGCTGATCCCTCCTGCCTGCAGATGCGCGCCGTTGACTGCGAACTGGAAGGGCTGGGTCTGGTGGATGACTTTCAGCTCAGCCTCGAAGCCATCCTTAAAGCAACACCCCGGGGCCTCTGCGGCGACGCCAGGCTGTCGGTGAGTGTCAGTCAGCCGCCGCTGCTCAGGCTGGTGCCCCGCCGTGCACTGGAGACGACCGGGGAATCGCTTCTCAAAGGCATCCTGGTGGGCATCAAGGCCCGGGTGGGCCAGCAGCTGATGGCTGATTTCCGCCGCTGGTGCCGGGAGACCGATGCGGGCAACTCAGCTCTTCAGCAGGCGCGTCAGGAAACTGCGGCGATGCAGAGCGGTGGGCCCTGAGGCCAGCAGAGCCTCACGGTGCAGAGCCGTGCCGTACCCGACATGCTTCTCCAGGCCATACCCCCTGAAACGAACCGCCAACCGTCGGATCAAGGCATCCCTGGCTTCCTTGGCGATCACACTGGCGGCCGCGATCGCCGCTGATCGGCTGTCCCCTCGCACCACGGTGCGCTGAGGTCCGGTCCATAAGCGCAGAGGCAGGGTGCCATCCACCAGCACAAGCTCAGGGCGAGAGGGAAGCCGCTGCAGGGCCCGCAGCATGGCCAGCTCCGTGGCCCCACGGATGCCCATTCCATCGATCTCACGCGCCGAGGCCTGACCGAGAGCCCAGGCCAGGCTGCGCTCTTCAATCCTGGGAACAAGGGCGGCCCGGCGCCGCGGCGTGAGTTTCTTGCTGTCCGTCAGGCCAGCGGCCTGCAGGGTGTCAGCGGCCTCCCCATCGAGCACCACAGCCGCCGCAAAGACAGGGCCGAACAGACAGCCACGACCGACTTCATCGATGCCGGCGATCGCCGATCCCGAAGGAATCGGGTCATCGCCGGCATCGACCACTCAGCTGGATGCCGTCGCTGATGAGCGCCGCCGGCGGCGGCGGGGTTCCTCCAGCTCCTCCTCCGGTTTCTCCTCTTCTGCAACCGCGATGGCAGCGATCTCCGGCTCAACGGAGGGCAACTCCTGCTCAGGCAGCACCTGCGGGGTGATCTCCAGGGGGGTGATCTCCACCATCAGCGGCGCCGTTTCCGGCTCGGCTTCAGACGAAACCCTGTCCGGGACGGACGACTCCTGTTCACTCACCGCCACCGGAGCCGACTGACCATTGCGGCCGGATCCGCGGCCTCCACGCCCGCGCCGTCGCCGGCGACCTGAGCTGGCGGCCAGCTGCTGACGCGCTTCCTCGAGCACCGCTTCAGGATCCTCTCCCGGGCTCACCACCCGCACCAGAACGTTGTCCGACTCCGGCGGAGACTCCAGCAGCAGAGCCGGATTGAGCCCCAGCCAGCCGTAAACCTCCTGCTGCTCCGCCGTCATCGGCACCGCCACCAGCTCGGGCTCGGGGCGACGGGTGGCCGCTGTGTTCTGCGTGTCCTCCTGGGAATCGTCAACACCGTTCTCATCGCTGACCACGGTCTCCGCGCCCGCAGCTGCGACCACTGGCGTCGTGTCCGGCCCACTGCGTCCACGGCCACCCCGGCGTCGACGGCCGTTGCCTCCCTCGGCTGGGGAAAGCACCTCAGCGCGGGCGGAGGCGGCGGACCGCACCAGACCGCTCGCGGTGGCCAGCGGCTGCAGCAGATCCTTGCCCGGCAGCACAGCGACATGACCGAGGCCGCCGCAGCTTGGGCAGGCACGACCGAAGAGTTCATAGATGTTCTGGCCCTGGCGCTTGCGGGTGAGCTCCACCAGTCCCAGTTCAGAGAGCTGAGCAATCTGCGGCCGAGCCGCGTCATCACGAACCGCCCCCGTGAAGTGCTCGAGCAGCTGCAGCTGATCGCGCCGCGAATCCATATCGATGAAATCGATGATGATCACGCCGCCGATGTTGCGCAGCTTCAGCTGACGGGCGATCTCAATGGCCGCCTCGCAGTTGGTCCACAGCACCGTTTCGCGGGCGTTCGCAGAACGGGTGAACGAGCCGGAGTTGACATCGATCACCGTCAGAGCCTCGGTGGGCTCGATGATCACGTATCCACCCGATGGCAAATCAACCCTTGGCTTCAGGGCATCCCGGATAGCGGCGTTGACTTTGTAGTGCTCCAGCAGCTCGTCTGGCTCGCTGTGAGCCTCCACCAGAACGGTGCTGCCATCAGCACCGAGAAATCCCGTCACCCTCTCGACCGCAGCGGGATCATCGACGACGACCCTGGCCAGATCCGGGCCCATGTGGTCCCGCAGGATCCGGTGGATGAAGTCCTCATCCCGGTTGAGCAGCACAGGAGGGCTGGCGGTCTCAGCGGCCTGCTGAATCGCCTCCCACTGGCGCAGCAAGGCCTCGAGATCGTCGATGAGCAGCTCGTCACTGATGCCCTCCGCCTCGGTCCTGATCAGGAGACCCGCTCCAGGCGGCTTGATCAGCACACCGAGTGCCCGCAGCCGGTTGCGCTCCGTCTCCGCGCTGATCCGCCTGGAGATGTTGACGCCCTGGCCGTGGGGTTGCAGCACCAGATACCGGCCCGGCAGGGCAAGGTTGCCGGTGAGCCTGGGCCCCTTCGTTCCTGTCGGCTCCTTCATCACCTGAACGAGCACCTTCTGGCGCGGTTCCAGCAGTTCGGTGATGCCGGCAGCCCCCTTCTTCAGGCGCAGTGGCCCCAGATCGGTGACATGGATGAAGCCGTTTTTCTCACTCTCTCCGATATTGACGAAAGCCGCATCAATTCCCGGGAGAACATTTTCAACAGTGCCGAGATAAACATCGCCTATCTGATAACGGCCCTGGGCAACAATCAGCTCATCGACGCGCTCATCGGACAGCACCGCTGCGATACGCAGCTGCTCCGCGATGACAATTTGCTGGGGCATAAACAAACGGAATAAGAGCCCTTGATGGACCTCGGAACCGATCAGTCGTCATCAGACGATCTGCATCGGGTGATGAAAGGAAAAACGCCGGATCGGCAGAAATAGTGCGGAGTCGGAACTCCTCTGTTTCCAGGCTCGCGGTTCCGGTCAGAGCATTCAGACCGCCGCTAGAGCATTGGGGTCTTGTGTCCTGAATGGATCAAAAAAGACCGGGAGCAACGAAATGCAGGGAATGCATTTGGTCGTCCTCGCAACAAACTAGCACTGCACCAGCTGCAGCTCATCCCGGCAGAGCGCTCGCAGCTCCAGCCCCACCCCCAGCTGCTCCGACAGCCAATGCTGGATCTGTGCCGGGCGGAGACTGCGGCCCATCGGATCCACCTCCGCCTCGAGCCGCAGGCGAATGCGTTCACCGCCTGGCTCGCCGAGCGGCTTCAGGCTCCTGAGTGCTGGCCGGCAGTCCCGCTGGCGCGGCCGGCCCTTCTTGTCGGTGTCATGCCAGATCAACTGCTCGGAAGCGATCAGAGCCGAGAGGGCCGATGACCAATCCGACGGGGCGTCATGGTCGTGCGGGAGGGCGGGCCTCAGGAGATCGAAACTCCACACCGCCGCCCGGATCTGCTGGGACAGGCTGGGACCACTGACCGGCACGTCGCTGACCTGCAGCAACCGGATCTCCTGGGGAATGAGAGGCTGCAAGGTCTGTTGGAAGGTCCCGGAGTCCAGAGGTTCGCTGAACTCCATATCCATCCATTCGCCATGGGCTTCCGCCCCGAGGGGAAGCGCCAGAGCCATCTGAAGGCGTGGCAGAGGATGAAAACCGCCGGTGAAGCTGATCGGAAGTCCGCTGCGGCGCAGGGCACGCTCCAGCATCCGCACCAGGTCCAGATGGCTGAGCAGGGCCATGGAACCGGTCTTGGCGAAACGGATGCGGAGCCGGCAGACCCGTGCACTCGGTGGTGCCTTGGTGGGAACCTGCGTGGGCACCTGCGGTGGAGGAACGACCACGTTGTGGCCCAGATCCGGACCGCAGACGCCGCAGCTGCTGCAGCCCTCGAACGAGCAGTCAGGGACCACCGCCGCAGCCAGGGCTCGCTTGAGATCCTCCGCCAGCCATGTCTTGTCAATGCCGGTGTCGATGTGATCCCAGGGAAGCGGCTGCCGGCAGAAGCTGTCGAGGTCGTCCCGGTCCAGTGCCGCCACCGCGCTCCAGCCGCCCACTTCCATCTGGCGGTACCGGCCTTCCAGACCCGCCTCGGCGATCGCCCCGGTCCAGGCCGCGTAGGTGCGATCAAGCGATTCAAACCAGGCATCCATCCCGGCCCCAGCCCGCCAGGCGGCTTCAATCACAGGGGCCAGACGGCGATCGCTGCGGCCCACGAAGTCCTCCATGGCCGAGAGCCGCACGTCGGTGTAGTTCACCTTCAGCCCTCGCAGGCGCCGGAAGGCATCCCGCAACAGCTGCTGACGACGTTCGAACTCCGCCGTTGAGACGCTGTGCCACTGAAACGGGGTATGGGGCTTGGGCGTGAAGTTGCTGATGGTGATGTTGAGGTTCAGCCGACCCAGATCACGGCAGCGCTGCTGCAACATCACGCAGGTCTCGGCGATGCCGAGCACATCGGCGTCGGTCTCCCCCGGCAGACCGATCATGAAGTAGAGCTTCACCTTGCGGTAACCGTTCTCCATGGCGGTACGGATGCCGTTGAGCAGGTCGTCATCCGTCAGTCCCTTGTTGACGATGTCGCGCAGCCGCTGGGTGCCCGCTTCCGGGGCGAAGGTGAGGCCGGCCTGCCGCGTGCCTCCGAGGATGTGGGCGATGTCCTGATCAAACCGATCCACCCGTTGGCTGGGCAGCTGCAGCGTCACGTTCTGATCCGCCAGACGGTTGCGCAGCTCCACGCCCACGGCCGGCAGGGCCAGGTAATCGCTGCAGCTCAGCGACAGCAGCGAGAAATCGCTGTAACCCGTCTGCTTCATGCCGGTCTCCACGGCCTCGATCACCGCCTCGGGCTCCACATCCCGGGCCGGTCGGGTGAGCATCCCGGGCTGGCAGAACCGGCAGCCGCGGGTGCAGCCGCGGCGGATCTCCACCGTGAGCCGGTCATGCACCGTCTCCACATGGGGCACCAGACCCATGGCGTAATGGGGCATCGGTGTGGCCACGCGGCGCAGAACACGCGGTGGCAGTTCCGGATGCAGTGGTTCGAGGGTGACGCCATCGGCTCCGGGGGCATAGAGCGCCGGGACGTAGACCCCAGGCACCTGTGCCAGATCCCGCAGCAGCTCGGAACGTCGCGACCCAGCCGCCTTGGCCTGGGCCACCACCAGCCCGATCTCCGGCAGCAGCTCCTCACCATCACCGAGAGCGATGAAATCGAAGAACGGGGCGTAGGGCTCCGGGTTGCTGGTGGCCGTGGGACCGCCGGCAAAGATCAGTGGTGGCGCGGCCGGATCGCTGAGCGGCAGATCGCCGCGATCCTCCGCTCGGATCGGCAACCGGCAGAGATCCAGCATCTCGAGGATGTTGGTGGCGCCGAGTTCGTAACTGAGGCTGAAACCGAGGATGTCGAAGGCCGGCAGTGGGCGTCGGCTCTCGACCGCGAACAACGCCTGCTGTCGCTCCCGCAGCCGACTCGCCAGATCCCCGGCAGGGAGATAGGCCCGATCACACAGCTGCCCGGGAACGGCATTGAGGATCGAATAGAGAATGATGTGACCGAGGTTGCTGGAGCCCACCTCGTAGATCTCGGGATACGTGAGAGCCCACCGCACGGAGGCGGACGACCAGTCCCGTGGTTCCACCCCCAGCTCGTGCCCCATGTACCGGGCCGGCTTGTTGATGCCGCTGTCCACCAGCGCATGGAAATCAACCGGGTGATCCAAGGCAGACACAACCACGGCGGATGTCCTCACTCCTGGATGCATCGTATGGAGCTGCTGGCAAGGCAAGATGCCCCGACAGAAGCTCCTCAGGTTCCGTGGTGCAGGTCAACGGCAATTACCTCAAGCTCAAGGCGGGCTACCTGTTTCCCGAGATCGGTCGTCGCGTGAAGGCCTTCAGTGCCGCCA
>ERZ802821.755-NODE-755-length-17803-cov-8.02789_pt1 | contig 17803 bp, 16 predicted proteins | sample MGYA00345648_ERZ802821 | MGnify/ENA primary metagenome ERZ802821 (study PRJEB30503, sample SAMEA104212357) | marine metagenome | biome: Westerlies Biome; feature: [SRF] surface water layer (ENVO:00010504) within the epipelagic zone...; material: water... | reverse complement strand
GCAGCTGCAGGAGAGCCCATTCGGATTTTTCTTGATAGTACGAGTCATGATGAAGCCGAACGTATCGCAACTGAGATTGCCGACGCTATCAACACCAGGACACGTCAGCCCAATGATTTCTGTATTCTTTTTCGGACAAATGCACTTTCACGTTCCATCGAAGTTGCGTTACGAAACCGCAATGTTCCATATCAACTCGTTCGTGGCCTCGAGTTCTTCAAAAGACGGGAAGTACGAGATGTTGTAGCCTGGCTCAGGCTTCTAAAAAATCCGCGTGATGATGAGGCCTTCCTAAGAATTGTAAATGTGCCACCGCGAGGAATTGGAAAACAGTCTTTGGATCGTCTTGCCGCGTGGGCAGAACAACAACATATGTCTCGTTTGGATGCCGTGGGTTATGCCGCAAAGGTACCCGCACTCACCCGTCGGGCTATTCAATCGTATGAAAAATTTGGGCTTCTCTTTCGAGCAATACAGCAGGTGCAGCAGCAGTCAAATGGTGCTGTGGCACCACTTGTAGAGGCAATTCTTGAAAAAACTGGATACCGTGATTTACTAGCTACTGAAAAAGATGAAGAGGGAGATGAGCGACTTGCTAACGTAGAAGAACTTGTCACTGCTGCAAGACAGGTTGACGAATCGTTTGAAGCAACACTACCCGACGATGACCCACTCAGCCAATTTCTTGAACAGACCGCTCTTGTAGCAGACACCGACATCTGGGATCCAGCGGGAAATCAGGTTGCTCTCATGACCTTTCATGCCTGTAAAGGCCTAGAGTTTCCAGTTGTTTACATGATCGCTCTTGAAGATGGAATTCTTCCGCATGAAAGAAGTCTAGATGACAACGATCAACTAGAAGAGGAACGGCGGCTTGTATTTGTCGGCATTACCCGTGGAAAACAAGAAGTTCACGTGAGTGCATCACGAATTCGAGACTACCGTGGTAATAGAAGAATATCTGCACCAAGTGTTTTCCTTACTGAGATGATGGGAAAAGAATCATATCTGTCTGGACCGGAAGCACCAGCACTAAGTGAGACGCCTTCTTACGAACACAACCAGGATGAAGAACTTTCAACCGAAACATTCGCTGACTATTTTTCTAGTGAAGAAATGGCTACTGCCGAGAATCAGCTCGATGATTCGAACTATCCGGATACTACTCATCAGCAGATACGATCCGATGGACTCGTTCTTGAAATTGAATCTGATTTCATACAAGAGGTAGATTCCAATAGGAAACATATTAAAAAAACAGTTCAACAAAAAACACAAAACCCACATCAATCACCTGCCATTCGAACAGCAAATAAACTTAATCAAGGAGCAAAAAAAGATGTCTCTTTTAATGTCGGAGAACGGGTGTTCCACGAAGAGTACGGCGAGGGCGTCCTTGAAAAAATTGGCGGTACAGGACATAGGGCCATTGGTGTTGTACGATTCGAGGGCGGGAACAGAACAAGAAGCTTTGTTCTCACGCATGGTGCACTTAAAAAAATATAGCGGCTCCAAATTATTGAACGCCCTAATGCGGAGCGAATGTCCTCATGCTTTCAACGTAACAACTAACCCACTATCAGCAGACAATGAGTATTCCTGTCGCTATTAGCAGGTCTATTAGTCCTAGCAGTGACAATTGTCATTCCATATTCTCATTTCACCCATACGTAAGACCACAACCAATACGTGTCCCACACATGCAATGATTATCTACAAACAACGTGCGACACATACAACGGACCAGCCACAGAGTGTCCCGACCTATGCAAACCCTTGAAGACCATCTGTCCCAAGCCTCGCCAAGACTTTTCAACGTGAAACACCCCATCCAGCAACGAGACCACATAGACTAAACGATAGCAACTTTTCAAATCGACTCGACATAAGCACGTATATAAAGTACGACCATGCTGTGCGAGAACTGCGATTTGCGCTTACTCCACCTTTCCCCGGCACTTCCTTGCTCGAAACCTTCAATTTTTAGGTCTGATGTCGACGACTGTAAAACATAGCTCTCCGTCGACCCATGAAACCAATGATTCTACCAATCATTCAAAAAACAGAGGTGGTCGAAAGACGTGGCTAAGCCTGACTTTTCGTATTCTTGCGACACTTGCTCTCGTGGGCTTCGTTCTACAACGTGTTGAATGGGAATCACTCGTCAGTCTCTTGAAGTCTCTTCAATGGCAGTGGTTTGCTGCCGGTCAAGCAATCGCTATCGCAATTCAAGTCGTTGCTGGTATCCGTTGGTCAGCACTTGCGAGGCCAATTGGCTTTATTCATTCCACTGGTTTTTTTATATGGCGATTCTTTGAAGGTGTCTTTTTCAATCTCTGCCTTCCATCTTCAATTGGTGGTGACGTTGTAAAAGCGTACAGGCTCTCAGACACAAACCCTGGCCGTCTTCTCGCGGGTTGCACAATACTTGCCGATCGTCTTGCAGGAGTCTCCGCACTCGGAATATTAGCCGGATCAGCACTGCTGTCACTTAGGCTGAAGCTTTCGTTGTCCTCTACAGCTGTTGTAGCCTCGCTGCTTCTTGTCAGTGTGCTCCTTGGCTTCCGATTGACTATTGGAAATCTGGATCGCTTTCTTGATTTGCTACCGACAAATCATCGCATTCGCCAATTTCTTGCCCAACTTCTTCCGTATCAAGTGCGGCCAAGCCTTATGGGAAAAGCTGTTGCCTGGAGTCTGATCGTACAAGTCGGAGCATCGGTTTCGGTTGCATTGATGGCCCGCGGCATTGGCGTGACGCTCGGATTGGGCATCTGGTTTTCTGTCGTTCCGCTAATTGCTCTGGCAATCGTCCTGCCGATTAGTATTAACGGTGTTGGTATTCGCGAAGGGGGGATGGTTTTCCTGCTCAGCCGTTGGGGCATTGCTGAAGAACAAGCTGTCGCCATAGGTCTCCTCTGGTTTTTTGCGACAATTGTGACTGGGCTTATTGGTGGGTTTCTTTTTTTACTCGACCGACGGTCACCAAAAAGCATACTGACAAATGAGACCTTAGGATCGTAGCCAACGATCAGCAAGAAATATCGCTGCTATCGTCTTTGCGTCCTCAATCAAGCCATCGTGACACATCGCTATTGCTTCACTCCATCGTACGACTCGCGGCTCAATACGTTCATTGGGCTCAAGTGATTGACTTCCACTCTTTAAACCCTTTGCTACAAAAAGATGCATCTTTTCATGCAGAATACCTGGTGACATCCAGAGTTCTCCAAGGCTTTCTAGAGCGGCGGCCTGATAGCCTGTCTCCTCGCGAAGCTCCCGAGCCGCCGCAGCCGGTAATGATTCAACGCGGTCGAGGGTGCCGGCTGGGATTTCAATCAGAGTTCGTCCAACTGCTGGGCGAAATACATCTATAAGACAAACTTGATCGTCATCGACAAATGGCACGATGGCCACACTTCCAGGGTGTTCAATAATATCTTTTGACCGTGTAACTCCATCACGGCATTTCTCTAAGAGTCTGACAACACGGAAGCGATCTGACTCAAGAAGCTGGTCTCCTGCGAGTTTTCTCATCTTATCTTTATTCATGCGACCTTATGTCATCAGGGTGTCGAGAAGGACCGGAGAAACTACGTTCGCGGCTTTACCGGCTACCGTAAGATTCGATTTTTGCTGCATTGATTTGAGTGGTATGATCGTCATTGCCAGTGACACGGCTTGGTTTCCCAAGCAACCCACCGAGGTAACACGAGAGACTACCTCGTCGTTACTTGCCACGCTATCACCAACTACCATCGACCCACCTTTTTCAACTGCCAATACCACAAGTCTTCTATTCACATGCCCGAGGGCGTCAAGTCGGGCAACCGTTTCCTGGCCCAGATAGCATCCTTTTGTAAGGCTGATTGCCCGAGCATTTAAACCTACTTCTTGGGGTAATGTTTTCTCTGGTATGTCATTCCCCAGAGGCCACCCCTGCTGAAGTCGCAAGTAGTTAATCATCTCATCAGTACTATCTTGAAGTCCGGACTCTAAAAGAGACGATTGCAGAATATCTTTGCACTCCTTCGGTACTGTGACTAAAAAACCCTGAGAAGAAACCCAATCAACCGCCATTAATCTTGCTGGATTCGATCGTGTTGAAAACGGATTATCTCCACAATGTTCTTGAATTTGCTGGTACACCTTTACAGGAACTGATACATCAAAAAATTCTCCCAGCCACCTTTTTGTTTGACCGCCAGATAACAGCACCGAATGAAGTTCTTCCTGATTTTGGAAAATAGTGAGATCTTCTCGGATATGGTAGCGATCAAGATGAGTAGCTAGCCCATGACCACGGCCCCTTGCAACACGAATCCGTAGGCCTTCATCACTACGCAACAGAATGGCCATCTCAAGGACCCAGCCTCGAGCGTCACAAAAGAAACCATCACACCCCTCATGTTCTTGTAAGCCATTAATATCTGCAGTCGTAAAATTACTGATGAACTGAACAGCATCCGGCCCTTTAACTACGACCTCATCGAACTGAAACAGTGTCGATGAGTAGCCCTCTGCTAATGAGTCTTCCTGCTTCTCAATGACAGACATGCCCTACCCCACAATAATTTTCAAATCAGAATATAAAAAACACACGATCTCATTAACTACTTGTCTTAATCTTCTTGATCCGAAAATAAAGAGGGAAAGGCCACACTATAAAAATGTTTGTTTTTTGACCGAACGTTTCTCCCGCCCTCTACGTAATAGAGAAATCAACGGTGATGATTGATTGATTTTCGCTAGAAATAATGATTTAGGACAATATTGTGGTCTTTATTTCTTGCTTTTAGCGAAACAGGCGTTATTATCTTACCAGCCGGACGTGCGGGCAAGGCACAGTCCGATCTGGTGAGCAAAAACGGCACAATTCTTCTTCTCGCTCACGGCTCCTGTAGGTGTTCGCATCTAATCTGCCTGTAATTCGTGAGTGGGCTTGGGAGAGCAGTGTCGTCGTTCTGCCTGGAACAATCTCGTCGTAGACATTTCCAGATTTGCTTACGAGAAGGAGAATGCGATGGCTACTGTTCCATACCGGCTCGAAAGTCAAGAAGACTTGGACGATCAAGATTCCGGCTATCCCGATCCATTAGCCGTAGCGGACACACCTTACTCGGACGTTGCTCGCGCTGAAGCTGAATCTGAGCAGGCAACTATTGATGACTCATCCGAGTTGAATGTTCCGAATCGCCGTAGACTGAACATAGGCAAGAAAAGGTCTCGCCGAAAATCACTCCATAAAATCTCTGATGTGCGACAGCGTCAGGGTGTTACTTTACGGAATGTCGCTCGGCGACTCGGCATAGAAATGGCTGTTATTCGTAAACAAGAAAAGCCTGATAGTGATCTACGAATTTCAGACCTATTACGGTGGCAGCTCGTGCTCGATGTACCACTTGCTGAACTCTTAGAAGATGGTGAAGACCAGCTTTCTGGACCCATTCTGGTGCGATCAAGAATGGTAAAACTGATGAAAACAGCAGCGGCCATTCGAGAACAGGTTGGAAATAATGCAGGCAGTCAACTCGTGTCACAGTTAATTGGACAAATTCTTGAGATGATGCCTGAACTTGCAGACATTACTCCTTGGCATACAGTGGGCCAGCGTCGAACGCTTGATGATGTTGGTCGAACTGCTCGGGATACCGTGCCAGACGACTTATTCGGTCGCTAAGCTCACCCAACGTACAAAACACGTGAACAATCTCACGTGACTAGCGCATAGCGTGAGTTCCTTGTGATTGAGAATATCGAACAGCTCACTATTCGAGTACGTTAATTCACCTGATGAACCTGGCCATGTTTCCAGGATGAAATCACATGCCTTTATGGGTTGGCTTTTTTGGAATAACGCTTGAGTTCTTTATCAGCGTAGTTGTCACTACTCGTTTTAATCCCGGACAGTAGAGATCGCACACGATGAGACTGCCGATCTTGTGACACCAACTACTGCGACACTAAAAAAACCATACAGTGCTGAACCGAGAATCCCCCACGCGGCAACTGCCAACCAAAAATAATCACGAAGCCACACTCGTAAAGGTGGCTCTGGACTCTTTGGGATTTTATGTTGCACAGGCCCACTTCGGTCTGACTGTTTTTTCATGTCATCCCGGAACTCATTCCATTCAGCCTGAACATTTGGGCTATCGAGCTCATCTAACCACGAGCTACGGAGCATCCATAAAGAAAACGGTGGCATCACCATGAGCAGCAACCATCCTACAAATAAAAAACCAGGTAGAAAATGACGCATGCGTGACAGGGGCTTCAGATTCTTCTCTTCAAGTATGGAGTTGTCGCTCACTGTTGTTTCAAACTACCTCGAGGGTGCATAAAATACTTTGATCATCACCAGTCTACCCAAATTCTCTACTTAGGCTTCTTTGCCAGCTCTTTGGTGATAAAACTCCTCTCGTCACCGTTTTTGATCGTTGCTAAATTCCTTTTTCTATCTAGTCCCTCCAGCCCTGTTTTCATCATCATCGTGCTGCCTTCCAACTTTTTTCGTATGGCCCTATTGCAAGGAATATTTCTTGCAATGGCTTTCCTTATCTGGCCAGCCTCTGCATCTGCACAGAGTGGATGGCTACCAACGAGCTGGTTTCCACATGCAAAAACCAACCCTCGATCGATGTACCCTCTGTCTGATCGCAGTGGTCCTTGGCTTGTTCTAGCAACAACATTCCGTGGCGACGGAGCACGAGATGATGCACGTCGTCTGGTACAAGAACTACGAACTGATTACAAACTTACAGCATACACGCATGAAAAAGCATTTGATTTTACAGGCGAGCAACGTGGACTTGGTCTAAATCCCGATGGTTCACCAAAGAAAATGCGGTATGCCAACTCAACACAAATTCTTGAAGTGGCTGTGATGGTTGGAGACTTTGCCTCCTGTGATGACTCAAGGGCACAAAAAACGCTTTCCAAAATCAAAGGATTTCGGCCTCAGGCGCTCACGGGTGACAAGGGGAAAAGCCGTGCGTTCTCAGACTTTCGTCGCATGCTCGGCCTCGATAAAGCATCGACAGCTCCCATGAGAATGGCCTTCATGATTCCCAATCCTCTTTTGCCATCTGAATATTTCAATCGACCTCAACTTGATTCTTTTGTAATCGAAATGAATGCCGATGTTGACCATAGCTTGCTTGATTGCCCAAGCCGCTACAGCATCCGTGTGGCCACATTCACTGGAGCCGGGGGTTTCGATCAAGGCGCAATGGATGCTGCACAAGATGACGGTGCAGAAAGCCGATTAATTCAGGCTGCTGAAAAAGCTCATAGACTGACAGAAGCATTAAGAAGACAAGGTTGGCAGGCTTGGGAATTCCACGATCGAGAATCAAGTGTCGTCTGTGTAGGAAGTCTTTCTCAACTGACGATCGAACAGCAAGATGGCTCTCAGCAACCTCATCCTGAGATTATTCGAATAAAAAATGGCCTTGGCCCTGATCCTGATAAACTTGCACTCGGGACCATTCTTCCCAAGCGTATCAATGGTATTCTCCTTGATGTCGACCCTCGGCCGATCGATGTACCCCGGAGCCCTTTGGGGCGACGTTAACCCTTGCCACAAGGAAACGTGTTTCTCTTTTCCTCGTGCGGTATGAACCCCGATGAATCGCCTTTCCTCAATGATGCTTGTCCTTGGCACAACGAATGCAGGTAAACAGCAGGAACTCGCCACCCTGCTTGAGCCATTTCAAATTGAATGCCGTTCATTAAAAGATTTTGCATCTGCCGTACGTGTCGCTGAGACAGGGAACACCTTCGCCGATAACGCTGCCTTAAAAGCTATCCAGCAAGCACAAGCGCTCAATCACTGGGTCTTGGCAGAAGATAGTGGATTAGTCGTTGAAGCCCTCGATGGTTCGCCTGGGGTTTACTCAGCCCGTTTCGCAGGACCGGAGGCAAGTGATGACGACAACAATGCTCTGCTTATTGAACAACTCACTGACGTACCCTCTTCTCGCCGTATCGCATACTACGCGTGTCATGCGACATTGGCTGCACCAGACGGAACAATAAAGGCAATAGCTGAGGGTCGTTGCTACGGCCGCATTGCCAAGTCTGCACATGGTAAGGAAGGATTCGGGTATGATCCTTACTTTATTATTCCGGAATACCACCAGACATTTGGCGAATTATCTCTGGCTGTGAAAGGTTTAATAAGTCACCGCGGCCGAGCCATCCGAGCAATCATCCCAATGATTGTGAAAAACCTGAAAGCGCATTCGGTCTCATTTTAATGCCTGTGATTTTTACTGGAACGGCTATCTTCTTGCCGACTCATCCATCGCTGAATAATCTTGAGTACTGCAGCCGTACCATCCATCTGACCAACCACTTTTTTTAACGGAACACAATACTGTTCTAGATTTTCAAGGAAACTCTTCACCTGATCTAAGGTAACATTCTCAAGATATTCAAAGTCGCCACAGGCCATATTTCGAAGGAAAAAACTGTTTGTTGACTGCTCTCCATGAGCTCTTTCTGGAAGAACAAACATTGGCTTTCCAAGATGCAAAGCCTCTCCTATGAGTTGATTGCCTGCTGCCGAAATAACAGCCCGACAATTCGCGAGGTCTTCGACAAACTGATGTTCATCGATCGGCTGGAAAGAGAGTTGTCCTATCGATTCTCTTTCACCAAGACCGTACACCTTCACGGGAAGGCCGCAATCAGCCAAAATCTCAATCATTGAAAAAGGTGTATGTCTACGTAGATAACTGAGAACGTACCCATCGTCACGAGGCACTTTTGAAGTGATCTCGTGGCGGAGTAGTGGACCAACTTGTACTACGTGCTCCCATCCTGCTCGAAGTTTTGGCTTAAAAAAAGCTGAGACAATTGTTTCTGAAGCTTCGCTGACATACATCCATACTGCATTCCCAATAAACCATGCATGCCACTGGAGTACTTGTGGTAACGCATCGAGTTCATAGGAAAGCAAAAAGTGTTGATGGTCTATGCTAATCAGCGGGATCCCGTAACGTGCTGCTGCTCTTGGCAAGCCAGGCTCAAAGTCCGTAATAGCTAACGACACGTTATACGTCTCAAGATCACCAATCAACCGATCGACTAAATTGCCGATTTCACTTGCTTGATATTCCAAGCCAGTTTTTATTGTTCGAATAACATCCAGTCGGCCACCACTGTACTGAAAGGTTATGCCCGGGATTCTAGATACTGTCACCGTTGGGTGGCCATTAGAAAACTTATCTTTGAGAAATTTGTAACCCTCGTCAGATGAGTAAACACGAATTTCGTGAATCTGTTCAAGCTGTTCTATGAGAGAACAGACCCTTGTGGCATGCCCTCGACCTTCTCCGCACAGACTAATTGCTATTGTTGCCATAACGGATTGATTGATCGAAAAAGAAATTCGGCTCTTACTAACAAATTACGTCACCCACTCGCTCAACTGCGAATTATCACAGATTCGTTCGTCCATATCGACTAGCCTAAAACAGTATTGTGTTCTTTGGGGTTACATAAGGTGAACCATGTGTCTTTCACATTGAAAGCCTTTTGCCGAGTCCAGACCTGCCCAAAATTTTAGCCGAGAACGTGTAAAAGCCTTTCAAGGAAATTCTCTAACCTTCTCTGAGTCTCCAGTTTCCCGTTGTTCTTGCGAGTTTCTCTAGGTATCGTCCGTCTCCGGAGGTCATGCTTCTATTTTTCTAATTCATTCAATACTTCTCTGCAAAGTAAACCCATGAAATTCCGCACGTTTTTAATGTTCATATGCATGACCATTGTGCCAATGATTGCGATGTTTTCACATAAAGTACCAACCGCGATGCGAACAGCTTGCGGAGAACTACTCGTCGCACCAATCAATTACTTCTCCGAAATAATATTTCGACCACCAGTGGCATCGTCAACAGGCCAAGAAATGTCTGCATTCGATACCGCTCCAAATGTTCCGCTTTTAGTGAATCGAGATTCCCATCTCGATATATCAGATGATCCAAATACTTCGACTGAATCATCTTTATTGCAGCGTACTCAACCTCCCACCGAGGTGAAGACACCCACCTCTTCCTGTCGAGATCAATTAATTGCTGCTGGGATACACCGGCTTCTTGTCGAGCCAGCAAGTGATAGTAGTGGTGGATACCATGGAAGTTGCCGGATAGCCGTTGATGCTCAAGGTGAACTGCAGCGGCTCTTTCATGCCCATGCTTCAACTGAATCTGCAACACTCGAGAAGTTGCTTCAACAGGTACGCCATTGGCAACAACAAGTCTCTGTTCGTATCACGGCTAATTCAACTGAAACTCTATCATATTAATAACAGTACATTCTGCATGCTAAAAACCTTTCTCCCGTCCGAGGCAAATTAGATTTTCAGGTTTTAAAGAAGTAGCTCTGATGACACGATTCGTTTCTTCTCTGATGCGTAAAAAAGTAAGGCCTGGATCACCACGGTCGCCTCAGCGATCTATCACACGACTTGTTAATCGAATGCCATCAGCTACTTTTGCCACCAAACCCCGTCGTGGGGGAATTGCTTTCCTTCAAAAACCGCATAGTCGTGAAAAGCCATTAGTCATTGCTTCGTATCTTCGGAGTCACGAACTATCACGGCTTGAAGCCGCTCTCTTTGTTGCTCGTGAACCTCTTCCAATACGACGTCTTGCAAAACTCGCACGGCTTTCCGATGCGACCCGCGCTCGCTCACTTCTTAGAAAACTCAACACTCTGTTTGACAAGTCTGGAACAGCTTTTCGTATTGAGCATCTCGCTGGAGGATTCCAACTGATTACCCGGCCGCAGTTTGGGCCGTGGGTACGACGAACACTTGATTATACCGCGGAGAACAGGCTATCGAACGCTGCAATGGAGACACTGTCAATAATTGCATATCGCCAACCTGTTACCCGCGCAGAAATTGAGGCAATTCGGGGCGTTGGCTCCGAAGAAATGCTTCGACAGCTTCTTGACCGAGACCTTATCGCCATTGGCGGCAGAAGTGACGATCTAGGTCGGCCGAATTTTTACGTCACGAGCCGTTACTTCCTACGTATATTCGGTCTTGGCCGGATTGAAGAGCTTCCCGACATGGACCCAGAATCTCCATCAGACGGGACCCTGAATCCTGAAAATTAAGGGAGACTTAGGCAATAATCAGCCTAGTCCTTGCACAGCGACGCTTCCGTTGGCATATTGCCGACCCGTCCTGACCTCATTCCCTTTTTGGTGAAACCCTTGCCCAAGGGCCACCGAATAGCGTCCAAACCATTTTCTTATATAAAGTAAGAACAAAAGTTATGTTTCAAAAAAGCCGACAACGACTTGTCGGAGTACAATTTTCCTAAACAATTTCGCCAAGCTAAAATTTTCTATTTGGAATTGTAGAAAAAGGTCTTGGCTAAAAAGCTGACTATCGTTCAAAATTTAGTGTGATGTATTCTTCCTCAAGTGATATCGTGAATCGAAACTAGGAGACGAAGTTGTGGCAATAGTTCTGAATCCCGGTAAGCAACAAGACCAATCTCATGGAGAGATGTTCTGCTGGAACGAACTCCCCGAATTATTGTTGGTAGATGATTTGTTTGGTTCACAAAAAGATTGTCTACCTTCCATCCCAACCATTATTTCTGAAGATGAAGATGAGGATGAAGATTGGGATGACGATGAAGAATATGAGGACGAAGAGTTCGAAGATGAAGATGAAGGAGAAGAGTTCGAAGAAGGTGATGAAGAGTCAGATGATGAGTCAGATGATGATGAGTACGAAGAAGATGAATATGAAGAAGAGGAAGAAGAAGATGTAGAGGAAGATGAAGAGTGGGAAGAAGTTGATGACGAGTCGGATGACGAGTCAGATGATGAGTCAGATGATGAGTCAGATGATGAGTACGAGTACGAAGAGGAGGGAGAAGAAGAGGAAGAAGAATGGGAAGATGAAGATGAAGACGACTGGGAGGAAGAAGACTAACTCCTCGTTCATCCCAATCATCTCTTCGAGGCTACTTCAAAAATGCAAGCCTACGGCTGTTTCAACGAAAAGACGTTCACTCTGTCCAGGTTAATTCCAGAAACTGCCCTCGTCGCGACACAAGTACATTGATGCTTTCATCATGAGAAACTCCTGAGAGTCGCCTCATAAGATCTTTCTGATCGATAATCGGTGTGTCGTCCATTTCGTAAATCCGATCCTTGATCTGCAGGCCACCCCTTTCCGCTGGCGACTCCTTACGAATCGCAACGACTACCGGAGCAGCCGGATTCGCTGGATCATCTCGAATCCCGATACCCCAGCGACCACGACTTCCTATTGGCAAGAATGCTTTTTCTTCGAGTTTTTTTCGAGACGCATTTGACTCATGAAATGCTGTCTCACGAAATGAAAACATGTCATCTACATTATTTGCAACTTGTAAGAGCGTTTGAAGAGTGACTACCAAGACAGGTTCAATGCCCTCGATATTAATCAGGTGAGCATCATCAGATGGACGGTGATAGTCTGAGTGTAGTCCCGTGTGGAACATGAGTGTTGGTACTTCTGCCTTCAAGAATGGATAATGATCAGAATCTGGAGTAATGTCCCAGTTGAAAATTAGTTCTAGTGATTCTTTTTCGTACCGATTGTTGGCACGAGTAACAAGTGTCTCGAGACCTGTCGCTGAACGCGCACCGAAAACGTTGAGTTGCCTGCGACGAAGCCGACCAATCATGTCGAGATTGATTGAGAAAATTATTTTCTTGTCATTAATACAATCGGGGCGATTTTTTATGAAGTATTTAGAACCCAGAAGCCCTTGCTCCTCACCATCCCAGAACGCGAGTAAAATTGTACGCCGGCACGGAACAGGTAATTCAGCGAGTGTCTCTGCTATTTTGATCAGACCAGCCACACCTGATGCATTGTCGTCAGCACCATTATGAACATATCCAAATGGACCAAAGCTATTCCGTTTGTTTCCATATCCCACATGATCGTAGTGTGCTCCGACAACAATAACTTCGCTTTGTAATACAGGGTCACTACCAGGAATGATTACCAAAACATTTCGAAGTGTTCCAAATCGTGTTGGAAACGACTGGAAATAACTCTTTTCAGCACCAGCCGGGATGAGTCCAAGTGGCATAATCTCTTGCTCAATGTAACTACTAGCGGCTCGCCCACCCCGACGGCCACCCTCACGCCCTTCGAACGCATCGTCCGCAAGCACTTGGATATGGTCTGCCACATCACTCGTATCAACAATAATTTCTGGTTCATTGCCTGAAACAATTTTTTCGAATACTGCTTGACTGCCAAACAGTGAAATCGCGCAAACCAACAGATGGTTCATATAGTGTCGGCAAATTGTAAAACCAGGCATTTCCATGCGGCCTCTTCAGTACCTCCTTGCAAGTAATCTGCTAGTGCCTCAGAATGACTCGCTCGAACATTCTCGTCTAGAGGAACTCGATAGTACCGAGTTTTCGTATAAGGAGAGGTGGCAGAGTGGTCGAATGCGCGTCTTTGCTAAAGACGTGACCGGTCAAAAGCTGGTCCACGGGTTCGAATCCCGTCCTCTCCGTTTTTTAACCTGCACCACATTTCGTACATCTCAGGACAACTCTGACATTTTCGATTCAAAATTGGAAACGCCCTGGCACAATTTATTCTCCAGTTTTGTTTACTCGCTGTCTTTGGAGTGCATAGCGACAGTTTCTCAAAGGGTGAAGCAAAACACTCGAACCCAAGGCAAAACATCGATTATGTAGAATAATCTTTCATCATATGCATCGTATGAGTTGACTTTTGCAGACCATTCTTACTCGTCAGCTTCTTACAGGAAGCACATTCTAAAAATTTTTGCATGCCGCGCACACGACGAATGTTATTCATCACGATCATAATTTGCACTTCTATCTACATGGGTATCTGTGCCTTCTTTTTCTTTTCGCAGCGCTCTTTCATTTACTTTCCTCGTCAGCAACAAAATAACACTGTCGATCAAATACAGGTGAACACTGATCAGTCTGTCGTCAGGCTTTCAGTAAGCAACCCGAAGAGCACACGAGCCATCCTCTACTTTGGTGGTAATGCGGAAGATGTATCATTGTCTCTACCTGAATATGCACGAATGATTTCAGGTGTTGCAATCTACATGGTGCATTACCGAGGGTACGGTGGCAGCACAGGTAGTCCCTCAGAAGCTGGTCTGCGGCACGATGCATTAGCCATTTACAGGCACCTCAAGGACAAACATTCCGACATTCTGGTTATGGGTCGCAGTCTGGGAACGAGCCTCGCAATCGGAGTGGCTGCGCAGTTTGAACCGAAGGGACTTCTTCTCATCACACCGTTTGACAGCATTCAGGCAATTGCTCAACGCGTTGCCCCATTCCTACCAATACGACTACTGCTCAGTGATCCGTACCGCTCAATTGATCTAGTATCAGACATTCAATGTCCAACGCTTGTTCTGGCCGCTTCTGATGACGAAATCATTCCGAAAGAAAACACGTTGCGGTTAGTAAAAAAGTTTCCTCCAGAAATCGCAACGCTACAAGTTATTCCAGAAACTGATCACAACTCAATTTCTAGCTCCACTCTTTACTGGTCGAGTACGTGTCGCTTTATAGAGAATGTTTTCGTTACACCCTAAAACCATATCTTAATTTTTTAGGAGTATCTGCACAAAAAATAAAGAAGTTTTGCGCATCGTACAGCAATAAAATCTGGCTATTCTTCCTCAGGATCCGTCTTGCTTCTTCTTTGAGGGGTTGATGACTCGTCGCGACGGAAGACTGCTACAACATCTTCAATAGGAACGACATAGAGCAGATTATCTTGTTCAAAATCTACTGGTATTGAATTCCGTGGATGGAACAAAACTTTGTCATATTTTTCTATCGGAAAGTCGGCATCGCGTTCAATTTGAAGGCTAACCTCGACAACCCTACCTGTAATCGTTGGGATTTCAGCCTGGTCTGGTAGGACAATGCCTCCACGAGTCTGATTTCTGCTCTCATCTTTCCGAATGAGAACACGCATGCCTAACGGTTCCACAAAATCATTGCCCCGCATCGATCTACACACCTCTCCTTACGAACACCTCGCCTGACCAACATCAACAATTTCAACACCGAATCACCAGTAGTTTGACCTGCCAAAGGGCATTCGGCTAGGGACGGCTTCAAAGAACGCCAACCAGAACGAAAACTTGTGTATACTGTTGGTTAATCTTTGTGTTTATAGAGAGGTTTGTGCCCCCACCAATCAACAGCAGTGTCATTCCAGCCATAGTCGACACCTCGTCTTGGTTCTTTCGATGGCTTCCTGACAGTAAGGATTGTCCTTGGGTTCTCCTGATAGTTCCAGAATGCGTATAAATCACAGGCGTGGTGACCTGGTAGTCATTGCGAACAGACTGCCTGTACATCGCACATCTCCTGAGAGTCCATGGGAGACGAGTCCTGGGGGTCTCGTCTCGGCACTAATGCCCATTCTGCAAGAAAATAAAGGGGTCTGGATCGGTTGGGCTGGTAGTTCTGAAACAGACTGCATTCCTTTCGAGCATGATGGACTCTACAACGTCCCTCTTCATCTCTCGAGTAAGGAGGTACGTGATTACTACGAAGGTTTTTCAAATAGTACTCTCTGGCCACTTTATCACGATGCCTGCCAGACTCCTCAATATGATCGCCAGTGGTGGGCTCCCTATGTAGCAATCAATCAACGATTTGCTGAATACGCTGCACGCGAAGCAGCGCCTAATGGTCATGTACTGGTTCAGGATTACCATCTTCAGCTAGTCCCAGGAATGCTTCGTGATCTACGTCCTGATGTTCGAATTGGTTTTTTTCTTCACATTCCTTTTCCACCAGTTGAACTCTTTGCTCAGTTACCTTGGAGGAGGCGAATTCTAGAAGGCATGCTTGGCGCGGATGTTATTGGGTTTCAAACTCGTCATGGAGCGCAGAACTTTGTTCGACTTGTAAATGGCTACGCGTCACGTCGCGGAAGTGGCCAAGCTGTCAACGTTGATGGAAGAAAAGTGCTTGCCAAGGAATATCCGATATCAATTGACTACGACAGGATCGAGTCGCTCGCCAGTGATCCCAAGATTATTGAACATGCAAAAGCCATCCGGTCCGATCTTGGCGAGAATCGGACAATCATGCTCGGCGTTGACCGCCTTGACTACACGAAGGGAATCGACCAGCGTTTACGTGCGGTGTATGAGATTTTCGATAAGGGCAACCATACCGTAGATGACCTTGTATTGGTTCAAGTAAGTGTTCCGTCTCGTGAAAGTGTTGATGAGTACATTGAAGTACGGGACAGGATTGAAAAACTTGTTGGGCATATTAATGGTGAATTTGGGACTGTAGGGTCAGTGCCCGTACATTACCTTCGAAGAAGTCTTCCTATAGAAGAACTCGTCGCCTATTACTTAGCTGCTGATGTCATGCTTGTAACACCTTTTCGTGATGGAATGAATCTTGTTGCGAAAGAGTATGTCGCGAGTAGAAAAAATGAAAAAGGTGTATTGGTTCTGTCTGAGTTCACCGGATCAGCCGTTGAACTTGATCGGGCAGTATTGGTTAATCCTCATGACATCGATGGCATGGCTGCCACTATTGAAAAGGCCATCACGATGCCTGCTCAAGAACAGACTCGCCGTATGCGGAGCCTTCGGCAACGAGTCCGAAAGAGAACCGTCTACACTTGGGCATCAGACTTCACGCATGCCCTTGATGCAGAGCAGCCACGCCCTTCATCAACTAATATGCAATTACCTATTGACACTCCCCCTCCCTCTCCCTGATTACCATCCTGGACTTTACACCATTGGAGATGACTCTTGACCGGGAACGAACTAGACGCAACACACATCATCGAAGATGATCTTGACCAGGCCCTTGAGGCAATTGCACGAGTACCCATTCTACTTGTCGCGACTGATTATGACGGTACGTTATCACCTATTGTTGATAATCCAGAAGATGCAAAGCCGGTGCGAGAATCGATTATCGCGCTTCGAGCACTTGCCACACTATCCGGAACACACTGCGCCGTTATATCCGGTCGTTCACTTTCGGACCTTGCTAATCTGAGTTCTCTGGATGGACAGATCATGCTGGTTGGCTCTCATGGCAGTGAGTTTGATCAAGATTTTGTCCGTACGATTACAGAAGAACAGGTTTTGCTGCGACAGCGAGTTCTTGAAGAAATGCATCGGATCGCTGCCCAGGATGATCGATTTCATATCGAAACAAAGCCCGCATCGATTGCTTTTCATTACCGTAATGTTGCAAATGATAAAGCTGAGAAGGCTGTGAATGAACTTCTTGCAGGAGCTGCAACATGGGATGACGTACGCGTTAAATCTGGCAAGAAAGTTATTGAATTAGCCGTCGTGCATACATCAAAAGGAGACTGCATTGATGCCCTGCGACATCGTGTTGGTGCAACTGCGGTAGTCTATTTTGGTGATGACATAACTGACGAGGATGCTTTTGTCAGACTGCATGGCCCAGACGTATCTGTAAAAGTTGGCACTGGAGAAAGTGCCGCAACATTTCGAATTCATGACCCGACTGAAGTTGCAAGACGACTGGCTCGATTAGCGAGCGCACGAGAAGCATTTTTGGCTGGTGCTGATGCCGTACCAATAGAAAGGCACGCCTTGCTCTCTGATGGACGAGTCATGGCGCTTGTCTCTCCTGGGGCAAAAATTAGCTGGATGTGTGCACCTCGCGTCGATGGGCCAGCCTTATTTGCTGAGTTGCTCGGTGGTCCGGCTGCGGGACACTTCACAGTTGAGCCTTCTCAACCAGA
>ERZ802821.753-NODE-753-length-17833-cov-30.3924_pt1 | contig 17833 bp, 16 predicted proteins | sample MGYA00345648_ERZ802821 | MGnify/ENA primary metagenome ERZ802821 (study PRJEB30503, sample SAMEA104212357) | marine metagenome | biome: Westerlies Biome; feature: [SRF] surface water layer (ENVO:00010504) within the epipelagic zone...; material: water... | reverse complement strand
AACAGCGCATGAAATCTGAAAAAGCCTGGCTGGCAGCAACCGCACGCGCTTCCAGTGTTTTGCTGCGCCGCGCTTGATACATCATCACCATATCATTCGACCAGCCCAGCAAGTCATCCGCCATGCTTTCTGGAACGCCAAGCAGCCGCGCGATTATTGTCGCCGGAAGGGGCTTTGCATAGGCCTCTAACAGATCAATTTCTGAAGATTTAAAATCGTCGATCAAAATATGGCATAGCTGTTTGATCTCGGGTTCTAGCGAGGCAATGCGTCGCGACGTAAAGGCGCGCAACACAAGCCCGCGTAAGCGGCTATGGCGCGGGGGTTCCAGCTCAAGCATGGAATTTGCTTCCAGCTTATAAAAAGGGGCAAGATGCTTGGGCGTGGGTTGCGCCAAATCTTTTGGGCATTCCCTGCCAAAGCGGCGATCTTTCAGCAAGGACATCACGCTTTGATGATCAAAAAAGCTGGCCATGTTGTAATCGCGCCAAAATACCGGCTGCTGCAGGCGCCGGGCGCTTTCATAAAAAGGGTAGGGGTTTTGAACAAACGTATAATCGGTGGGGGATTGTTCGAGTATATGCATATTGATGTCCTTAAAGCACGATCAGCCTAACCGATGCGGTCGCAGATTGCGAGATGTTCGCTGGCGACAAATGCGGCTGCAAATCATAATATATCGGGTTAGACCTGCAGGGAAGGGATCGTTTCACTGTGCGGGCAGTCTTTCAAAGTGAGCGCGTGCGCCGTTGTGAAAAGCGCCTGTCTTCCTCAACCCAAAAAAAATGCGCCATCTTCTTTTGAGATTTTCGCTTACTTAACTGTTACATTAAAATGGTGGGTGTTTGTGATCTCTGCCGAAGCAGGTCCTTCATTCACAAACCACCATAATTCAAAATAGCAAGACGGGCACGGGTGTTTCGAATGACAGGAAATCGGTTAATCCGTTGATAATGCAGGGGCCGTGACAATAATGTCTCTTGCAACTGCAGCCAAAATATTACTTGTATGCATTGCCCGCTCGGGTGTTGTCATCTTTGGGAGGAAATTAGATGAAACTTATTACCGCTGCTGTCACTGCGATGGCTTTAACTGCGTCAGCATCCGGCGCTTTTGCCGCTTGTGATGAGGGCGAAATTGTCATCAAGCTGAGCCATGTGACAAATACCGATAAACACCCGAAAGGTATTGCTGCGACGCTGCTGCAAAGCCGCGTCAATGACGAGATGAATGGCAAAGCCTGCCTGGAAGTGTTTCCAAACTCAACGTTGTATAATGACAACCAAGTTTTGGAAGCGATGTTGCAAGGTGACGTGCAAATGGCTGCGCCATCCCTTTCAAAATTTGAGCAATTTACAAAAGTGTTTCGGATTTTTGACCTGCCATTCATGTTTAAAAACGTAAATGCTGTGGATGAGTTTCAAAATAGCTCAGCAGGCCAATCCATGAAGGAAAGCATGACCCGCCGTGGTTTGCTTGGATTGGCATTTTGGCATAATGGTATGAAGCAAATGTCGGCAAATAAACCGCTGAATGATCCATCTGATGCCAATGGCCTCAAATTCCGGGTTCAAAATTCAGAGGTGTTAAAGGCGCAAATGGCCGCATTGGGGGGATCCCCGCAGCCAATGGCCTTCTCTGAAGTATATGGTGCGCTGCAAACCGGCGTTGTAGATGGACAAGAAAATACCTGGTCAAACATTTACGGCAAAAAGTTTTTTGAGGTGCAGGATGGGACAACCGAAACCAATCACGGTATCATCGATTACCTCTTGGTCACCTCAACAGATTGGTGGGATGGGCTTGATGGTGAAATTCGCGATCAGTTAAGCACAATTATTGCTGAAGTGACCGAGGCGCGCAATTCAGAATCAACCGCTGTGAATGAGGCCGCAAAGCAGGAAATTATCGCTGCGGGTGGTGTTGTGCGTCAATTAAGCGCCGCCCAACGTGAAAATTGGGTGGCCGCAATGAAGCCAGTGTGGGAGCAATTCCGCGGTGATGTTGGGCAAGACAATATTGATGCAGCCCAAGCGATAAACGCCAAGCATTAATCGCAGCCCATTTAAGAAGTCTCTGGCCCAAATTATGTGGGCCAGAATCTCGGCGCCAGTATAAGTAAAGAGCAGTCTCATGGCCGAACCGGAAAAGCAAATTGCCCGCAGATTTATTGACGAATTAGAGGAAACAGTGATTGCGGTTCTGTTGGCGGCGATGGTGGTTGTCACATTTATCAACGTTGTGCTGCGCTATGGGTTCAACACGGGGTTGATTTGGGGGCTGGAGTTGGTCACGTTTTTATTTGCTTGGTTGATCTTATTCGGCGTCAGCTATGCGGTGAAAACCTCTGCGCATTTGGGCGTGGACGCTGTGCTTAACATCACCTCTGGCCGGTTGCGCCGGATTTTGGTGTTCGCGTCAGTGGTCTTCTGCGTGATTTACGCCGCTTTGTTGTTGAAAGGCGCGTGGGATTATTGGGCGAACTTTGCAAATTTGCCGCAAACCACGGGTAGATGGTTTCCCACAGGATTTGAAGACATGCGGCGCACCTCTTATCGGGCTTGGTATGAGGTGATTGATATTCCTTTCCCCGAATTTCTACGTTGGATCGAGCCCCTGATGAACGAAGGCGAGACCTATGAGAAGCTTCCACGCTTCATTCCTTATGCCATGCTGCCCGTGGGGGCGGCTTTGTTGCTCTATAGATTTATTGAAGTTGGGCTGGCTGTGTCGCGTGGGCGCGCGCGCGGATTGATCGTCAGCCATGAGGTTGAGCAAGAGGTGGAAGAGCTCAAACACGCGGCAAAAGAGGAATAGGCCATGGAGGTTGCCGCTCTCTTTTTTATGATCGTTGCGATGTTGCTGATCGGCACGCCTATCGCTGTCGCGCTTGGATTATCCTCGATAACCTTCTTATTGGTGCTCAGTGACACGTCGCTGGCATCAATCGCGCAAACATTTTTCCAAGCGATGGCAGGGCATTATACGCTTTTGGCAATTCCGTTCTTTATTCTTGCCTCCTCCTTTATGTCGACGGGCGGCGTTGCGAAACGCATCATCCGGTTTTCAATCGCAATTGTCGGGCATTTTCCGGGAGGACTCGCGATCGCGGGCGTTTTTGCTTGTATGCTGTTCGCGGCGCTTTCTGGATCTTCGCCTGCAACGGTGGTGGCGATCGGCACAATTGTGATCGCGGGGATGCGGCAGGTTGGCTATTCCAAAGATTTCGCCGCGGGCGTGATCGCGAATGCGGGAACTTTGGGAATTTTGATCCCACCGTCAATCGTTATGGTGGTTTATGCCTCTGCGACCGATGTCTCGGTGGGGCGGATGTTCCTTGCGGGCGTGATTCCGGGGCTGTTGGCGGGGACCATGCTGATGGTGACGATTTATGTGATCGCCAAAATCCGAAACCTGCCAAAGGGTGAATGGCTAGGCTGGCAAGAAGTGTTCGCCTCGGGGCTGGATGCGATTTGGGGCTTGTTTCTCATCGTTATTATTCTTGGGGGCATTTATGGCGGCATTTTCACGCCCACCGAGGCGGCGGCAGTGGCTGCGGTATACGCGTTTTTGGTTGCCACCTTTATCTATCGCGATATGGGTCCCTTGGCGACGCCAGAGGGGCAGCCCAATATACCTATTTGGCGCAAGCCGCAGGCGTTGCTCACCGCTTTTGTGCATCGCGATACGCGCGATGCCTTGTTTCAAGCGGGTAAGTTAACCATTACCTTAATGTTTATCATCGCCAATGCTTTGATCTTGAAACATGTGTTGACGGATGAACAAATTCCCCAACAAATTGCCAGCAGCATGCTGTCTGCAGGGTTTGGGCCGATCATGTTTCTGGTTGTGGTCAATGTGATTTTGCTGATTGGCGGCCAGTTTATGGAGCCCTCTGGCCTGATCGTGATCGTTGCACCATTGGTTTTTCCAATCGCAATGGAATTGGGGATAGATCCAATTCATTTGGGAATCATCATGGTTGTAAATATGGAAATTGGCATGATTACACCACCGGTGGGCCTAAACCTATTTGTGACCTCTGGTGTCGCTGGCATGCCCATGATGCGGGTGGTGAAAGCCGCTTTGCCTTTTCTTGCCGTGCTGTTCGTCTTTTTGATTTTGGTGACCTATGTGCCGGTTTTGTCGACCTGGTTGCCAAACACCTTTATGGGCCCCGAGATTATAACAAAATAATGTAAAACCGCGCCCGTTCACAAATGGCGCGGCTAGATTGTTCATGCACCAAATGTAAGCTTTGTTTAAGCCATTTCCAACGCTTCGATAATTGGTGAGAAATCTTCAAAGCGCAGACTGGCTCCACCCACCAAAGCGCCATCTACACAATCAATCTTAAAAATCTCGGCGGCGTTTGCGGCTTTGACTGAGCCGCCATAGAGCAGGCGCATACTGGCTGCTTTTGCGCCCAGTTGTTTGGTGATTTGAGCGCGGCAAAAGCGATGCGCTTCTTCGATCTGCGCCGGTTCCGCCACGAGCCCGGTGCCAATTGCCCAGACAGGTTCATAAGCCACCACGGTATTGTGCGCTGTGGCGGTTTCTGGAAGCGATTTTTCGAGCTGGTCTTTCAAAACTGTCAGCGTTTCTTCTGCCTGACGCTGTTCAAGCGTTTCTCCGATACAAATAATCGCGGTTAAACCTGCAGTGAGGGCAGCGGATGCTTTTTGTTGAATCAAAGCGCTGCTTTCAGCATGCGCCTGGCGGCGCTCAGAATGACCAATGATCACTGCTGCAGCACCAATGTCTTTCAATAGGCTCGCAGAGATATCGCCGGTATGCGCCCCAGAGACCTCTTGATGGCAATCTTGTGCGCCGATCAAAAGATCAGGCGCTTTCTTTCTTGCTGGTAAAAGAAGCGGAACCGGAGGGCAAATCACAATATCGATATCAGAATTTGAGTGCGTTGCCTGAAGGCGTTCGATTTCCTTTAGGCTGTCAAGTATTCCGTTCATTTTCCAATTGCCTGCTGCCATTTTTTTGATCATCCGGATCTCTTTTCAATCTTGTGACGCTGTTTGAGCTATCTTAAACAGCAACCGGCGGGTCTTCAAGGAAGCCACGCCCGTAAAGAGCGCTAGGGATATTTTTAAGTCGGGCACGCTGGCGCTGGTTGTACACTGGTTTGGAGATGCTAATGGTTCCTCGACTGGATTTTTTGGATTTAAAGCGGCAGGATCCGGCGGCCTTGCGCGCGTTAAAGGCGGCTGCGAAAGAGGTGGGGTTTTTGACCGTTTACAATACGGGGATCTGCCGGCAAGATATTTTGTGGCTGTTTGACGTATATAAGGCCTTTTTCAAAGGCCCCGATGCCGCAAAACAGGCGGTTAATATGGCGCTTACCGGCGCAAACCGCGGCTGGGGCGCTCCGGGGGCAGAGCAAGTCAGCGCCGACGCCAACCCAGATTATAAAGAAGTATTTGATTGCGGGATAGCGCTTGATGAAAGCGATAGTTTGTGTGCGCTTGGCGTTTACGCCCCAAATCAATGGCCGAAAACCCCCGCAATGTTCGATGTTGATATTATGGCGTATTTTGAACGTGCGCGTGCTATATCCCTGATTATTTTGCAAGCTATTGCGGCGGGGAATGGGCGTGACCCTGCATTTTTTAACGATAAATTTAACAAACCTATGGCGCTGCTTCGGGGAAATTTCTATCCAAAAAGGCCTTTGGATAGCGGGGATAAAGATTTTGGAATCGCAGAGCATACCGATTATGGATGTCTGACATTTTTGGCCACTGATGGTCAGCAAGGCTTAGAGGTGCACCTGCCCGATGGCGGATGGCAAGCCGTGCAAGTGCCCCCTGGCGAATTTATTATAAACTTCGGTGAAATGCTTGAGTTTTGGACCGGAGGAGAAGTTAAAGCAACTTTGCACCGGGTGCGCGGAGGGTCGCAGGAGCGGTTATCCATTCCGTTATTTTTCAATCCCAACCATGATACAAATGTGGCGCCAGAGGGGGCAAGCCAACCTATTCTAGCGGGTGAACACTTGCAAAAACGCTTTAGCGAAACCTATCGGCACCTCAAAAAGAGCTGATTACATTTCTGCGAATTTGATCGATTCCCCGCATCCGCAAGATTCGGTGACGTTTGGGTTCTTGAATTTAAAACCAGCTTCCAACAGGGAGACTTCATAATCGATTTCAGTTCCAAACAAAAACATCTGCGCCATTGGAGCGATCAGCACCCGCGCGCCATCTTGCTCGATCACCTCGTCGTGTTGGGCTACTTCGTCGACGTAATCTAGCGTGTATTCCATACCGGCACAGCCGCCTTTTTTAACGCCCAAGCGCAACCCATAATGGCCATTTTGCTCCATCAAGGCGTTGATTTGCTCTACCGCTTTTTGCGTTAAAGTGACAGCTTGCTTTCCAGGCATTGAGAACATTTTATCAGTCCTAATTGCGGGCTACATAAAGCCAAGTTCTAATCTGGCTTCATCGCTCATCATATCCATACCCCAAGGCGGTTCCCAGACAATTTCAACATCCACCTCTTTCACACCCGCCATCGGCTCGACCGCTTCGGCGACCCATCCAGGCATTTCACCCGCAACGGGGCATCCTGGCGCCGTTAAGGACATCTTGATTTTGACCGCATTATCCGCGTCAATATCTACGGTGTAAATCAGTCCAAGGTCGTAAATATTTACTGGTATTTCAGGGTCAAAAACGGTTTTACAGGCTTCGACAATACCATCATACAGGGGGTGATCTGTGCTTGAAGGGGCGATCAAAGGCGTGCCTTCCATAGGGGGCGATGCGTCAGTCATTAACTTTTCCGTTTATTTCCTGACTAAAGATATAGGATATACAGGGGCGAAGGTCTAGGCCTGCAGCTCTGATTAATTATGGCCCCACCGGTTTGCTATCGGGCAGCGCGATACCGGCCACCTGTTCAGCGATTGGCTCGGAATTCAAAGGATGCAGATCGGCTGAAAAGGAACTGGGATCCCCCAGCGGTGTCCAGGTTTTGTTAAGATAAATTTCAAGGCCGGAAAAGCGCGCTTTATATCCCATTTTTGGGCTTCCGGGCACCCAATAGCCCAGATAGACATAAGGAATATCCGCCTCTTTCGCCAAGGCAATATGATCTAAAATCAGATAGGTCCCAATCGAACTTTTTGTAAAGCTGGGATCATAAAACGAATAGACCATGCTCAATCCATCATCGATCAGATCGGTGAGGGAGACAGCAATCAAATCTTGCCCCAATGTATATTCGGCAACCCGCGTACGAATGGGGGTTTCTTCGATCATTGCCGCAAATTCAAAAACATCCATATCAGCCATGCCGCCCCGCGCATGGCGCGCACCTAGATATTTGCGGAACAATTCATATTGGTCTTCTGTTGCCCAAGGCGAATTGACTTCACGTTTTAGATTCTTATTGCGATTAACCACGCGCTTTTGGCTTTTGCTCAGTTCAAACTTTTGAACGTCGATACGCGCCGATAAACAGGCGGTGCATTCGGAGCAAGACGGGCGATATAGAACGTTCTGGGACCGTCGAAACCCTTGATGCGATAATTTGTCATTCAACCGCTGCGCGTCATCCCCGTGCAATGAGGTGAAGAGCTTGCGTTCCTGCCGCCCTTCCAAATAGGGGCAGGGTTGCTGTGCAGTCACATAAAACTGCGGGGCAATGGGCAAGGTATGACGCATGTTTTCTGTTTAGCAACTTTTCCGCGCATTATCAATGATCGGCGTCTTAGCTTTGGTTTTAGAGTTAAGCTTACCATTGACCTAATCGGTAACAAGGCGCAGGTTGTTGCTATGCACTTTTCTCATTCGATGCAGCACATTCCAAGGCCATTTTCTGCGGATCATGGGTATGAAGTGCGCCAATTCTTTGCTGCGGATGGAGAAGAAATTCAAAACTTTGTGGCTGCGGTTGCAGGCTCAAGCCCCTATTTGAAGGGGTTGATCGAAAAAGAGCATCAGTGGCTGCGGGGCGCATTCTTACAGCCCGACGCCGCTTTAGAGGTTGAGTTATCGAATTTGAAGGTGACGGCCGCGCGCGACTTGATGAGCGCGCTTAGACGCGCCAAGAGGCGCGTCGCGCTTTGGACGGCTTTATGCGATTTGGCGGGCGTATGGGCGCTTGAAGAGGTCACCGAGGCGCTAAGCAAATTTGCCGATCTTGCCTGTCAAATGAGTTTAAACCATGCGCTTAAAGTTCAGTTGCAACGCGGCAAAATCCCCAGGCGCAAGCCCGAGACGGATCCGGCAAAATTGGGTATGTTCGTTTTGGCTATGGGAAAGCTTGGCGCCAGTGAGCTGAATTATTCCTCTGATATAGATCTGATTTGTTTTTTTGATGAAAGCTATTTTGCCTCGGTGGATGTTTTCGAGGCCCGAGCCGGCTTTATTCGCGCAACCAAGAATATGGTGTCACTTTTAAATGATATCACGGCCGAGGGCTATGTGTTTCGAACCGATTTGCGTTTGCGGCCAGACCCGTCTGTGACACCAGTTTGTATGGGGGTCGAGGCGGCCGAACATTATTATGAAAGCCGCGGGCGCACGTGGGAGCGCAGTGCCTTCATCAAAGCGCGGGTGATTGCGGGGGATTTGCAAGCTGGGGCGCGGTTCCTCCAAAAAATGGAACCGTTTGTATGGCGGAAATATTTAGACTTTGCGGCCATTGAAGATGCGCATAATATTCGCTTGCAAATCCTACGTAAAACCGACGTAACGGGGGCGATTACGCTGCCCAAACACAATATTAAACTTGGCCGGGGCGGCATTCGCGAAATTGAATTTTTTACGCAAACGAGGCAATTGATTGCGGGCGGGCGAGACCCTGATCTGCGGTTGCGCGGGACGCAGCAAAGCCTTGCAGCGCTCTGTCAAAAAGGTTGGATTGATCCTTTAACCAAATCTCAGCTTACAGAGCATTATCAGGCGCATCGGGAACTTGAGCATCGTTTGCAAATGATCAATGATGCTCAAACGCATAGTTTGCCGGCATCTGAAGCGGAATTTGAGCGCTTAGCGGCGTTGATGTCGCGCAGCGCAGATGCGTTGAAATCGGAAATATTCGCGCGGCTGACATCGGTTCATCAAATAACCGAAGCTTTTTTTGGGCCTGCCTCGAGCGATTTGCCAATCGAGGCGCCAGAGTTTTCAGAAATATTGGACAAATGGCCAACCTATCCGGCGCTGCGCTCGGAAAGGGCCTATACGATATTTATGCGGTTGCAGCCGGAAATTCTAAAGCGGCTTAAGCAAACGGATAAGACCAAAGAGGCTGTTTTGGCTTTCGATCGGTTTTTGAGCGGCCTTCCTGCGGGAGTGCAGCTGTTTTCTTTGTTTGAAGCCAACCCTCAATTGATTGATCTGTTGGTCGATATCGTGGGCACCTCGGATCATTTGGCTGAATATTTGGCGCGGAATGCTAAGGTCTTTGATGCGGTGATTGGTGGTTCTTTTTGGGATTCTTGGCCGGGGTCTGAAACGTTAATGAAAGACCTCTCTAAGCTGCTGCAAACGACATCAGATTATGAAACCAAGTTGGATATGACGCGCAGATGGGTAAAGGAATGGCATTTTCGAATTGGCGTTCATTTGCTGCGAGATCTGACATCCGTCGAGCAAACAGCCCGAGAATATGCAGATTTGGCCGAGGCAGCCTTAGCCGCCTTATGGCCAGAGATTTGTGCTGAATTTTCGCGCAAATATGGCCCGCCTCCGGGGCGCGGGGCGGCTTTGATTGCGATGGGGTCGTTGGGCGCGCGGCGGTTGCATTCAAATTCAGATCTTGATGTGATTCTTCTTTATGACGATGCAGGGCAGGAGGCCTCGATCGGGCCGAAATCTTTGCAATCACGCAGTTATTATGCGCGCTTAACGCAATCTGTCATCACTGCGTTAACGGCACCCATGGCAGAGGGCCGACTTTATAACGTAGATATGCGATTGCGTCCTTCGGGCAATCAAGGGCCTGTTGCCACCTCATGGTCTGCGTTTAAAGCCTATCAGCAAAAGGAAGCTTGGGTTTGGGAACATTTGGCGCTAACGCAAGCACGACCGGTGACGGGATGCGACAGTCTGTGCTCTGATTTTGAGGGGTTTCGGTTGGCCACGCTGCGGCAGGCGGATCGAGATAAGTGTTTGCGTGGTTTGTCGAAAATGCGCGCGCGCTTGCTTAGTGCTTGGGTCGAAAAATCGACTTGGCATTTCAAGCTCGGCAGAGGGGGGTTGCTTGATATTGAGTTGCTGTCACATCTTGGGTTGCTTTTAGGGGCCTCGATGAAGCGGGATACGCGGAGCGGACTAAGCAGTTTGCAGCGCCTTGGCATTGTTAATGCGGCTGATTTGGCCCGCTTGATTGCTGCGCATAATTTTTTGTTCCCATGCCGTTTAGTGTCAAAATTTTTATCGGATGACACGCTCAACCCTAACGCGATGGGCAGCCGTGACTCAGCACTCTTATTCCGCGTTTCTGGGACAAAAGATTTTGAAGATTTACAAAGCCAGATAAAACATCATAGACAAGCAGTAGACGCAATTTTGACGCAGATTTTGCCGGTTTTACAGGAGAGTGATCATGAAAGGTGATGCGCTAGACCCAAAAGCCCTGATCCGTGAGGCGTATAATATCCAAGATATTAGCGCCGCAGAATGCCGCAGCATTTTTTTGGATTGGGCGCTGACGATCCCAAGCCAAGAGGATATGCGAGATATCTTAAGGCAGCTTTTGGATAAATATGAGAGCTTCAGCCAAACACATCCAATGACGGAAACTTTAAAGCTGGGTTTGCAAACGGCGGAACCGCCGCGGCGCCGCGGCGGCTGGCGCAGGCGGGCGGCCGAAAGGCGCCTCTAAATCTGCAGGGGGCATGTTTGATTCAAAATCTGCAAAATACCAAATTCACGCGGCCAGAATCAGCGATGATGCCAGGGTTATATGAGCTGACAAGCTGCCCGTGCTAAGGCCTCGATATCATCCCATTTACCCGCCTCGATCAGCGCTTTCGGCGCAACCCAGCTGCCGCCAACGCAAAGCGTGTTTTTCAAGCTCAGATAACTCATTGCATTTTGTGGGGTTACACCGCCAGTTGGGCAAAACATCGCTTCTGGCAAAGGCGCGCCTATTGCTTTCAGGGCGCTGGGGCCGCCATTTGCTTCAGCAGGGAAGAATTTTTGCACCGTATATCCGCGTTCAAGCAAACTTAAAACTTCGCTTGCTGTGGCCGCTCCTGGCAATACGGGTAGGTCTTCTGCTTCACAAGCTCCAAGCAACCGATCTGTTGAGCCTGGGGTTACGCCAAATTTTGCCCCAGCTTGGCGAGCGGCGGCAACATCTTTGGGGCTGAGCAATGTTCCAGCTCCGACAGTAGCGCCGGGCACTTTTGCCATTTCGTTAATTACGTCAAGCGCTGCTGGGGTTCTTAGCGTGACCTCGAGCACTGATAAGCCACCGGCAATTAAGGCTTCTGCCAACGGACGCGCTACGGCAACATTTTCTACCACCAAGACTGGCATAACCGGGGCCATTTTACAGATGTCTGACGTGATTTTACTGGCTGTGCTTGGTATCAAAACCGCCTCCTTGAATTTTATTATATCACAATGCCTGCGCCGGCGGTTGCCAAACCCACATTATTTCGGAACATATCAAACAACTCGCGCCCTGTTCCATGATGATTTCCTGTCAAATCTGCGGTTTGAACGGGTCGGTTTTCAAAATCGGGTTCGAGAACCATAAGCGCACCGCTGCGCGCATCTAGCCGGATCATATCACCATCACGCAGTTTTGAAATGGGCCCGCCAACGGCGGCTTCAGGGCTGAGATGGATGGCAGAGGGTACTTTGCCAGAGGCGCCCGACATGCGCCCATCTGTAACCAGCGCCACGCGCAACCCGCGATCTTGAAGCACGGCTAAAACCGGCGTCAACCCGTGCAGTTCTGGCATACCATTCGCCTTCGGGCCCTGAAAACGCACAACTAAGATTGTGTCACTGGTTATGCTGTTGTTTATAAACGCCTCTTTTACTGCGAGCTGTGTTTCAAAGATACGGGCAGGGGCTTCGATAATATGCCGCTCTTGGGCCACTGCCGATATTTTAATCATCGCGCTCCCCAAATTTCCGTCTAATTTCTTTAAGCCACCACTGGGTTGAAATGGCGTTTTCACGGGGCGAAGAATTTTTTCATTCTCACTGTTTCCGGAAACGGGGCGGAATTCTATATCTTCGCCGGAGAGTTTGGGCTCTTGGCGATAATGGCTGAGGCCTTTGCCCATAATGGTGATGACATCCTCATGAAGCAGGCCGGCATCCAATAATTCACCGATCATAAAGCTTAGCCCGCCCGCCGCGTGAAAATGGTTCACATCGGCCAGGCCGTTGGGATACACCTTTGCCAATAACGGCGTGATCGCGGAAATCGCGTCAAAATCTTCAATTGTGAGATGTATTCCTGCGGCGCGCGCCATGGCGGGGAGGTGAAGCACCAGGTTCGTTGAGCCGCCAGTGGCCATTAAGCCTACAATACCATTGACGAATGCTTTTTCGCTTAGAATGTCACAGGTGGGGGTATATGCATCGCCCAGCGCGCTGCAGCGCATCACTTGGCGGGTGCCATATGCGGTTAACGCATCGCGTAGGGGCGTGTTGGGGTTGATGAAAGACGCGCCCGGCAAATGTAAGCCCATAAACTCCATCAGCATTTGGTTGGAGTTTGCAGTTCCGTAAAATGTGCAGGTGCCCGGCCCGTGGTAACTGGCCATTTCAGCCTTCATCAAGGCGCTGCGGTCAACCTCTCCAGTGGCAAATTGTTGTCGAATTTTTGCTTTTTCATCATTTGGAATCCCAGAAACCATGGGGCCTGCGGGTAAAAAGATGCTCGGTAAATGACCAAAAGTCGCAGCTGCTATGATCAAGCCCGGTACAATTTTATCGCAGACACCCAAATAAATGGCTGCGTCAAATGTATTATGAGACAAGCCAATGCCGGCAGCCAATGCAATGACGTCTCGTGAAAACAAAGACAGCTCCATCCCGGGCTGGCCCTGCGTTACCCCATCACACATGGCAGGTACGCCGCCAGCAACCTGCGCCGTGCCCCCATTTTTACGCGCCACTTCGCGAATAAACCGGGGAAAGGTTTCAAATGGCTGATGCGCCGAAAGCATATCATTATAAGCGGTAATAATGCCGATATTCGGGCCCGCTTGCGTGGCCAAAGTGCTTTGATCTTGCTGCGCCGCCGCGTAGGCATGCGCCTGATTGCCGCAAGATAGATGTGCCCGTTGCGGTCCTTTGCCGCGGGCCTCTTGCATTCTTGAAAGATAAGCATCCCGATCCAGTTTTGAGCGGTCAATAATTTTTTGGGTAATATTGGATATCATCGGATGCAATTGCATGGCTTTGACACTTTCATGTTAGCGCTAACAAAACTGCACTAACATGAAATGAAAAACAGACGCAAGTGTGGAAATACGGCTTCAAAAGAACTTTCTCTTTTTACAGTCATGCCCTAGAAGCCAAAGCATGACACAGAATATTTATCCTACAGTGCGTTTGCGCCCAAATGCCGCTGCGCAAGCAATCCGACAAGGGTTTCCTTGGATCTATAATAATGAGCTGGTGCTTGACCGGCGCAGCAAAAAGCTTCCCGCTGGCAGCGTGGTGATTGTGGAAGATTCCGAGCGCCGCCCGATAGGTTTGGGGGGAATAAACCCTTTATCTAAAATTGCAGTGCGCATGTTGGATCGCGATATTGAGGCAGAAATCGATCAGACCTGGTTCTTAAAGCGGCTCAGCGCGGCCCTGCATTTGCGAGAGGTGCTTTTTGAACAGCCGTTCTACCGCTTGGTACATGCCGAAGCCGATGGGGTGCCGGGCGTGATTATCGATCGTTTTGGCAGCCTTGTTGTGGTGCAGCCCAACGCCGCTTGGGCCGAGATGCGGCTTGCCGCTTTGAGCCAGGCTTTGCTTGAAATCGAGGGGATTACCTGCGTTCTTAAAAATGCTGGCGGGCGCAGCCGGGCGCTTGAAGGGTTAGATTCGCAAAGCGATATTTTGATCGGTGAGCGGCCCGAAACAACAGTTGATGTTCCTATGAACGGAGCGGTTTACAAGGCTGATTTGATAAGCGGTCAAAAAACGGGTCTTTATTTTGACCAACGTCCAAACCATGCTTTCGCTGCCAGTTTGGCAAAAGGGCGAACAGTGTTGGATGTGTTCAGCCATGTTGGTGGGTTTTCATTGGCTGCGCTTGCTGCAGGCGCCCAGTCAGCTCGCGCGGTTGATGGGTCTGAGGCGGCGCTGGACCTTGCCATGCAAGGGGCTGTTGCAAGCGGCGTCGTCGAGAAATTTGAAACTCAAAAAGGCGATGCTTTTGCACAATTATCAGCACTGGCAGAAGCTGGTGAAAAATTTGGGTTGGTCATTTGTGATCCACCGGCTTTTGCCTCTTCAAAGTCCGCGTTAGAGGCAGGGTTGCGGGCGTATGAAAAAGTGGCGCGGCTGGCCGCTCATTTGGTAGAGGATGGGGGCTTTTTGATTCTGTGCTCCTGTTCGCACGCGGCTGATTTGGTGAAATTCAGAACCGCCTGCAATCGTGGTATCGGCCGCGCGGGGCGCTCGGCGCAATTGTTTCACACTGGATTTGCTGGTGCGGATCATCCTTTGCACCCTCAATTGGCGGAAAGCGGTTATTTGAAAGCCTTGTTCTATCGCCTATGAAAATAGTATTGGATACATGCGTTTTGTTCCCCACCGTGATGCGGGAGATGCTTTTAGGGGTTGCGGAGTCGATGGTCTGGACGCCGATCTGGTCTGAGCGTATTTTGGAAGAATGGCAGCGCGCTGCCATAAAACTTGGCGCAACCGGACCAGCCCAAGCGGCCAGTGAAATCGCGCTTTTACGCGCCGCATGGCCTGATTCCTGCGTGGTATGGCCCAGCTCATTAGAGGCGCGCCTTTGGCTGCCCGATCGCGCCGATTGCCATGTTTTGGCGGCGGCCATTTCAGGATCTGCCGATGTGATCGTGACGCTGAATAAAAAGGATTTCCCAAGGAATATTTTGGGCGAAGAAGGGGTTGGTCGCCGCGATCCGGATTCGCTGCTTTACACGGCGTTTACCGCGGACCCATCCGCCGTTGAGGCGGTTGCCGAGCGGGTTTTGAACACTGCAAATCGGCTGTCCGGGCAAGAATGGACGATTCGTCCTTTGCTCAAAAAGGCCAGATTGCCAAAACTTGCAAAGGCGATCGGCGCAAAGGCCAGCAAAGAGGCGTGATCCGCGCGTGATCTATCGCCCGGATCTGCCCAAATTATCCGCGCAGGATAGATGGTCCGGCATATTCGGCAACATCTCCCAATTCTTCTTCAATACGGATCAGCTGGTTGTATTTCGCCAAGCGGTCCGAACGCGCCAAAGAACCGGTTTTTATTTGACCGCAATTTGTGGCAACGGCCAGATCAGCGATCGTTGTGTCTTCTGTTTCGCCCGAGCGGTGCGACATAACATTCGTAAATCCGGCGCGATGCGCCATATCTACCGCCTTTAAGGTTTCTGACAAGCTGCCGATCTGATTGACCTTCACCAACATTGAATTGGCGCTTTTTTGACGAATACCATCCGCTAAGCGATTGGGATTGGTTACAAAAAGATCATCTCCCACAAGCTGTATACGGGCACCCAAAGCCGCTGTTAACGCATTCCAGCCTGCCCAATCATCCTCAGACATTCCATCTTCAATCGAGATGATCGGATAGTCATTCACGAGCGCCGTTAAATACGCCACATTTTCCTGCGAGCTAAGAGTTACCCCTTCACCCTTCATGTGGTATTTTCCGTCCCGATAATATTCAGTCGCGGCGCAGTCTAGCGCCAAATAAACATCCTCACCCGCTTTATAACCCGCCTTCTCAATAGCCAGTAAGATGAAGTCTAATGCATCACGGGTTGAGCTTAGATTTGGGGCAAAGCCGCCCTCATCTCCGATCCCGGTGGAAAGCCCAGCTTTGGTAAGCTCTTTTTTCAATGTGTGAAAAATTTCTGAGCCCATGCGCACGGCTTCACGGATCGAATTGGCGGCAACCGGCATAATCATGAATTCTTGGATATCAATGGGATTATCGGCATGTTCCCCGCCATTTATTATGTTCATCATGGGCACGGGAAGAATTCGGGCTGCGGTTCCGCCGACGTAACGGTATAATGGAAGGTTGCTGAAATCTGCAGCGGCTTTCGCCACCGCCAGGGAAACGCTCAGAATTGCATTTGCCCCCAGGCGTGATTTGTTGGCAGTTCCATCCAATTCCAGCATCGCTGTGTCAATCGCCTGCTGGTCAAGCGCGTCAAATCCAACCAACATGTCTGCGATTTCACCGTTGACAGCGTCGACCGCTTGTAAAACACCCTTACCCATATAGCGCGCTGTATCCCCATCGCGCTTTTCAACCGCCTCATGCGCGCCGGTTGAGGCGCCAGAGGGCACGGCAGCGCGCCCGCTTGATCCATCTTCTAACAGAACGTCAACTTCGACGGTTGGATTGCCCCTGCTGTCGAGTATTTCGCGGGCAAATATATCTAGGATCAGGCTCATGCTTGGATGCTTTCTTTCTTACTGTTTAGTCTCGAGGGGCCGATTAGCAGCTTCGAGTTGGAAAGTGAATGCATTAGATATCGGTTTGCGGCGTAAGGCGGTAAATGAGCGGCTATCAAACAATGAAATTTGTGTGAAATTTATGTTTCCTTGCGCTGGTTAGCCAGTTTTGCGGTCCAAAACCCGCTCTCTCCAAAAGATATATATTCCGGATATTAAAATGATAGCCGCGCCGATAAAGGTTGTTGAATCAGGTCGCTCGCCGAGAAATACCATCGCTAAAACAAGCGCGAAAATAAGGCGGGAATAGCGAAATGGCGAAACCACAGAGGCATCACCAATGCGCGTGGCCGAAATCAGCGTGAAATATGCAAAGCATCCGATCAGAACAGCGCATGCAAATAAAAACCAATTCACGTTCTGCAAGGGGGTGAAAGGGCCCGTGAATGGCAATGCAATGACACCTGCGCAGGTGGTGGCAACGAAAGCATAGATCGATACCGTAACTGAGGAGAGCTGCGCGCGCATGACCCGCGTTGCCAAATCTCGGGCTGATAAGCAAAGAACGCCCAGCACGGCGAAAAGCGATTCTGGTTGAAACCCCGCCATGCCCGGCCGCAAGATCAGCAAAACCCCTGCAAATCCGACCAAAGACGCGGTCCAGCGCCGCCATCCAACCCGTTCTTTCAAAAACACCGCCGCGCCCAGCGTCACCACCAGCGGTGTTGCTTGTAAAATGGAAGACGCGGTTGCCAAAGGTGTAAGCGCGATGGCCGTGACAAAAAACAAAGCGCCAAAAAGATCCGCGATGCTTCGGAAAACAACTGGAAAGGTTAAAATATCCGCGCTAAAAATCGGCGCTTTAACGGCCAAGGCAATGATCGAAAATAAAACCGTTCCCAAGCAGCCGATCGTTATCAAGACCTGAGAGACGGGGGTCTCCTCTGCAATGATCTTAATAATGAAATCTTCAAGCGCAAAGCCTGCCATAGCCAAGCACATAAATATGATTGCGCGAGGGTTGTCCATTAAATGCTCGATCTATGAAAGGGGCTCGGCAAGCTGACCTTGCCGCATATGACGCTAAGCAGTCATTGATGCCGAGTAAGATGTCAATGGCTGGGGTTATTCTGGTTTTGAAATCGGCACGCCATACAGTTCTAATTTGTGGCCTTTCAAACGATAGCCCAACCTCTGCGCAATTTTTTCCTGCAGGGCTTCTATTTCTGGATCTAAAAATTCGATTA
>ERZ802821.750-NODE-750-length-17859-cov-7.57375_pt1 | contig 17859 bp, 17 predicted proteins | sample MGYA00345648_ERZ802821 | MGnify/ENA primary metagenome ERZ802821 (study PRJEB30503, sample SAMEA104212357) | marine metagenome | biome: Westerlies Biome; feature: [SRF] surface water layer (ENVO:00010504) within the epipelagic zone...; material: water... | reverse complement strand
TGAGACCACGAACCACACCTCTCTTCAAATTGGATGATATTTTCACAGCCCGCTGCCGCCAATGTCGATTCCTGCGAGAAAAACAGTTTATTTTCAGTTTTTCGCCTTGAGGAAACTCCTCTGGCGGGTTTAGGGTCCTTTTTTGAGACAGCAGTTTTAGGTTTCCGAACCAATTTCTCACATAGGTATGGCTCGGGTTTACAGGGATTCAATTGATAAAAAATGAATAAGAATTCGATTTCCAGGTCTGGGGCCACCATGGCCAGACTCATTGCCGCTTTTCTAGGGCTTTGCTTTGGAGAGGTCTCATGTTCACGCTACTTGCTTTCAGCGCCAACCAGCTCTGATAACGAAGCTCAGGTTTCCCGGCAACTCACTGCGGAAGAAAAGACCAACATCAATGTGTACGAGGCCAGTAACCGCAGTGTTGTAAACATTAACACAAAGGCAACGGTCACCACCGGCTTCTTCCTAATGGAAAGTCCGTCAGAAGGTGCCGGGTCTGGCATCGTAATTGATAAGCAAGGTCATGTACTCACAAATTTTCATGTAGTTGAGGGTGCTCAGGAAATTCAAGCTGTGCTGTATGACGGGTCCTCGCATGATGCATCATTAGTTGGTGTAGACCCTGTGACGGATGTTGCTGTGCTTCGAGTTGAGGCACCTGCTGAACTACTGGCACCAGTACAATTTGGCTCATCGAATGACTTGAAGGTTGGGCAGAAAGTCTTTGCAATCGGGAATCCGTTTGGTCTTGAGCGAACCCTGACGACGGGAATCATTTCAAGCCTGAATCGATCACTCCCTACACGCGATGGTAGAACAATCAAATCAATAATACAGACGGATGCGGCAATCAATCCTGGGAACTCGGGTGGGCCGCTACTCGATTCGGGCAGTTTGCTTATCGGTATGACGACTGCAATTGCCAGCCGGACAGGACAGAGTTCTGGAGTTGGTTTTGCAATTCCAGTCGGAACACTTGGACGAATTGTTCCGCAACTCATCACGAGCGGCCGCGTTGTTCGTCCAGATGCAGGAATTACTCGTGTGTATCAAACGGAGCGAGGCCTTCTGGTTGCGACACTGTCGCCAGATGGTGCCGCCAAACGCGCTGGTATTCGAGGCTTTCGTGTGGTGCGTGAGAGTCGCCGTCAGGGGCCTTTTGTGGCAGAGTTCGAGCGAGTGGATCGGTCGAATGCAGACCTTATTGTTGGGGTCGATAATACCGCGATTGATACAGTCGACGACTTTCTGACTGCCATTGAATCAAAGAATCCAGGTGACCGGGTGCTCATTGCGGTCGAGAGGCAGGGGCACCGCCTTGATGTACCCCTCACACTCGAGGCTGAGCGAAACAATTGATTCGGTGCCATTTCATACGATAAAGACTGTAATATATCGGTTATGATACGTGGTCGGATCGCGATGAGTCTCCTGCATAAGCAGCCGGCATAAGCCAATTTTTTTAGAGCAGGTTGACGCTTTCGTATTGGCTGTTATCTTTCTATGTTTCCGGAATCGCTTTTGCGGTGCCGGAAATGATCTTTGACAATTTGGTTGTTAATCTCTTTCGGTTTCGGCCGGCACGCGATCGTGACCGGCACCGCCTGTTTTGCTGAAAGGCACCTTGCCTAAGCTTTTGCTTTTGCTGGGTAACAGGTGGGAATGAAACTATTTAAAGTACAGAATGAGCCTTCGATACCATTGCTTTGCGGCAATGGATATCCGGTTCGGCGATACAATCTGCTTCGGCAGAAATAAGCCAATCAATTGAAGGGTTTGATTCTGGCTCAGAATGAACGTTGGCGGCGTGGATTAGGCATGCAAGTCGAGCGAGAAGTTTACTTCGGTAAATGGACAGCGGCGAAAGGGACAGTAATGTGTAGGTACCTACCCCCCGATCTGGGATAGCTGCGGGAAACTGCAGGTAATACCGGATAATGTCTTCGGACCAAAGGTGTGATTCCGTCAGGGGAGGGGCCTGCATCCTATTAGCTTGTTGGTGAGGTAATGGCTCACCAAGGCAACGATGGGTAGCGGGTGTGAGAGCATGACCCGCGTCATTGGGACTGAGACACTGCCCAGACATCTACGGATGGCTGCAGTCGAGAATCTTCGGCAATGGGCGAAAGCCTGACCGAGCGACGCCGCGTGCGGGATGAAGGCCCTCGGGTTGTAAACCGCTGTCGTTGGGGAGGAAATGCAAAAGGGTTATCCCTTCTGTTTGACCGATCCAAGGAGGAAGTACGGGCTAAGTTCGTGCCAGCAGCCGCGGTAAGACGAACCGTACGAACGTTATTCGGAATTACTGGGCTTAAAGGGTGCGTAGGCTGCACGGAAAGTTGGGTGTGAAAGCCCTCAGCTCAACTGAGGAATTGCATCCAAAACTGCCGTGCTTGAGGGAGACAGAGGTGAGCGGAACTCAAGGTGGAGCGGTGAAATGCGTTGATATCTTGAGGAACACCGGTGGCGAAAGCGGCTCACTGGGTCTCTTCTGACGCTGAGGCACGAAAGCTAAGGTAGCAAACGGGATTAGATACCCCGGTAGTCTTAGCTGTAAACGATGAGCACTTGATTGGAGGGTCCTCCATAGCCTTCCAGTCGTAGCGAAAGTGTTAAGTGCTCCGCCTGGGGAGTATGGTCGCAAGGCTGAAACTCAAAGAAATTGACGGGGGCTCACACAAGCGGTGGAGGATGTGGCTTAATTCGAGGCTACGCGAAGAACCTTATCCTAGTCTTGACATGTATGGATTAACCCTGTGAAAGCAGGGCCACGCCTTCGGGTGGAACATACACAGGTGCTGCAGGGCTGTCGTCAGCTCGTGGCGTGAGATGTCGCGTTAAGTCGCTTAACGAGCGAAACCCTTGTCTCTAGTTGCCAGCGCGTAAAGGCGGGGACTCTAGAGAGACCGCCGGCGTTAAGCCGGAGGAAGGTGGGGATGACGTCAAGTCCTCATGGCCCTTATGACTAGGGCTGCACACGTCCTACAATGGAACGCACAAAGGGAAGCGAAACCGCGAGGTCAAGCAAATCCCAAAAATCGTTCCCTAGTTCGGATTGCAGGCTGCAACTCGCCTGCATGAAGCTGGAATCGCTAGTAATCGCGGGTCAGCATACCGCGGTGAATGTGTTCCTGAGCCTTGTACACACCGCCCGTCAAGCCACGAAAGTGGGGGGCATCCGAAGTCGCTGAGGTAACCGCAAGGAGCCAGGCGCCGAAGATGAACTCTGCAATTGGGACTAAGTCGTAACAAGGTAGCCGTAGGGGAACCTGCGGCTGGATCACCTCCTTTCTAAAGGATTTTAGCGTTCAGACCTCACGGTCTGAGTGCGAACCTGTCTTGTCTTTTTTGACATTCAAGCATTGTTTGGATGTTATTGGGACCAGTCAGGTCCAAAAGAATTGTGGAGACGATCGTGGTCTATCTTCGGATAGGCCGAGCTGTCGAAAGAGATGTTGGTGCTTTGCACTGATGCGTCGAAAGGCGCAACAACCGTTAAAGATGAACCCAGTGGGCTTGGCCGAGCTCACTGGGTTTTTTTTTGTATCAATTGAATCAAAAGACGCTTCCGTTTCCGGTGTAAAAGGATACATTTGTGTGGGGAAACGAGACGCCTCATCGACGGCGTTTGGTAACCTGACGATTAATGCATATTTCAAACTCGGTTGATTTTTTATGAAAACACAAGAACCAGTACTTCAGTCGATAGCAGGAGTGACGCCCCCTAGCACGGCGGAAGTCCCCGTGATGACAGCGTGGCCGTCAGTTGGTGGTACTGGTTTGGGACAATTCCTTGGCCGTATGTACAGAATCCAAACGGGCTTTGGGATAGTCCGAGTGGGGAGACTGGCACTTCTCGCGACAATGCCCATTGGGCTTATGCTGTATTTAAGCATGAGGCTTCCGTGGGCAATCAGCAGGTTTCAGGTCACAAACAGGCGGGTCACCGTTAATAAAGGTGTTCGCGCTGCTGTTGAAAGATTCGTGGAATTGGATCGATTTGATACTGTCGAGTTGGTCGTTCAACCCGGTCAGGAGTGGTTTGATTGTGGAGATCTTATCTTTAGAAATGGCGCGGTAGAAACACTTCGGTTGCCTGGCGTGAGTCGCCCTGAGCCATTTCGGCGAGTGTGTCTTGAAGTGAGGCAGTCCTATGTTGGTGTGAAAGAAGCTCTTGGGCAATCCTCTGGTGCCGCCTAGATAGTGCACTGTAGTTCAGACTTTTCGCCCTCCCAAAATAGGCCCCCGCTGTTGAATCGCCTCATTGATTGACAAGATGATGCTGTTGTCAAGATGGCAACCAAGGGCCTGTGCATTTGCTGCAACCTGTTTTGCACTTGTAGCACCGAATAGAACCGTCGTGATACCCTTTTGCGCCATCGTCCAAGCAAGAACCATAGAGACGAGGCTCATGTTCTGCTGGGTGGCAAGAGATTGAATAGTTTCAACGAAATCAAGGTTCTTTTGGAATTCTTCTCCACGGAACATTGGATATTTATGGCGACTATCGGTCTGTGAAAAAACCTGGTCTCTTTTCATTTTTCCAGTTAGTAGGCCTTTCATAAGAGGCCAATATGTCACCATGGCCATCTGTTTCGACTGGCAGTACGGGAGTAACTCTGGGCCAATCTCTTGTTGGAGCATGTTGAAATGACGCTGGCAGGCTGAGAGTGGACATGTTTCTGCAAATAACCGGCACTCTTCTACGTTTCCGTTGGATAGACCCACGGCGCGCACGGTGCCTTCATCGAGAAGCCGTCGAAGCGCCCCCGCGGATTCCTGGATAGGTATGTTTGGATCGGGAGTGTGAAGATAAAGGAGGTCCAGCCGGTCTAACTGAAGGCGATCCAGACTTTCTTGAACCTCTTGGATGATTCTGTCCGGGTGCCCATTTACTGTCTGCTTCTTGCCCACTTGCCAATGAATACCACACTTGCTTGCGATAGTCACTTCGTTCTGTCGGCCTTTAATTGCCTGAGCAATTGCTCTTTCACTTTCACCGTTTTCGCCATAGCAATAGGCGGTATCGAGATGGGTAATGCCATGATCGATGGCTGCAGCAACCGTTTCCACCGCGTCTTCACGCGTCACCCCAGCCCGAGTCATTCCAGCGAGTGGCCAGCATCCAAGTGCTAAGCCTGGCAGGTCGAGTTGTTTTTTCACACGAGTCCCGTGGTTGGCGATATGAGTGAATTGGTTGTTGTGATGCTTACGTGGCGGTTTTCGCATCCCGATAAGCGTGCTGAAAACGACCTGTTTTCAGGAAAGAATGAATGTGGTTTGCAGCGTCCCGGCGAAAGAGCACAGCTGAATGAAGACACGGTAGTGTTATGTGCTCATGTGGTACGCCAAGTCGTGTACTTTCAAGGCTTACGAGCGCATCCTGCTCTGCCGCAATGACACCAATTTCTACATGTGCGGGATCTGCGAGAGAATTGACGAGGCTGTCGTGCTCAGTTGTAAGTTCGGCAACAGGCCGAAAGAGACGCCCAAACAACTTTGCCGTCCGGGTTGCAACGAATGACCCTCGATTCGGGGGTGTTAGCATGACAAATCGACTGATTTTTCTTGACTGTACTTGGTCGATGGCCATTCTTCCGATGATGCAGCCCATGCTGTGGGTGACCAGATGGATGCGATCGTAGCGTTCGTCATTGCAGCGTTCAGCGAGAAAATCAGAAAAGCGGTGGGCGTGTGTTCTTACTGACGTAACAAAACTTTCGTAGCCCCAGATGTCAATGTTCCAGCCAGCACGACGAAGTCTTCTGGCGAGCAAATGGAGCATGAGTCGGTGTCCCATGAATCCGTGGGTAAGAACAACAAGTTCGCGACGGTTGTCATCACCCATTGTTCTGGTTGTTTCTTTTCATCGAATGAGCTGACGTTGCTCGTCTAGGAAGGTCGGCTCGTTGCGGGACGAACAGGTGCTGGACAACAGTCAAGCGGGCAGACATCGTGGTTAGCAGGCATGCACCCGATCGCTGTCTTCTCGGAAAGACCGAAAGCTCTTTCTGAAATAAGGTCTCGAATCATCTGAACAAACTCGGGATCGGTGCCTGCCGTATTCGCTCTCGCCATTTTCATGCCCAGTGTTTGGCAGAGATCGGCAGCTTCGGTATCCAGGTCGAAAAGAACCTCCATGTGGTCAGAGATAAAACCAATGGGGACTAGGACAACACCTGACTCGCCCTGTTCATGAAGGTCCCGTATCGCATCGCAAACATCGGGCTCAAGCCATGGCTGTGTGGGTGGGCCACTTCTACTTTGATAGACGAGCTTCCATTTGGAAATCTTTGCTTGCTCCGCAACCAATCGAGATGCTTCTTGCAACTGCTTGCAGTAATCAGATGAATCAGCCATCGAAAGCGGGATGCTGTGGGCCGTAAATAAGACGGGTGTTCCGGATTCCTTTTCACCGGACTCATTTTCAATGGAGTCTAGGGCAGTGCGGACATTTCGGGCCATGGGGTTAATAAACCCAGGGTGATTGAAAAAGACCCGGATTTTGTCAATCTCTGGTGCTTCTGGGCCAACTGCTTTGCGGGCCTGCTCAATGTTTTCACGATATTGACGACAGCCAGAATAACAACTGAATCCACTCGTAACGAAGGCAAGTGCGCGACGAACTCCCGCGGACTTCATTTCTCGTAAGGTGTCGGCGAGCAATGGATGCCAGTTGCGGTTTCCCCAATAGACCGGCAATTCCAAACCCGTTGCTGATAGCTCCTGGCGTATCGCATCGATCAAGGCGATGTTTTGTTCATTGATCGGACTTTTTCCACCAAAATGGTGATAGTGCTCAGCAACTTCGAGCATGCGTTCTTTCGGTACATTTCGTCCCCGAAGAACATTTTCTAGAAAGGGAAGAACGTCCTCGCCCTTGTCTGGGCCACCAAAACTAACAAAAAGGATAGCATCGTATTGACTTTGCTGTGCGTGATCCATTTGTGTCTATGTTGTTATCGAAGATTTTTGAAACATTTCATCATAGGCAGCTATTAACGTTTGGCATCACTGCGCAAAATGACCCCACGGGGATTCGAACCCCGGTTGCCGCCGTGAAAGGGCGGTGTCCTAGGCCTCTAGACGATGGGGCCGTTACTCCACAGCGTATGCGTGAATAGTTTCGGTACCCGGAAGATAGCCGTCAGGGCTCTGAAAGTCGAGTCCTCTGCAAAAATAGGCTCAGTCCGGAACAAGCCCAGAAGAGTCAGCAGGCTTGCATGACTCCGGAATAGCAGGAACATTATTCACTAAAGTAGAAGGATTTTCTGGTTCATTGCCGTTGATCGCTTCATAAACTTCGCTTCGGTGGACGGGAACCTCTTTGGGAGCTTCAACGCCAAGACGCACCTTGTCCCCACGAATCTCAACAACGACGATTCGAATATCGTTGTTGATGACAACGCTTTCATCTTTTTTGCGAGATAGTACGAGCATAAAAATTCTGAGGGTTGACCTGTGGCCACCCGCATCGAGGGTTTCGGAACAACGAATCCATCTAAAAATTTAGGTATTTTGTGCCCACGGTCAAGAAAAATCGACTGATTTTCCATAATCTGCAGGTTAAAAACCTTTCGAAATGCCTTCGCGGCCTTTGGGGACCCACTTATTCTGGGGGTAAAATGCACAGAATCGACTGAAAACCTGGCAGAGAGCTATTTTTTCCTAAAAGTCTCACCGCCGAGAACTGAGGTGAAAAAAATGGTTCAGAATGGACAGTTGGTATGAATTGAGCTCACGCCCTTCGTGTCGTGCTCAAGCGGTTGCGCCAATCAGAAGGGAGAGATGGTTTGATTTGAGGCAAAGACAGCAGGTGTACTGAACGCTTGTTGTGTGCCACGTTCGTTCCTCCGGCTTGTTGTCTTTTTTCGCTACCCTATACTCTCAGAAGATACTCTGGCTTTTGCCATGTATTAGTTGACACGGTCGATTTCTTTTAGATGTCTGGTCTCGGGCAGCATTGAGATAATCGCCTATCACCTTTTTTGTATCCGTTTTAAGCGATTTCTCTTTTCACCATTGGATGCCCACCATGATCGGTTGGTTTCGCAACCTCTTTACGGCGATTGGAACTGTATTGCATGGTATGGGAGTTACTCTCAATGTCTTCAGCAGTACATTCAATCCAGACAGAAAAGCATTTACAGAACACTTCGAATACCCGGAACTCCCCGCACCGGTTGCGGCACGATATCGTGGATTCCATCGTTTTGATCTCACGACGTGTATCGCTTGCGATCAATGTGCAAAGGCATGTCCCGTTGACTGTATTTACATCGGTAAGGAAAAGGCTGCTGGAAGCAAAGGCTTTCAGGTGACAGGATTTACAATCGACTATTCGAAATGCATGTTCTGTGCACTTTGCGTGGAGCCGTGCCCGGTTGACTGTATTTTCATGGGATCAACTCTCGATTTGAGTTGCTACAGTCGGGATGGGACAATTGTCGATTTTGCGAGGCTGCCGGTAGACGTTGGGTGGGGACGTTCGACTATCAATCCAACTGCAGTCGCTGCTTCAAAAGTCATTGTTGAGCCCGTCCACGGTGGTCCAAATTCCTGAAGAATTGTTGAGAATGTTTAAGAACAGAGTGTTGATTGCGTCTAGAAAATGAAATAGCTGGCCTCGGCTACAGTTCCCAGATTTGCACATGTTTGTTTGATTCGCGATAGATAAAGGCTTTGAGAGACATCAATGTTTGACCCTGTTTTAATCGCTGGTTTTATTGCATTATTTGTCGCGGTTGGCGGTCTCTTTCTTGCAGTGAATCTCTTGGTGGGTCGGCTTGTTCGACCGCAATTACCCAACACTGAAAAACTTGAGGTGTATGAGTGCGGGGAGCCAACAATCGGTTCAAGTTTCGTTCAATTTGATCTCCGTTTTTATGTTGTCGCACTTCTATTCATAATTTTTGACGTTGAAGTCGCACTCTTCTTTCCATGGGCCACGGTTTTCGGCAAGGCGACTCAGCTATCAGACCCAGCTGTCGTGAGCGTCTCGGCGGATGGCCAGACGCTCACACCAGCAGTTGCTGGCGTGTATAAGGAATTAGGCCTTACGAAACCCGTCGTTCCATCTTTTGAGCCAACGCCGCGGCAGTCTGCTGAGATCATCTCGAACCGCGGTGATAAGTCGGCAGGGCAAGCCAAGTCTGAGTGGGCCGTCCAGAAAAGTGGTCGAATGCTCGCGAGAACAGCGTTCGTCGACATGTCAGCCTTCTATGTGATTTTGCTTGTCGGATTTGCTTACGTCTGGTATCGGGGGGATCTCGACTGGGTTCGAGCCGTTGCCGACCAAAGAGCAAAAGGCTCTGAAGGCGAGGCATGAAAGGAAATACAATGAGAGGTACTGATTTCGTTACCGAGCTTGAGGCTGCTATTGAGGGGGCTGTCATTGGACGCAACCTTGAAACACTTGACCCATGGCTTGAAATCTCCCCTGATAAATTGCTTGAAACGTGTCGCTGGTTGAAAGAGTCATGTGAGATTCGATTCGACGGGTTACAGTGCATCACGGCAATTGATTGGCTCGAGACGGATCCAAAAAAAGCAGCCAAGGTAGAGTGGGAGCCGCACACCGAAATCGTTTATCACCTGTGGAGCACCAAGGCACGGGCGAGTTTAGTCCTCAAGGTGAAACTGCCTCGCTGGAAGGACAATCAGCCAGGTCAGTTACCTGAAGTATCAAGTGTAGAAAGTGTTTGGCGAGGTGCCGATTGGCACGAACGGGAAGTGTTTGATCTCTCAGGTATTCAATTTCTCGGTCATCCCGACTTACGCAGAATTCTCTGCCCAGAGGATTGGGATGGTTATCCGCTTAGGAAAGACTACGAAATGCCACTCGAATATCATGGCATGCGCGGCCGTTAGATGAACTTTAACGTGGGAAGTAACAGGAACCATGTCTCAAATCTTGGATGAAGATCAGCGAATCATAGAGTTTGATGTCCGCACGGATGAAATGTTGGTCAACATGGGGCCTCAGCACCCCAGCACACATGGCGTCTTGCGCCTCGTATTGCGCACCGACGGCGAGATTGTGTCGGAGATGGAACCTCACATAGGGTACCTGCACCGGTGTGCTGAAAAGATTGGCGAGAACCTCACTGCTCGACAGTGGATTCCATACACCGATCGTATGGATTACCTGGCTGCCATGAATATGAACTTGGGATGGGCACTCACCGTCGAAAAGTTGCTTCGGTATCAAGTCAGTGAAAAAGCGAGGCATCTACGAGTTCTCATTACAGAACTCAACAGAATTGCCAGCCATCTTGTTGGCATGGGTGCGTATGGACTCGATCTCGGAACGTTTAGTCCATTTCTTTACGCTTTCCGAGAACGGGAAAAGCTCCTTGATCTTTTCGAGGAGGTGTGTGGCGCACGATTGACTTACAGCTACATAACGGTCGGCGGCATGACCGCAGACCTTCCCCCCGGTTGGCTGCAACGATGCGAAGCTTTTCTTGATCAATTTGAACCGGTCATTCGCGAATATCACACGCTGTTGACGACCAATGCTATTTTCGTGAAACGAACTGCCAACATAGGTGTGCTCAGTTCCGAGATGGCAATCGACTATGGCTGCACTGGCCCTGTATTGCGAGGTAGTGGTGTCGATATTGATTTACGTCGAGACGGTGAGAGTATCTATACCGCAATGTATGACGGATATGCATTTGAAGTCGCGGTCATGAAAAATGGCCACTATCCGCGAGACCATGAATACCCCGCCGTTCCCAGAGATGCCGTTTTGGGCGATTGCTGGCATCGGTTTTTTGTACGGATGCTCGAAGTTGTGCAATCCATGGACTTGGTTCGACAATCTATTGATCGTTATTCTCAATGTAAGGGGCCGCTTGGAGAACCACTCAAGTTGGCAGAAAAATTGCCTGCAGGCGATGCGTATCTCGAGACGGAATGCCCGAAGGGGCAAATGGGCTTTTATGTTGTGAGTGATGGAACTCCGATACCGTGGCGGGTTCGAGCCCGTTCGAGTGCTTTCTCAAACTTAGCTGTCTCGCCCGAACTTTGCCGTGGCTGCCTGATTGCTGACGTGCCTGCTGTTATCGGTAGTCTTGATGTCGTCATGGGAGAGATTGACAGGTAGGTAAGGCCCCGGATAAGCGTGTGCCCCTTGTATGAATTCGCTGGTTTGTGCAGACTTCGTGCAAAATTTCACAATGTCCAGCACGGATTGTCGTGTCGGAAAATAGTTGACGTAACTGGCTTCATGTTCGCACTGTGGGTTGCCCAAAATGGCTGAATTCTTAATCGAAACGATCGGCCTCCCAGTTTGGCTCTCATGGACTGCGATCGCAGGGCTGTCGGCTTTTTTGATTCTTAATGTGATTGCTGGGGGTGCACTTGTTTTTATCTGGGCGGAAAGAAAAATTGCCGCTCGGATTCAAGACCGATTAGGCCCAACGAGAACAGGTGGGCGTTTCGGTTGGTTACAGTCGTTAGCCGATGGCATTAAACTGCTCGCAAAAGAAGATTTGATGCCTGATGGGGCTGATGCCTTGTTATTTCGCATAGCTCCTTATGTGAGTTTTTGCGCTTCCTTCTGTGCATTTATTGCTTTGCCATTTGCCTTTGATGTTGTTGGTCAGCGTCTTAATGTTGGCGTTTTCTTTGTGGTGGCTGTTCTCGGTCTAGAAGTGTTTGGTGTCATTCTGGCTGGGTACGCATCGGCTTCTAAGTGGTCTTTGTTTGGCGCGATGCGAGAGGCTGCTCAAGTGGTGAGTTATGAAGTTCCTCTTGGTATGTGTGTTGTGGTGCCAGTGATGCTGGCGGGTAGTATGGACCTTGTCACAATTGGTGAAAAACAAGCGGGATGGGCTTCCAATTGGTTTATTTTTCACGACCCATTTACGTTCATTATTTTTTGGGTGTATTACACATGCGCACTCGCGAGTGTGAATAGAGCTCCGTTTGATTTGGCGGAGGCAGAGAGTGAGCTTGTTGCTGGCTTCCATACAGAATACTCAGGCTTGCGATGGAGCTTCTTCTTTATGGCAGAGTATGGATCAATGTTTTTGGTGAGTGCTCTTGCCGCGATCCTTTTTCTAGGAGGTTGGAACGGTCCAGTTCCCGTTTCGAAGCTCCTTGGACTGAGTGATGGTATGGCGGTAAACGCCCCATACGCACTTCGCTTGCTAGGCTGTGTCAACCTTTTCTTAAAGGCTGCAGTCGGTGTCTTTGTCATGATGTGGATTCGTTGGACGTTACCGCGATTGCGAATTGACCAAGTGATGACGACATGCTTGAAATACTGCACTCCAATAGCAGCTGCCATGTTTGTGGGCGTCATGCTTTGGCAACTGTTTCTGCCAGGGGGGCTTGTCCCAGGTAGCTTCCAAAACGCTGCTGGTGTGCGAGAAGGGTGGCTTGAGCAAAGCGGCAGCGAAGAGTCTGTTAATAAAGACTCTTTGAGTGGCATTACCCCATCGCGTCGTATTGCGGAGGTGTCGCGATGAATCACGAGGCCCTGAGCGTATTAGCAAGCTTGTTTCCGTTTCTCGATTGGCATGGGTTTTTCTTTTTGTTGTTTGCCGGAGTTGCGTGTGTTGCGGCAGTCATGGTTGTTCTCTCTGATAATGTTGTCCGTATGGCACTGCACCTCGTTCTTTCGTTGGGGGCTACTGCAGGTCTTTTTTTTCTGGCCGGCGCAGAGTTTGTCGGTGCGATGCAATTGATGATTTATGTTGGTGGAACATTGGTCCTGCTCGTATTCGGTGTAAGGCTCACGGCTCAGACTCAATTAGTTGCCCTGCGGACACCGGCAGGTGATCGAGTTATTGCAGGCATTCTGGCTGCCGCGCTTTTAGCGGTCTTGGTCCAAGCTGCTTTTTCTATTGATTCGTGGCAGAAGGCGGGTCAAGGCGTGGCTACTGCACCCACGGCAACACCTCTTGGTATGGCTCTTGTTGGGGTCCGTGTGGATCAGGTTGCCGACGAAAATTTAGTGCGACCGAAGAGTGGGTATCTTCTTCCCTTTGAAATAGTGTCGGTTCATCTCTTAGTTGTTCTGGTTGGGGCGGCATATCTAGCGAGAGCCAAGCGGCGTCGAGTTCCACGTCCGGTTGATTTAGTTGCTTCTGCAGATTCGGTAAAGCCGGGGTCTCCTGTCGCTGCTTCCTCTACTCTTGTTGCAGGAGGCTCGGAATGACATTCGCATTGTTTGGAGTCGTGAGTGTTTCGCACTACCTTGTTGTCGGCGCGATTCTCTTCACGTGTGGTGTCGTTTGTATGGCTCTAAAACGGAATGCGGTGGGCGTTCTTATGGGCATAGAGCTCGTTCTTAACGGCGCAAACGTCAACTTTGTTGCCTTTGGTTCAGAATATCTTGCCGGGGATGGCAGATCAGTGCTTGGACTCGATGGGGAAGTGATGGCCCTGTTTGTTATTTTGTTGGCCGCAGCAGAAGCTGCTGTGGCACTGGCCATCACGCTTAATTTTTATAACAACCACGCTACGGTCGATGTTGATCGAGCGGATGACTTGCATGGGTAATTGACATTACAGAATTTTTGAAGCCCTGGGCGTACATTCAGGGGTTTTAGGGTATTACGAAATAAAAGAATGGCTGTCGCACAACTCTTACCAATTTTGCTCGGAATTGCATGGCTAATTCCACTCGCTTCATTTGTGGCGATTCTGTTTTTCGGCACCCGCATGGGTGCTCACGGAAAAGGTGCCGCAACGGTTGCGACTTCATCTATTGGTGCCTCTTTATTTCTGTCACTTGTAGCTTTGGTCGCTTGGACGACGGCTGGCCCGCCAATGCCATCACCTCACCACGATGAGGGGCATGCTTCGGTCCATCGCAATAACACTGATGCCGGGCAGTCAACTCGTCCGGTTCAGGCTGTGGTATTTCGTTCTCCGGGGCACAGTGCTGCCGGAGGCAGTCATGCGAGTGGCCACGGAGAGCATGTTGCCTCTGCCTCATATTCAGGTGACTGGTACACGCTCTATGCAAGCGGGGCCCTTCGGTTGTCTATCGGCTGGTATATCGACTCGATCACTGTATTAATGTTTGTTGTGGTTACTTTTATTGCAACGTGCATCCATGTCTATGCTGCTGGCTACATGCATGATGAACTTCATGATGTGACCGACTCGGAAGTGCAACTTGCAACAGGCGAGCCACTTCATCGAGAGGGTCGTTTTCCTCGTTTCTTTCAGGCTCTATCTCTATTCTGTTTTTCAATGTTGGGAATAGTGATAGCCGGCAACCTCGCAATGGTCTTCATTTTCTGGGAATTGGTCGGTATCTGTTCCTGGTTTCTCATCGGCTTCTATTTTGAACGCCACTCAGCATCAACGGCTGCAAATAAAGCATTTATCGTGAATCGGGTTGGTGATTTCGGCATGCTTATTGGTCTTATGGCGCTTTGGGGTGGTCTCGGAACATTGCACTTTGGTGACAGCGTAAGTTCAGCCACGGGTCAGGTCGAGCCAGGCTTGTTTGAACTGGTTCGTCCTGCTGAAAACCATCATGAGCAGCAGGTGCCGGATGGTTTAGTAGCTTTTGCTGCGGCTGATCAGATCGAGAAGATGGCTGCTGCCAACCCAAGTAGAAGTGAGTTGCGTCGTGAAGTTGCGGCTGCTGTGCCAGGCTGGCGTGAGCAAGGGTACGGTAGATGGCTCCTGTTTGTCGCAGGTCTTGGTATTTTTTGTGGCTGTGTTGGCAAAAGTGCACAGGTCCCACTTTTCGTCTGGTTGCCGGATGCAATGGAAGGACCAACACCAGTATCAGCCCTTGTGCACTCTGCCACGATGGTGGCTGCGGGCGTGTACCTGGTCGGACGTTTTTTTCCAGTGCTCACCCCAGACGTCTTGCTGGTAATAGCATACACCGGAGGTTTGACGCTTTTTATCGCAGCTACTATCGCCGTAACGGCCACCGACATCAAGCGTGTGCTTGCCTACTCAACAGTGAGTCAGCTTGGTTATATGATGCTTGCACTCGGTGTAGGGGGGTGGGTTGCGGGTCTGTTTCATTTGATAACCCACGCATTTTTTAAGAGCCTTCTCTTTCTGTGTTCAGGATCAGTCATCCATGCTTGCCATACAAATGACATGCGAAAGATGGGTGGTCTTTTGAAAGTAATGCCATACACAGGATGGACGATGCTCATTGGGTGCCTTGCGATTATCGGTGCAGGGGTTCCATTTGTGTTGGGCTTTAGTGGTTACTACTCAAAAGATGCAATCCTTGCCCAGGCCCTCCTTTTTTCTCGCACAAATCCGCAGCATTCAATTCTTTACGTAGCTGTCGCAGGCGGGGCATTTATAACGGCATTTTATATGTTTCGTCTCTGGTTTATGACGTTTGCAGGAGCACCTCGCGATCAGCATGTTTTTGAACATGCTCATGAGTCGCCTCGAGTCATGACGGCTCCACTGGTTGCACTTGCTGTTTTTGCTGTCGTTGCAGGCTGGGCATTACCCGGTGGGCTAGGTGTTGAAAGCTTGCTGGAGCAATCACGCCCGGCTGGCACTGCAGAGACAATTACGACAGCGGGAATCCTTGGGAGCATTACCTTGCCTGCTGAGCACGAAAGTCACGTTGGTGCTATTCACGTCACTGCCACGCTGACAGCGTTCCTGACTGCCCTTGCCGGTGTTCTTCTTGCTGCAGCTATGTACCTAAAGCCTCTTGTATCACCGGCAGCTGTCGCTCATGCGGCCCGTCCAATTTATACTTTTTTGGTGCATAGATGGTACGTTGATGAACTCTATAACGTGCTTTTTGTACTGCCAGCACTTGGTGTGGCACGGTTTATAAGTGCTATTGATACTCAGGTGATCGACCGATTTATAAATTCACTTGCATGGATAGCTCGACAGATTGCGAGCGTAGACGCCTGGTTTGACCGTGTGGTTGTCGATGGCATTGTGAATGTAGCTGGCAGTGTTACTTGGAAGGCTGGGCTTGAACTCAAGCGTGTCCAGACGGGTAACCTTCGTCAGTATGTAATGTTTATTGTTGTTGGTACTGTCGCAATATTTGTCCTTGCAACACTTTTGTTCCGGACTTCATTTGCTGGTTAGAATTCCCCCCGCCGTTTATGGAATAACACATGGCACCCGCTGAGAACCCCGCCTTTTGGCCGCTTACACTTATCGTTTTTTTGCCTGCTCTTGTGGCAGCTGGTTTATCGTTGCCAATTATTCCCAAGGCTCGTGAAGAGATCATTCGGTGGAGCACACTCGCGACAACCGCTGTCGTCTTCCTGTTGTCTCTGTGGGTTGCCGTGCCCCATTTTTTTGGTGCTGTTGGGCCCGGCCAATTTGTTGTCGGACAGGCAGAAATGCAGGGGGTCGTGAAACTGCCGTGGATCGAATCTTTTGGTATCGAATATCTGCTAGGGATTGATGGAATCAGTCTGCCTCTTGTCGTTTTGACTACGTTTATTTCCATGTTGGCCGCTGCAGCGAGTTGGTCCATTAAAAAACATGTGAAGGCGTATCATGTGCTTTTTCTTTTGCTTGAAACTGGCATGCTCGGTGTCTTTGTCTCGCTTGACTTCTTCCTGTTCTATGTTTTTTGGGAAGTCATGTTATTGCCGATGTATTTTCTCATTGGTGTGTGGGGTGGTCCACGGCGTGAGTATGCCGCTATCAAGTTTTTTCTTTACACGTTGCTCGGTAGCGTGCTCATGCTTATAGCAATCCTTATGCTCTATTTCACGAGCGACGTTCGTCTGCTCTCTGATCAGCAACTTATTGCGACGCATGTCGTGCAGCCTTCAAGTGCAACACAGGAGATCGCGTCGATACGTTCTGCAGAAAGTGCTGTGCATACGTTCAATCTGATGGCGTTGGCTGCTATCGGTCAACTGCCGAACTCACCATTTGCAGCGACCACCGTCTGGCTTGGAATGAGTCTCGAGACGTGGGCTTTTCTGCTACTGCTTATCGGTTTTGTTATCAAAGTCCCGGTCTTTCCAGTGCATACATGGCTGCCTGATGCACATGTCGAAGCCCCAACGCCAATTTCAATGATCTTGGCTGGCGTTTTATTGAAGCTCGGTGGGTATGGAATTCTGCGTATTTGTTATCCAATCTGCCCCGGTGCAGGCCTGTCCCTGGCGTGGTTGGTTTGTGGCGTAGGTGTTGTGTCTATGGTCTACGGAGCCTTTGCTGCTCTCGCCCAGACGGATTTTAAACGGATGGTGGCTTATAGCTCAGTTAGCCATATGGGTTATGTGATGCTCGGGCTTGGCGTCTGGAGTGCAGTCGCAGGTCAGGAGTATCAGTGGGAGTTCTGGGCTCAGGGTGTAAATGGAGCCATGTTCCAAATGCTTGCTCACGGAATCAGTTCCGCGGGTATGTTCTTCATGGTGGGAGTTCTTTATGACCGCGTTCATCACCGAAACTTGAACGAGTTTGGCGGAATTTTCAGCAAGATGCCTGTGTACAGCGGGTTGGCAATAGTTCTCTTTTTCGCTGGCTTAGGTCTTCCTGGACTCTGTGGTTTCATCGGAGAGGTTTTAGTGACTCTCTCGAGTTGGAATTACAGTAGGCTACTCGCAGTCATTTCGGCTTTCACTGTGATTCTTACAGCGGCGTATATCTTGTGGGCAATTCAAAGAGTCTATCTTGGGGCTGAGTATCGGGGGCCGCATGAAGATGCGCTGAAGCCCATTACCCCGCGTGAATTGTCGATTGCGACACCACTTGTATTCTTGGCGATCCTCTTCGGCGTCGCGCCTCAATTGCTTTTCCTATATGTGACTCCTTCCGTAAACCAGCAAGTCGAAAAGCTTGCTAATTGGACACGAGATGTGCACGACGGAGCTCGGAAAATGATTGTCGCTGAGGGTGATCACGGCTTGTCAG
>ERZ802821.749-NODE-749-length-17894-cov-13.3824_pt1 | contig 17894 bp, 17 predicted proteins | sample MGYA00345648_ERZ802821 | MGnify/ENA primary metagenome ERZ802821 (study PRJEB30503, sample SAMEA104212357) | marine metagenome | biome: Westerlies Biome; feature: [SRF] surface water layer (ENVO:00010504) within the epipelagic zone...; material: water... | reverse complement strand
TATATATCGGTTTGGGTTTTAAATGAATCTGATTTAAAATATGACTTAATTGTTTACTTTCAGTTCAATAAAAATTAGAAGCCAATATGAAAAAAATACTCTTTCTTTGTGCAATCATTATTTCTTCTTCAATTCTTAGTTCGTGCTCACCAATAGTTCAAGGCGCTGCTGCGGTCACTACAGTAGCCACTATGAATAATGATCGAAGAACAATGGGTGAAATATTAGATGACAAAACTCTATATATGGATTTAGGGAATATGGTTAGCAAAGACCCGATGCTAGAAGATGTTCATGTTAACTTTAACATTTATAACCAAGCAGTTTTGATTACTGGTGAGGCGCCAACTGAAAACACAAAAGATTACCTTGAAAGCATCGTCAAAAGTAAATCTTCAAAAATTAAACAGCTTATCAATGAGGTTGAGGTTATGCCTAATAGTAGCTATTTAGACAGAGCAAAGGATGGCGTTATTACTGTTCAAATTGAAACTTTGTTTTTTGACCAAGAGGTCTTTCACCCAAGCCATGTCTCAGTTCTTACAGAGCGAGGTGTTGTGTATTTGATGGGTTCAGTGACTAAAAGAGAGGCTGAGCATGCAACGAACATAGCCAGCAAAGCAAAGAATGTTAAAAAAGTTGTCAAGCTATTTAATTACCTAATGGCTAGGCCTGCTGAAGAGGTTGAGCGAGATAATAAGAAAAAAGCAGAAGCTGAAAAAAGAGCCGAACTAGAGGCTAAAAAGGCTGAGCTAGAGGCTAAACAAAATGAGCTAAATCAGCAACTATATGAGCTAGGGTCTGATTAATTTTTTGACTGGTGCGAATGTAAAACGATGTTGCCCTTGAATTGGGCCAAAGTTTGCAAGCGCCTCAAGGTGCGCCCTTGTTCCATATCCCTTATGTTTTGCAAAACCGTATTCGGGATATTCCTGGTCAAGCGCTATCATTTGTCTATCTCTTGTAACCTTTGCAATAATTGAGGCAGCTGATATGACGGGTTCTGTTAAGTCGCCTTTTATAATTGCCCGACAGTTTTCTATATCGGGACATCTGTTTCCATCAACAAGTACACTAATTGTTTGACTATTATCTTCTAGCAGAAGCATTAGTTGCTCTACTGCTTTTTTCATGGCCAGCATTGTGGCCTCTAAAATGTTAATTTGATCAATTTCATTGCTATTGGATTGAGCAAAAGACCAATAGCACTCTCTAGTAATTTGGTTATAGAGCGCTTCTCTTTTTTTTTCCGACAGTTTTTTGGAGTCAGTAAGTCCATCAATTCTAAAGCCTGGTGGAAAAGCGACTGCTGCTGCAACCACGCTACCAACCAAAGGGCCTCTTCCTGCCTCATCGACTCCAATAACTAGCATTTTTGATTCATACTAAAAGCCCTTAAAACCAATATCGGTTCTGGAATAACTACCCCCCCACTTGACTTCATTGACAAGCTTATATGCTCTGCCTTGAGCGTCTTTTAAATCTTTTCCAAGGGCTGTAGCGCACAATACTCGCCCTCCATTGCTGAGTATTTGCTCTTTTTCAAGCACAGTTCCGGCATGGAATACTTTAGCGCTTGATGAGCTTTCGGGCAAACTAATTATGTCCCCTTTTTGATAGGAATGTGGGTAGCCCTTAGCAGCCATAACTACTCCCAAAGATGATCGGCTATCCCATTCGGCAGTTGCATTAGCCAGAGAGCCATTCGCGCCTAAGAGGCACAAGTTTGCTAGGTTTGATTGAAGCCGCATCATAATTGGCTGAGTCTCTGGATCTCCAAACCTGCAGTTATACTCAAGAACCTTAACATTTTCATTCTGATCAATCATCAGACCCGCATACAAAAATCCAGTGTACGGCATCCCTTCACTTTTCATGGCATCTACGGTCGGTCTTATAACTTTTTCCATGGCATTTTTATAAACTAAATCAGTAACAACTGGCGCTGGTGAATAAGCTCCCATTCCCCCTGTATTTGGCCCTTTATCCCCATTATCTCTAGCTTTATGGTCCTGTGATGTAGCCATAGGAAGTATATTGTTGCCATCAACCATCACTATGAAACTTGCCTCTTCTCCCTCTAAAAACTCTTCAATGACAACTCTTGATCCTGCCTCACCAAATCTGTTTCCATCAAGCATATCATTAATTGCATCAGTTGCTTCTTTTATTGAATTAGCAATAATTACGCCTTTCCCAGCAGCAAGGCCATCTGCCTTGATTACAATAGGGGCGCCTTTTTCTTTGACATAATCTATCGCTGGCTTAGTTTCAGTAAAAGCCTTATAGTAGGCAGTCGGTATATTATTTCTGTCTAAAAAATCCTTACAGAATACTTTTGATCCCTCAAGTTGAGAGGCCTTCTTGGACGGTCCGAAGATAGCAAGTCCTTCATTTTTAAATTCATCCACAATCCCAAGAACTAGAGGAGCCTCTGGCCCAACGATCGTAATATCTATTAACTCTTCTTTCGCAAAAGAAATTAGTCCAGGAATATTTTCAGAGTCGATACTGATGTTAGAGATTTTTTTCTCAAGCGCAGTTCCTGCATTGCCAGGGGCTACAAAAACATGCTTTACCTCGTTAAATTGAGAACATTGCCAGGCAATCGCATGCTCTCTTCCTCCAGAACCAATAACTAAAACATTCATTATCTTCCTACATACATTAATAAACTTTAAATAAATAGCCTCTTTGGTAAAACCTCAGAAGAGCCATTACTCTCTCCAATTCCAACAAACCTCTTATTAGCATCATAAAGTTTAACTTTTTGAGGACTATCTAACTCACTACATTGTATTTTTCGACCAAACTTGATATCACTAGATTGATCATAGTCTAAGTAAATCGACTTCAAATTTGGAATCATTTCATCTGGCCCAATGAGAAGATTATCTAACTCATCTATGCTCATTTCTCTGAGATCTTTAAATGTTTTACTTTGGTCAATAATTAAGTGTGCAAAGCCTATTCTCCTTAGCTCGATTACATGGCCACCACAATTTAGATGTTTTCCAATATCTTCTATTAAAGTCCTAATATAGGTCCCTTTGGAGCAAGACACTTCAAGCGTTAAGACATCATTTTGTAAGCTAATAAACTGTATCTCATGAATACTAACTTCTCTGGGCTTTCTCTCAACTTCTATCCCTTTTCTAGCAAGCTTATATAAGGGTGTGCCATTTTTTTTAAGGGCAGAGAACATGGGTGGAATCTGACTGATAACACCGTCAAATTTCTTTAAAGTCTCTTTGATAAGAGCCTCATCTATCCCCTTTGTGGAGCCATATTTACTGATTCGACCCTCTGAGTCCCCGGTATCACTTATTTCGCCAAGTTTGCCCTTTACAAAGTATTTCTTGTCATCGTCAAGTAAGAACTGGGCTACTTTAGTAGATTGGCCTAGGCAGATTGGCAGAAGACCGCTCGCTAGTGGATCAAGACTTCCAGTGTGTCCTGCTTTATTGGCTCCAAATAAACGTTTAATTTCTTGCAAAGCACTATTTGAACTCTGCCCAGATGCTTTATCTAAAATCAAAACTCCGTCAATATCTCTACCTTTCTTGTTTCGTTTAGACATAGACCCTGAATTCACAATTTACTTAATAGGTCATCCATTCTAGCCCCAGTATTTGGCGCTGTGTCATAAATAAAACTCAGTAAAGGCGTATGTCTTAAGTCTAGAGATTTAGATAGAGAGGATCTAAAAAAACCGCCCGCTTTGTTGAGCAATTGAGCGACCTTCTTATGTTCGTCTTCTTGAACAGAGAAAAAAACTCTAGCGCTTGTTAAATCTCTACTAACAATGACATCTGTAATTACTACATTTTTCAGCCTAGGATCTTTAGTACCTGTTGAAAGAAGCATTGTGAGCTCTCGCTTTATGAGCTCATTAACTCTATCTGCTCTAAAGCTGGGCTGTTGGGGCATTTAGTATCGATCCCTAGAGCGAGCGAGCTCTCTCAATTCTTTCAAACACCTCAATCTGGTCGCCTGGCTGAACATCAGTATAGTTAAGCACACCAATACCACATTCAGTTCCAGATTTAACTTCTTTAACATCATCCTTGAAACGTCTCAGAGACTCTAATTCGCCTTCATAAATGACAACACTCTCACGCAAAACACGAATCGGGCTGTCTTTCCTAACTACGCCCTCTTCAACCATACAGCCGGCAATATCTCCAAACTTAGGGGATCTAAATACATCCTTCACACCAGCAATTCCAATTATATTTTCACTCAGCTCAGGGCTGAGCATTCCGCCCATGATAGCCTTGATATCATCAATCAGATTATAGATGATACTGTAGTACTCTATCCTAACACCCTCAGTGTCGGCAGTTTTTCGAGCAACCGCATCAGCCCTGACGTTAAATCCAAGAACAATTGCCTCAGACGCGCTGGCCAAAGAAATATCAGTATTGTTAATTGCCCCAACACCTGAAGAGACCACTTTAACCTTAACTTCATCAGTTGAAAGCTCTTCCAAAGCCTCAACTAGGGCCTGCGCTGAACCTCTTACATCAGACTTAATTAAAACATTAACTGTTGAGATCTCACCGTCTTCCATTTTTGAAAAGAAGTTATCCATCTTCTCTGCCTGTTGCTTTTGAAGTTTCGTTTCACGATCTTTTGTTTTTCTGAACTCAGCAACCTCTTTTGCCTTTCTTTCACTTTCCACGGCCAAAACCTCAGCACCTGAGTCAGGCACCCCCGACAGACCTAAGATCTCAACTGGGGTTGACGGCCCAGCCTTGTTAATTGGCTTACCCTGATCATCAATGATTTGCTTGACCTTACCAAATTCTAGCCCTGCAATAACAATGTCACCTTTATTGAGAGTTCCAGATTGAACAAGCACTGTTGTAACCTTTCCTCTTCCTTTATCCAGTCTGGCTTCAAGAACAACGCCGCTTGCAGGCTTATCAGAAACAGCACTAATTTCAGCCATTTCAGCTGTCAAAGTTATGCTTTCCAAGAGCTCATCAATACCCTCACCAGTATGAGCTGAAACTCCAACCATTAGGACGTCACCGCCCCACTCATCTGCAATCACATCATGGGTTGAGAGGACCTGTTTAACTTTATCGATTTCGGCTCCCTCTTTATCTATTTTGTTGATGGCAACAATAATAGGCACATTCGAATCTTTGGCATGTTTGATCGACTCAATAGTTTGCGGCATCACGCCGTCATCAGCTGCCACAACTAAAATGACGATATCTGTTGCTGAGGCTCCTCTTAGGCGCATCTTCGAAAATGCAGCGTGTCCTGGTGTATCAATAAAAGTAATCAGATTTCCCTTTTGTTCAACCTGATAAGCCCCAATATGCTGAGTGATTCCACCCGCCTCAGCTGATGCGACTTTTGATTTACGTATATAGTCAAGCAGTGAAGTTTTTCCGTGATCGACATGGCCCATAATAGTAACAACTGGAGGTCTAGGCATAGAGTCTGCCTCATTAATATCGTCTTGGACTAGGCTGTCTTCGATAGTTTCTTCATTGCTTGCAATTGGAGTGTGTCCCATCTCCTCTACAACCAGAATAGCTGTGTCTTGATCTATTACGTCATTAAGCGTTGCCATAACGCCCATGCCCATCATAACCTTTAAGACTTCACCAGCTTTGGTGGTCATTTTAAGAGCGAGCTCGGAGATCTTAATTTGCTCAGGTATGTGTATCTCATGCTTTATCGGTTCAACGGGCATATGAAAGCCATGTTGTGCCTGCTCATCTTGGACTTTTTGAGATATTTGTGTTCTCTCTTTTTTCTTAAGCTTTCTGTTTGGGTTGTGCTTTGCAACATGAAGCTCTTTTCTTTTAGGTGCGGCTGCTGGGGCAGATCTTAATCTCTTTGGCCCCTTCTTCTTCTCATTTTCTTTATCAGCCTCAATCTTTTCTTTGTCTCTTTTTTCCTTATTTTCTTTTTCAGCCTGCTCTTTTAAATTTTTTTGAGCTTGCAATTCTTCATTTTTGATTTTTTGTTGACGAACCATGTCGTTGCGCTTTGCATCATGTTCTTCATCTTTTTGCTCAGCAATTCTTCCGGCCTCGAGTGCCTCTTTGGCCTTTAAAACAGCTGCATCATCTATCTCTGAAGATTGGTCATTTTGAGGGACTTCACGCTTCTTTTTTACCTGGATTTTAACTCCGCCAGTGGATGCATTGGAAGTTGGCTTTGTAGTTTTTCTCGATACTGAGATACTCGACTTTGTTGCAGAGCGTTTACTCAAACTCGACATCAAAATCTGCCTTTCTTCAGCTGAAATATTAGACTCTGCAGTCTTGCCATCGATCCCTGCTGCTGAGAGAATAGTAATAACCTGATCAGGCGACTTTTTGAGTAATTTTGATAAAGTTTCAACTGTATGTGCCATTTTCCTACCTATATGTGAGTAACGATTACTGTAATTATCCTCAGTGATTAATCAAACCAGCCCTCTTTTTCTCTGGCTGCCATGATAACAGCTGATGCAGTATCATTTCCAATATCTTGAATTTCTAATAATTCAACAATTGATAGCTCTGCTAGATCGTCAACAGTATTGATATCAGCTCCAACCAAAGCGGATGCAAGTGAGTCATCAACCCCCTCTACCCCAAGCAACACTTCGGTAGCCTCCGCATCATTCAGGGCTTTTACGAGCTGAGCATCCTGCGCTCTTTCTTGCAGTTCATCAACCATCTCAGAGTCAAATTCTTCAATCTTAGAAAGTGTGTCTGCTTCAGCCTCTGCAATATCATCCAGACTTGTATAACCCTCATCTATCAAAACACCCGCAACCTCAGCATCAACACCAAGCTTTTCAGCAAGCTTTTCGCCAGTTTTTTGCATCTCCTGGGCCTGCAGTTCATCAGCATCATTTAAAGACATGACATTGAGTTTCCAGCCTGAGAGCTTGCTTGCAAGCTTAATATTTTGACCACCTCTTCCAATAGCAAGGGCTAACTGGTCTTCTTCAACTGCAATATCCATAGATCTCTTATCTTCATCCACAACAATTGAACTCACCTCTGCAGGAGCCATAGCATTAATTACAAATTGTGCTGGATCATCATCCCATAGGATGATGTCAACTCGCTCTCCATTAAGCTCATTAGAGACAGCTTGAACTCTAGCGCCCCTCATGCCAATGCACGAACCAATCGGATCAATGCGCTTGTCTTTGGCTTTCACCGCAAGCTTTGAGCGAAGACCAGGGTCTCTTGCACCAGCTTTAATTTCAATAACCCCTTCACTTATTTCAGGAACCTCCATCTCAAATAGCTGAACCATCATATCGTTAGCTGTTCGGCTTAAGAAGATTTGCGCACCTCGTGGAGTTGATTTAACCTCTTTAATGTAGGCTCTCAGACGATCATTTTTTCTTATCGATTCATTAGGAATCAGGTCATACTTTGAAATCATGCCATCGATTCCGCCCATGTCAACATAGACATTGCCTCGATCTACCCTTTTAACAGTAACCATAACCACTTCACCTACTCTCTCGGAATAGTTATCAACCACAACTGTTCTCTCTGCCTCACGAACCTTTTGAATAATAACTTGTTTAGCCACCTGAGCTGCAATTCTTCCAAACTCAAGAGACTCCATTGGCTCTTCAACAAACTCATCCACATTGAGTCCATTTGAATCGGCTTGATAAATGTGTAGCTCAGGATCAAACATGTTTCCATCATCATCAACAAAGTCTTCGCCATCTTCGATGACCTGCCATTGTCTGAAAGTTTTAAACTCGCCTGTATGCCTATCAACCTCAACTCGCACTTCGATATTGCTGCGCTTCTTCGTTGCAACAGCTAAAGCCTCTTCTAATGATTCTAGAACATCCTCTTTGGTGATATTCTTCTCATTTGAGATTGCCTCTATCATTAAAAATAATTCTTTGCCATCCATTGGCTTCTCCTAAAAATGAGCAACTAAATTTGCTTTTTCAATTAAATCTATTTCTAAAGTAACAGGGCCTAGCTCTGTCACTAACTCTATTGCATTACTTTTTTCACTAACGCTTCCAATTGAGCCTGTAAAGTTTCTTCTTCCCTCAATTGGCCTATATGTTCTTATCCGAACATCATGTCCCAAAAAACGCATGTAGTGAGAGACACTAAAAAGAGGCCTCTCAATACCTGGGGAAGACACCTCCAGATTATATTGCCCACTAATTGGATCCTCAACATCCATTATAGCGCTGACCTGACGTGAAACAATCTCACAATCATCAACACCAATACCTTTCTCTGAGTCAATATATAGCCTCAACACAGAGTGCTTACCACTTGGTACATACTCAACACCCAAGAGCTCATACCCCAGGTCATGGACACTAGGGTTCAATATTGAAAGCACTTTGTCTGCTATCTTAGCCACAAAAAACTCCTAATAAAAACCCCCAAAAGAGGGGGTCTAAATTGGTAGCGGGGATAGGATTTGAACCTATGACCTTCGGGTTATGAGCCCGACGAGCTACCATGCTGCTCCACCCCGCACTAAAGAGGCGAAATTATACGCCCAAAACCTCGTCAATTCAACATTTTTTGCCCGTCATGCTCATTATTATCTAATACGATTGGATTATAATATGCCGATGAAGCAAATTAGACTCGGCGTATTGATGGATGATATTTCCAACATAAAGCCAAACAAAGACTCATCGTTTGCAATGATGCTAGAGGCTCAGAATCGTGGCTGGGAAATTCAAACCTTTGATAGCTCGGATATGTTTTATTCAGAGGGCACAGTTGTTGCCTCAACAAGGATAACAAGAGTTCAAGACTCAGAAACAAGCTGGTATAGCTCAGAGTCCTCAAAGTTGGTCAATTTAGGCTCTCTTGACGTTGTCTTTATGCGTAAAGATCCGCCCTTTGATATGGACTATATTTATGCCACTTATCTGCTCGAACAACTTGAGTCTGAAGGCGTTTTGGTCATTAACAAACCAAGCTCACTAAGGGATGCCAATGAAAAGTTATTTGCGTTAAATTTTCCTGAATGTATACCTCAAACTCTGGTGAGTTCAAAAATTCAGCTGCTCGAGAGTTTTATTGAGTCGCTGCAAACTGCAGTTGTCAAGCCACTTGATGGCATGGGCGGAACGGATATCTTTAAACTTACAAAGGGAGATAAGGATACAAGCAATATCCTCAAAAGAATTACCAACAATGAAACTCGATATATCATGGCGCAAGAGTTTTTGCCAGAGATTAAAGATGGTGATAAGAGAATACTCTTGATTAATGGAAAGCCGGTTGACTATGCTCTTGCCCGGCTACCCGCCAAGGGTAGCTTTAAAGGCAATCTTGCAGCTGGAGCAAAAGGGGTGGGTCAGCCGCTATCCGATAGAGATCGATATTTGTGCGCTCAAATAGCCCCAACATTGATTGAAAAAGGGCTAATCTTTGTGGGTCTTGATGTCATAGGTGACTTCATCACTGAGATTAATGTAACCAGCCCAACTTGCATTCGAGAACTGGACAAACAGTTCGGAATCAACATCTCTTCAACACTCTTAGATGAGGTTGAAAGAAGACTAGTCCTAGACTAAATTAAACACATATTTCGAAGCGACTACGCCCAAACTTGCAGCGGCGAGAGAAAGTAATAAATTCAAAAGAATATTTATAAAGGCCTGAGAATAATGGCCTCCACTTAACATCTCAACAGACTCTATTGAAAGAGCTGACATAGTCGTTAGTGAGCCCGCCAGACCAACAAGCAGCATTAGTCGGTAGGTTTCACTCAGAAGAAGTTTTTCTAACACCAAAACAATTAAAACGCCTGCAATAAATGAACCAATAACGTTTGAGATTAGGGTTCCATAAGGCAGCCCTTTTCCAAGATACTGGGTTGAAATTATTCCAATATAGTATCGACTTGAAGCCCCAACTGTGGCTCCAACTCCAATACTTACAATGGACAATAATGTATTCATAGGCCTGATCTCAGCTGATCTAGTTTTTCTTTGATTTTAATCTCTAAGCCTCGATCAGTCGGCTCATAGTATATTTTTTCTCCCATCTCATCAGGAAAGTAGGTTTGTCCTTTACTAATTGCGCCTGGCTCATCATGGGCATAGCGATACCCCTTGCCATGATCAAGCTCTTCAAGAAGTTTTGTAGGAGCGTTTCTGAGATGAATAGGAACCTCTAGATCGTTACTCTCTTTTGCTGCTTCAATAGCAGAATTAAAGGCCCTATAAACAGAGTTAGATTTTGGTGCGCATGCACAAAAAACTGCGGCCTGTGCGATAGCTCGATTACCTTCTTTATCGCCCAGGCGTTCATAGACATCCCAGGCATTAACGCAAATCTGGAGCGCTCTTGGATCGGCATTACCTATGTCCTCTGAGGCTATTGCAAGCAGCCTTCTAGCAATAACCTTTGGATCGCAACCTGATACAATCATTCTTGCCATCCAGTATAGCGCTCCATCTGGGGATGAGCCTCTGACCGATTTATGAAAGGCTGAGAGCTGTTGGTAAAAAATGTCGCCCCCTTTGTCGAAACTGCTCAGCTTCTTTTGAAGCGTTTTTGTGACATCTGCTTTGCTAAGAGCCTTCCCCGAACTGTTCGCTAATTGCTCAATAATATTAATGAGCCTTCTGGCGTCTCCGTCACTATTTTCGATCACCAAATCTAATGAGCCATCGCCTTCAAGACTTATTTGCTGCTCTTTCATAGCTCTATGAGCAATAGTCTCAAGCTCTTCATTACTGAGCTTTTTGAGAATATACACCCTTACCCTTGAAAGTAATGCCGAATTAATTTCAAAGGATGGATTTTCAGTCGTTGCGCCGATGAGAGTTAATAGTCCAGATTCAATATGAGGTAAAAAACCGTCCTGTTGGGCTTTGTTAAAGCGATGAATCTCATCAACAAAAAGAATTGTGCTTCTTTCATTTTGTCTATAAAGCTCGGCATGCTTAATAATATTTCTGAGCTCTTTTACACCATCAAGTACAGCTGACATTTGCTCAAAATGAGCGCCCATCTGGCTGCAAATAATTCTCGCTAATGTCGTTTTTCCCACGCCTGAAGGGCCCCATAAAATCATGGAGTGGAGTTGGTTATCTTTTATTGCCTTTCCTATTGGCTTATCGATGTCTAGCAAATGCTGTTGTCCAACAAAATCAATCAGCTCAACAGGCCTTAATGTTTCAGCGAGTGGCTTATAAGTCGACATCTTGAGCTAGATTAATTAAAATAACAATGTATTTACTCATTATAATCCACATATGTTTTTAAGATTTTTTTGTCTTGTTTTTCTAACGACAAGCGTTTTTGCAAATTCAGACTCATTTGATGACTTTTTAGATCAGGTTCGTAAATCTGCAATAGAACAAGGCGTCTCCAAATCAACGATTGACCAAGCATTTTCTGGGCTTACTGCGCCAGATCCATCGATTATCTCTAAAGATAGCTCCCAGGCTGAATTCAGTCAGAACTTTTGGCGCTATTTCAACAAAAGAGTGAGTAAAACGCGTATCAATAATGGAAATGATACATTAAAACAAAACGCCTCATTGCTTAACAAATCTTCTCAAAAATATGGAGTACCGGCTTATGTAATTGTAGCATTTTTAGGGCTTGAGAGTAACTATGGCAACTATATGGGCAATGAACGCTTAATTCAGTCTTTAGCGACACTGGCCTATGACCCTAGGCGCTCTAAATTTTTCACACGAGAATTAATTGCAGCTCTAAAGCTCATGGACAACAAAACCATTCCAATTGATGCAACCGGCTCTTGGGCTGGAGCCATGGGCGCTGTTCAGTTTATGCCAACCAATGTCCTTGCTTACGGAGTTGACGCTAATAAAGATGGAAAGGTTAATCTTTGGAATGATAAAGAGGACATCTATGCAAGCGCTGCTAACTTTCTGAGCAAACTGGGATGGAAGAAAGGAGAAAAATGGGGTCGCGAAGCGCTCATTCCAAAAAGTTTCGACTATCGACTCACTGGTCTCAAGAATGAAAAAACAGTCAATGAGTGGGCTGCACTTGGTGTTCTAAGGGGGAATGGTGCCGCTCTTCCAAGATCTAACTTTAAAGCATCGTTAATCGTTCCGATGGGCCACAAGGGCCCTGCTTTTCTTGTTTATAGAAACTTTGATGTGATTATGGGTTGGAACAGGTCAATCTTGTATGCACTTTCAGTTGCGCACTTATCGGATAGACTCAATGGTGCAGGCAGGCTATCTGCAAAGCCACTGGACGAGCCACTTCTGAGCAAAGAAGATATCATGCAAATCCAAGACACGCTCAACCTGCTTGGCTATGACACTGGCACTCCAGATGGCATGGCAGGACCTAAAACGCGCGAAGCGACAAGAAAATTCCAGTCTGATATAGGATTTATTGCCGATGGATATGTCGGCTATGAGCTCTTTCAACAGCTCCAATGACAATTAAAACCTACCTTGGTTTTGATGTTGGCACTAAAAGGACTGGCATTGCTATAGCCAATAGTCTTACAGGTCATGCTAATGGCATTGATACAGTTATCCACAACAAAGACGGCTCAACAAACTGGATGCAACTTGAAGTAATTATTAAGCAGCATAGTCCAGATGCATTTATTGTTGGCCTTCCACTTGATAAAGAGAATAAAGAGCAGGAGATGACTTATATCGCACAATCGTTTGGCAGAAAACTTGAGGAGCGCTTTAGTATTGATGTCTTTTTTATCGATGAGCATTTATCTTCTTTGGAAGCAAAAAACCAACTAAAATGGCACTTCGCTCATAAGAATGCTGATAGAGGGGACGTAGATAAACGATCAGCTGAACTAATTTTGCAGACATGGCTCAATGAAACCACACACGATTAGCAACGATGCTCAGCTCAACTCGGATGGAAGGCTCATCCACCTTTTAGGCCTTGAAGGCCTCCCCAAAAATCAAATCGAAAAAATCCTTAGTGTAGCTGATGACCTTCTGGATCAAAAATTTAAACTTCAAAAATCTAAAATTTTGAGAGATATGTCGGTTGCAAACCTTTTCTTTGAACCTTCAACTCGAACCAGAAATACCTTTGAGATTGCAGCCAAGAGAACCAGCGCTAAAACAATTAACGTCGACCTTGCTAACTCAGCCACCAAGAAAAACGAGACCTTGATGGATACAATGCAGACCCTCAAAGCAATGCAGATTGATATGTTTGTTATAAGGCACCAACAAAACGGATTGCCTCATCGGGTCGCTGAAAATATTGAAGGAGTTTCAATACTAAATGCAGGTGATGGAATTAATGCCCACCCAACCCAGGCATTGCTAGATATGCTCACCATCAGGCAGCACAAAAAATCATTTGACAGTCTTTCTGTTGCAATAGTTGGAGACATCAGGCATTCCCGAGTCGCTCGCTCTGGAATTCAGGCTATGAAAACTCTGGGAACAACTGATATCAGGCTTATTGCACCAGAAACGCTTCACTATAAAGAAGAAACTCCTGGGCTAGAGCGCTTTGCAAGCCTAAAACAAGGCATAGAAGGTGCCGACGTTATTATGTCGCTCAGACTCCAAAAAGAGAGAATGATTGCAGCTGATATTCCGGACGAGCAAACCTACTTTGATGGATTTGGTCTGACCTCTGAAAATCTAAAGCTTGCAAAACCAGACGCAATCGTTATGCATCCTGGCCCTGTGAACAGAGGTATTGAGCTTAGTTCTGAGGTTGCAGATGGATCTCAATCTGTCATACTGCAACAGGTCACCAATGGAATTGCTGTGCGAATGGCAGTGATGGAAATCCTAGCAGGGGCATTTTAAATTAATGAGTCAGCCGATAAATTATGAGCTCGCCAAAGATGCGCTCCATAAGCTAAATACTGATGACACGATATCTTCCGCTCATGGTTTGTTATGTGGTTTTTATTGCGTCAAACAAAACATCGAGCTCGATGACTGGCTCAATGAAATCCTAGTGAGCATTGATCTTAATAATCTACTGGAAAAGGAAGCACATCAAATCCTTGCAGAAATCTTCAATAATACGAGCGAACAACTTGCTGATCCGACACTTAACTTTTGGCCGGTTATTGCTGACGATGAAACACCACTTAGAGAGCAGGCAAACACTCTTATTGATTGGTGTCAAGGATTTTTGGTTGGTCTTGGTTTGAGCTCAGTTGAGACCTCTGATGAAGAGGTAACGGAAATGATCAGGGACATCAGTGAGATATCTCAACTTGATGCAGACCTTCTAGATACTGATGAAAACGCAGAGGATTTTTATGAAATCGTTGAGTTTGTTCGTATAGGAGTTCTTTTTATTCAGGAGACCTTGCAGCCTTCCAAACAGGATTTTATAAGTCCAACTCAGCTCCATTAATAACTAATTAACTTACTTTTCTAGCTTTGAATGAATATAATTTGTGTCAGCAACAAATTACTTCGTCTGTTTTGTTGCAATGGAGAGACAACTTTTATAACTTTAGGAGTACAAAATGACTTTATCCAATTTATTTAAAGCACAAGCAATCTTTGTTTGGCTCTATGCAGCATTGTTTTGGGTGGCACCAGAGATGGCCTCTCAAGGTCCTGGATGGACTTTAACGCCCAACATGGTTTCTTTTGGGCAAATCTTAGCGGTACCATTATTTGCTCTGGGACTTTTCTCCTGGATGGCTCCAACTTGGGTTGGAGACAACCTTAATAAAGTAGGTACAATTTTTGGTGTATACATTAATCTGGGTCTAGTTGCAGTTCAACTGTTTCATATTACAACTGGAGCAGCAAAATTTGATCCAATGGGAATGATCCCAGCCCTAATTTTAGCTGGGCTATTCTTCTGGAAAACTCGCGCCTCAGACTAGTCAATTATTAATTAAAAAGCCGAATTAAACATCAGTCTAATTCGGCTCCAAAAATGGTGGCCACACCTAGAATTGAACTAGGGACACAGGGATTTTCAGTCCCTTGCTCTACCAACTGAGCTATATGGCCAAATCGCGTAATTATACACAAGGCAAATCAAAATTGAGTTTGAATTTAAGCTCTGAAAGCCTTGTCTCACCTAGAGGTTGTCTAGAAACCTCTCAGCATCTAAAGCCGCCATACAACCAGAGCCTGCAGAGGTAACAGCCTGACGATATATATGATCTGCAACATCGCCCGCAGCAAATACGCCCTCAACACTTGTTTGGGTGGCATTACCCTCTAATCCAGCCTGAACTTTTATATAGCCATTATTAATTTCAATCTGTCCTTCAAAAACCCCAGTGTTTGGAGTATGGCCAATGGCAATAAAGACTCCATGCACATCAATTTCTTTCTTACTGCCGTCATTACCCTTTAATCGAAGTCCAGTGACACCCATATCATCTCCTAAAACCTCTTCTAAATTATGGTCCCACTCAATAGAGACGTTACCATTTTTTGCTTTTTCCATAAGCTGGTCAGACAAAATTTTCTCCGACCTAAACTTGTCCCTTCGATGAACAACTGTAACGTGATCAGCTATATTGGAAAGGTAGAGGGCCTCTTCAACAGCAGTATTACCGCCACCAATAACAGCAACTTTCTGACCTCTGTAGAAAAAACCATCACAGGTTGCACAAGCTGAAACCCCTTTTCCCTTGTAGGCTTCCTCTGAGTCAAGCCCAAGGTATTGAGCAGTTGCGCCTGTTGAGATAATCACGGCATCAGCAGTATAAGTTGTATCTCCCCCTTGAAGCGTAAAAGGTCGTTTCGAGAAGTCGACGCTCGTAATATGATCATTAATTATTTCTGTATTAAATCGCAAAGCATGGTCTTTCATTCGCTCCATCAAGTCTGGACCTTGAAGCCCGTCATGGTCACCAGGCCAGTTATCAACATCGGTCGTAGTCATCAATTGGCCACCTTGTTCAAGGCCGCTAACCATAACCGGATTTAAATTTGCTCTAGCCGCATAAACCGCAGCAGAGTAGCCAGCAGGGCCTGAACCAACAATCAAAACTCGGCAATGTTTGATATCACTCATAATGAAATACTTTATACTAATTAATCAAATGAGTATTATAAGCTGTCTTGAAAAAAAATAATAAACGAACCACTCAAAATACCCCTGTAAATAATCCGCGCTCTAAACTTGCAAGCGAGTCAATTTTTATTTTGCTCTTGACAATTGGGGCTGTTTTCTTTGTTTCTCTTATTACGGGCTCAGCCTCTGAAGACCCATGGACTGGCGGGGCTGAATTATCTAAGCCAGTTGAAAATAGTGCCGGAATATTTGGTGCATATTTAAGAGATATAAGCTTTGGTATCCTCGGTTATGTTTCATATGTTGTGCCAATTTCCATTATTTGGCTGGGCTACAACTTTCATCGTGACGCTAATAAAGAGCGTCAAAATCAGCTGACCTTTCTTATTCGATTCATTTCATACCTTATAATGCTATTCTTTCTTGCGGCACTCGCCCATCAATATGCTCCTGAAATAAAGGTAATGGATGGTCTTAAAGAAACATTTTTAGCTGGAGGAATGATTGGAAAATCCATGCATGAACTGCTTTTTTATGAGCTTTTTGGTAGCTCATCAACCCTAATTTATATCGGAATTATCCTGGTAAGTTTCAGCATAGCCTCTAGCGCTTCATGGAAAAATATTGTAGGAGCTATTCTCAAAAGCCGGCCTCTTAAAGAAAGAGCTTCGAAGGTAGCTAAAACAGAAAAAACCAAACCAGAAATTATTAGCTCCAAAACATCAGTGCCTCAAGAAACTTCATCCTCTGAGAAGCCTCAAAAACTAGAGAAACCCAAAAAGCAAGAGAAATCAGATAAACCAAAAAAGCAAGACAAGCCTCAAAAAGAACAAAGCAGTAACCTCTTTAAGGCAGGATTAATAGGGGGCCTTCCTGATCTAACTCTTTTAGATGATGTTGATAATTCTGGTCTAGGCTATACAGAAGAATTCCTTGTAGAGATGGGTCAACAAGTTGAAATCAAGTTAAAAGATTTTGGATTTGATGTTTCTATTACTGCAGTGACGCCAGGTCCTGTTGTCACTCAATTTGAAATCTCTCTTGCACCAGGAATCAAGGTAAGCCAAATTATGAACCTGAATAAAGACCTCGCTCGAGCGCTTCTTGTTGAGAGCGTGAGGATTGTTGATGTCATTCCTGGAAAGCCCGTCATTGGACTTGAGATACCAAATAATACTCGCGAGATGATTGGTCTCAAAGAGATACTATCTAGCGATGCATTTACTAAGGCCAAGTCAACACTATCCATGGGACTTGGAAAAGATATTAATGGACAGCCTGTTGTAGTAGACCTAGCTAAAATGCCTCACCTACTAGTTGCAGGCGCAACAGGCATGGGAAAGTCCGTTGGACTGAATGCAATTATATTAAGTATTCTATATAAGGCAACTCCAGAGCAAGCAAGGTTTATTATGATTGACCCTAAAATTGTAGAGCTCGCCTCATATGCAGACATACCTCACCTGTTAACGCCGGTTGTCACCAATATGAATGAAGCTGCAAGTGCGCTCTGGTGGTCAGTCAATGAAATGGAGCGGCGCTATACTCTGTTGGCAAAGTTTGGGGTTAGAAATATTGAGTCCTTCAATGAAAAACAAAGTCGAGCCAAAAAAGCTGGCAAGCCTCTTTTGGACCCTTCATTTAATCCAAATACAGCCAAAGAAGGCGAGGAGCATCCTGAACTTGAAGCGCTTCCACTAATTGTTATAGTAATTGATGAGTATGCTGATATGCTTGGTGCTTTGGCGCAAGAAGATAGGGCAAAATCAAAGCGCGTTGAAGGACTCATTGTAAGAATTGCACAAAAAGCACGTGCTGCCGGCATGCACCTTATTGTTGCCACTCAAAGACCAAGCGTTGATGTAATAACAGGGCTGATTAAATCTAATATCCCCACCAGGGTTTCTTTCAAGGTCTCGTCAAAAA
>ERZ802821.747-NODE-747-length-17933-cov-12.9566_pt1 | contig 17933 bp, 27 predicted proteins | sample MGYA00345648_ERZ802821 | MGnify/ENA primary metagenome ERZ802821 (study PRJEB30503, sample SAMEA104212357) | marine metagenome | biome: Westerlies Biome; feature: [SRF] surface water layer (ENVO:00010504) within the epipelagic zone...; material: water... | reverse complement strand
GGTAGTGGTTGGTATCGATAGTTTTCTCGACTTGTAACAAAACTTACGTCGATAGTCGTTTCTGCAAACTCAGCATCCTTACCATAAAATGAATCTGACAAGTATATGTTATCTTGACTCAGGCGAGGCGATCTTGGTGAATGCCACTCTGATATTGAATCATATACTTCATCTAACCGTGCCAGAGTCATTCCTGAGTAATCGCTCAATGTCTTCTCTGAACTCAGAATGAACGTCTCATCAACAGCATCGGTCTCTCGTAATGTCAATAGAGAATACTTAGGTTCGCACGAAGCGTGTGCGGATGTCTCTATAAAGACATACGGTGTTTCTAGAGGATCTGTACCCTCGCCAGTAATGTCTATACTTGATGAACTTTTAGTCGCAACATCTGCCGCTAAGTAAAATCCTGCAGGGTGTATGAACTTTTTGTATAGATCCTCGTAGTCTGAAAAGGACAGACTTGTTTTCAAAAGAATAGAGAAGATTTGAAATCTTCGATTGTCTGTGATAAACTTGATCGACTCGGGACCAATAAGCGAGTTGCCTGGTTTGTCGTTCAGATAGAATATGTTGTTCTTAGGGTAGGTGACTTCAACTTCTTCGTTGAAGAACATTCTGAAAAACTGCTCTGCAGATACTTCTGTACCCTTAGATCGATATAGATTAGCAAGTAGACGTGAAGCAAGTCTTGCACGTTCTTCTCTGCCCTCTTTTGGAAAGATCGTATGATCGATTCCATTGCCTATCTCTTGTAACAGATAGTCAAGACTTTTTAGATCGGTACTTGTGATGTCACGAATACCAAAGACGTTATTGATCTTGTCGTCAAAGGTTGCGGATTTATCTTCATTTGTATAGTCGTAGTAAGTCTCCAAAAACGATATTAGTTTTGGATACTCTGACTGATAGAACTCTGGCAAGATCTCTTTTACATGAGGTCTCTGGAATCGAGCTTTCTGTCTATACTGACTCTTATGAGAAACTGACATTACAATAGAACCCTAGTACCGTCCGTTTCTAGGTTAACCATTACAGTCGAGTCGTCGTCTAGTTCGAAGAGGTAATTTCTTAGAGGAGTAATAGTGCTTTGGTTCGCAGGAGTTGCAGTTACTTTAATAATGTCTACAGTGTCTCTCTCCATACGCCAAGCCCTAAAGTTGACTTCGCCATTTGCTGGTTGATAGTCACCTACGTTAGACACAAGTACGTTTCCACTCATATCAAAAACTTGGAGTTTATACGAACCCAGTTCGTTTTTAATCACTGCGTTTTGGTTGTAATATCGGAATGGAGATGTTATAATAACATGGTCGTCTTTATCAGGTGTCGCAAGCAAGAATGGAAAGTTGACTGTGATATCTCGCTCAATGAAGTCTGGCGACACTTCGCCTATTTGTTGATTGTACGTATCGATTTCTTCGAAGTATGGTCGTATATCTAATCGTCTCTGTGCGACAACCGACATCTTAGAGTTTAGTATTGCTGGACTGTAGTCGTCAATTCTGGTAAGCAAGTTAGACCTACGGAACACTGATCCAAAAGGATTCATCTCTGTAGAGAAGTACTCCGAAATAAGCGTAGAAATTTCTTGTCTGTATTGCTGTGAGTTCAATGTTGATAGTTTAGGATCTACATTGAACGTAGTAGTCAATCGAAGATAGACGGACTCTGGTTCGACAAACTCTGTATCAATGGACATAATCGATTGATAGTCAGTTAGGTTCTCACGAATCAAGTCTTTGATTTCGTCCTTGGTAGAAGACGATAAACTCTCTCGAAAGTTCAAAGCAACGAATACTGATCCGAACTTAGGCGGTATGTTATCATTACCTCCCCAACAAGCAACGTCATCAAAGTACTGACCGAACTTAGTCTGAATCAGTCCTTCGTAATCTTGTGCAGTGACCAAACGATTCTGCGCAGAGAAAGCAACAGGAGCATTCATCTTGATAGAGTCGATATTTTCACGAATAGCACCACCCGCTGAAACGGAACTGGTCTCTACTTCAGCAGAGTAACTCTCGTTTAAAAAGAACTTCTTTGCGCCGTTGCCGTCTGGTCCGTCTGTAGAGATGTATTGAACTACAATGATGTTACCTGCTTCAGGTCTCTTACCCAACACCTTACCATCGCCGAATATGATTTCATAGTTACCGTTCATTGATTCACGTACCATGTACACGGTAGAGTTTTCGTCAACGTAAGGTACATTCAGAATATTTTTATATACGTCTGGTATTGCCGTCGTTCCACTCTGATTGACTTCGATCTTTATCGTGCTTGTGTCAATTGTATCATCCGGAATAACGTATGGAACGTCAACACTTCCGTCAGCGATGAACGTCTTTCTCTTGATTTTTCCTTGTACTATTGATATATCATTGAATTCGTAGTAATCGCCCGACCTACTTGCAACGTGTGACTCTGTTGTAAAGAACTCGTAGTTGACTTGATCTATCGATGCAAAGAAACGAGTGCCTTCATCAATCTCCCAATTCTCATCGATTCCATTATATGGCACCTTTACGTTAACAAAGGCACGTGCCCCAGTAGGAGACTTAGGGAAGTACCCAAGACTCTCTGCGTGAGATACAACCGACGAACGTATCTGAGACGTAGATAGAAACGACTCGTTGATTGACATATTCGCAGTCAACCCGTTGATGTGAGTGTTGTATGCTAGGACATCAAGAATATTAGAAAGACCACTAGCGTCAAAATCGTAGTCCTTGAACTCTTCACTCTTTTTAAAATATGTTTTTAGTTTAGACTTGATATCATAGAAGTCTAAGTCTGACGAATTAATACTCATTTATCTTGCCCTTGCAATAGTGAGACCTAGTGTAACCTCTTCAGTAGTGCCAACTACACTGAATAGAATATACAGATCTACAGAATTATAATCTTCTTGTATCTTAACCTTTATCTTTTTTATGATGGCCCTTGGCTCATACGTTTCAATTGTACTTCTGACTCTGGATTCAATATCGCTGATATCCAGATCCGTAGACAATGAAAATAAAATGTTCTCAAGTCCAGCGCCCATAAACGGACGAAAGGGATAGACACCCCTTTCCGACATTAATAAGTTCTTGACCGCTTGTTTAACTGCATTCGCTTCGGTCTTCTTATAGATTTCTTTTGTAGTAGGACTAACAGTAAATGTGCAATCAATATCTTTATTGATACGAGCAACCGATGTCGTGATCGGTTTATTCTGTAGATTGCCGTCCTCTATTGAGAATGCTTTTGCCATTACGTTAAACTCTTTTTGTTGTATTTATACAGGTTTATCGGTGATGCCTTTTGACGAACCTGTTTTAATCTTATGTTTATGGTCATTCAAAGATATGCCCGAATCTGTTTTCACATCATTGCCCACAGAAACGCCACCATCAACACGAGTATCACCGTTAACAACCAAGCTACCTTCAATCAAAGCGTTGCCTGTCATTGTGATATCTTGAGAGTCGATTGTAGTTTGACCACCATTCACAGTAACATTGACGTTCCCTGTAGTGACAATGTTTAAGTCTTTAGTCGTATGAATGTGTAATGTGCCATCGTTCTGCATCTCATAGAAAGTGCCCGATCTATGCTCTTCTCGTACACGTCCATCAGGTGAATCGTCGTACTCTTTGTAATGACCCGTCTCTGTTTCATACACTTTATTGAGAGGGTAGTTCTCCAATGTCTTATCGTTAGCATCACCCATCTTAGGAATTGCGCCCATCACCAATGGCAACTGTGATGTAGGTCCGTCTAAGAACATTCCAAATACCTGAGTACCCACTAACATACCTAGATTCTGACCGACACCCTCGTGTATGCCAGATGTAACAGGTACAACTATTTGTGCCCACGGCAGATCTTCTTCTTCAATCTCATCGTATACACCGTGTATTTTCACCTTGACTCGACCTATGTACAATGGATCGTCAGCTACGTTGACTACAGTCCCTACGAACCATCGTGTTTGGTCTCCATAAAACTCAACAAAGTTCTTAGGTATCATAATACTTCTCCATTAGATAGTTTCACACCAGACAGTGTTAGATAATACGATCTTGGCGTGAACGAGTGCTTACAAGCAACGATCAAAAAATCACCAGACTTCTTGCGGTCGAACTTAGTTTTCTTGTCGTCGGTTCTTGTGTTACGTAAGAACTGAATCGACACCGTGTTGCCTATCGATGTGTTCGACTTCCCGTCTAAAAACTCAATGCCATCAATGATGACATCCAACTTATTCTTCAACAACATATTTACCATAGCACGATTGATGATGTCTAGTTTGTACTGTGCAATCTCTTCGCTTTCCATATAGGATTTGTCGCCACTGAACACAGATGCGGCACTGAGTTGCGTGAGAGTTCTGCTAGTGATATCACCGCTGGTGTCTTCGAGACGATTGTTGTCGAATAGAGGTGTGCCCTTGTTGATGATCTTCTCTTTCTTGAGAGGTTTGATCACCAACTCATCGAGGTCGAAATCAAAACTGTACACTTCGTTTTTGGTGACATCAATGAAGTTGTACTTAGACCCGATCAACCCTTGCTGAATCAACTTAAAGAGATTGTCGGTGTCTTTTGTTTGTTGTTTGATGATGGTTCTTTCTCTTGCAGTGTCCGGTTGATCTTCGTTGCCCTTTCCACTCTCACTGAAAACCCACGGTGTTTCGTTCACAGGAGTTTGAGTCATCATATCTTTTAGATCTCGAAACTGTAGATCTTCTCCTACAAGTGTCGAGAACAAATAGTAAGGAAATCCATCGCCGGTGGATGCACGATTCTTGATCCAACACATGGTCTCTACTGGATTCAAGTTAGGTACGATCACCTTCATCTTTTGATGATCTTGTGCCTTGTTGTTAGCGTCTACTGACGTATTGATCGACTTATCAAAATACTCTTTTGATATATTAGAGATGATGTCTTTAGGTTTGCCAGAGTATGCTCTATTGACATTATGAAGTACAGCCGTGTAACCGATGTCTTCGATTAAGTGTAAGACGAAGAACTCAGCAATATCAGTTCCCTTGTCCGCAGTCATCACCTTGTCGATGTGAAACGTTTTAGAAACAGGTACTGTCGTATTTGTACGAACACTCTTGAGAGTGATATGAATCTTTTCACCGCCCGTGATATCTAATGATCCGACAACGTCCTCAATGTCAACAAACCCCAACACGGCAGTTAGGTATGGCTTGTCGATGTGCTCATAGATATCAATGTCAGTAACCGTCGATGATATCTCGACTTTACTTATCGAAGAAGATACTTCGATCACAACCGATTGGATACTGACCGAATCAGAGAATTCATTATTTGCAGAAGGCATTACGACCTCAGTGCTTCGTTGAATAGTTGCTGTACAGTATTGATAGACGAAGGTTTAATCACACGTATTTGTTTAAGCGAACCATTCTCGTTCATATAGAAGTCTAGATGAGTCACGGGAACCGCATTTATAGGTACATTCATATTGTTGGTTAACTCTAGATCGACGTGCTCTCCGTCCACTTCGTAATGATGTGGAGCAAGATACTCATAGACTGCTCCGCTCGATACGATTGTTTCGCCTTCACACGTGACATTCTCTGCTGTCTGAAACACAGTAGATCTATCTTCGAGTTCAACAACGATCTGTCCTAATGTTAGATCTTTGTGTACAATAGTACCTCTAGCGCCAGAGGTGTCGCCCTCTACAATATCACCTACGCTGAACGTATTGAAGATCGGATCTTTCGTGATGATTGTGAAGTTAGGATAGTCTTTCTTTGCTTTGTCTATCACTTCGTGATTCTGCATCGGCCACCCTTGCTCTCGTATCTTATCATTCATTAGATAAAAGGTCCAATGCATATGTGGATTTTGATACAGTATAAACGAAATCTGATCTGGGCGCTCGCCACCTTGAACGTAATAGTCTTGGTAGAAAGCGGCATTGATCTTCACGTCGTCCAGTATCTCAACGTAAGTAGCAATATTCTGTACTAGTACTTCTTCCTCGTTATTTCCGAACGAGTAGTACGTAAGTGGAAAGTCTGAAAAGTATGACATTAATAACCGTCCTCTTCTATAATATCAGCACGGGTCAATGTGCGCTCTTCCATGAAACTCAGAGATACATCAATCTCAACAGGTTTTCCGTCTGAGTGAAATGCCATACTACTTGCATTGTACGTAGTAGATATTGACTTTAGATAACACTTCTTCATCTTATTACCGATACGGACCTTATCGTTATACATAATATCTATCTCGAACCTATGTGGGAATTTATAACCCGCACTAATACCACCCACATCAATCGATTCTGGATAGGCACACGAACGAAACATCTTAATGATTTTTTCTACTTCTTCTGCTTCTCTCCGAGACTTCGCAATGAACTTAAACTGAAACGTGAACTCTCGTAGATTGACACCTTTGAACAGCGCACGTACATTAGGGTTGACCACTACACCACCCACTAGAGCAGCTGCGGCACCCGCTTCGGTACCAACTCCTCCCGCTTTACCCAAACGTCCTGCCATCTTAGTCATAGCAAGACTGGCTTGTGGGCCAGAAAGACCACCTACAGCAAAGTCTGTAATGCTCTGTATTCCGTCTTTAGCCGCCTTTCCTAAAGATCCTAGCAAACTAGTTCCACCTGTTAGCGAGTTTTCAATACCAGCACCTATTGCTCCCAACTCTGGTTGAGCAAAACTGAATCCGTCTGCTTGCGTAAGAGAAGGTGGTAGATAGAGTTTAATCGCAGGACTACTTGCTTCTCCAGAACCGTCGGGCAGACGAAACGTACTGTTGCTCGTTTTAATCTCTTGTTGCTTTTTCTCATCATCTTTTTTTAATTTAGCGAGAGCGGTATCACGTTGTTTTGGATTATCAGCATAGTCTTTATTAATTTGATCTTTTTTCGCCGCCGTTGATTCGCTCTGAGCCTGTAGTAATTCCTTGCCTTTAGGATCAGTATACAATCCTGGAGAATGCGTCTCGTATGCAGTAAACAAAATACTTGCGCCGTATCGCTCTGTCCGATTATAAGGAAAGATTAGTTTTTCTGATGCGGGGTCGATTCTGTTTGTTTGTTCTGCAACATCCGGATCTTTTTGTTTCTGAACCGCTTCGGGTTCATCGGGTTCGAAGATGCCTTTGACTGCGTCTACTAATTCTATTATCATGGTAGGTCCGACCGTGTCTATAAATATGATTACACTATTTATACACAATATTCAAATGAAGACTTACAAAGGTCGTTACAAACCAAAACACCCAGAGAAATACGCAGGTGATGTAGACAACGTCGTCTACCGATCAGGATGGGAACGTCACGTTATGAAATGGTGTGACGACAGTCTGGACGTAGTACAATGGATGTCCGAAGAATTAGTTATACCATACATCTGTGAGACCGACAATCGCCCTCACCGATACTTTATGGATTTCGTTATCAAGTACAAGTCTGGTCGTGTTGTACTCGTAGAGGTCAAGCCAGCGAAGGAGACAAAGCGTCCTGAGCGTAAGCAGGGTAAGTCTCGCAACACTCTATTGAATGAGGGTATGACCTACATCAAGAATCAGTCCAAATGGAAAGCCGCCTCTGAGTATGCGAAGGATCGGGGATATCATTTCGAGATATGGACTGAGAATGAACTCACCGCTATGGGCATCATGCCCAAGTCCACACAACGTATGCGCACTAAGAAACCACTGAAGAAATTACCACCGTTCAGAAAAAAGAAAAAATAACGTATAAATAGAGTTACAAATTTTTACGGAAACGCAGATGTCTAACATATTTCAGAGATTAGAACTACAAGCATTCCGTGCGGGTATCACACCCCGTACCAAAGAATCACGTGAGTGGTTTCGAAAGAAGATCAAGAATCTTCGTAGTATCAACCGTGAAGCGTTGATGAAAGAAGATCCGTTGAAACAGACGGGACAAGAGATCGTCGGCAGTATGTACATGTTCTTCTATGATCCAAAGAACAAGAAGACTTTGCCTTACTACGATGAATTTCCGTTGGTAGTTGTCGTGGGACCAGCAGAGGGTGGATTCTACGGACTGAACCTACACTATCTTCCTCCGATACTTCGTGCGAAGATGTTAGATGCGTTAATGGACATCACAACGAATACAAAGTTTAATGACTCGACACGATTTAAGATGTCGTATGAGTTGCTAGTAAAGACAAGTAAGTTGAAGTACTTCAAGCCGTGTTTCAAGCATTACCTGAACGAGCACGTGCAGAGTAAGTTCTCTATGGTTCCCGCTCCAGAGTGGGAGATTGCAACGTTCTTACCGACTGCACAGTTCCGCAAAGCAAACTCGAAGAAAGTGTACTACGACTCAAAACAAATGATAGGCGACTAATCAATGGCAGGAATAGAAGACTTAAAGGGTAGACTGATTGCAAAGAACGGTATCGCTATGGCGAATCAGTTCAGTGTTACTCTACCCAACTTGACCACCGCAGAGAGTCCATCGGGTCTCAATGTTTTGTGTAAAGAGGTAAGCATACCAGGTCGTCAGATGATGTCGCTAGACAGATCCGTAGGCATCTTCCAAGAGAAAGTGGTCAATGGGTTTGGCGTAGAAGATGTCTCAATGACGTTCTACGTGCTAAACGACTACGGTGTACGTAAGTACTTCGATGCGTGGATGGATGCAATATACACTGACAGAAGTCGTGGTGAGATTGCGTACAAAGATGAATACACACATTCTGTTGTAATACGACAGATGCGTAAACCTATTGCACGATTCGGATTTGATGTCGGTCCATTAGATATTAATTTCGATGTTTCTAATAACTCTATATACAGTGTTGAACTGCTAGAAGCGTTTCCAACTACGGTCACTTCTATGCCTCTTAGCAATGAAGGTCAACTTGTAGAGTGTAACGTGCAACTGTCCTTAACGGACTTCAGAGTGATACAAGATGAACGAGAGTTGATCACGCCTAACGTCAATATAAACTTAGGCAAATACATTTAAATTATAGGATAAATCATGGCATTACCAAAACTGAATGACAACCCTAGTTATAGGGTAACTGTACCATCAACGGGCCAAGAGACTTCGTTTCGCCCGTTCTTAGTCAAAGAGCAAAAATCAATGTTGATTGCGTATGAGACGCAAGACAAAAAAGATATGATTCGTGCTGTTTTGAAAACAATTGAAGCGTGTGTTGAAGAACCGCTGAAGGGAAACCTAACAACCTTTGATGTTGATTATCTATTCACAAAGATTCGTGCAAAGTCTGTTGGCGAATCTGCAAACATTCAAGTTAAGTGTTCTGAGTGTGAATCTATAAATGAGGTGACAGTCGATCTAGACGGTATTGAGGTGTCTGGTGAAATGTCTGACAATGTAATCCCTCTTAATGACGATGTATCTGTTGAAATGAAGTACCCAACATATGAACAATTTATGAGTAGTCAAACTCTACTCGAAGACGGTTCACCAACAGAGACCTTAATGGACTTATTGGTTGTTTGCATGGACGGAGTATTGACCGAAGAAGAGAGAATCGATATGTCCGGAGAGACTCGTGAATCGATCAACGACTTTTTAGAGTCAATGACCTCAGAGCAGTTCGAGCGAGTGACTACCTTCGTGAGTAACATGCCAACGGTCTCACAAGACGTTACCTTTAATTGTATTTCTTGTGATCATAAAAATACACGAACCCTAAAGGGAATGAATGATTTTTTTTAGTAAATCTCTCTCACGATAACTTGATGAATTACTATCAAGTCAATTTCCAACTACTAACCAATTTCAGTTATTCGTTGGATGAGGTCGAACGAATGATACCTTGGGAGAGAGAGATTTACTTAACGATGCTTATTGAAGACATCAAAGAGAAAAACGAAAGAGCAAAACAACAACGGGGATAAAAAATGGCAGCCACTCTTGATTCTGTCGTACAAGAACTTCAGAGACAAAGAACGGAAAGTAAAAATAATTCCGTATCTGTCACTGACGTAATGGGAGACGTGCGCAACCGTGTAGGGATGTCCAACAACACTTTACTTGACATGGTTGGCAATATACGTCGTGTCGATCGCAATATTGTTGCAATGAAAAACACATCTTCAATGTCAGATGAATTGGTTGCATCACTTGTGCCTTTGAATATGGGTATCAGAACACTTGTCTCAGACACTAAAGGTATGTTATCTGCAATAACATCACCCGCACCATCAAATCCCGATGACCTTGAAACAGAAAGAGAAGAGTCTGCTTATAAATCTGAGGTTGTTAAGCTACTGGAAGAAATTCGTGATCGTAGCGGATCTGGTGACAGTAATGATTCAAATGATGATACTCCAAAAAATCGTCCTAGTGGTGTATTAGGTGTTCTAGCGGGGCCCGCTGCAACTCTTGCAGTTATATTAGGGGGATTAGCAGGTGCCGCAGTAGGTATCACAAAACCACTTCGTATGATGGCAGGTGCGATCGGCAGACTTTTAAATTCGATGACTCCTAAGATCATCAAAGATTTTGGAACAAGTATTAAAACCTTTGCTATTGATATGGGTAAAAGAGTAAAAGACACATTCACTGCGTTCGTTGCTACAATTAAATCTACTGCTGGGATGATAGGCAATACAATCAAGGCAGTCATTGTAGAAAGCAAACTTGGACAGGCGGTTGCACGTGTTAAGGATGGATTTAAATCACTTGCGACACCATTCCAAACTCTTGGACAGACTTTAGGTAAAGGTAAAGGAATGTTGAGTGGTATCGTTCAACCGTTTCAAAAATTCGGGGGATTTGCCAAATCTTTTGTATCAACATTTGGTGCTGTCTTTAAGATTATAGGAAAACTGTTCGCACCATTGTCTGCTATTGTTATCATAGGCAAAAATATTATCGGCGACTTAATGAGTGGAGACTTCGGATTTGGTACCATAAAAGATATCATAGATGATCTTGTAAAGTTCTTTGTCACCGACCTACTTGACATGATCAAAGGTGCATTTTCTTGGATTGCTGGCAAATTAGGATTTGAAGGGATCTCAGAATCCTTGGACTCTTTCAGTTTCAGTGAACTATATCAAAAATTATCTAACAGTATTTCTGATACAATCGGTGGATTTTTCGATGCGTTTAAAGATGAAGGCGGTAAATTAGATTTTGGTAAAATGATAGGATTCGTGCTTCAGAAATTTATCTCTGTAGTAACGGCGATTCCACGAGCAATATTGAGAGGAATTGCTTCTGCGGCAGAAGAATATCTTCCATCTTTTTTAAGTGCTAAAGTTGCAGATGGTCTTAGAGGGATGGAAAGCAAACTCGATAAGGCATTTGGCATTGACGCAAACATCGGCGGTGCTATTGCAGCACGTAAATCCTCACGTGCGACAGAACTAAGCGATGCAACTCAAGAGTCAGATGAATTAAATAGAACAGCAAGCAACGTCGTGATTATGGACAACAGTAACAACTCAACTAATACATCTGGCGGTGGTGGTGGGTCTACTGTGATTGCAGGTGCTATCAACGGGTTTGATCTCTCAGATCCAATGTTCTCTACCCGATAATAAAAAAGGGGACCGAAGTCCCCTCACGATTACTTGAGATGTGTTTCAATCTCTGCCGATATTCGTGATTTATTCCAAGATTTACGAACTACAACTCCGTTACTCTCAGCAGTCTCGATCAACTCAGCTTTTGATAAGTTGGTGAGATCTGGTCTAGGAGAAGGAACAGGTCTAGGAGAAGGAGCAGGTTCGGCGGTACCGACCTTAGTCGTCTTCTCAGGTTTACTTGAGACCGATCGATAGATCAGTCCGAATACAACCAACCCAACTAGGATTAGAATAATTGCATTTGTATCCATTGTTTAGTCCTCCGCGGCCATTTGAGCAAAGTAAGAGAGTGTGTCGTCTTCTTCTGCGGCAACCGCAGGAGCAGGTGCAGGAGCAGATGCAACGACCGTAGGTTCAGATGCTGATCGAATAGGAGCAGCTTCTGCGGTCTGTGCAAGTGACTCGTTCTTAATAGTAGAACCAGCACCTGTAGCAAGACCTAATACAGTCTCTAACTTATTCTTGAGATCATCGTACGACTTAAACCAATTAGCATCATGTGCTCCTGGGTAATTAGGTACGATAAACTCATTCAGATCATACAGACTATTGTAGACCGCTTCAAGTTGAGTTTCATCTGCACCTAGGAATGGAGTCGGCGATTTGAAATCAGACTTGTCATAGTTACGGTAACCCGCAACGTTACGGATCTTCAATTCGAAGTCTGCACCACCCCAAAAGTCAAATGGGTTGACAGGTTCTTCCCCAGGAAACTCTGGTTGCATCTGGTCCATGATCTTATCGAAGATCTTCTTACCGAACTCGTAGATGAACAACTTGCCATTGTTGGATGGATTTGCAGGATCGTTGATGACCTGAATGTTTGTGACGTAGTGTAAACGACGCTTCTGTCGACGTGCAGTCTCTTTGTCTTCTTCGATACCCGAGTTCCACAGACGTGAGTTCAACTCACCCAGTGGGTCATTCTGACCTAGGGTAGTCAATGAACGTTCGATGTACCACTGTCCGGTTGGACCCTTGAATGCATGGTCCCAATAACGAACCCACGGAAGATCTTGACCCTCAGTTGCAGGAAGAAAACGAATGACAGCATAACCATTACCCTGTTCATCAACAGTTGGTCGCCACTTTCGATCGTCTTGGTATTTGTTGGTGTTAGATACTTGACCCGACGCTTCAGTTGCGGCGGTAACAAGTTTTGAGATGTCCATAGACTTGGACTTTAGATTTGCAAAAGACATAATATGTACCTTGTATAAACTTAAATATAAACTAAAATATGAATTGCCTCAATGGGCACTACTATTTATACATCCAATGTGTTCTGCTGAGGAAGAAAGTGTAACTGTCTCGCTTCAGCTTCGAGATGCTCAACTATAGTGGGAGACAAGTACTTCTTAACGTCTTCCAACTCTAGCCCGTTCTCTTCACACAGATGTACGATTGCGTCCATATAGGACTGCTTGTTTCGATACACGAAACTCTCGACCATGGCCGAGAATGACTTCTTGGTTAGGAACTTCTCTTCAGTGTCTTCATTCATTTATTACCTCAACTTGTGTGACGTTTTCCACACGGAAAGATCGCCACGCTTGTTTATCGATAGCAAATGCACGAATCACCGTTTTGTTAACCGAGAAATCATCGACTTGCTTCACTTGCGATTCAGAAAGTTCTGGCAAGTAGTCTGTCTTCAGTGTGCAAGGCATAATACGTTGCTCACCGTTGACTTTGTTGAAGGTGACTTCAAGAACGTTAGATCGTAGGCGATCAATAATGCTATCATAGTTAATCATTACCGTCCCCTTAGAATCGTTCAAATTCGGCATCTTCAACTTCTTCCTCTTCAGCGGCCGCATCTGCATGGACAGCTTCAAGGAACTCTTCACTCTGATCGAGTATTGCGATAGTGTGCTCAAACGCCTCAAGGGTTTTGATCACTGCTTCACGATCTGGGTCCTCTTCACTCTTCTCGGAAAACTCTTTAACGAAGGTGTCAAGGGTGTCAAGATATGCACAACGCATATACTCACGTGTAATGAGTTCAACGTCGTTACGGGTATACTGACCTAGGTCAATAAGATTTTCTGGCATAGCCATTAGTTCCACTCCTCTTTTGTGGTTGCTTCATAAACGTCAGCATAATGATAGTTGGCAAACTTATCATTGTCTGACCAGCTGATCTCCGACTTGTAATCTTGTCGATCGAGACCAACTACTTCTTTAGTGAGACGGGAAGCCGACACACTAATTTTATTACGCTTCTGAATCTTCAGTGCTGCTCGACGAATCATTGCGTAACGTTCTTCTTTCGAAACTGTCATATATTATACTCCAAAAAGGTGTGTTTGTCAAGAACTAAAACCCATTATCTGGGTATAGTTCTTCCTTGGTCAATTGACCACGCTTCTTCGATTCCTTCTTACGATCGACGTGGGTAGAGGGACGATTGAATCGCTCCGCAAACTTTGCGACCGGATTGGATCGCCTCGAAGATTTCTTTTTCATACTCATATGCTTCATCCTCCCACGGTTGTTTAGCATAAGGCACATCGGCATAGTCTTCGCCATCGAAGATCCACTGATATGAAAACACACCGTCAGTCAGTGACAAACCTGTATGCACCAATCTACCTGTTAGAATTTGAACCGCATGAACCATCTCATGGGCAATGTTGATTTTCATCTGACGCTCATCAATGCGCTCGCCATCAAGATACTCAGCGATAGAGATATCGACTTGATCTTCATCACCGTCAGCAAGTCCAGCAAACCGACCCAGTTCTTCGACGAATTCAATCTCCAAGTGCCCTGGCAGTGTGTTGATACCTAGAAACTTTGCACACTTATGTACGTAGTTGTACATGTCACGAGACAGAGCACCTTCGATATCGACGTTTTCTGCGAAATGCATTACTTAGATTCCACTGCTTTATTGTTGCGGAACTCCGTGCCCGCAGGACCAACTAACTTACCTAACAACCACCAATCTTCGGCTTGCAACTTAGAGACTTTGTTTTCGAGATCTTTATCAGATCCCATCTCGTTGTACTCGTTTAGATAATTAACTGCTTCAACGACTGTCGCAAATTCTTGTGCGGCATAGTGATTGTTTAACTTCGGTTTTGCATAAAACATAATAATCTCTCTCAACTCAAAAATACATTATATCAAACTGACGGGTAATGTCAACCATTTCTCAAAGAAACTTGACGTAAGTATTCACGCTTTAGAAACCACTTGTACTTGGCGAAGTAGTCCTTCGCCTTGTAGTCAGGAAGTTTACCAGTGTAAGACTCAACCTCATCTCGATGTTCGAACCACATTTGAGTACACCATATTCTGAAAGTCATTATGCGTACCAACTACGGTAGAATGTCTTGCCCTCTTCGGCAAGACTTGCCATACGTACATCGTCGATGTTGATATACTTACCAGTGATTCGCTTCTTAAACTCACCACCGATGAACGCATCCTTGACAGGAACACACTGGTCACTCATAAAACCTTCAGTCCCTTCAACAGACGCAGTCGTGATCTCACGCAGAGTAACAGTCGCACCCTTCTTAGCGACAACTTGATAAGCATCAATGTTGGTCTGTTCCCAACCCCAAGAAGCAACGAAGATGTCACCCTCTTTGACTGTCTCAAGAGCGGCGGCCTTAGCAACAGCACGAGCGACCTTACGCTCTTCTTTGCGACGGGCAGTCTCTTCGAGATCACGCAAGTACTGAGCACAGTACTCATACATACGATCGATGGTTCCGAATCGGTAGTTGAACTCAATCTTGTAACCCATACGAGCACGTTTAGTAAATCGAACACACTTTGCGACAGGGCGATCTGCATCAATAGTCAACTGCAGACCTTGCATTGCGAAGTTCTCAATCATCATCTCTCTCATAACAAACCTCTCTCTCATCAATTTATGTAACTATTATATCAAACTGGTCAGTGGTGTCAACCTTTTTTTAAAACTTTTTTATGTAAATTTTACACACCTAAAGTCTTACGACCAGCAGTAGCATAGTCACGTGAATCACGGGTCTTGATAGCATGACAACACTTGCAAAGGGTTTGAATATTCTCAGCAGTGTTGATCGATGGGTCACCGTTGATATGATCAGCGTCTAGCTGCCATTCAGGATCTACAATGTTAGTTGTACAAGTGAAACCCAAACGACCGTCGACGTTCTCACAATAGTCTTTACGATGGATCTTGTAATCCCATCCACCGATGCCGTGTTTGATCGAATGGTGTTTCGCACATGCATAACCATCACTTTCTGGGTATGCTTCTTTCATCCACTTAGGCCGACGCCATCGAATCTCACCAGATTTACCTGAAGGTTGAGCAGTACGTCCACAGCCTGGAACCGAGCAGATAGGTCGTTCATTCATAGGGGGCAAAGTCACAACATTATCTCTATTACACATAACTAATCTCTCTCATCAATTTATATAAAGATTATATCAAACTGGTCGGTGATGTCAACAACTTTTTAAAACTTTGTTATGTAAATTTGTCACTTTATTCTGAATGATTTCAAGTCCGCAGTTTTGTTCGCAAATCACTTTCCATTGCTTTTGATTTTCAAACTCTCCGCTAATCACTATCTCAATCTCTTCACCGTAAAGATCATATCCTTGAACCTTCCACTCGCAGAAGACAGCAGGATACCCCAGAACCGCACAGAGGTCAGGATAGTCTGCTTCGACATATCCCTGTAAATAACACATGATTTCACCTTAAAAAAAAAGAGGAGAAGCAGTGAACCTTGGTTCCTATTCTCGATTCCAGATGTCTCTGAGAGACAAGCAGTGGACCCGAAGGTCCTTAGTCGAGAGACCAGATCTCCCCAACACAATAAACATTGTACTCGTTTTAGAAATAAAGTCAATACTTTTCTTAGACTATTTTAGAATAACGATATTATCCATAAGATTGAATTGGTGCACGTTGTGCCGCCTTCAACCATGATTGTGGATCTTTAGGCTTTGACGGTGTCACTCGCAAACCTTGCTCCTTGAAGTTTGCCTTGAGAATCATCGCAGTCTCTCGACCTAAGAACCTTGACACTAATTTCAATAAGCACTCTCGAAAGGTCACGTGATGATGATTGTATCCCGCACTATGTGCTAGTTCGTGTAGAACGATATACTTATTGTAGTCAAATGCAGGAGAGATCTCAATCCATGATCCGTGCGATCTTCCCATGTACGTGGCCCGAGATCCCATATTACGTGACTTGACGACACGCACCTTGCCGTGACGACGGGACAACTTCTCCCACGTCTTAGACGCACACACTTGTTTTACAAACTTTTCTACATCACTGAACTCGTTTAATCGACCCATCATCTCAGGGTGTTCACTTTCGAGCTTCCACTCCGCTTCGTAGGTCTTAGTCTTCTCACTGTCACGTGATGGCAAGACTGTCTTGCGACGGTAGTAGTCGGAATACTTACGGGCCTGAACATTGTCCAGACCCGAATCGATCGCTTGGCGATATGGTAATGCCATCACTTCTTCTTCCTTACTTGCTTTTTAGCAGGCGCTTTTCTCTTAACAGGAGCTTTCTTCTTGACAGGAGCAGGCCACTTCTTGTCTAAGAACTGTTCGACTGAAAGACCACACTCACGTAGAGTCTTGTGGAATCTTTTTACGTCAGGCATGTACCAACAGTTAGGAGTCTCAAGAAATGATCCGAAGTGATCGGTCACCTTCTCGCCTAACTGAAAGTTTTCTTCAGTCTCTTTGTCGAAGATGTATCGTACCTTCTTGGTGAAGTTTAACTTGATGACTTTAGACATAGGTCTCCTTACGCAACTCCGTGAATGATGCCGATTCGTTTCTGCTTGTTGACATTAACCGTCACAGTCGAACCGATCGATCGTATTTCATCGACCACATCACAGTAGTCGAGTTCTTGAACCACTCGCTTACCATAATAGGTAAACTCAACTAAGTAGGTTCGCCAAACATATTCAGGCATTCTAAACATTACGCACACTCCTCAACAAATGGTTTCGCAATCAGATAGACACCAACCGCACTAGGAACATCGCAGAAGACATACTCACTACAAAGCAAACGATACTTGGCAAAGTACTTAACTTCAGCCTCTTCAGCGCTGCTGATAGGTGGGAAGTAAACCGCAACCTGTTCACCACGATCATCCATGACCTCACCAAGACGCTCTGGGTACATCGCACCAGAGTTGATCTGAACCACACGACCTTTCAAATTTTCCATAACTCTCTCCTCATTTGATGTAAACATTATCTCATATGTTTAGAAAAAATGCAAGACTTAATGTGGTTAATTTGTCACAAATAATCAGAATAGGGGAGAAGTCGACA